>Ga0164243_10008459_pt1 | contig 15156 bp, 20 predicted proteins | sample OricompcompostOP_FD_108781 | JGI IMG/M metagenome (GOLD analysis project Ga0164243, IMG submission 108781) | Organic Plus compost microbial communities from Emeryville, California, USA - Original compost - Organic plus compost (OP) | ecosystem: Engineered > Solid waste > Mixed feedstock >... | reverse complement strand
GGCGCGGGAGGCGAGGGGGGTTCCGGCGGTACGGGGACATCGGGCACTTCGATGAACAGGTCGTCCATCGGGCCGCGGCGGACCGTTATGCCGCTGTCGGTCTTGATCGTGGTCGCGGCCTCCTGCTTGTCGAGATCGGAGAAAGCGGCGTAGTTGATCGCGGCCAGCAGTATCGATCCGGGGAAGGCCACCAGCGCCACCGCCGCGGCCTGTAGCCAGTAAGGCCGCGCTGCCATCGCCCGCAGCATGGGCCAGAGGCCCGCCATCACGAGCATCGAGACGCCTGACACCAACAGGCGTCTCGAAAGGAACGGCCAGCTGAATTCGCCGCCCATCGCGGAGTTGCGGAGCGTCGCGACGATGAAATAGCACAGCCACAGCCCGGCGATCGACAGGATCACCAGCCGGGCCGGCACGCGCGGGGGCGTCTGGACCGCATCATTCATCAAGCGGCATCATAGCGCGCCCGCCGGCCTATGCCAGCAGGTTGGTCGATACGTTTCAGCCGTTGGTCGAGTAGCCGAGCTGCCTCAGGGTACGATCGTCTTTGACCTGACGCTTGCCATTGCGCGCCATTGCGCGCGTGGCGAAGCAATCCAGCGGCTGCCGCGCCTTAATCGACCAGCAGCTTTTCCTGGGCGATCTTTTCCTGCCACTGCACCGGAGCAAGGCGATGGACGTTGCTACCCTCGCTGTCGACGGCGACGGTCACCGGCATGTCTTCCACGGTGAATTCGTAGATCGCTTCCATGCCGAGATCGGCGAAACCGACGACTTCCGACTTCTTGATCGCCCGCGCGACGAGATAGGCGGCGCCGCCCACCGCCATCAGATAGGCCGACTTGTGCTGGGCGATCGATTCGGTCGCCGCCGGCCCGCGCTCGGCCTTGCCGACGCAGGCGAGCAGGCCCTGGTCCAGCATCATGTCCATGAACTTGTCCATGCGCGTCGCCGTAGTGGGGCCAGCGGGGCCGACCACTTCATCGCGCACTGGATCGACCGGGCCGACGTAGTAGATCACGCGGCCGGTGAAATCGACCGGCAGCTCCTCGCCCTTGGCCAGCATGTCCTGGATGCGCTTGTGCGCGGCGTCGCGGCCGGTCAGCATCTTGCCGTTGAGCAGCAGCCGGTCGCCATGCTTCCAGCTCCGCACTTCTGCTGCCGTCAACGTATCGAGATTGACGCGCTTCGCCGCCGTGTCAGGCGTCCAGTCGATCTTCGGCCAGTCATCGAGCTTGGGCGTTTCGAGGAAGCTGGGCCCCGATCCGTCGAGCGTGAAATGCGCATGGCGCGTGGCCGAACAGTTGGGAATCATGGCAACGGGCTTGCCGGCCGCGTGGCACGGCCACTCCTTGATCTTGACGTCGAGGATGGTGGTCAGGCCGCCCAGGCCCTGCGCGCCGATGCCCAGCGCGTTGACCTTGTCGAAGATCTCGACGCGCAGCGCTTCGGTATCGGTCTTCGGCCCACGCTCCTTGAGCTCGTGCATGTCGATCTCGTCCATCAGCGATTCCTTGGCGAGAAGGACGGCTTTCTCCGCCGTGCCGCCGATGCCGATGCCAATCTGCCCAGGGGGGCACCAGCCGGCGCCCATCTGCGGGATCATCTCCAGCACCCAGTCGACGATCGAATCGCTGGGGTTCATCATCTTGAACTTGGACTTGTTCTCGCTGCCGCCGCCCTTGGCCGCGACGTCGACCGAAACTGTGCTGCCCGGCACCATCTCCACATTGAGCACGCAGGGCGTGTTGTCCTTCGTATTGCGGCGCGTGAAGGCGGGATCGGCGACGATCGAAGCGCGCAGCTTGTTCTCGGGATGGTTGTAGGCCCGGCGCACGCCTTCATCGACGACCTCCTGCAGCGACTTGTCGCTCTCCAGCCGGCAGCTCTGGCCCCATTTCAGGAAGACGTTGACGATGCCGGTGTCCTGGCAGATCGGACGGTGCCCTTCGGCGCACATGCGGCTGTTGGCAAGCACTTGCGCCATGGCGTCCTTGGCCGCCGGGTTCTGCTCGCGCGCCCACGCCGCGGCCAGCGCCCGGATGTAATCCATGGGGTGGAAATAGCTGATGTACTGCAGCGCGTCGGCGATGCTTTCGATCAGGTCTTCCTCGCGAATGGTCACCATGCCGGACATGCTGCTGGGCTCCTTGGAACAACAGGGGATTTGCAACCGCCCCATAGGCCCGCGAATGGGCTTCCGTCAAAGCGCTTGGCGAGGCTGGCCCGTTCGCCTAGAAGGCCCGCGTTTGCGCTGCCCCTTCGAGGCTCAGGATGAGCGGGATCGGACGATCGGGCAGGATGAGGGAACTGCATACGATGACGACCACCGACGAACGGCCTGCCGGAACATCGGAAGCGGCCCGCCGGGCCATGATCGACAGCCAGCTGCGCACCAGCGGAGTGAACGAGCCCTGGGTGCTGGCCGCCATGGCCAATGTCGCCCGCGAGGATTTCGTGCCTCCGGAAATGCGCGCCGCCGCCTATATCGATCGGGCAGTACCGCTGGGCAATGGCCGCTTCCTTGCCGCGCCGCTGGTACAGGGGCGGATGCTGGGCGAAGCCGAACCGACGAAGCAGGATGCGACGCTGCTGGTAGGCGACGGCAACGGCTATCTCGCGGCGCTGCTGCGCCCGCTCGTGGGCTCGCTCGACGTGGTCGACCCGGCCGACGCCAAGACCGAAAAAAGCGGCGCCTATTCGCTCATCGTCATCGACGGCGCGATCGAGGAACTGCCGGCGGCGCTGGCCGCCCAGCTCAGCGAAGGCGGCCGGGTAGTCACCGGCTTGGTCGTGCGCGGCGTCACGCGGCTGGCAACCGGCCGCAAGACGGCGGGGCAGGTCGCCCTGCTGCCGCTTACCGAGATCGGCATTCCCGTTCTTCCCGAATTTGCCGCGCCGAAGCGCTGGAGCTTCTGACATATGATCCAGGCTGCGGCACGCGCCGGGCTCTTCGCCGGCATCGCATCGCTGGCGGTGCTGCCGGCGACGGAGACGCGTGCCGAAGACCTGCGTGAAGCGCTGGCCGCCGCCTATCGCTCCAATCCAACGCTGCAGGGCGCCCGAGCCAACCAGCGCGCCAATGACGAGAACGTGGCCATCCAGAAGGCCGATGGGCTGCCTTCGGTAAGCACCCAGGTCCAGTATACCGAGTTCCTCAAGCAGAGCAGCGCCAACTTCGTCGCGCCCAAGCGGCTGCTGCAGGCCGACGTTTCGCTGGGCGTGCCGATTTACTCGGGCGGCGCAGTGCGCAATTCGGTGAAGGCGGCCAAAACCCGGGTCGAAGCCGGACAAGCCGATCTGCGCGGCACCGAATCCTCAGTCTTCAGCCAGGTCGTCGGCGCCTATATGGACGTCATCCTGAACGAAGCGGTCGTGGGGTTGAATCGCAGCAACGTGCAGGTGCTCTCGGTCAACCTCGAAGCGACGAGCGACCGCTTCGAAATCGGCGATCTCACGCGCACCGACGTTGCGCAGTCGGAAGCCCGCCTCGCGCTGGCGCGCGGCGATACGCGAACGGCGGAAGCCAATCTCGTCGCTGCCCGCGAACGCTATGTCCAGCTCGTCGGCCAGGTGCCGGGAGCGCTGGAAGCGCCGCCACCGCTGCCCGGCCTGCCGACCTCTCCGGAGGAAGCCGTCGCTATCGCCCTGGAGAGCAATCCCGACATTCTCGGCGCGCGCCAACGCAGCAAGGCGGCCGATCATGACATCGACGTGGCCGGCGCCAGCCGGCTACCGCAGATCGAGGTGTTCGGAGCGGGATCGCGCCAGGACTTTCTCAAATCCCTCCCTGCGCTTCTCCCCGGCGACGTCATCTCGCAGGTCCAGACATCCGCGCAGGTCGGCGTGCGCGCCAGCATCCCGATCTTCCAGGGCGGCCGCCCCGCAGCGCTGCGCCGGCAGGCACAGGCCCGCGCCGGCGCGGCCATGGAAACCGAGATCGAGACCGAACGCAACGTCATTGCCCAGGTCCGCTCCGCCTATTCATCGTGGCGTGCGGCGAACGAGATCATCGCTTCCAATCAGACCGCCGTCGATGCCGCGACTTTGAGCCTGGAAGGCGTGCGGGCCGAAAACAGCGTCGGCAACCGGACGATCCTCGACATCCTCGATGCCGAGCAGGAGCTGCTCAGCGCGCGCGTCCGCCTGGTCACGGCCCGGCGCGATGCCTATGTCGCGGGCTTCTCGCTGCTTGCCGCAATGGGCAAGGCCGAAGCGCAGGACCTTGGCCTGGACGGCGGGCCGCTCTATGATCCTGATGTGAACTACAAGCGTGTGCGCGGCAAATGGTTCGACTGGGACGACGATCCAGCGCCCAAGCCGCAGTCAACGCGAACCGTTGACACGCCTGCGCAGGACGGTGAAATTCAAGCCCAGCCAAGTCAGGGGGCAAACGATGCGGCAAGCCGGTGAACCGACCGTCGAGGAGATCCTCGAATCGATCAAGAAGGTGATCGCGCGCGACAATCGCACCGACGCTGCCGAAGAACGCCGCCAGCGCGAAGTCGATGGTGTCGCCGAACTCGAGGAAACGGCCGAGGGCGAGGGCGAGGATGACGTGCTCGACCTGGCCGAAGACGCGGCGCTCGATGAGGAAAGCCAGTCAGCCGAATCGGCGCTGCTCACCGTAGGCGCGCAATCTTCGATGCGCGAATCGCTGGCGGCGCTGGCGCTGCTTTCGGAACCGGGCGCGCAACCACAGATCGTCCGTTCGGGTGAAACTTCGCTTGAAGGCCTGGTCCGCGACCTTCTCCGCCCGGCGCTGTCCGATTGGCTGGACAAGAATCTGCCGCCACTGGTCGAACGGATGGTGGCCATCGAAATCGCCCGCATCGTCGGCAAGCGCGGCTAGGGCTTTTCGCACCGAAGGGCTGGACCGCCGCCGCTGCGCGACCTAACGGCCCTGCATGCCCAAGCCCGATCCCGCACTGCTAGACCCGGCACGCTATCCCTTCCGCTGCGCGATCGAGCCACGCTTCGGCGATCTCGACACCAACATGCACCTCAACAATGTCGCACTGGCCGGCATTCTGGAGGAGGGGCGGGTCCGTTTCCACCATGCAAGCAAATATGCCCATGCCGTCGAGGACATGACCTCCATGGCGGCGAGCTTCGCGGTCGAGTACCTGGGCCAGGCCCATTATCCCGACTCACTGGACGTCCACGTCGCGGCAACCAAGATTGGGCGCACCAGCCACACGCTCAGCCAGCTCGTACTGCAGCAGGGGCGCCTCGTCGCCTATGCGCAGGCGGTGCTAGTCTGCGTGCGCGATAACCGTCCGACAGAGATTCCCGCCATGTTCAGCGAATCGATCAAGCCCTGGATGCTGCGGGCATGAGCGCCGGCTCCGAGGAACTGGCGACCGCTCGCCGAGCCCTGGCGGCCTACGGTGGCGACGGCATTCGCCGCCATATCTTCATCTGCGCGGAATCCGAGAAGGGCGCCTGCTGCTCTCGCGAAGCCGGCACGCCGGCCTGGAAATTCCTCAAGCGGCGGCTAAAGGAACTCAAGCTCGACCGCGAAGTGTACCGGACCAAGGCCGACTGCCTGAGAGTCTGCGCAGCGGGACCGGTTGCCGTCGTCTGGCCCGACGGCGTTTGGTATCACAGCTGCACCGACGATGTGCTGGAGCGCATCATCCAGGAACACCTGATCGGCGGCGAGCCGATCGAGCAATATCGCCTGCGCCCGGCGGAGGGCTAGCGATCGACCTCGTCGTCGAGCGGATCGATGATCGAATCGTCGTGACCGGTGCCGCTCGACAGGAAAACCAGCCCCATCAGCGCCGACATCAGCAGCATGGCAAAGCCGATACCGAGCGCCGTCGCGATGTAGAAATGGACCGATACGAAGCCGTTGCTCCAGAAGAGCGCGATTACCGCCAGCACGACCATCGTCAGCGTGACCGCCGTCATCCAGCGCATCAGCCGCTTGTACCGCGCCCAGGCGAAAGCAGCGGCCCACGGATCGTCCAAGGGAGACTTCGGAACCATATATGTTGAATCTGGCCTTAACCGTTTCTGCGCAACCTGGAATGCGCGAACCGGAAGCTGAATTGCGGTGAACCGGCAATAACTGGCAACAATTGGCCGGTTATGGCATTATTTGATCATAAGAATCCGGGAGTACGTTGCCATGACAATCGGACGCCTGATCGAAGGCCGGGACGTGGCGATCGTGACTTGCGATGCGGCGACAAGCGTCAGGCAAGGCGTCGCGACGCTTGCGGAGAGGCGGATCGGCGCCATGCCGGTGCTGCAGGACGGCCAGGTCGCCGGTATCTTTTCCGAACGCGACGTGATCTATCGCTTGCACGAGGAAGGCCCCGCAATGCTCGATCGCCCGGTCGGCGAAGTGATGACCAAGCCGGCGGTCACCGCCGACCCCGACATGCAGATCCTCGTCGCCCTGTCGCTGATGACGCGGCGGCGCGTTCGACACCTACCGGTGATGCGGGACGGACACATGGTCGGCTTCGTGTCGATCGGCGATCTCGTAAAATATCGTATCGATCGTATCGAATCCGAAGCCGAAGCGCTGCGGGCCTATATCCAGACGGCGTGAACGAGCGCCCCACGGCTTGTCGGGCGGGCCACCAAGCCCTACATCGCTGGCAATGGATGCATCGCCCCTCATACTCAGCCCCTCCGCGGCCGCGCGTGTAGCTGCCATTGCGGCGAAGCAGGGCAAGCCGCCGATCCTCCGGCTTTCGGTGGAAGGTGGCGGCTGCTCGGGCTTCCAGTACCAGTTCGGCCTTGCCGAAAGCGCCGAAGCCGATGATGTCGTGACCGAGACTGACGGGGTTCGGCTGGTGGTCGATCCCGTCAGCCTGGATCTGGTCGCGGGCTGCACGGTCGATTTCGTCGAATCGCTTGGCGGCGCGGCCTTTCGCGTGGAGAATCCGAACGCAACCGCCGGCTGCGGCTGCGGTTCGAGCTTCGCGATCTGATCCCGTCGATGATCAAAGTCGCCAGCTTCAACATCAACGGTATCAAGGCGCGCCTGCCGCGCCTGATCGAATGGCTTGAGGAAACACGCCCTTCGGTGGCCTGCCTGCAGGAAATCAAGACGCAGGACGAAGGCTTTCCCGCCAAGGATTTCGAAGCGATCGGCTACAAGGCGATCTGGCACGGACAGAAGGGCTTCAACGGCGTCGCCATTCTCGCCGACGGCGCGGAGCCTGTCGAAGTTCGCCGCGGCCTGGATGGCGATCCCGAAGATCTCCATTCCCGTTATATCGAGGCCGATGTCTTCGGCCTGCGCATCGCCTGCATCTATCTGCCCAACGGCAATCCGCAGCCCGGTCCGAAATTTGACTACAAGCTGAAGTGGATGGAACGGCTGCGCGCGCGCATGCGCGAGGTTACCGCAGAGGAAGTGCCGGCGATCATCACCGGCGATTTCAATGTCATTCCCGAAGACAAGGACGTCTGGTCACCGCCAGCCATGGCGATGGATGCGCTGATGCGGCCCGAATCGCGCGACGCTTATGCCCGCCTGCTGGGCGACGGCTGGACTGACGCGATCGACCTGCACAATCCGCGTGGCGGCATCTGGACCTATTGGGACTATCAGGCGGGCGCCTGGCAGCGTGACCACGGCTTCCGCATCGACCACGCGCTGCTTTCACCCGAAGCCGCCGACCGGCTGGTTGCTGCCGGCGTCGACAAAGCCTACCGCGGCCGCGAGAAAGCCAGCGACCACGCGCCGATCTGGGTGCAGATCAGGAACTGACACTTTGGGGGTTCAGCTTCTTTTCGAGCTGGGCTGAATTGATCTCTGCTGGAATAGCCATTCGTTATTCCCGCGCAGGCGGGAATAACGATTTAATCTAGCAAAAAACCCAAATGACCGCCTTACGCAGGCGCCCAACAAGTCATGCGCTCCATCTGGCGGCGCATTCCTTGCAGCACATCAGCGATAGAAGATGTGGTTATCCACCCGCGCCATGCGGGTAAGGCGCCAGCCCGGCGACACATACCTGGCGTGGAAAAACAGCGCGCCTTCGACCTTGCTGTGCCAGCTATTGGCATGTGCGATCTGGGCGATGGCGACCGCTTCGCGCCAGTCGCGCGACTTGGTGTTGATCCGCGGCATCTTGCGGCCACGGACGAACGAGAACTGCGAAGGCTGGTAGACGACGCCGCAATAGCTGTCAGGGAAACGGCTCGACTTGGAACGGTTGATGATCACGCGACCGACCGCGAGCTGGCCGGGCAGCGATTCACTTTTCGCTTCGAAATAGATCGCGCCGGCCAGGCAGCGCATTTCGTCCGATAGCTCAGCGGGCTGGGGCTGAGCCTCGACCAGCGCGGCAAGGGTCTCGGCGGTAATCGGCGCCTCGGCATCGGCTTGCGCATCCTGCGACGCGGCTTCGTCGGCCGGCTCGGTGGGGAGCGGCTGGACAACCGGTTCGGAAACGAACTGGGGGGTGGGCTCCGATTGGATCGCGATGGGAATCTGTGCGATCGCGCCCGAACCCTGGACGCCGGCAACTACTGAAAGAACAGTCGCGGTGACAGCAATGGAGCTGACCCGTTTCAGCTTGGGACTCATTCAACTCGAATTCTTGGGCGGTGGACGCACTGACACAGAAGGAACGAACCGCCGCCTTTGGACGTTTAGTGTTCGTGGGCTCCTGCCGGTTGCCCCCCGTCTGCGTGCTAGCGACGAGCCGAAACGCTCGTGCGCCGCCTGCGCGTGTGCGGTTGCGCGCTGCAATTGTCTCCGTGCGCGGCCACGTCAAGCGAGAGGGGGAGTCAATCCGATGAATCGTTCACCATTCGCGACGTCCAGTTCGATTATCCAGGTATCGCGGTCCTGTTTCCCGCGTCGGTCCAGATAATCGGAAAATTCTTCTGGTTTTTCAGAATCTTGCTGCTTCGAAAGGTGCCAATTTCGCGTCCCGTCGAGGCTTGGAAGGCGTTCGAAAAGCCGCGCATTCGTGCCGTTTTCGGTCAGTACGACAATAATCGTTCCGGCATCCTGTTCACCCTTCTGAATCACCGTTCCAAAGCCGCCTGCAGCTTGTACCTGGCGAATCAGGCCCATCGCTTCGACATGGGCGGGAAGGCGGGCGTCCATGTCAGCCGAAGGAGCGCAAGGCGCTGGCGTAACCTTCAAGCCCGGACAGCGGAATGTGCGAGCGCATGAAAGTGCCGGTGCCCCGGCCGATCTCCTCACCCTCAGTGTCGACGAGCCGCGACTCCGCCACCAGCACGCGGCGGCGGCCGCTGATCCAACGCCCTTCGGCCACCACTTCACCTTGCCGTACCGGCTTGGTGAAATGCAGGTTGAACGAAGTCGTCAGCAGGAAACGATCGGTGATCAGCGTATTGGCCGCATAGAACGCGGCATCGTCCAGCATCTTGAAATAGATCGTGCCGTGGGCGGCGCCAGCGGCGTGGTAGCAGCTTTCATCGACCGCGAAAGTGATCCGCGACTGGCCTTCGCCGACGATACGCAGCGCCGACTTGAACAGCCCATTGATCGGAGCCGAGGCGTAGAGGCCTTCCAGCGCGCGCCAGTGCAGCCCGGCGCCCGAGACTTCACCTTCAGGCGGCGTCGCGGTCGTTGACATTGTGCAGCAGGCCGTACAGCGCCTCAGCGCTTGGCGCGCGGATCAGCGCTTCATGCATGCGATCGTCACGCATCATGCGGGAAATGGCGGCAAGGGCATGGAGATGCGCCGCGCCGGCCGCTTCGGGAGAAAGCAGGCCGAACACGAAGTTGACCGGCATGGCATCGGCAGCGTCGAAATCCACCGGCGCTTCCAGCCGCAGGAACACCGCGACCGGGCGGTTGACGCCTTCGACCCGCGCATGCGGAATGGCGACGCCGCGGCCAAAGCCGGTGCTACCCAGCTGCTCTCGCTGTTCGATCCGTTCGCGCACGACATCGCGATCCAGTCCATAGACCTCGGCGAAATGCTCGGCCAGCCGATCGAGAATGGCGGCTTTCGTATCGGCGCGGACCGTTCCGACGGCTTCAGGCAATAAGGTGTAAAGGGAGGTCATGGCATCGATCAAATTAAAGGTCAGGCGTTTCCCGAACAATGCGGCCGCGAAACTATAAAGGGCTATGAGCCCGGAAAAAGTCGGGCTCTATAGGTCCAAACGGGTTGGAAAGCTACGTCTTAGCGCATCATGACGGTTCGACCCAGCCGATCGAGCCGTCGCCGCGGCGATAAACCATATTATGCTTCCCCGTGCCAGCATTTTTAAACAGCAGCGCATTGGTATTGCGCAAGTCCAGCATCATGACCGCGTCAGAGACCGTCGTCTCGGGCACGTCGACCCGGGTTTCGGCGATCACTACGGGCGCGTCCGAGCCGACCTCGCCCTCGTCGCTGCCAAGCTCTTCAAAGATGACATAGGCCGCGTCTTCTTCGCGCTGAGCGTGCGCGATCTGCTCATGGCGGTCCTTGAGCCGTCGCTTATAGCGCCGCAGCTGCTTGTCGATCTTCTCCGCCGCCTGATCCAGCGCGAGATGCGCGTCCTGGGCAATGCCGGCACCCTTGAGCACCAGGCCCTGCATGACATGAGCAACGATGTCACATCGGAAGGCGCCCGCCGGCGCTCGTCCGAAAGTGACCGAAGAGGACAAGGCGCGATTGAAGTATTTTTCGACGATCGCGGAAATGCGCTCATTGGCATGCACCTGCAGCGCCTCGCCCGTCTCGATCTGATGGCCGGAAACGCGAATGTCCATTTATCACCTTCTCCTGATGCTGAGGTTATCCGCTCCAGAGCGGGGATTTGATCGTCGCGAGAAATTCCGCATGGGCCGCAAGCTCGGCGGAGCTGGCCGCATGCGGACGGGCAGAACGGAATACGCGTTCCGTCCGCACTACGACTTGCGTAACCTCGATCGTCTCGCCGGAATCTGCCGTCAGCTCCAGCCCGATCTGCCGGCCGCCGCGCAGTTCAACATAGACTTGCGCCAGCAATTCGGCGTCCAGCAGCGCACCGTGCTTCGTGCGATGACTACGATCGATCCCATAGCGCGTGCAAAGCGCATCGAGCGAAAGCTTGGCGCCAGGATGGCGCACGCGGGCCAGCGCGACGGTATCGACCATGCGGCTGTTGCAGACCGCTTCCAGGCTGCAAAGCGCAAGCTCTGCATTGAGGAAGCCAAAGTCGAAACCAGCGTTATGCGCGACCAGAGGGGAGTCGCTGATGAATTCCAGAAGCTCGGCCACTCGCTCGGCGAAACGGGGCTTGTCCGCCAGGAAGGCGTCCGAAAGCCCGTGCACAGCCTCCGCTTCGGCCGGCATTGACCGTTCGGGGTTGAAATAGGCGTGGAAGGTCCGACCGGTGGCCACGCGATTGACCATTTCGAGGCAACCGATTTCCACCATCCGGTCGCCCCGCTGGGGATCGAGGCCGGTTGTTTCGGTGTCGAAGACGATCTCGCGCATCTCTGGCAATATCGGCCTGTGACCGGCGCGAGACAAGGGGTTGACGCGCTATTATTCGCACCCGGTCAGTTGCTGGACCAGCCGTCGCACGGCCTCGCGTGTTTCGTCGAGCGAGGTGCCGGTGTCGATGACGTGGTCAGCGCGGTCGCGCTTCTCTTCATCGGGCACCTGCAGTTTCAGGATCTGCTCGAATTTCTCTTCGGTCATGCCCGGTCGGGAAAGCACTCGATCACGCTGGGCCTGCGCCGGAGCCGAGACGACGACGACGGCATCGACCTGTTGAAAGCCGCCTTTCTCGAACAGCAACGGGATGTCGAAGATGATCAACGGCTTGTCGTTATTCTCTTCGAGAAAGCCTTTGCGCATCGCGCCCACAGCGGGATGGACAATGGCTTCCAGCCGCTTCAGCGCCTCGGCATTGCCGAAAACCGCCGCACCCAGCTTCGGCCGATCGACGCCTTGCGACCCTGTCGTTCCGGGAAATTCCGCCTCGATCGCCGGCAGCAGAGCACCGCCCGGCCCTTGCAGCGAATGAACCGCGGCGTCGGCGTCGAATACCGGCACGCCCAGTTCCTCGAACATCCCCGCAACGGCGGACTTGCCCATGCCGATCGAGCCGGTGAGGCCCAGGATGAAAGGCCGCTTGCCGGTCATGATGTCAGCATCACCCGCAGTTCTTCGTCGTATTCGCGCGGCGCCGGCTGGCCGAAGAAGCGTTCGAACGCCGTCGCTGCCTGGCCGATCAGCATGGTCAATCCATCCGAGGTGCGCACCCCCAGCCGGCGCGCGGCTGCCAGCAGCTCGGTCTCCAACGGTGCATAGACCATGTCGAAAACCAGACCGTCCGGCGCCATCTGCGAAAGCTCGTCGAGGATGAAGCCAGGCATCGCCTCCTGCCCCGCCATGCCGAGCTGTGTCGCATTAATCACCAGTGCAGCACCCGCGAGAGCGCCGGTCCCCATGGTAAAAGGCACCACGTCCACCGACAATCCGCACGCGCCGGCCGCCTGGCTCGCCTTGGCTGCATTGCGAGCGATGATACGAACCGAGGCCGGGCCAGCAACCGCAAGCAGGGCAAAGGCGGCACGAGCCGCTCCCCCCGCGCCGATAACGACCGCCGCCCGCCCAGACAGCGAAGCCCCTGCAACGGCTTCTCCCGCGCCGTCGACATCGGTGTTGGTCCCAGCCAGCCGCCCGCCGGCACCCCGGAACACGGTATTGGTCGCCCCGATTGCCGACACTTTCGCATCGGCATCATCGATCAGTGCCGCGATGGCTTCCTTATGAGGGATCGTCACGTTGCAACCGCGCCAGCGCGCGTCCTCGCGCCTTTGCGTGAAATAGTCCGCCAGCTCGTCCGCCCGAACGTGGCATGCGCGATAGTCGGCGTCGATGCCTAGCTTGCCAAGCCAGAAATTGTGAATCCGCGGCGACTTGGAATGTGCGATCGGATCACCGATCACTTCAGCGTAAGGCCGTGTCATCGCGGCAGCGCCCCAAGGTCCCGCAGTGCGCCGATCACGGTCAGAAGCGGCATGCCAAGAACGGTGAAATGGTCGCCCTCGATCCGCTCGAACAGCTGCACGCCGCGCGCTTCGATGCGGAAAACCCCGACGCACCCAGCCACCGCCGGCCATTCGGCCGCCAGATAGTCCTCGATGAAACGATCCGACATCTCGATCATGTGAAGCGAGGCGACCGCCGCATGCCGCCATTCAACTACGCCATTCCGAGCGAAGGCCGCCGCGCTGTGCAGGCGCATGACCTTGCCCGAGAAGAAGCGCAGATGCGCCGCCGCATCCTCACGCGTTTTCGGCTTGTCGAAACGCCGGCCGTCGACCTCGACAAGTGAATCGCTGCCCAGCACGAGCGCGTCGGGATGATCTCGCGACACCGCCAGCGCCTTCGCCTCGGCCAGGGCCAGCGCGATCTTGTCGGGCGAAGCACCGGCAAGGCCCGCCTCGATCGCCCGTTCGTCCAGATGTGCCGGCACGGCGGTGAAGGAAATGCCCGCCGCTTCCAGCATGGCACGCCGCGAAGCGCTTTGCGAAGCCAATATCAACATGGAGTCCGTCATATCGGTTTAGGGCCACGCGGCGCGGTATCGCCCGCTGCCTTGCGCTCAAGGTAAAGGTTGATCACCGCCGCCGCCGTCTCCTCGATCGAGCGGCGGGTGACGTCGATCACCGGCCAGCCGTTGTCGGCGAACATCCGCCGCGCAAGCTGCACTTCGCGCGTCACCCGGTCGACATCGACATAGCTGGTGTCCGGCGACTGGTTCAGCGACAGCAGGCGATTGCGCCGCACCTGAATCAGCCGCTCCGGCGCCGTCGTCAGACCGACCACCAGCGGCCGGCGCAGGCCGAACAGCGAAGAGGGCGGGGGACTTTCGATGACGATGGGGATATTCGCCGTCATGTAGCCCCGGTTGGCGAGATAGATCGCCGTCGGCGTCTTTGACGTCCGCGAGACGCCGGCCAGCACGATATCGGCGTCTTCCCAGTCCTCCCAGGCCATGCCGTCATCGTGGGCAATGGTGAACTGGATCGCCTCGACCCGGGCGAAATAGGCGTCGTCCATCAAGTGCTGGCGACCCGGTCGGCCTTTTGCCTCCTGGCCCAGCACGCTTTCCAGCGCATCGTTCACCGCATCGAGCACGGCAACCGCAGGCAGACCCAGCGCGCGGCAATGTTCCTCGAGCCGGCTCCGCGTCTCGCCGTCGACCAACGTGAACAGGACAAGGCCGGGGTTGTTGGCAATATCGCCGATGATCCGGTCAAGATGCTGCTTCGATCGCACCATCGGCCAGAAATGGCGCACGATGTCGGTATCGTCGAACTGCGCGAGCGCGGCCTTGGCGATCATCTCCAGCGTTTCGCCGGTGGAATCCGACAGGAGATGAAGGTGGAGCCGCGACATGCCTTTGCCTGAATATGGACAGGGCTGGGCATAAACCACGGGAGAGAAGCTCTGACAACTTCCATGGGGGATTCCGTGCCCATTACCCGCCAGCTTGGCCAGCGCTTGTGGACATGTGGGAACACGACTCCCACAGGCTGGGCATAGTGGGGATAAGCATTGCTTGACGCGCACCGATCGGGAGTCGGTCCGCCGCTTCGCCCTGTTCATCGCGGGACAAATCGGGCAAGGGGCGGCTGTGCCCACTATCCACAGGCCCAACAGAACACAGAATCCTTATTAAATAAGAATATATTTTGATTGGATCCCAGCGCGATGCCCGGTCTCCTGCTCCGCACCTTGTGTGGTGAGAATGCTTCCCAACGGCCCATCTGGCTCATGCGCCAGGCCGGGCGCTACCTTCCCGAGTATCGTTCCTTGCGGGCAGAGCGCGACGGTTTCCTGGGCTTGGTCTACGACAGCGACGCCGCTGCCGAGGTAACACTCCAGCCTATCCGACGTTTCGGCTTCGACGGTGCGATCCTCTTTTCCGACATATTGATCGTGCCCTACGCCATGGGCCAGGATCTCGAATTCCTGGTGGGCGAGGGGCCGAAGCTGTCCCCCCGGCTGATCGACACCACGCTCGACAGCCTCGATGCCGTCCCGGACCGGCTGCAACCGATCTACGAGACGGTTGCCAAAGTGAAAGCGGGGCTTGGCAATGGACGGACGTTGCTGGGCTTTGCCGGCAGTCCCTGGACAGTCGCGACTTATATGGTGGCTGGGGAGGGGAGCCGTGACCAGCACGACGCCCGCGCGCTAGCCTATCGCGATC
>Ga0164243_10008458_pt1 | contig 15156 bp, 14 predicted proteins | sample OricompcompostOP_FD_108781 | JGI IMG/M metagenome (GOLD analysis project Ga0164243, IMG submission 108781) | Organic Plus compost microbial communities from Emeryville, California, USA - Original compost - Organic plus compost (OP) | ecosystem: Engineered > Solid waste > Mixed feedstock >... | reverse complement strand
TCGATTCGCATCCGACGATTCGCGCGATGTTCGACTGGGACTCGACCTCGCTCGCCTGGTTCGTGATCGGCTATGGATTCATCGCCGCCGTGCTGCCGGTCTGGCTGCTGCTGGCCCCGCGCGACTATCTGTCGACGTTCCTGAAGCTCGGTACGGTCGGCTTGCTGGCAATCGCCGTCATCATCATGGCGCCCGAGATCAAGATGCCGGCGGTCACGCAATTCCTCGACGGCTCGGGCCCGATCTTCGGCGGCAAGCTGTTCCCGTTCGTCTTCATCACGATCGCCTGCGGCGCGATCTCAGGCTTCCATGCGCTCGTTTCGAGCGGCACGACGCCGAAGCTCATCATGAACGAAGGCGACGTGCGCCTGATCGGCTACGGCAGCATGATGCTCGAGTCCGGCGTCGCGATCATGGCGATGATCGCGGCGACGCTGCTCGATCCCGGCGTGTTCTTCGCGATCAACAGCGCACCGGGCGTCGTAGGTGCAACGCCGGAAGCTGCGGTTGCAACGATCTCGAGCTGGGGCTTTCCGGTCACCGTCGATCAAATGACCTTCCTGGCGAAGGAAATGGGCGAATCGACGTTGTTCGCACGCACCGGCGGCGCGCCGTCGCTGGCAGTCGGCATGGCGAGCATCTTCTCGTCCGTGTTCGGGGAGAGCCTGCTCTCGCTCTGGTATCACTTCGCGATCATGTTCGAGGCCGTCTTCATCCTGACGACCGTCGACGCCGGGACGCGCGTCGGCCGCTTCATGGTGCAGGACATGCTGGGCCATGTGTGGAAACCGCTGGGCGAGACGTCCTGGTATCCGTCGGTGTTGATCTCGAGCGGCCTCATCGTCGCGGGCTGGGGTTACTTCCTGTACATCGGCGTCGTCGATCCGAACGGCGGCATCAACATTCTCTGGCCGTTGTTCGGCATCTCGAATCAGCTGCTCGCGGGCATCGCGTTGTGCGTGGCGACCGGCATCATCGTGAAGAAGGGCAAGCTGCACCTCGCCTGGGTGACGGGCATGCCGCTCGCGTGGCTCACGCTCGTGACGACGGCCGCCACCTGGGAGAAGGTCGTGTCGCCGGATGTCCGCATCGGCTTCCTTTCGGCTGCCGACCAGCTCGCCGAGAAGCTCGCGGCCGGCACGCTGCCGGAGGCGCAGGCGGCGGTCGCACCGCAGCTCATCTTCAATCAGCGGCTCGATGCAGTGCTCGCGGTGATCCTGACGGTGATCCTCTGGATCGTGATCCTCGATACGGCTCGAGTATGCTGGCGCGTAGTGAAGGGCTTGCCGGTGCTGCCGACTTCGGAAGCGCCGCACACGCTCGCGACCGCAGCGGAATCGCAATGAACATCGATGTGCGCTCTTGGTGGAGCTTCGTCCGTCGCCTGTCGACGGACGACGCCTACGAGCGCTACATCGAACATCATCGCCAGCATCATCCGGACGTCCCGCCGCTCGATCGGCGGGCGTTCTATCTCAAAGAACAACAAGAGAAATGGACGGGCGTGAAGCGCTGCTGTTGAGCGCGCCCGGCCCGGACCTCACCCCCGCTGCTTCCGTCATCCCGACGGAAGTCGGGATCGCAATCTGGAACATCACTCCCCTCGTCATCCCGACGGAAGTCGGGATCGCAAACTGGAACATCACTCCCTCGTCATCCCGACGGAAGTCGGGATCGCAATCTGGAACATCACTCCCCTCGTCATCCCGACGGAAGTCGGGATCGCAATCTGGAAACATCTTGCCAATGGCGGTCCCGACTTTCGTCGGGACGACGGGAGGCCACTAGCGCGGGTTACGTGGGGATGACACCCTGGGTGTCGGTGCGACCCGACAAAGTGTCGGAATGTTTGACAAGATTCAATCGCGCTGTGTATTACCTGTGCGGCTCATCGAACACAGGAGACTCGTCAATGGCGCTTTGGAAAGACCAATACGGCCGCGAACAGGGAACGGCCGACACCTCGAAGGACACCGATAAGCCCGCCGCCTCCGTCGCCAGCCTCGAACCCGCCCGCGCAGCCGCAGCGTCACAGCCCGCCCGCGCGGCCGACGCCAAAGAATCCTTGATCGCCGCCGGCCTCACGATCGAAGGCAAGATCGAAGGCACCGGCCACGTCCGCATCGCGGGCAATTTCAAGGGCGACGTGCACGTGCAGGGCAATCTCACGATCGAAGCCGGCGCGCGAGTCACGGGCGGCGTGCGCGCGAACACCGTCGTCATCGGCGGCGAGCTCGAAGGCAACATCGATGCGGCGGCGCGCGTCGAGCTCTTGCAGAGCGGCGTCCTGAACGGCGATCTGAAGGCCGGCTCCCTCACCGTCGCCGCGGGCTCGCGCATGCGCGGTCGAGCCGAATTCGGCTGGGACGATAAACCCGGCAAGGCTTCCACCGGCACTACATGAACACAGGCCGCGTCGCGGCTCCGGGCAGGACGCGTACTTGTCCGCACTGCAAGGCTACGATCCTCGAGAGTGCAAGCGTCTGCCCGGCGTGCCAACACCATCTGCGCTTCGACCCGAAGGCGATCGTCGAGCGCCGCCAGCAGGCGACGCATTCGGCGCTGCGCGTCGAGGGTTCGTTCAAGCATCCGGAAGAAGGTGCGGGCGCCTGGGAGTACTCCGTCGTCGTCTCGATTCGCAACGATCGCGGCGAGGAGCTCGCGCGGCGAGTCGTCGGTGTGGGCGCGTTGCAGCCCAATGAAGGTCGAACGGTGACAGTATCCGTCGATGTGTTCGCTCCCGGCAGCGCGAAGTAGCCGATGACCACCCTCTACCTCGTTCGACACGCGAAGCCCGCCGCGACGTGGGGCGAAGATCCCGATCCCGGGCTCGACGATCTGGGCCGCGAACAGGCTGCACAGACCGCCGCTGCGCTCGCGCAGCGGGAAAAACCGCTACCGATTCTTACTAGCCCATTGCGCCGCTGCCGTGAAACTGCGCTGCCGCTCGAACGGCTGTGGAATCGTTCGGCCGACGTGTTTGCGCCGGTCGCGGAGATTCCGGCGCCGCTGCTCGGCCTGGCCGAACGTCACGTGTGGCTGCAGCAGGCGATGGCCGGCACCTGGACCGAGATGCAAGCGAAGGCGCCGCCGGGCTCGCCTGATTTCCTCAAGTGGCGCGCCGATGTCATCGCGAACATTCGCCGGCTCACCGAACCGACGGTGATCTATACACACTTCATCGCGATCAACGTGATCGTCGGGGCGGCGCGCGGCTCGGATGCCGTCGTTTGCTTCAGGCCCGATCACGCTTCGGTCACGATCGTGAATACGGATTCCGAGACGCCGCGCCTGGTGGAGCTCGGACGCGAAGCAGTCACGACGGTGTTGACGCGCAACTAGTCGTTGCGAAGGCGCAGAAGCGCCTTGTCTCAAGCTCGCCGAGCACTTCGCGCCGGCCGACCCGCTCGCGCCGGCCTGCGCGCAGCCGCTTGCGCGGTTTTCGCGCGCTTCAATTCGCTGACCTGCCGCTCGAGCCCGCTGAGACAACGCTCGAGCAGCTTCAACAGCTGACGCACTTCCTGCTCGTTCAACGCCTCGAACATCTGCGACCACACGCGCTCGACGACGACCTGCGCCTTCTCCAGGCTCGAGTGCCCTGCCTTCGTGATGTACCAGCTGTCGGCGCGCTGATTCGTCGGATGCGGACGGCGCTCGATCGCGCCGTCCGTTTCCAGGCGCCGCAGAATCGTGTTCATCGTCTGCGCGGTCACGAACGCGCGGCGCGCCAGCTCCGCGCCCGCGACGCCGGGCTCGGACGCCAGCGTATAGAGTGTGACGAAATGTGCGAACGACAGGTCGATGCGCTCGCGGCGTAGAGATTCGTCAACGGCCTGACGCACCGACTGGTGCATGTTCTTCAGCAGCCTGCCGATCGCCGCCTGCGGCGATTCAACGACTTGTGCGGCCGGCGCGGCTGCGCCCGCGCGTGCCGGTGAGGGGATTTTGCGTGAGGGTCGTGACACGGTGCTCATTGGGTGGATATCAGCTTGCTGATAAGATATCAGCAAGCTGATATGACGTCAGTCGGGCAGTGTGCCCCGCTTCGCACTTCTTGGCTTTTTCCCGGATCCCGCAATGGAAATCTCAGAGCGCTTATCTGCGGCGACCCGCGGCCGCATCGGCTGGCTGCTCGGCGCGGTCGCGATCGCGATCGTGGTCGGCATCATCTTCGCGCGGCGCGCCTCGCAGGACGAGGCGCTGCCGCAAGCTTCCGCGCTGACCGTCACGGCGACGACGCTGCGCAACGTCGATGTGGCTCGTAGCATCACCGCGAACGGCTCGATTCATCCCTGGCAGGAGATCGTCGTCGGCCCCGAGGTCGGCGGCTATCGCGTTGCAGCCGTGCACGTCGACGTCGGTGATCGCGTGAAGCGCGGCCAGGAGCTGGTGCGCTTGCGCGATGAGCTGCTCTCCGCGGATCTCGCTTCCAAGCGCGCGAACGTTCAGCAAGCCGAAGCAACGCTCGCGAATGCATCGGCCGCCTATCGGCGCGCGAGCTCGTTGAGCGCATCCGGCGTGTTGTCGCAAGCGGACCTCGACCAGCTGCGCAGCGAAGAGCTCGCTGCGCAGGCGCGCGTGCAAGTTGCGAAGGCGGATCTCGAGGCAGCGCAGCTGCGCCTCAAGTACACGCGCGTGACGGCGCCGGACGACGGCGTCATCTCGGTTCGCAATGTCGCCGTGGGCCAGATCGCCGCAACCGGCGGCGAAATGCTGCGCATGGTGCGCCAGGGCCGCATCGAATGGCGCGCGGAAATTCCGGAAGCGCGCTTGGGCGAGATCAAGATCGGGCAGGCCGTGCGCCTGACGACCGCCGACGGAACGCAGCTCGACGGCAAGGTTCGCACCGTTTCCCCGACGATCGAGACGACGACGCGCGCGGGCCTCGTCTATGTCGACATCGCATCGGACAAGGCGCGCCCGGGCATGTTCGCGCGCGGCGAAATTCTCGTCGATCACAGCGCCGCGCCGATGCTGCCGATCGCGAGCATCGTGATCCAGGACGGCTACAGCTACGTCTTCGTGCTGCAGCAAGGCGGAACCGTCGAGCGGCGACGCGTCGAGACGGGACTCGTGAAGGGCGATCTGATCGAGATCGTTTCCGGCCTCGCGCCGGAGGAACAGATCATCGTCAAGGGCGCGGGCTTTCTGAAGGATCGCGATCACGTCAATGTCGTGAAGGATGACGTCGAGTAACGCCCATGAACTTCGTCACCTGGTCGATTCGCAATCCCGTTCCCGTCATCGTGCTGTTCGTCGCGCTGACGGTCGCGGGGCTGCTCAGCTTCACGAAGCTCGGGGTGCAGGATCAGCCCGACATCGAGCTGCCCGCCGTGATCGTGACAGTCGCTTATCCAGGCGTGCCGCCTTCGCAGCTCGAGTCCGAAGTCACGCGCAAGATCGAGGATGCAGTGTCGGCGGTCGTCGGCATCGAGCACATCAACTCGACGGTGAACGAAGGTGCTTCGACGACGGCGATCGAATTCCAGTTCGAGCGCAACATCGCCGAAGCCGTCGACGACGTGCGTGACGCGGTCACGCGCATTCGCGCCGATCTGCCGGCCGATGCGCGCGAGCCCGTGATCTCGCGCGTGACGACTGCGGGCCGGCCCGTCGTCACGTTCAGCGTGGAATCGGCGAACATGAGCGACACCGAGCTGTCGTGGTTCGTCGATCTCACGGTCATGCGCGAGCTCACCTCGGCCAAAGGCGTCGGCAGCGTGCACCGCGTCGGCGGCGTCACTCGTGAGATCCGCGTGGATCTCGATCCGGACCGGATGGCAGCGCTCGGCGCGACCGCGAGCGACATCTCGCGCCAGCTGAGCCGGATCCAAGCGGAATATCCGGGCGGCGAAGGCCGCGTCGGCGGGCTCGAGCAGAGCGTGCGCACGACGGGCACGATCGGCTCCGCCCAGGAGCTTGCGGCACTGCCGATCGTATTGAGCGACGGACGCACGATCCGCCTCGACACGATCGCGGAGATTCGCGACCAGGCCGCCGAGCGGCGCCAGATCGCGCTGCTCGACGGCAAGCCGGTGATCGGCTTCGAAGTCGTGCGCGCGTGGGGCGCGAGCGCGCTCGATGTCGCCGACGAATCGCGCGCCGCCGTCGCGCGGCTCAGCCAGCAATATCCGAACGTCCAGTTCAAGGAAGTCAGCTCGACCGTCGACTTCATTCGCGCTTCCTATGTCTCCTCGATGGAGATGCTGTTCGAAGGCGCACTGCTCGCGGTCGTCGTCGTGTGGGTATTCCTGCGCGATTGGCGCGCGACGGTGATCTCAGCGGCGGCGCTGCCGCTCGCGATCATCCCGACGTTCTGGGCGATGCACCTGCTCGGCTACACGCTCAACATTCTGACGCTGCTCGCGCTGTCGCTCGTCGTCGGCATGCTCGTCGATGATGCGATCGTCGAGGTCGAGAACATCGTGCGGCATCTGCGCCAGGGCAAGAAGCCGTTCGAGGCCGCGATGGACGCAGCGATCGAGATCGGCCTTGCCGTCGTCGCGACGACGCTGACGTTGTGCGCGGTGTTCGTGCCCGTCGCGTTCATGGGCGGCATTCCGGGCGAGTTCTTCCGCCCGTTCGCATTCACTGCCGCCGTCGCCGTGCTGTTCTCGCTGCTCGTCGCTCGCATGCTCACGCCGATGATGGCCGCGTACATGCTGAAGCCGCATGCCGAGGTCGATGACTCCGGCCCGATGAAGCGCAAGTACCTCGAAGTCGTCGAGTGGTGTTTGCACCATCGGCGCAAGACGCTCGCGATCGCGACGGCGCTGCTCGTCGGCTGTTTCGCGCTGACGCCGTTCATTCCGACCGGCTTCGCGCCCGCGGGCGATGTCGGGTTTGCGGTGCTGTCCGTCGAGCTGCCGCCCGGCGCGCGGCTCGAGGACACGCAGACGGTCGCCGAAAAGATCCGCATGCGCGTCGCGAAAATGCCGGGCGTCGTGAGCGTGTACAGCATCATCGGCGCCGCCGCCGGCGGCGGTGGACCTGGCGGCGGCGATTCCGTCGGTGATGTACGCCGCGCGAATCTCACGATCCAGCTCACGCCTGCGGACGATCGCGAATTCACGCAACAGGAATTCCAGATGACCGCTGCGCGCGAGCTCAGCGACATTCCCGGCGTGCGGCTGTCGTTCGGCGCGCAGACCGGCAGCAAGCTGACGATCACGCTCGCCGGCGACGACCCGAATCAATTGAATCTTGCCGCGTCCGCGGTCGAGCGCGACCTGCGGACGCTGCCTGGCCTCGGCAATGTCACCTCGAGCGCGAGCCTGATGAAGCCGGAGATCGTGATTCGCCCGCTGCCGGACCGCGCGGCCGAGCTCGGCGTGACGACGGATACGCTCAGCACGGTCACCCGCATCGCGACGTCGGGCGATGTGGAGAACAGCCTTGCGAAGCTGAATCTCGCGAGCCGCCAGATTCCGATCCGCGTGCAGCTGCCCGATGCGGCCCGCGGCGATCTCGAGCGCATTCGCCTGCTGTCGGTGCCGAGCAAGAACGGCACCGTGCCGCTGATGAGCGTCGCCGAAGTCTCGCTAGGGGCGGGGCCGGCTCGCATCACGCGCTACGACCGCAGCCGCAACGTGACGATCGAGGCGGATCTGAACGGCCTGCCGCTCGGCGACATGCTGCAGAAGGCGAACCAGCTTCCGGCGATCAAGAATCTTCCCGCCGGCGTGCGTCAGGTGGCGGCCGGCGAGGCGGAGTTCATGATCGAGCTGTTCCGCGGCTTCGGGCAGGCGATGGTCGTCGGGATCCTGTGCGTGTACTTGCTGCTCGTCTTGTTGTTCCGCGAGTTCCTGCAGCCGATCACGATTCTCTCGGCCTTGCCGCCGTCGGCCGGCGGCGCGCTCTTGTTCCTGTTCCTCACGAATTATCAGATGTCGATTCCGTCCCTGATCGGCATGTTGATGCTGATGGGCATCGTGACGAAGAACTCGATCCTGCTCGTCGAGTATGCGGTGCGCGCGATGCACGAAGGCATGCCGCGCTTCGAGGCGATGATGGACGCCTGCGCAAAGCGCGCGCGGCCGATCGTGATGACGACGATCGCGATGGGCGCCGGTATGTTGCCGATCGCGACGGGATGGTCCGGGGACCCGAGCTTTCGCGCGCCGATGGGCGTTGCGGTGATCGGCGGGCTGCTCGCGTCGACGGCCCTGAGCCTGTTCGTCGTGCCGGTGTTGTTTACGCTGACGGATGATTTGCAGTTGAAGCTGCGGCGCACGTGGCGGCGCGACGGAGCCGCGGACACGTCTCTCCCGAAGGGAGAGGTCGCGCGTTAGGGCGTCTTTCTCTGGCGCGCGTAGCGCGCCTCCCCTCACCCTGTCCCCTCTCCCTTCGGGAGAGGGGGACGTAACTTCAAACGGCGCGCAACGCCGTCGCGACCGGCAGGCGGGCCGCGCGAATCGCGGGGAACAGGCCGCCGACCAATCCGATCGAGCAAGCCCACACGATGCCCACGATGATGAGCGCGGGGCTCACGACCAGATCGAACACCAGGTGACCCGCGACGCCCGTTGTCGTGCTGACCGTATTGCCGTTGAAGAACAGCCACGCGAGCGCGGCCCCGATCGCACCGCCGATGAGCGCGAGCAGGACGGCCTCGACGAGCACGGACATGACCATCGCGGTGGCACCGAATCCGAGCGCACGCAGCGTCGCGATCTCGCGGACGCGCGCGCTGACCGCCGAATACATCGTATTGAGCGCACTGAACACGGCGCCGATCGCCATGATCCCGCCGACCACGTAGGCGACGATCGTGATCATGCGCCCCATCATCTTGGACTGCTGCTCGTAATACTCGCGCTCGCGCCACACATCGACGCTGAGCGCCGGATTCGAGGTCAGCGCATCCTTGAACGCCGCGAACGCCCGCGCGGATTCAAGCTGCACGGTGACGCTCTGATAGCCCCCGCGCCGGTCGGCCGCGTTCAGCGCCTCGACGTCCGTCATCAGCTCCGACTCGTGCGCATCGCCGGTCGTGTAGATGCCGACGACGGTCCAGTTCGCACCCCGCGTCTTGATCTTGTCGCCGACGTTGAAGCCGCGAAACTGCTTGTTCGCGGCCTTGCCGACGATGATCTCCGCGAGCGCAGGCTCGAACATGCGGCCCTCGACGATCTTGAGCTCCGGCCGCAACGCGGCCGCCTTCGGCCCGACGCCGCGAATCGTGATGTTCACTTCCGCGCCGTCTTCCTTCTTGTAGGCCGTCAGCACGCGCATCGATTCAGAGGACAAGATCGGCTTGCCGTCCGCATCGCGCTTGATGCCCGTCGCATCGGCGATCAGGCGCGCCGCATCGAGCGTCAAGGCGCTCGAGGCCTCGGCGGCGGAGCCGTTGCGCAGCACGATCGCGCGGTCGTCGCGGCCTGCATTCGACATCGTCCGCAGCATGCCGGTCGACATCGCGAGCACGGAAACGAGCACCGCCACGACCCCCGCGATGCCGATGACGATGACGAGGGACGTGCCGAGCCGCTGCGGCATGCTGCGCAGGTTCATCGCCGTCACCGAGCCGATCTGTCGAATCATTTTCATCGTGACTGTTCCTTGGTTAGCGGCCCGCGAGGGCGTCGACGATGTTCAGACGTTGAGCACGCAGCGCGGGCGGCAGGCCGCTGATCAGGGCCAGCAGCATTGCGATGCCGACGCCCATCAGGACGACGCTGAGCGGCATCGGCAGATCGCCGATGAGGGCCTTCAATCCCGGAAAGATCAGCGCCGCGAAGAACAGCCCGAGAAGCGCCGCGAAAATGCACAGCAAGAACGCCTCGACGAGCACGAGCGTCAGCACCTTGCCGTCCGAGAAGCCGAGCGTCTTCAGCACTGCGAGCTCTGGAATGCGCTCGCGAACGGATTGCATCATCGTGTTCGCGGTCAGGAACAGCAGCGTGAACAGCACCGCGCCGACGATCGCATTGACGATGAAGTTGATGTCGCCGACCTGCTTCAGATTGTTCTGCGCGAGCCCCGATTCGGTCTGCGTGCGCGTCTCGTTCATCGAGTTCTCGAACTGGCTGTCGATCGCTTTCGCGACCCGCGTCGCCTGCAGCGGATCCGCAATGCCGATCAGATAATAGTGAACGACGCCTTTACCGAACGCCTTCGCCTCGTCGTAGTAGTCGTAATTGATATAGAACGACGGAAAGCCGATGCCGTACGAGGACACGTCGAACGTGCCGACGAGGTCGAAATACCAGGTGTTGCTGCCTTCCTTGTTCGTCCAGATCGAAGTGCCGAGGGGAATGCGATCGCCGATCTTCCAGCCGTATTGTTTGGCGAGCTGATCGCTCACGAGCGCGCCGGTGCGCGTGCGCTTCATCGCCTCGATGTACTCGGGCTTGATCTTGATTTCCTTGTAGATCGCGAACAGCGCCTCGGCGTCGGTCGCGAACGCCGGAATCGCGTTCTTCGCCTCGCGGAAATAGCCGCCGAAATACGTCCAGTGCGAGACGTGCTGAACGCCTGGCACCGACTTGATGCGCTGCGCGTACGAGATCGGCAAGCCGTCGACCATGTTGGTCTTGGCCGACGTGTACAGGCGGTTGACGTTCAGATTCTCGACGACCTGATTGAAGCCCTGGTTGACGCCCTGGAGCAGGCCGAACAGCAGGAACGCCACGATGATCGACAGCATCGTGAGTATCGTGCGGGCCTTCTTGCGCGCGAGGCCCGCCCAGACGAGACGAAAGTATTTCATGCGACGGCCTCGACGTTCGCGAGCTGGCCTTTGTCGAGATGCAGCTCGCGAGAGGCGAAGCCCGCGGCGCGCGGATCATGGGTCACCATGACGATCGTCTTGCCTTGCGAGCGATTCAGCGCCTGCAGGAGATTCATGATCTCTTCGGCATTCTGGCGGTCGAGATCGCCGGTCGGCTCGTCGCAGACCAGCAGCGTCGGATCGGCGACGATCGCGCGTGCGATCGCGACGCGCTGCTGCTGGCCGCCGGACAGCTCGTTCGGCTTGTGCTTGCCGCGATCCGCAAGGCCGACGAGCTTGAGCGCGGTCTGCACGCGTTCCCGGCGCTGCGCTTTCGACAGGCTCGTGAGCAGCAGCGGCACTTCCACATTGGCCTCGGCCGTGAGCACGGGCAGCAGATTGTAGAACTGGAAAATGAAGCCGATGTGCCGCGCGCGCCAATCGGCCAACGCGCCGCGCGACAGACGGTCGATGCGTTGATCGCCGACGATGACTTCGCCGCTCGTCGGCTGGTCGAGGCCGGCGACGAGATTGAGCAGCGTCGTCTTGCCCGAGCCCGACGGGCCCATGAGCGCGAGGAATTCACCCGATTGGATCTGGAGATTCACGCCGTGGAGAACCTCTACCTTCTCCTTGCCGCGGACATAGCTCTTCGTGACATTGCGCAACGAGACGATCGCGGACATCGACGTTCTCCCTGACGTTCTGGTTGTGGGCGGCGCAGTCTAAGCGGCCCTCGCGACAGTTGGAACGCCGCCACCGGCCAATTGCGGCGGCGAGCCGGTCACCTTGTCGCTTCGACGACCTGCTGGGCGAGCGTGTGGAGCTTCCGGCGCAACGGGCGCGGCTTCAGGATCTCCGCTTCCCCGCCGAGGCTGAACAGGATGCGCAGCGCGAGATCCTCGCGCTCGAGCTCCAACGTGATCTCGGCGCGGCGGAACTTGTCGCCGAGCGGCTCGAGCTGCTTGCGAAACCAGTTTCCGTAGCAGTCGAGCAGGAATTTCCGGCCGCGCGGCGTGATCGCGACTTCCACCGGAAACGTGCTCGGCGGATTCTTTTCGAAGCGCTCGCACCAGCCATGCCAATACTTGTGCAGGTCGAAATCCGGATCGCGCGTGAATGTCTCCGGGCTCTCCTGCACGGATTGCACGCGCGACATGCGAAACACGCGCAGCTCCCGCTTCACGCGGCCGATGACGTACCAGGTATCGACCTTGACGACGAGCGCATACGGCTCGAGATGGTAGTCGCGCACTTCGCCGTCGCTGCGCTGATAGCGCATGTCGACGCATTGATCCTTCCAGATGCAGCTTCGCAGCGCGTCGAGATACGGCGAAGTATCGAGGGAGCGGAACCAGGGCTTGGTATCGAACAACAGCCGGCCGCGCGCATGTTGTGCACGCAACTGATGCATCGACGGCACCGCCGCGGCGAGCTTGTCCAGCGCCGTCCGAGTAGGCGTCGCAAGCGCCTGCACGCCGATCGCGGCGGGGCTTGCAACCAGCGCCAATGCTTCCGCCTCGCCCGAGGACAGACCGGTGAGATCGGAGCTGTAACCTTCGACGAGCCGAATGCCGCCGCCCCGGCCGAGCTCGGTGTAGACGGGTACGCCCATCGCGGAGAGCGCATCGATATCGCGAAAGATCGTGCGCACGGAAACATCCAGCCGCGAGGCGAGCTCTCCGGCCGTCATCGTGCGTCCGCGGTGCAGGGCCATCAGGATGGAGATGAGACGTTCAGCGCGCATGCGATTCTTCAGGCCGCCGTAAGGGTGACAGCCCGTGGCATATATCACATCGACGCAGGCGGATCGAATGGCGGCGTGAGTCTTGCGGGGGATCGAAGCGCGTTTACAGCAGCGCGACGTCCAGCGGGTCGGACAACCGCACCGCCAGCCTGGAATCGCGCAGAAACACGAAATCCTCGAACTCAAAACCGGGCCCGACCGTGCAGCCGACGAGCGAGTAGTCGCCGAGCGATCGCGCCGCTTGCCAGTGGCCTGCGGGCACGATGCCGACCGGCCCGGCGCTCGCACTCGCCTGCTGCAGACACACAACTTCCGTTCGCGTGACATCCGAATCCGCGATGCGCAGCTCGAGCGGCCCGCCCTCGTACAGATGCCACACCTCGTCCGAAGCGACGCAATGCCAGCGGCTGTGCGTGCCTGCCGCGAGCAGGAAATAAATCGTCGTGAGCGCGTTGCGTATCGGACGCCTGTCCTGCGGCTGCACACGCGCCCTGGAGCGATGGATCTCGCGGAAATAGCCGCCTTCGGGATGGGGGCGAAGCTCGAGCGCCTCTATCAAAGCCTGTGCGCGCGGATGCATACCTGACCTGCCGCCGATTCTCGAGAGTGGGGGTATGCTTCAGGCTCTTTGGCAACGACGTCAAGCCCACATGACCGACCTGCGCCGCTACATCCGCGATGTCCCGAACTTCCCCAAGGCGGGCATTTTGTTCCGCGACATCATGCCGCTGCTGCGCGATCACTTCGACGCGACGATCACGGCGCTCACGGGCCTCATCAGTGCCGAGCATTGGGCGGAAATCGATGCAATCGCTGGGATCGAATCGCGCGGGTTCATTCTCGCCGCCGGTGTTGCGCAGCGGCTTGGTAAAGGCTTCGTTGCGATCCGCAAGCAAGGCAAGCTGCCGCCGCCCGTCGTCAGCGTGCCGTACGACCTCGAATACGGCACGGGCGTGCTCGAGATGCAGACCGGCACGGGGCGCCTCGTGCTGATCGACGATGTGCTCGCGACCGGGGGGACCATGCAGGCGGGCGCAAGTCTTTGTATCGATGCCGGCTACGAAATCGCCCGGCTGCTCGTGCTGATCGATCTCAAGATGGTGCCCGATTTTCGCTGGGAGCAGCAGCGGGTGTTGTCGGTGATCGAGTACTGACCGCGTCGTCGTCCCGACGGAAGTCGGGACCGCCCTTGGCAGGTGCCGAATGAGATCCCGACTTACGTCGGGATGACGCAGGCGGAGGTGCCGAATGCGGTCCCGACTTTCGTCGGGACGACGGGGCACGACACGGCAAGTGCGGGATCACACTTGTTGTGCTGCGGTTCAGCTTTCTCCACAAAACACCTGAAACTGTTTCGCAATCGCTCGAGCGCCCGCCGAAAGACAAAACTTTGCCGTATACCAAGGGCTTCCGCGTAGTCCATGCGCTTGAACAACCTGGGTCAGAGACTATTCTGGAGCCCGACAGAATGCTGCGCACCCGCCGGGCGCGCCGCCCGCTCTTCAGATCGTCAGGCATTGAGGTTTTCCATGAATCGCGCATTCACCGCAGGCTCCTTCATTGCACTCTCGGCATCGCTGTTGATGGGCGCGGCACACGCCACCATGCCCGGGGAAGTCGTCGCGGATTTCAAGCTCGCGGATCAAACGGGCAAAACCCATTCGCTGTATGACCCGAGCTCGACGAAGCCCGTCGTCATCATGGTGCAGGGCAATGGCTGCCCGATCGTGCGCCACCAGATGATCACGCTGAAGGAGATCAGCGCGAAATACGCACCCCAAGGCGTGCGCTTCCTGCTCCTGAATCCGAACCTGCAGGACAACGCGCAGACGATCGCGAAGGAGGCCGAGGAGTTCGGTTATCCGTTCCCGATCCTGGTCGACGGCAAGCAGACCGTCGGTGAGGCGCTGCAAGTGCAGCGCACTTCCGAGGTCTTCGTGATCGATCCCAAGTCACACAAGCTCGTCTATCGCGGACCGCTGGATGACCGCGTGGGCTATGAGCGTCAACGACCTGCCGAGAAACACTATCTGACGGACGCGCTCGACGCAGTGCTCGCCGGCCAGCCGGTGAAGACCCCGTACGCGGACGGCGTCGGCTGCATCGTCAATTTCCCGAATCGCAGCGCACAGGCGATTCCGGAACATCCCCAGATGGATCATTCCAAGATGGACCATTCGAAGATGGGACATTGATCCGCCATCAACTTCCGTGAACGGTCAGGCGACGCGCTCGCCTGACCGCCTCTGCTTCGCGAGCGCAACCTCCCCCAGCGGCTCGCGGCTCTTGATCTGCAAGCTGGTTTGCCACTCATCCGCGAAATCGCGCTTCGTGCGTAGATTGATCCACGCCGTCACGCTCATCGCGATGAGAGCGCCGAGACTCGCAAGCGCCATGTCCTTGTGCGCATCCCACACATCGCCCTGCGTGCCGAGATAGGCGGCGCCGAGCTCGCCGCCGAACATCTCAGCGGCAAGCCATTCGATCAGCTCGTAGAGCATCGAGCTCGACATCGTGAGGTCGAGCGGCAGGAAATAACCCCAGAAGCCGCGCACGCCGGCGATGCGCAGGAAGACCTCTCGGATCGGATAGGCGAGCAGCAAGCCATACGAGAAATGCACGATGCGATCGAAGTTGTTGCGCTTCCAGCCGACGAGCTCGTTGAGCGTGTGGCCCGTGAGCCCTTTGACCCACGCGT
>Ga0164243_10008456_pt1 | contig 15159 bp, 8 predicted proteins | sample OricompcompostOP_FD_108781 | JGI IMG/M metagenome (GOLD analysis project Ga0164243, IMG submission 108781) | Organic Plus compost microbial communities from Emeryville, California, USA - Original compost - Organic plus compost (OP) | ecosystem: Engineered > Solid waste > Mixed feedstock >... | reverse complement strand
TCGCCATCGCCGTCGGCATCGAAGAAGGCGGCGTCCACGTCTTCATAGAGGGTGTCGGCTGCCCACAGGGTCTCGTTGGAGGGTGAGAAGCTGCCGTCAGGCCGCTGGATCAGCAGGCTGCCGGGTGCTTTGCGGGCGCCGCCCACGTACAGGTCATCCAGGCCATCTCCGTTCACGTCGCCGATAGCCAGGGCCGGGCCTTCGCGGGAGAGCAGGTGAGGCATCAGCGGCTCCCGGTTGAAGTCGAAGTACGTGTTCTCGACGTGGCGGTAGGCTATGCCGAGGGCATCCGAAACGTCCGCAAAGAGTGGGGCGGGGGAGGCATCCGAGGGATAGGCGAACGTGCCGGAGGCCTCTTCCTGATCCAGTGTGATGGTCTGATTGGCCGGAACGCCGGTCAGGATCTGGTATCGGTGGTCGTTCCAGACGACGATGAGGGTATCTATCAAGTCTACCGCACCGAGCCCGAAGTGGATGCGAGGATCCACGGAAGACTGGAAGCCCCGGGCAGGCATCTGCTCGCGGAAGAGGACCTTGCCGTCGTGTTTCAGATAGAGCTTCGCGCCGATCCCTGCCGTATTGCTGCCTGAGCCTTTAAGCTGGACCGTCAGGTAGTGCCGGTCTTCCCGTGTTTCGGCGCGGTTTTCGAAGATGGAGGCGGGGGCATTGATGTTGTTGACGACGAGATCCAGGTCGCCGTCGTTATCGAGGTCGACGTACGCTGCGCCGCTGGCGAAGGCCATGTCATCCAGGCCCCAGGCGGCAGCCTGGTTCGTGAAGGTCAGGTCGCCGTTATTCCGGAAGGCATAGTTCGGCACCGGGACCTGCGGCATTTTCTGGAGGAGCGCCAGCACGTCGGGGCCGGATCGCTTGTTCATCGCGGCGACCACTTCCTGGTTGTTCCGGTACTCGATGAAGTCGAGGTCGTTCGGGCGGCGGTAGATGCCGTTCGTGACGAAGAGGTCGTTATAGCCGTCGTGGTCGAAGTCGGCGAAGAGGGCGGCCCAGCTCCAGTCGGTCGCTTCCACACCGGCCAACAGGGCGATGTCGCTGAACCGTCCGTGTCCCTGGTTGAGCTGGAGGACGTTGCGGGAGAGCTGGTGGTGGTAGCCCAGGCGGCGTTTGAAGTCGTAGAGGTCGTACGTGTCGCCCTCGTCCGCGGTCTTGAGCACGTCTTCCCGCTCGGGTAGCATGTCAAGGACGGCGAGGTCCGGGCGGCCGTCGTTGTTGATGTCGGCGGCGTCGGCGCCCATGGACGAGTAGCTGGTATGGGGCATGGCCTCGCGGATGACCTCCCGGAAGGTGCCGTCGCAGTTGTTGAGGTAGAGGTAGTCGTTTTCGTGGAAGTCGTTCGCGACGTAGATGTCCGGGCAGCCGTCGGTGTTCAGGTCGCTTACCATGACGCTGAGCCCATAGCCTACGACGCTCCCGTAGATACCGGCTTCTTCGCTGACATCGACGAACCGGCCTCCATCGTTGCGGAGCAGGCGGTCACCCGATCTGGGGTCGCGCACGGTGCGGATGCCGGCGTCCCGGTGCGTATCGACTCCGTGCACGGAGTGGTTCAGGATGTACACGTCGAGGTCACCGTCGCCGTCGTAGTCGAAGAACGTCGCGTGGGTGCCGTAGGCGGCGATGTCCAGCCCGTATTCAGCGGCGCGTTCGGTGAAGGTGCCGTCTCCATCGTTGATGAAGAGCTGGTTGCGGCCCTTGCGATCCAGGTAGCCGTCGACGACCGAGACGTAGATATCCACGTAGCCATCGCCATTCACGTCGGCCATGGTGACGCCGGTTTTCCAGTTGCCCGTTCCGGCTACGCCCGCTCGTTCCGTGATGTCTTCGAACCGAAAGTTCCCTTTGTTCAGGTACAGCCTGTTCGAACCCAGGTTAGACGTGAAGTAGAGGTCCTGGAGGCCGTCGTTGTTCACGTCGCCTACGGCTACCCCGCCTCCGTCGTAATAGTAGAGGAAGTTCAGGATGTTGAAGGTGGCGTCATCGGGGACTTCGTTGATGAACGAGATGCCGGTTTCGCTTGCGGCGCGCTTGCGAAACAGGGTGTCCTCTTCAGCGGATCGGCAACCGGCCAGTCCGCATACGACGAGGAGCAAACAGGAGAGGTACTTCTGCATGAATCGAATCACTACGGAGCGGGCCGCTCGTGCTCCGGTCATCGGCGTCGGCCCGTAGCCAGAGCCCACCTACACCGGGACAGGTTTGTCGTTCAGGTATTCATGAAGGGCTGTAGGTTCTTGAATATACGCCCTTTATCGCTCGTTTCTATGATCTTGTGCCGACGTGTCTGTGGAGGTGATGCTTCTCGGATACGATCGTTATTCCTCATCGGGTGCGAACATCCTCCTGCCTTGCTCCGCTGGACGCGTTCGCAAGGCTGTCCTCTTTACCTTCGGTCAGTCGCCTGCGGCTCGTGTCGAAGGAGGATTTTTGGGCAGGGCGTGGCACCGGCATGCCCCGACAGAGAACGGGATCGTATGAGGATCAGGGGTTGGGAGCGGTGTTCGGTCGATGGGCAAAAAAGAAGGAGCCTCGCCGGATGGCGAGGCTCCTTACCTCATGCAAGCGGGACGCTGCTCAGTAACCAGGGTTCTGGGTCAGGGCTCCTTTCGAAGCGTCGATCTGCGACTGCGGAATGGGGAAGAGGTCGCGATAGGAGTCGCTTACCTCCTTGTGTTCCCAGGTGCCGCTGGTGAAGCGTCCGAACCGGATCAGGTCCTGGCGGCGCTTCGCCTCGCTGTGGAACTCACGCATGCGCTCGTCGAGCAGGAATTGATCCATGCCACCCGCGGCTTGTACATCCGCCATAGTGACGGGCTGCGGCGGATCGAAGGCGCGCTCGCGGACCTCGTTGATGAGGGGTAGCGCCGCTTCCGGCTGCCCCATCCGGTAGAGCGCTTCGGCCTTGATGAAATAGATCTCTGCCAGGCGGAAGAACGCATAGTCGTTCTGGAAGCCGCCGCTCGGGTCGTTGGGATCGACCGGCCATTTCAGCACGCGGATGCCGTTTGCTTCCGTCGCACCGGTGAGCGGGACCTCTTTCGTGAAGATGAGCGGATTGCCCTGGCGGTCCTTGGCGGGCTCGCCCGTGAACAGGTTGTACGCCTGGCCGATCAGGAACATCTCCTTGCGCTTGTCCGCATCGTCGAACGTGTCGTACGAGCTACCCAACGTCGCAAGGCCGTTGCAGCATCCCTGCGGGAACTGGTTGTAGTGGAGGATCTTCGAGTGGTAGCCGAACTCGGGTCCGCCCGAGGCCACGAACTGAACGGCGAAGATGATCTCCGGCGACGTATGGTTGTCAATCGCGAAGTTCTGGAAGTAGTCGCTGGCAAGCGCATACTCACCAGAGTTCAGGATCTCATCGGCCTGTGTGATGGCGTCCTGGTACCGAGGTTCTCCCGCGAAAACCTCAGCGTTGAGGTACATGTTGGCCAGGATCGCGCGTGCGGCTCCCTCCGTCACGCGTCCGCTGTTGGCATCACCCAGTTCCGACTGGGTCGGAAGGTCCGGAATCGACTCCAGAAGCTCCTTCTCGATGAAGTCGAAGACCTCTTTACGGGTGCTGTTCTTGGGCGGATTGAGCGGGTCCGTAACGGCCGTCGTCACGATGGGCACGTTGCCGTACATGTCCAGCAGGGTGTAATAGAAGAACGCGCGCAGCGTACGGAGCTCCGCCTTGAACTGGGCAGCGGATTGCAACTGGGTCGTAGAGTTTTCCAGGTTCTCCAGTACGACGTTGGCGCGGGCGATGCCGGTGTAGGCGTCGTTCCATGCGTTGTTCGCAGCCGGGTCCGTTGCCGTCCACGTATGCGTATGCAGACGCCGCCAGGCGCCGTTGTCGTCCCAGTCCGGTCCTCGCGTCGGGACGATGCCTTCGTCCGTGCTGACGACGCTGTTCCACCAGTACTGGCCGTTGGCAAGCGAACCAAGCTGGTTGTAGACGGGGACGACCGCTGCCAGGAATTCGTCCTCGGTCCTGTAGAACGTATCCGGTGTGACCGAGCTGAAGGTATCCGCGTCCAGGTCACAGCCAGCTATCACGAGTGTCGTGAACACCACCAGCAGCGAGGCTGCAAATGCGGGCCACCTGCTCATTCGATTAGATCTCATAACGTGTATATCTCGCATTTCGAGTAGTCCGTGCGGGGTGAGGTAGCCTCACCCCGGTACAGACAATGTTAGAAGCTGAGGTCGACGCCGAAGGTGAAGCTGCGCGGCTTCGGATAGTTCAGGTAGTCGACACCGAGGGCAGGCAGTGAGCCAGCGTTGTTCGTCCGGACTTCGGGGTCGAACCCGTCGTAGCCTGTGAGGACGAACAGGTTGCTGGCGCGTACGTACACGCGGGCCTGGCGCACCTGCGGGATGTTCGTGAACGTGTACCCGGCCGCAAGGTAGTCCAGGCGCAGGAAGGAACCGTCCTGGATCCAGCGCGAGGAGTAGACGGGTGATTCCGACAACTCCGTACCGTCGTTCAGCGCGCTACCCAGGAAGTTATTGCCCGACTGCGCCAGGGTCTTGGCTGAGTAGGTGAGCGCGGTGTTGTTGAAGACGTCGGCACCCTGCACCCCACGGATGAAGGCGCTGAAGTCCCACTTCTTCCAGTTTACCCGTCCGGTGAGGCCGTAGGTAATGGCCGGCCACGGATTGCCGATGATCTGCCGGTCTTCGGTGGAGGGTTCCAGCGTCGTGCCGACGATCCGGTCACCGATGCCATCTCCGTCCGTGTCTTCGTAGTCCTGGAAGACCTGGTTGCCATCGCTATTGATCTCGAGGAAGACGGGACCATAGAAGGAAGCGACGGGGTAGCCCTCCATGATGATCTGGGACTGGACCCCCGTGAGGCCCGCACCGCTCACGGATCCGTAGACGATGCGATCCCGGCCACCGATGCTGACCACCTCGTTTTTGTTTGTGCTGAGGTTGGCGCTGAGGGTGACCGACAGGTCTTCTTTCTCGACCGCAATGCCTTCGAGCGAGAACTCGAGACCCTGGTTACGCATCTTGCCTACGTTCTCCATCCGGCTGGAGACGACGGCAGGCTGCGGGACGGGGATGCTGACGAGGAGGTTGTCGGTATCCTTCACGTAGTATTCGATCGAGCCGGTGAGACGGCCGTTAAAGAAGCCGTAGTCCAGGCCCGCGTTGAAGGTGGCCGTTTCTTCCCACTGCAGTCCGGGGTTGGCGAACTGGTTCGGTGCCACGCCGACCAGCACTTTCTGTCCGAAGACGGCCCGGAAGCCGGGGGCCAGCGTCTGGAGGGCGAGGTAGTTGCCGATCTCCTGGTTACCCGTTTCGCCATAGCCGGCGCGGAGTTTGAGGTCGGAGACCACTTCCGGGAGCGGCAGATCGCGGCTGAGCCGCCACGCAGCCGACACGGAGGGGAAGAGCCCCCAGCGCCGGTCGGCGCCGAACCGCGACGAACCGTCGCGCCGCAGGGAGGCGGAGAACAGGTACCGGCTATCGTAATCGTAGTTGATACGGCCGAAGCCGGAGATCAGCTTGTTTTCATCCTTGTAGGAGTAGGGGATAAGTCCCTCGGCTGCACCGCCGCCCAGGTTGTTCCATTTCCAGTAGTCCGTGATGAAGTTCTCGGCGCTGGCGCCGAAGCCTTCATTGGTCCAGTCCTGGTAGGAGTAGCCGGCGACGATGGCGAGGTTGTGGTTGCCGAAGGAGTTGTCGTAGGTCGAGGTGAGTTCGACCAGCCGTGACCTGCGCTGCGCTTCATCCTGCTCGGCCCGACCGCCCTGGGGCGCGCCGAACGGTGAGTCTTTCGGGAAGTACGTGCGGCGGGTGGCTCCGGAGAGTTCGCCGCCGAAGTTACCCTGGATGGTCAGGTTATCCACGATATCGAAAGCCGCCGTGAAGTTGGCGATCGTACGGGAGCTTTCCGTGTAGTCGTCGATCTGGTACGCGGCCGCTACCGGGTTACGTGTCGAGTTGGAGTACTCGAAGAACGTACCGTCTTCGTTGTAGATCGGGTATGTCGGGTTGAACTTGACCATTCCTCCGAAGGCAGCCCCTTCAAAACCACCGGTAACCTCGTACGGGAAGTGATCGTCTTCGATGACCGCCGTGCTGAGGTTCAAGCCCAGCCGGAGCCGCCCGTTCAGGGACTGATTGTCTGCGTTGAACCGGGCCGTCAGGCGGGTCTGTCCCGAGCTGATGACAATGCCTTCCTGGGTCTCATAGCCGAGCGAGGCGCGGTACTGCGTGTTCTGCATACCGCCGGAGAGGGCGAGGCTATGCTGCTGTGAGACGGCCGTCCGCAAGATGGCGTCCTGCCAGTCGGTGTTGGCGTTGCCCAGTGAGGCCAACCGGTCCTCTGGAAGGGCGCCCAATTCGACCTGCTGCCGGATGAACTGGCGGTACTCGTCTCCGGTGAGGAGGTCCAGCTTGCGGGCAACGGACGAGCTCGAGATGGAGCCGCTGTAGTCGAGGCGTACCTGGCCGGACCGGCCGCTTTTCGTCGTGATCAGCACCACACCGTTGGCGCCGCGGGCGCCGTAAATGGCTGTGGCCGCCGCGTCCTTCAATACGTCCATCGACTCGATGTCGTTCGGGTTGAGGAAGCTTAGCGGGTTACGGGCCGCGCCATATCCGCCCGGCGCGATGCTGCTGTTGTCGATGGGTACGCCATCGACGACGTAGAGGGGGTCGTTGGAGGCGTTGATGGACGTGCCTCCACGAATACGGACCGTGGCGCCGGCGCCCGGTTCACCGTTGGTCCGGACGACCATCACGCCGGCTGCCCTGCCCTGGAGCAGTTCCTGCGGTGATGACGTGAGTCCGATGTCCGCCGGCGCGACTTCGACGGAGGCTACCGAGCCTGTCAATGCCTCGCGGCGCTGCGTACCGTAGCCGATGACGACGACCTCCTCCAACAACTCCAGATCCTCCGACAGTGCGATGTCGACCGTCGACCGACTGCCGACAGGCACTTCCTGGGTCTCATATCCTACATAGGAAAAGACGAGGATTGCATCATCTCCCGGAACGACCACACTGTAAGCCCCATCCAATCCTGTGATGGCGCCCGTCTGTGTGCCCTGGATGACGACGCTTACACCAGGGAGGGGGTCACCGGTCCCTGCATCGGTAACGGTACCGGTAACCGTTCGGGATTGGGCAACGGCCATTCCCGCACATCCGAAGATGAGCGCGATGGCCAGCAAACCTCTCTTCATGAAAGAGCGCATAGTTGTTTGTACTGGTGGTGTGAGAGAAGAATACTGCTACGTGCCGTACTAGCCACGCGTAAGCGCTTCTTCACCATAGGAAAGCGCTTACAATTGTTAAGATTACGTAATCGTCAGCGCCGGAGCAATGTGTGAAGGAACCGGAAAGTGACGAAAAAAAGCGGGTGTGTCCCAGAAGTCAGAGTGGCAGGGAGGAGGACGTTTCCACCCACACGGTAGGATGTTACGGGTGGTCCGTAGCAATTGCAACCGAGTGGCTGTATAGCATAGCTAATCCTCGTTTTTTTGTGGCTCAACAGGCGAAAAGGCGGGGTGAACGGTTGGCGGATGCATGATGGGTGCAGCCATCTTGCAAACGTTTGGCCGCAGCCTGCGATTTCTCTTTCTTACTGGTATGATCAGGTCGCCATACCCTATGTGTACGGCACAAGAACATGCTTCGCTCGGCGCTGAGCTGGGCACCGGCCTATCGAGATAGCGGTGCCATCGCCTGCCGATGCCCCGGCAGGTGTCGAAAGAGGTGCGCTGCTTGTGTGATGCGATTTTAGCGACCCCGTTTCGTGTGGATCAGAATGACTCCGTTTGCCCCTCGTGCTCCGTAGATAGCCGTGGCGGCGGCGTCTTTCAGAACGTCGATAGAGGAGATATCCCTGGGGTTGATGGCCCAGAGCGGGTTGCCCAGGCCGGGAGTCATCGGGATTCCATCGATGACGAAGAGCGGTTCGCTGCTGTTGTAAAATGAGTTCACGCCGCGGATGCGTATCTGTACCGTGCCGTTTGGAGATTCGATCACCTGAAGTCCTGCTACGCGGCCCTTTAGCACCTCGGCCAGCGTCGTCGCCGAGGAGCGCTCGATCTCATCGCTGGAAACAGAGGCTACGGAACTCGTCAAGTCCTGCCTGGCCTGGGTGCCGTAGCCGATGTCAACCTGCTCCGCTCCCGTTGCGGATGACGGGCTCGACTCGGATGCCTTCTTTGTTCCTGCGCAGCCCGCGATGAGTGCTACTCCGGCGAACATGCAGGCGGCCCCATGTAACGAGATGCACTGCTTCATGACAGACCTCCGTCTCCTGTTATGTCGAAGGTTTCACCTGGACGGGGGCTTCTCGCCTGTCATCGGGAGGCCGCCGAAGAGGTGTGCTTGAGCGTGGGTAAGGCGGCAGGGTACACAGCCACGGCAGTTAGTGAGTCGGTTGTGTGACTCTGTGTATTGGTTGCAATATTCGCTTAGAAAAGCAATGCCCAAGGAGTCCAGTGTTCAACTTTTTTCGGGCCGCCTTTGCGTTCCGGCAGGACGTATTAGCTGGAAACGATGTGTGCAGGCACAACCAGCCGTTTCCGGTGTGCGTCGAGATGCGGATCGTACATCGAACGGGTCCGAGTATCAGAGGAGGCGGGTTGCGTCGGACGCGTCGGGCGAGCATTCTGATAGGAGTGTGAAGTTTTCATGGATCGGATCCGTTAGATGGTCGTTACTATGCCGTAGTCTAGTCTATCGGACCTAACCACGTATCCCGGCCATGTACGTCGCAGATATCTTGAAGCGGAAAGGAACGCAGGTAATTTCTATAGATGCTGCCGATCCCGTTTCGGTGGCTGTAGAGAAGCTGCACGCAAATCGTATCGGGGCGCTCGTCGTGGTGGACGGGAGCGGCCGTGTTGCCGGTATCATTTCCGAGCGGGATATCGTGCGAGGGCTCTCGGAACACGGGCCAGACGTTCTCGGGCAACGGGTCGACAGTCTCATGAGCAGAAAGCTGCACGTGTGTGCTCCTCAGGAAGAGATCCGGGATCTCATGGCTCGAATGACTCACAGCCGTATCCGTCATCTGCCGGTCATCGATAACGATCGACTCCTCGGCCTGATCAGCATTGGTGACGTGGTAAAGCACCGGCTCGACGAGGTGCAGACGGAGGCGATGGTCCTTCGGGATATCGTCATCAGCCGTTGAGTCGCTTCCGTACCCCGCATGCGTCGTCCTCCTTTGCTGACGTGTCAGCTGAGCAGGGTGAGGAAGAACACTCGCGTGTTGGGAGATCAATCGGATCGGGACTTCCGGATACGTTGAGGCTCCTCAGTGGCGTGAAGGTTTGTGGTGGACGTAATAGAAGTCCTTCAGGTTGTGCTGCCTGGATGCGGGAGCAGTGTACATCGGATTCTGCGCGGCTCACCGCATCGACCTCGATTGTGCGCCATGCTCCGGCGCACTTACCGGAGGTTTTAAGCCTCCGCGTGGTTCGAATCCATCCATCGATGATCCTTCCGCTTGCGCTCGGATGGCTCTTATTATCGGCTATTTAGCCGCGTATGTGGACATGTGTCCACATCTGGCGCATAAGCCTGTTTTCTGATGCGCTATTAGTGTATACTTCATTATCCTGTGGTGCTCCTGCGCCGCCTTGAGATCGGCTAACATCTCCCTGCCACCACCGAGTACCCTATCCAGGGATTTCAGTATTACCAATCATCCGTGAGCAGGCAGTGGACATCAGTCGGTCTACGCTAGGAGAACTTGCCAGTCTTGCCATCGAGCGTGAGCTCATCAAGCACTTTACGTTCAGCAAGAGCAGCATCGATATCTCAATCGGGGATCTCAACATCAATTTATCGCCTGAGGATGCCCGGAAACTGCTGCAACTCATCATTGCGGGAGCAACGAGGGAGGCGCCGACACCGGGAAAAGAGCAAGCCGGATCTGACGAGTCCCACGCGGCATCGCCGGACATCCAGGTGCGAGAGGCCGTACTCCAGGAAGTGACACAGGATACTGCTGCTGTTTTTCAGGAGGACAAGCCGCCGGTGCATGTGCAGGAGGCGCCTCAGGCAGACGCATACCAGAAGCGTGAGCTTTTCCGTGCGCCGCAGGTGAGTGCGTCGCCGGACCAGCCTTACAACGCCACCCTGCTCAAGGAGGAAGTGCGGTCCGCCGACGGTCACGGCGGTACGGATGAAGGCGATGACGTCAGTGAGGAATACCTGGATTCCGTGCTCTCGTTTGCTCTCACAATGGGAATCATCGAAGGGTATACGAAGGATCGGGATTCGCGGACCGTTACCTTACGTACAGGTGCCACGACAACGGGCTTATCCTACTGGGAGACGCTGGAATACCTCACGAACAGTATGCTCTATGAACTTCGTCCTCGAACGGAGAGGTAGAGCACCTCAAACCCGCTATGGCAGACTGTGGAGCGGGCTCACCCATGCCGGGCCGGCACGGGTGAACACTCCCGCGCGGAGCGCTAGTGTTGCGGGACCAGCTTAATTCTGCGTCGTGTACTGACGGTATGTGCGCCAGATGCGAACGGCAGCTCTGGATCTTCCGAATGGGGCACCGTGCGCTCGATACGTTCCCAATGGCATGTTCACGCGTGCATTGAGCCGATTCAGTGCATGCGTGGCTTCGTAGAGCTGCTCAAAGAGGCGTTCCAGTGCCCGCCGTAGTTCATGAACGTCTTCCAGCCTCATGTCAGTCGTTGTCACCTTGCTGTGCAGGTTGCCGGGTGATCTTCTCGCCAGGCCACACAGGGATCTGCGATTCGTATAGAACGAGGCTCGGTTGATTGGCAGCATACGCCGGAACGGTGTCGTGTCCGTGTGCAGTTTGCGGGCTTATATCGCCCTTTTGATGGCACAGGCCCGGGTATTGCCTCGGATCCGTCCTGACGCGTCGTCCGCTCGTGCCGACCCCTCAATAGTGATGTACGAAGCCGAGCGGGAGGCGGCTCCGGACCGGTTTGTCGTGCGTGTTACCATCCTGCAACTCATCAGGAGTGGTTCGGGATGGGTCAGGCGTCCGGTTTTCTGAGGAGTTTGCCGACCTTTCCCTGCAGTACGGCGCGTTCGAAGGGTTTGACGATGTAGTCGTTCGCACCTGCCTCGATGGCTGCCAGCACGTCCTCCGGTCGGTTTCGCGCTGTCATCATGACGACCGGCGTATCGCGGTGGGGATCGGTTCCCCGAATATGCCGCAGGATATCGATTCCGCTGATATCCGGAAGCATCCAGTCCAGCAGGACGAGATCGAATTGCTTTTCTGCCAACAGGCTGAGCACCTGAGATCCGTTGTTGGCGACCGTGACGTTCTCGTGCCCGAGCTTGCGGACATGGTACTGGGCCAGATAAGCGATATTCCGATCGTCTTCAACGATGAGTATGTGCATGACTGGAGCCGGCTAGTAGAGAGCGAATGATTCGTCTACCACGTCTACTGTTGCAGGACGAGATCGAGTAAGTGGATGAGTTTGGGGCGGAGATTCCTGCGATCCACGATGAAGTCGATAAAGCCGTGTTCCTCAAGGAACTCGGCCGTCTGAAAGCCAGGGGGGAGATCCTGGCCAATGGTTTCGCGAATGACGCGGGGGCCGGCAAATCCAATCAGCGCGCCCGGTTCTGCGAGGTTGAAGTCCCCCAGCATCGCAAAGGATGCGGTAACTCCTCCTGTGGTCGGGTTGGTCATGAGGGAAATATACGGCAAGCCCAGGTCAGCCAGCCGCGTCAGGTTTGCGCTCGTTTTCGCCATCTGCATGAGGCTGAGCGCCCCTTCCATCATGCGCGCGCCGCCACTTTGTGAGATAACCAGCAGGGGAGTGCGCTCATCACACGCACGCCGAATGGCCCGTGTGACGATCTCTCCCACAACAGAGCCCATGGAGCCGCCGATAAAGGAGAAATCGAGGGAGGCCGCCGAAAGGCGATGCCCGCCTACGGTACCCATCGCGGCACGCGCGGCATCGTTGAGCCCGGTCTTACGTGTCGCATCCTTCAGTCGACTGGTGTAGCTCTTACGATCCTCGAAGTGGAGGACATCCACGGAATGCAGATTCTGGTCGTACAGGTCGAACCGACCATCATCGAAGATGAGCTGGAAGTAGCCCAGGCTGCTCATGTTGAAGTGGTGGTTGCACTTCGGGCATACGAGGCTATTCTCTTCCAGCTCCCGGCGATTGAGGATCTCCGAGCAATTCGGGCACTTAATCCACTGGCCTTCCGGAACGTCATTCTGTTCGCTCAGGTTGGTCAGGATACCCTTCTTCTGTCGCTGAAACCAAGACATATAATCTATTTTGGATTTTGGAACTCAGATTCTGGGTTCCTATCCGGGAGGCTAAGGAGCCCAAATCTAGATTCCAAAATGGCTAAAATGGCAATCGTTCAAAAATGGAGCGTTCGCGTTTTTTTGCGACGAACTCTTTAAGATAAAACGGTTCGAAAGAGGCCGTATCTTCCTCCATTCCAAGCTCCAGCCGGTGGAGCCCCAGCCGGGCGATCCAGGCCGCGGAGGGAGGGTGGAGTGCAGGCTGCAGGAGGCGTACCCGGTGGGTATGCTGCTCTTCGAGTGCGGCCGCTGCTTTGGGCCCACCATCCCCCACGATCCATACCGTTCCAGAAGGCAGGTTACCGAACCATGCCGGAATGTCCTCCTCAATCAATGCGTTCGTCTCAGCGAGGCTTTCCAGGGTGCCGTCGGGACGAACCTCAGAGGCCGCGGCATACACCTCGTTCCGGCGTGCGTTCAGCGCTGCGCAAATGACGTCGCCTGGTCGGGCTACAGGCAGGACCGATGCGGCGAGTGCTTCGAGTGTCGGTACGCCAACCAGCTTGATGCCGAGCGCGACGGCCAACCCTTTTGCGGCACTCACCCCGATGCGCAGGCCTGTATAGGATCCCGGTCCCATCGAAACGGCCACCGCGTCCAGATCCGTTCTGGAGATGCCGCCGTAGTGCAGGGCATCTCGGATCAGGAGGACGAGATTTTCTGCGTGGGCACGTGGTCGGGCCAGGTTCAGGTCTACGGTAACATGGCTACCCTGGAGGAGCGCCACTCCACAGACGTCTGTAGCCGTTTCAATCGCGATCAGGTTCATGCGGTACGAATTGATCCGGGTTGTACGGTACGGACGTCGATCGTGTTCTCAGCGTCGGTCGAGTCGTGGAGCAGAGCACAACGCGCATGGGATATAGAAACTGCATGCATAATGCCGCACCCGAGTAACATGACGGCGGCGCATACGTGACGAGCGTGGGACATCCTGCGATCCCAAAAGGGAGCCTCCGAGCCGGAAGCCAACGTCATTTCGGCCAAGCGGCGGGTGAACGTAAACGGCCGTACGGTACAACGTACCGCCAGCGGCCTGTATATCGTCCATCTGTCGTCAAAATATATACATATCGGCGGAATGTGACGGCCGCGGCGTGCTTCTTGATTATTTCGAGGCCCTGGTTATCTTAACCTTTGCGCCGGACCAGCGCGGTATTTCGGAGACGCGCTGGTCATCAATGGTACGTATGGTAGCGCTTTTTTGAGGTGTACAAGCATCCTTGACATGACAAGGTTAGAAACAGGCGGGGCGCCGGCTCGGATACGCTGACGAGAAGGCCGTCGGGGCAGGGCGTCTTTTTCAATAAACCGGGAGAAATACGGCGGGGCCATGCAGGTGCCGGCTGATACATGGAGGCGACGCTTATGAATGTCTACGACGCGGATCACATCAGGAACGTGGCCCTACTGGGTCATCAGGGTAGTGGCAAGACGATGCTTGCCGAGGCAATGCTCTTCGTCAGTGGGGCATTGAAGCGGATGGGATCGATCGAGGAGGGGAATACCATAAGCGACTACCATCCCAGTGAGAAGGACCGCCAGATGTCCGTTTTCGCCTCGCTACTCCACGCCGAGTGGAAGGGACACAAGATCAACATCATCGATACACCGGGCTATCCCGATTTCGTCGGGGAGGTCATTGCATCTCTGCGTGTAGCGGATGCAGCCATCTACGTCATGAACGGGGTGGAAGGTGTGCAGGTAGGTACGGAACTGGCCTGGACCTATGGGGCGACGATCGGAAAGCCGTCGATGTTCGTCATCAATCATATCGATCACGCACAGTCCGATTTTCGCGCACTCGTCGGGCAGATCCAGGAACGCTTTGGTCGGGGTGCTACGGTCGTTCAGTTTCCCGGTGGGGCGAGCGATACCATCATCGACGTGCTTCTGATGAAGCAGTTGACGTTCGGGAAGGACGGAACGGCGCAGGAGGGGGAGATCGATTCGAGCTTTGCCGAGGAGGCCGAGCGGTTGCACAACGAACTCATCGAGAGTATCGCCGAGAACGACGAAGGGCTCATGGAGCTCTACTTTGAGAAAGGCACCCTGACCGAAGATGAGATGCGCCAGGGGCTTCACGTCGCCATGCTCCAGCGCCAGCTGTTTCCCATCTTCATCACGAGTGCGACGGAGCTCACCGGCGTTTCCCGCCTCATGAGCTTCATCGACAACGTGCTCCCGTCACCTGCGGAGATGCCGCCTGCCGATACGGTGGACGGCCATCCGGTGACCGCCGATCCGTCGGCGCAGCCGGTTGCATTCGTATACAATACGATGTCCGAGGCGCACGTCGGCGATTATTCCTTCTTCCGTGTCTATTCCGGTACGCTCGAACAGGGAATGGATCTGGAAAATGCCCAGACGAACGCCATCGAGCGCCTGGGACCGCTCTATGCCATCAATGGACACGACCGGGATCCCGTACAGCGTATGGTGGCGGGAGATATCGGCGCTCTCGTGAAACTAAAGAACACGCACACGAACAATACACTACGCGCGAAAGGTTCGGACGTGGTCATCCGGCCCATCGAGTTTCCCGAGCCGCGCTACACGGTTGCCGTGGCTCCCGCCCGGGAAGGAGACGAGGACAAGCTGGCTCAGGGCCTCCATGCCATCCACGAGGAGGATCCCTCTATCGTCATCATCCACGACCAGAACCTGAAACAGCTCGTACTAGGAGGGCAGGGAGAACTGCATCTGGAGATCGTCAAATTCCGCCTGAAGAACCGTTTCGGTGTGGACGTGGAATATCACCGGCCCCGCGTGGCCTACCTCGAGACGGTACAGTCGTCTGCCCGAGCCTCCTATCGCCACAAGAAGCAGACGGGCGGTGCAGGGCAGTT
>Ga0164243_10008455_pt1 | contig 15159 bp, 16 predicted proteins | sample OricompcompostOP_FD_108781 | JGI IMG/M metagenome (GOLD analysis project Ga0164243, IMG submission 108781) | Organic Plus compost microbial communities from Emeryville, California, USA - Original compost - Organic plus compost (OP) | ecosystem: Engineered > Solid waste > Mixed feedstock >... | reverse complement strand
GCGAAGCTGGAAGTGGTTGCGCGGGCCGCGCACGTCGACGACCTTGCCGACCAACGCCGTGTCGTGCAGCTGGACCGAGCCGCCACGCCCGTTGACCTCGCGAAGAACGGCGATGGTGTACGAGCCGCGGTCAGCCGGGTCGCCGCAGAGTGAATACTGCCGGATGAGCCCGCTCGGCAGTGTCAGGTCGAGATGCGCACCGGGCTGCCACGGTGGCAGGTCGTCGCCGTCGGGATCGACCAGGGTGATCGAGATGACGTCGGCCGCCTCGGCGCGCACCTGCTTGACCAGCAGCGTCCGCGTGGTGAACCGTACGTCGGCGGTGGCGGTGGCCATGACCGTCACCGTGCGTACCCGCTGGTGGTCATCGCCAGACGCCGAACGCCATGCCGACCCCTGTGCCGCCGGTCGAGCGGTAGGCCGGCAGGTAGTCGATCAGCTCCATCGGGCGCCCTTCGAGCGCGCCGCCCACCGCGATCCAGTTGAGGATCTCGGAGGTGCCCGACCGCATGTAGTCGCGGGAGATCTCGGTCAGCGACTCGACGTTGTCGTCGCGCAGCGCGTCGAGGACCCGCAGGTCGAGGTCTTCGTCGACGACGAAGTGGCTGAGGCCGCCGGAGGCAACGACGGCGACCTTGAGGTCTTCCGGGTACGACTCGATGGCCTGGCGCAGTGCCCGACCGAACCGTAGGCAGCGGCCCGGCGAGGGCTGGTTCGGCGGGTTGTAGGTGTTGATGGCGACGGGCAGGATCGGGATCATCTGCTCGCCCATCATCCTGCGCCGCACGAAGGTGAAGGCGTGGCCGAGGGTCCGCCCGTACGGCTGGCGGGTAACCGCGACCGGGTCGAACTCGGCGATGACGAGCTCCGTGATGACGTGGAGCCCCAGCTGCGACGGCACCTTGTAGGTCTCGCCGGACTCGCTGTGTGCGGCCCACAGGGCGGCGCGGAGCCCGGCGGCCATCTCCGACTTCTCCTCCTCGTCCGGCGGCACGTCGGAGACGGTCTCGCCGGCGAAGATCGCGAAGGTGGGCATGCAGTCGTCGACGAACATCTCTTCCTGGTCGTCGCCGATCACGACTACGACGTCGGGCGCCGTCTCGGTGAGGATGGCCGAGAGCTTCTCGACGGCCTCCTGGCCCTTGCGATGGATGTCGCTCCAGACCTCGGCGGTCAACCGCTCCGGGCCCACGTTCCACTCCGTGACGGCTTCCAGCTCGTCGTAGGTGTGGAACTGCCCGTCGCGACCGAGCAGAAGCGGGTTGCGCCGGTCGCGGCCGGCGTGGTCCTCCCACCACTCGGTGGTCGTGCTCAGCTGAGGGGTGTGTGACGTGCCCAATCCCAACACGATTCGCGCCATCGACGGCTCCTATCAGGGGTTGTCCGACGCGACGGCGCGCGTCTGGAGAGTGTGGTATCCGAGCTCGGCCCGGGCTTGCGACAGGGACGTCCCGGACTCGACCTTCGCACGTATCCGGTCTTCCTTGGCCTCGATCTCGGTCGCGACCCTGAGCACGTCGTCGGCGCGCTCGGCGGGTATGGCCACGACTCCGTCCTCGTCGCCGACGAGCACGTCGCCGGGGCGTACCCGGACAAGGCCTATGGTCACCGGCACTTGAGTGGCCACCATCTGGACGCGGTCCTTGCCGGTACGCATCCAGTTGCCGCGGGAGAAGACGGGGTAGTCGAGCTCGCGGGAACGCCGGCGGTCCCGGCATACGCCGTCGATGACCGTGCCCGCGATCCCGCGCTGCGACGCGACGAGGGTCAGGATGTCGCCCCAGACCGTCGCGTCGGTGCGGCCGGCGTTGTCGATGACGACGACGTCTCCGGGCGTGACCTGCTCGACGTAGTCGCCGACCGTCCCGCCGTCGACGTCGACGGGCTGGTACTGCACCGTGAAGGCACGGCCGACGAGGCGGAACGAGTGGTCGAGAGGGTGGATCCCGAACAGCTGCCCGGCGATGCCGAGCCGGTCCAGCGCGTCTGACAGGGTGGGCGTGGAGAACTCGCCCAGCGCCGAGACGACGTCACTCATCGTCGGCCACCGCCTCCACGAGGAGCTGCACGAGAAAACCGGGCGGCAGGGTACGCACGGTCGTGTGCCGTGCCGGGCGGTCGTGGGGATCGGGGAACCAGGCGAGCCAATGGGGGTTGATCTCGCTCCGGAGGGAGTCGTCGGCGAGCAGGACCTCGAGGAAGACGATCCTGTCGACGCCGAGGCCCGCGACCTTCAGCAACGCCTCGACGTTGGCGAAGACCTGCGCGACCTGTGTGGCGCCGTCGGCCGCCAGCTCGCCGGTCGCCGGGTTCCGGCCCATGATGCCGCTGGTCCGGAAGACGTTTCCGACCTGGCTGGCCAACGGGATCGGCGTGGCGCCGTGGTCCAGTCCCGCAAGTTCGAAGGTCCTGCGCTTGCCCACTGCTCGTGTTCCTTCCGTTAGGCCCTTGCCCGTTGGCGGATCATGCTGAGCGACGTCGCGATGTGTTGCCGCATCACTTCTGCCGCCTGTTCGGCGTCCCGGCTCACGACGGCACGGACGATGGCCTTGTGTTCCCGGTGTGCGGACTTCGCCGTCTGCTTGGTGCGCAGGAGGATCAGGCGGTAGCGATCCGTCCGGTCCCAGAGCGTGTCGAGGATTTCCACGAGCGTGGGGTTGCCACAGGCCGAGTAGATGGCGCGGTGCATGGCCCGGTTGGCGTGCAGGTCGGCCACCGCGTCGGTGTAGGTGGGCGGCACGCAGAGCCGCTCGATCTCACGCAGCTGTTCTTCGGTGGCCTGGGCGGCCGCGAAGGCGACGGCCAACGGGTCGAGCGAGAGCCTCACCGCGTAGGTGTGTTCGAGCAGCTCCAGCGAGACCGGGGCGACGATCGTGTCGCGGTGCGACCTGCTGATCACGAGCCGCTCGGACTCGAGTCGCCGCAGGGCCTCGCGGACGGGTGTGGTCGAGAGACCGAGCCGGTTGGCGAGCGCCTCCTGGTCGAGGGTCGCGCCCGGCGCGAGGATGCCCTCGAAGATCTCGTTGCGCAGCATGGTGTAGGCCAGGTCCACCTTGGTCACCGGTGCCGTGGTCGCGGGACTTCCGAACGGAGAACTCCAGCTCACGCGTATCCCGCCTCTTGCCGTGAATGCGTCACGTCGCACTCCTAGGTGGTCGTAGGTTCCGACGCCCCGATCACGGTTCGGGCGTCGTCGTCGGCCCGCAGGCCGTACAGGTCAAGCGTTGTGGCTCCGCCGTGGAGCTGCTGGATGATCTCATGCTCGTGGTCGCGTCGCTCCCGCCCCAAGGAGACCGTGTCGGCCAGGCGCCGCATCGGCAGCGTGAAGACGCCGTCGCCGTCGCCGAGCACGAAGTCGCCGTGGGAGATGGTGACGTCGCCGATCTGGATGGGCTCGCCGAGCGATCCGGTGCCCTCCGGATCCTTGCCGGTGCCGCGGATGCAGAGGCCTCGGGCAAACACCGGCACGCCGACCGATGCGAGCTCGTCGCCGTCGCGCACGCAGCCGTCGATGATCGCCCCGGCGATCCCGCGCGCGGCCGCCGCGTACGACAGCACCTCGCCCCAGTATCCCCACTCGTAGCCGCCGCCGGTAGAGACGACCAGTATGTCTCCGGGCTGGGCCTCGTAGACGGCGCGATGCAGCCACAGGTTCTCGCCGGGAGACGTGCGGACCGGGAAGGCGGGGCCGGCGGCGACCAGCGCCGGGGTCATCCGTGCGATCCCGGGATGGACGACACCGACCTGCCCGGCCGCCTCGTGCAGGGTGGCGCAGCCCAACGCCGCGGCTTCCCGGAAGAGGGCCGCCGTCGCGTCGCGGCTGTCCGCCGGTCGTGGCGCCGTCGTCGTCATCGAGCACCGTCCTCGGAGATCAGCATGTTCTCGTAGGAGCCGCCGAGCACGTCCGTGACACTCCGTCCGTCACGGAGCGCGGCCTGCATGCCCGCTTCCTTGGCGACGATGGCGTTCGCCCGCTCGATGACGCGTTCGGCGTCCGCGGCGGCGAGGACCACCACGCCCGTGCCGTCGGCCACGATGTAGTCACCGGGGGAGACCGCGACTCCCGCGACGGTGACCGGGACGCCGCCGGCGACCTCGTGTGCCCGACCGCGGGCGGTGCGGACCGTGCTCGCGCGGGCGAAGACGGGGAAGGCCAGCTCGCGCGCCTCGTCGACGTCGCGGCAGGCGCCGTCGACGACCACGCCCGCGACCGCCCGGTGGCGCGCCGCGAGGGACAGCAGCCCTCCCCACGCGCCCATTCCGACACGACCCTCGTTGGCCATCACGATCACGTCGTCGGGCCCGGTGGCGGCGATCGCCCGCGCGCCCAGATGGACCGTTGGCGCGCCTTCGGGCGCGGGTCCCTCGGCCATCCGCACGGTGTAGGCCCGACCGGCGACCTTCGCGCCCTCCCATACCGGGAGGATGCCGTCGACCACGCCGCGCAGCGACAACGCGTCCAGCGCGTCCGACAGCACACAGGTGTCGAGCTGGCGCAGCCGGCTCACGATGTCGTGGGCCAGGTCGGTTCCGACCGATGTCATATGTCCTCCAGCGTTCGAGCGCGGTCTCAGCCGTTCGCCGCGATCTTCAGACGGGGGAAGACCTTCAGCGCCGACTCCTCGAAGATCTGCGCCCGGTCCTGCGCGCTGAGGAAGTCGAAGCCTTCGATGACGGGTCGCAGGTCGTCGAAGCTGCGGCCGGTCGCGGGGTTGTGGGCGGAACCGCTGCCCGGGTTCTCGGTGCCGAAGAGCACCCGGTCGGCGCCCACTGTCTTCAGGAGCAGCTCCAGCGACGGCGGGTGGTGGAGCACCGTGTCGAAGTAGAAGCGGCGCAGCGCCACCTCGAACCGCTCGTTGTCCGGGTGTCCGCCGAGGCTCGGCAGCAGCCGCTCGGCCTGCCAACGACCGATCTGGTACGGCACCGAGCCGCCACCGTGCGAGACGATGATCTTCAGCGTGGGGAAGTCGGCGAAGACGTTGGACCGCAGCATGCTGAGGATGGCGATCGACTCTTCGGTGATGAAGTGCTCGCTGTAGCTCTCCCGGCCGTTCTCGCATCCGGAGGAGTGGACGAGGACCGGGACGTCGAGCTCCACCAGCTTCTCGTAGAGCGGGTACCAGTAGCGGTTGCCCATGTCCGGAGAGTTGCCTTTGCCCTCATATGGGTCCGGGTTCAACGAGACGCCGACGAAGCCGAGCTGCTCGACGGTCCGCTCCAGCTCGGGGATCGCGTCGGCGACCGGGGAGCCGGCGCAGACCGGTAGACCGGCAACGCCGGCGAAGCGGTCGGGATAGAGCGCGACGGTCCGCGCGATCAGGTCGTTGTTCGCCTCGATCCACCAGTGGACAAGCTGATCGGGCTTCTGCGACTGCATCTGCTGGAACGGGCGCGGGCAGAGCAGCTGCACGTCGGTGCCGACGCGGTCCATGATCGCGACGTTGCCGGCGGCGGACGCGGCGAGGGCCTCGTCGCTGACCGACGGTGAGCCCTTGTGGTAGCCGCCCGACGCCAGAAGAGCGGAGCGGTAGCCGTAGAACTCCGGTGGGGCGACGAGGTGAGCGTGGATGTCAATGATCACGAGTGACTCCTCCGCGGACTGCGCGTGTGTGCTTGGCTCGGGCCAGCCGGCCGTCGGGGGGGTCGGAGGGCTGGAGTGCGCGAGATGTGCAGCCTATAGGCGACAGTCTGTCGCAGGCAACCATCGGGTCACCGTGATCTGGTAGTCGAACCGCTCTTGCGCCGACGGTGCCTCTGTCGCATGCTTAGGAACCCATAAGGGCAGATCAGCCTGGGCACATGACCCACGTCGCGCTGCGCGGCCGCCACCCCCGGTCCTTGACTTCGACTCCCGGTCGCACCAGATTGACGATTATAGGCTGTAAGGCATAGGAAGCGATCGCGTTAGGACAGGCCGCGACGGCGGGCGCCGGTCACGGCTTCCCGCCCCGCTCGACCGTTCGCATGGAGGATCCCGATGCTCAGTGAAACTCTCAACAAGCGCCTGACCGAAGTCGGACCCGGAACCCCCATGGGCGGGCTGCTGCGTTGTTACTGGCAGCCAGTCGCCGGCGTCGACGAGCTGCGGACGCGGCGTACCAAGAAGATCCGCGTGCTCGGCGAGGACCTCGTCCTGTTCCGCAGCGCCGGCGGCACCTACGGGCTGATCGGCGAGCGCTGCATGCACCGCGGTTGCTCGCTCGAATACGGCATCCCCGACCCGCGTGGACTGCGCTGTCCTTACCACGGCTGGCTTTACGGCGAGACTGGCGAGTGTCTCGACCAGCCGGCCGAGGCCGACCACGCGAGCTTCCGCGCCCGTGTCCGGATCACCGCGTACCCGGTGCAGGAGCTCGGCGGGATGCTCTTCGCCTACATGGGCGAGCAGCCCGCGCCCGTCCTGCCCCCGTTCGACGTGTACGTCTGGCCCGACTCCATCCGCCAGATCGGCTACACGAAGCTGCCCGTCAACTGGCTCCAACCGATGGAGAACTCGCTCGACCCGCACCACCTCGAATGGCTCCACGGCCACTTCGGCGACTACGTCTTCGCGCAGCAGGGCCAGAAGCCCTCCGCCGGAATCGCCCGCAAGACGCTCAAGATCGGCTTCGACCAGTTCGAGTGGGGCATCATCAAGCGCCGCGTCGTCGAGGGCACCACCGAGGACGACGAGGCGTGGAAGGTCGGCCACCCGATCGTCTTCCCGAACACGCTGCGCGTCGGCCGCAACGGCATCTACGGCTTCCAGGTCCGTGTCCCCATCGACGACACCAACACGATGATCTGGTGGTACACCACCTTCCGCCCGCGCGGCGTCGAGGTGCCACCGCAGGAGACGATCCCGGTCTTCGAGATCCCTTACGCGGACGAGAACGGCGAGTTCATCCTCGACACCATCGAGGGTCAGGACATGATGGCCTGGGTCACCCAGGGCAAGGTCGCCGACCGCACGACCGAGCACCTCGGCGCGTCCGACCGCGGCGTGGTCATGTTCCGCCAGCTGCTGCAGGCGGAGATGGCCAAGCACGAAGAGGGCAAGGACCCGATGGGCGTCATCCGGGAAGCCCCCTCCGACGGGCTGATCCTGCTTCCGCAGGAGGAGGAGCTCTACTACCGGACCGCCGACTCGCTGCGCGAGGAGCTGGAACGCGGGCCGGGCATGCGCTACAGCCCGATCACCGAGCAGATCATCGACCTCTTCGCGCAGAACCCGACCGAGAATGCCTGAGCCGGCAACGGGTCGCGACCGCCGGATGCGCGTCGCGCTGATCGGTCTGGGGACGGCGAGCACCCAGATCGTCCCCGAGATCCTCAGCCATCCCCACCTCGACCTCGCTTCCGGCTGCGACACCCGCGAGGAGGCCCGGGACCAGTTCACCAACAAGTACGGGCTTCCGGCGTACTCCACTGTGGAGGAGATGGTCGCCGCCCCCGACGTCGACGCCGTCTACGTGGCCAGCCCCAACCGGTTTCACTGTGACCACGTGACCATCGCGGCCGAAGCCGGCAAGGAGATCATCGTCGAGAAGCCGATGGCGCTCTCGCTCGACGAGTGTGACGTCATGATCGACGCGTGCGACCGCAACGGCGTGCGGCTGCTCGCCGGCCACACCCACAGCTTCGACGCGCCCATCGTCGCCATGTCGGAGCTGATCCAGCAGGGCGCCATCGGCGACGTCTACATGCTCCACAACATCTACTACACCGACTGGCTGTTCCGGGGCCGGCTGCCCGAAGAGCTCGATCCCGAGCTGGGCGGCGGCACCGTCTACCGCCAGGGCCCTCACTCGGTCGACATCGTGCGACTGCTGGCTGGCTCGCCGGCCAAGCGCGTGCGGGCGGTGGTGAGTAGCGCCGACCCGACGCATCCCACCGAGGGCGGCTTCGTCGTGCTCCTCACGTTCGAGAGCGGCGCCGTCGCGACGATCACCTTCAGCGGGTACGCGTACTTCGACAGCAGTGAGCTGACGTTCGGGTACGGCGAGGCCGGAACGCCCCGCTCCCCCGACACCCACTCGCGCGCCCGGCACCTGATCGGCGGTCTGTCGCCCACGGAAGAGGCCGTCTACAAGGACTCCATGCGTTTCGGCGGCGCGCGCGCCGGCGACTGGCTGCGCGACGAGCTCGACGTCGACCCGTCGCTGCGCCGGCACCCCTTCTACGGCCTGACCCTCGTGAGCGGGACCAAGGGCGACCTGCGCCAGACCCCTTCCGGTGTACGGATCTACGGGGCCGACGGATTCCGCGAGGTCGAGGTGCCGATGGCCTCGCTGGAGCGGGAGGCCGAGCTCGACGTGCTCTACAAGGCGTGGCGGGAAGACACCGCGCTGCCGTCCCACGACGGCCGCTGGGCCAAGGCGAGCCTCGAGGTGCTGCTCGCCATCCGCGAGTCCAGCCGCACCGATCGCGAGATCGAACTGTCGCACCAGGTCGGATACGCGGCCAGAGGGAGGTAGGCACGTGCAGCCCACTGCTCTGATAGAGATCGAGAAGGTCTCCAAGACCTACGTCCGGAACCACACTTTGACGTACGCCATCGAGGACATCAGCTTCGCCGTCCCGCCGGGCGAGGTCGTGGCCATCGTCGGGCCCAGTGGCTCCGGAAAGTCGACGCTGCTCAACATGATCGCGGGCCTCTTGGACCCGACCGACGGCGAGGTCCGGTATGCCGGCGCCCCGGTCAGCGGCGTCAACACCAAGGTCGGCTACATGACGCAGCACGACACGCTGCTTCCGTGGCGCACCACGCTGGCCAACGCCAGGGTGCCCCTGGAGATCCAGAACGTGCCGCGGAAAGAGGCCGACGAGCGGGCGATGAAGGCGCTGCGCGACGTGGGTCTGGAGTCCTTCGCGAAGCACTACCCGATGCAGCTGTCGGGCGGCATGCGCAAGCGCGTCCAGCTCGCCCGCACGGTCGTCTACAACCCGCAGACACTGCTGATGGACGAGCCGTTCGGCGCCCTCGACGCGATCCTGCGGGTCAACCTCCAACAGGACTTCCTGCGCCTGCTGGCGACCCGCGAGAACCCGCTGACCGTCGTCCTGGTGACACACGACCTCGAAGAGGCCGTGACGATGTCCGACCAGGTGATCGTCCTGAGCGGGTCGCCGGCCCGGGTCTCCCACGTCGAGCGGATCCGCGACATCCGCGAGGCCGCGCTCTCGGTCGGCGTCGTCGAGGCGAGGCGCATGCCGGAGTTCGCCAACTACGTCAACCTGCTCTGGCACGAGCTGCACCTCGGCAGCGACGTGCCGGCCGGCGAGTCACCCGACGTCCACGAGGAGGCCAAGCGATGACCGCTGACGTGAGCCGGGTCGCCGCGCCGGTAGCGGCCTCGGGCAACCGGGGCCAGCAGCTCCTGGCCGCCGAGGCGGCACGGATCCGGCGCAAACGCGTCGTCGTACACAGTCTGCAGGTTCTTCTGCTCGCCGTGGTCCTCGGCTCCTGGGAGATCTGCTCGCGGACGATCATGGATCCGTTCATGGTCTCGAGCCCGTCCAAGATCGCAAGCCAGGTCTGGGAGTGGCTCGGCACCGGATATCTCCTCGAACACGTGGCCATCACGTTGCGGGAGACCGCCGTCGGCTTCGTCGCCGGCGCCGTGATCGGCGTCGCCCTCGGGATCCTGCTGGCCAACAGCCAGCTCGCCTCCCGGGTGCTCAACCCCTACATCAACGCCGCCTACAGCCTTCCGAAGGTCGCGCTCGGGCCGCTCTTCGTGGTCTGGTTCGGTCTCGGCATCGAGATGAAGTACGTGATGTCGGCGGTCTTCGTCGTGTTCCTGGTCTTCTACAGCACCTGGAACGGCATCGCGTCGGTCTCCGAGGACCTCGTGGAGTCGCTGCGGGTGATGGGGGCCAGCCGGCTCCAGATCGTCCGCCGGGTCATGCTGCCGAGCGCCCTGACGTGGATGTTCAACGGCCTGCGCATCTCGTTTCCGCAAGCGCTCATCGGCGCCGTCGTCGGTGAGATCATCGCGGCCAACCGGGGCGTCGGCTACGTGATCGAGAACTCGGCCGCGCAGTTCAACACGACCGGCGTCTTCGCGGGAATCCTCGTGCTGACGATCGCCGCGGTGATCTTCGACCGTCTGCTGACCGTCGTGCAGGATCGGGTCTTCAAGTGGAACCCCGACTCGTTGCGCGCGTGACGTTTCCATCGACGAAGCTGGATGACTCATGCATGAACAGACCTGGCACTGCCCCCGGTGCGGCGTGGTGCTCGACGAACGCAGCTTCATCGGGGAGTGGTGGTCGGCGATGGCCACCAACCTCGCCATCTGGTGTGTGCGCTGCGGTTGGGAAGGCGTCATCGTCGAGGAGAGCATGGTGACGGCGTTCGAGTTCGAGCCGGCCGAAGGCCCCACGACGTGACCGGCATGGACGAGCTCGCCGGACAGGTCGCGCTGGCCAGCCGCATCCTCGCCACGGCGGGCCTCGCCCGCGAGGCGACCGGACACGTCAGCGCGCGCACCGGCGACGGCCGCACGCTCCTGCGCTGCCGATACGACAGCGAGCCCGGCCTCCGCTTCACGGCCAGGTCGGTCGGGGAGGTCGACTTCGACGCCGACCCGTCGCAGGCGCCCGACGGCATGCGGCTCCCGATCGAGCGACACATCCACGGCCAGCTGCTGTTGGCCCGTCCCGAGGTCAACGCCGTGGTCCACGTACACCCGTGGTCGCCGTGGTTCGTGGGGATCGCGGGCATTCCGTTGGCGCCGGTACTCGGGGCGTTCGACCCGGGCGCGCTCAGCTGTGTGGTCACGCCGCCACCGATCTATCCGCGCAGCTGGCTCATCAACTCACCGCGGCGCGGCGCCGAGCTGGCCTCGTTGATGGCCGGCCACGACTACTGCCTCCTCCAGGGCCACGGCATCGTGACCGTGGGCGCGACGGTGGAGCAGGCGACGGTGCGGGCGTTGCGCCTCAACACCATCGCGATGGCCAGCGCCATGGCGCACCTGGCCGGCAGCAGCTACCGGATCGGCGACGACGAGCTGGCCGAGCTGGTCAGCACCGACACCGCGGCGACCGCCGCGGCCGAACACGAGGTCTGGTTGCACTACGCCGAGTTCGCGGCGCACGACCCGGGCCCGACCGGCTTCCTCCCCTTCCTCTACTGATTCCTCCACTCACCCCGACCCTTACGCACATTCACCGTCCAATTTGAACATAGGAGTCCGAATGAGACGAGGTAGTGCCAGACGCGTCCTCGCCGCGCTGTCCAGCGGATTGCTCCTTGCCGCCCTTCTCAGCGCGTGCGGCGATGGCGACGACAGCAGCAGTGGCAAACCCGGCCTTCAGAAGGTGACCGTGATCGAGAGCCTGCTCTCGCTCGGTTACGTCCCGCTCTACCTGGCGATCTCGCACGGCTTCTTCGAAGACCATGGCCTGGAGGTCGAGCTCGTCGAGGCGACCGGCGGCAGCACGGCTGGCACGGCGCTGATCAGCGGCGACGCGCAGTTCGCCGGCATGTCGATCACGAACGCGGTGGCCTCGACCGGCCAGGGCAAGCCGTTGGTCGCCTTCGCCGAGATGCAGGCGCAGATCTCGGTGCCGGTCGTGGTGAGCACGAAGCTGTGGGAGTCGTCCGGGCTGACCGACAGTTCGCCGCTCGAAGACAAGATCAAGCTGTTGCAGGGCAAGCAACTCGGCGTGATCAGCCCGACGGGTCAGAACGCCCAGGTCTTCAACTACCTGTTCAACGCGCACAAGATCGATCCGGCCGGCGCGCAGCAGAACGTCCTCAAGACGCCGGCCGCCATGGTCAACGCGCTGCAGCACGGCCAGGTCGACGCGCTCAACGTGGCCCCGCCGTATCCGCAGCAGATGGTCGCCGGCGGCTACGGCCACATCCTGATCAACCTGACCATGGGTGAGGATCCGACGATCAACGGTGCCGACTCCGACGGCGTCGTCACCACGCCGGAATACATCAAGGAGCACCCGGAAACCGTTCAGGCGTTCTACGACGCGATGGCCGACTCCGGCGAATACCTCATCGACCACCCGAAGGAGGCCGCCGACGAGGTCTACGCGAAGTACTTCTCGCAGACCGAGCGGACGAGCTTCGACGCGGGCTTCCAGGCCCAGATCGACGGCGGAGTGTGGTCGAAGAACCCGACCATGACCCAGCAGGGCATGCAGCGGCTGATCGACTTCCTCAAGGGTGCGGGCGTCGAAGTGGCCGACAACTGGAACGAGGCGTGGACCGACCAGTTCAGCAAGGCAGCGAGCTGACGACGACAAGCGGTGGGTCCGGCGCACACGCGCCGGGCCCACCGCACGGCTGGAGGAGTGCGATGAGAGTTCCGGCCACGGCGGCGGCGCCAGCGTGGGGAGCCGTCCCGGCGAGCAGGGACGCCGGCGGGAGCCGGGAGCGGATCCGCGCGGCTCGTTCACGGGTGCCCCGGCGGACGGTCGTCCTCGACGACGACCCGACGGGCTCGCAGTCGGTCCACGGCCTGCAGGTCGTGACCAGGTTGGAGGCGGCGGAGTACCGCTCGGCGATGGCCGACGACGCCGACGGTTCCTTCGTGCTCACCAACTCGCGCAGCCTCCCGCGTACGGCCGCCGAGACGTTGACGGCCGCGGTGGCAGACGACCTCTTCGCCATCGCCCACGATCGCGGCGTCCGCCTGGAGCTGGTGAGCCGGAGCGACTCGACGCTGCGCGGGCACGTGATCGCCGAGGTGCGCGCGCTCGACGAGGCACGCCGCCGCGCGCTGGGCAGCGGATACGACGCCGTCCTGCTGGCGCCCGCGTTCCTGGAGGCGGGCCGGGTCACCGCCGGCGACGTGCACTGGGCTCGCGTCGGCGGGGAGTTCCTCCCCGTGGGCGAGACCGAGTTCGCCCGCGACGCGTCGTTCGGCTATGCCGCGTCAGACCTCCGGGAGTTCGTGGCGGAGCGGTCCGGCGGCGAGATCGCCGCTTCCGACGTAGGCAGCATCGGGCTCGCCGACATCCGCGAGGGCGGGCCGGAGCGCGTCGCCCAGGTTCTCCAGGGCACGCGTGGCAGCCAGTTCGTGGTCGTGAACGCGCTCGACTACGCCGACCTGGAGACGGTGGTGCTGGGCGCGCTGACGGCCGAGGAGCATGGCCTGCGCCTGCTCTACCGGACCGGGCCGTCGTTCGTCCGCGCACTGCTGGGCCAGGAGCCGCTGCCGCCGCTGACGACGGCGCAGATCTGGCCGGCGGCGAAGGCCGGCGGTCACGGGCTCATCGTGGTCGGCTCCCACGTCGGCCAGACCGGCCGGCAGCTGGCGGCGCTGGCCCGGCGCGGCGGGCTGGCCGAGGTCGAGCTCGACGTTCCGGAGCTGCTCGGGCTCGACGACGCCGGCGCGGCGGGGCTCGTGCGGCGCACGGCCGACCAGGTCACGAACCTGCTGAGCGGCTCGGACGTGGTCCTCTACACCAGTCGCGCCCTCGTCGCCGGCGACAGTGGCGCCGAGAGCCTCGCGATCTCGCGCCGGGTGTCCGCGGCGGTCTCGGCCGTCGTCTCGGAGTCACTCGCCGCCCGCCCCGCCTGGGTGCTCGCCAAGGGCGGCATCACCTCACACGACGTCGCCCTGCACGGCCTGTCGATCCGGCGCGCGGAAGTCGTGGGGCAGTTCTTCCCGGGCATGGTCTCGCTGTTCCGGCCCGTGGCCGCGGATCCGCGGGTCCTCGGTCGCCCGTACGTCGTCTTCGCCGGGAACGTCGGCGACGACAGCGCGCTGGCCGAGGTCGTCACCACACTGCGGGGCGGTCGCTGATGCGCGTGGGATGGATCGGCCTCGGCGCCATGGGGCTGCCGATGGCGACCCGCCTGGTCTCGGCCGGACACGACGTGAAGGGGTACGACCTCGACGCGGACCGGGTCGCCACGCTCGTCGCCGCGGGCGGCACCGCCGCGTCCACACTGCCCGCGGTGGCGTCGGACGTCGACGTCCTCGCGCTCATGGTCGCGACCCCGGCGCAGGCGACGGCCGCCCTGTTCGGCCCCGTCGACGGCGTGGCCGGGGCCCTCGCCACGGGCTCGGTGGTGCTGGTCATGGCGACGCTCGGGCCCGAGGCCGTCGTCGCGATCGCCGAACGCCTCGCCGAGCGCGGGATCGCGGTGGTGGACGCACCGGTCTCCGGCGGCGTCGGCCGGGCTACGACCGGTGAGCTGCTCTTCATGGTCGGCGGAGCGCCCGAACACCGCCTGGCCGTCCGCCCGCTCGTCGACGCGATGGCGTCGCGGGTCGCCGAAGCCGGCGACGCGGTGGGCGACGGGCAGCGGGTCAAGCTGGTCAACCAGCTGCTCTGCGGCGTGCACATCGCCGCGGCCGCCGAGGCGCTCGCCTTCGCCGAGAGCATCGGGCTCGACGCACGCGCCACGTGGGAGGCGGTCCGGCACGGCGCGGCGGCGTCGTTCATGCTCGACGACCGCGGTGAGCGGATGCTGGCCGAGACGCACACCGACGTACGCAGCGCGCTCGGCATCTTCGTCAAGGACATGGGCCTGGTCGTCGGCACCGCCCGGCAGAACGGGTTCACCTCGCCGCTGGCCGCGACGGCCGAGCAGCTCTACCTCGACGGGGCGAACGCGGGTCTGGCGAGGCTCGACGACTCCGTACTCGTCGAGGTCATGCGGGGCCGTCACGATCCTCGGGGTGCTTGACCGATGCTGTTGACAGTGGACGGTCGGCTCCGGGCGCTCGTCGACGACTACACCTCAGGCGTACGGCTGCCGTCGATGCGGCGGGTCCAGAGCCGTCGCGCCGCGGCGGCGGTCGACGACGTCGAGGCGGCCGTCTCAACCGAGGTCCGGCGACTGCTCGCCGCCGGTGGTGACCCGGCGGGGGCGCCGCTCGCCGTGGCGGTCGGCAGCCGGGGGATCGCCGGCATCGCGTCGATCGTCCGGACGGTCGTCACGGAGCTGACCGCGGCGGGATTCGCGCCGTTCGTCGTCCCCGCGATGGGCAGCCACGGCGGCGGGACCGCCGAGGGACAGCTCGACGTCCTGACCGGCTACGGCATCACCGAGGACTATCTCGGCGTGCCGATCCGGGCCACGATGGAGACGGTCGTGATCGGCGAGGTCGACGGGGTGCCGGTCCATCTCGACCGCAACGTCGCCGAGGCCGGCCGCGCGCTGCTCGTCGCGCGGATCAAGCCGCACACCGACTTCCGCGG
>Ga0164243_10008454_pt1 | contig 15160 bp, 15 predicted proteins | sample OricompcompostOP_FD_108781 | JGI IMG/M metagenome (GOLD analysis project Ga0164243, IMG submission 108781) | Organic Plus compost microbial communities from Emeryville, California, USA - Original compost - Organic plus compost (OP) | ecosystem: Engineered > Solid waste > Mixed feedstock >... | reverse complement strand
CCGCCGAGGTGCCGGATCCCTGCGCGGGATCCGGCCGGGTTCGCTCAGAGGGAGCGGACGGACTCCGCCTGCGGGCCCTTCGGCCCCTGCGTGACCTCGAAGGAGACCTGCTGGTCCTCCTCCAGGCTGCGGAAGCCGGGGGCGTCGATGGCCGAGTAGTGCACGAACACGTCGGCCCCGCCGCCCTCAGGCGCGATGAAGCCGAAGCCCTTGTCCGAGTTGAACCACTTCACGGTTCCCTGTGCCATGTGCGTCTCCATTCGGGAGGTGTGCGGATTGACGGGCGACCCGCCCTGTTCACGGGAGGCCCGGGCCGGGATCTCAGACGGCGGCCACTCCGGCTACACCAAAGACAGCTGCTCGCCCGCATCAACATCCTGCGAGCGTGCGAAGAACACAAACACAGAAAACTACGACCGGCACCGACCCTACACGTCCCGCCCGGCCGCCGACCACCACGGCCCCGAACGCCGGCCGCCCGCCCGGCGCGAACCGGGCGGCGGCCGGTGGGACTCAGCGGCCGCTCAGGCCGAGCATCGCCAGCAGTTCCCGGCATTCCTCCAGGTCGGCCGCGTGCGCGGCGACGGTGCGCGCGGCCCGGCCGGCGCGGACCTCGTTCTCCGCCCGCTCGGCCGCGCGGGCGTCGGCGATGCGGCCCTGGTCGGGTTCCGTTCGAGCGTGCCGTGCCAGTGCCAAGGCGGTTCTCCGTTCCTCCCCGTGCGATGCGCGCGCCCACGGCGACGGGTCGCCGGTGCGCACCGCGGGGCTCGCGGTGCGCACTGTCCACGGGGATGCGGGCACCCGCCGTACAGCCGACATCCTGTCACCGGGGGCTCGCCGTGAACAGGTCTCGGCAGCGCAGCCGGGGGTCCCGGGTCAGCCGTCGAGGTTGCGGCGGAAGTTGCCGGGGCTCATCAGGGCCCGCTCGATGTCCTCCAGCGCCCGGCCCTTCGTCTCCGGCACCAGGTAGTAGACGAACACCCAGCACAGCACGTTCATCGCCGCGTACAGCAGGAACAGCCCGGTGCGGCCGATGGCCTCGATGGTGCTCAGCGCGGTCAGCGCGATCAGCAGGTCGAACGCCCACACCGCCACCGAGGCCAGGCTCATCGCCACGCCCCGCACGCTGAGCGGGAACACCTCCGGCCCCAGCAGCCACACCACCACCTGGATGCTGCCGCCGTTGAACGCGATGTAGGCGATCAGCCCGACGATCACCACCCACCACAGCGCCGGGGACAGCACCGGCGCGGCGAACGCCAGCCCGAGCAGCGCCATGCTCAGCGCCGAACCCGGCAGCAGCCACAGCAGGATCCGCCGCCGCCCGATCCGGTCCACCAGCACCGTGCCGACCGCGGCGGCCACCACCAGCGCGATGCCCACGCCGACCCCGGCCAGCATCGAGGCGTCGTCGCCGAACCCGGCCTCGCTGAGCATGGTCGGCGCGTAGTAGACCATCGCGTTGATCCCGGTGATCTGCGAGAACATCGCGATGCCGAACCCGACCACCAGCGCCGGGCGCACCCAGGGCCGGGTGAGCTCGCGCCAGCCGCCGCTGTTCTCGCTGGCCTCGACCTGCTGGATCTCGGCCAGTTCGGCGGCGGTGTCGTCGCCGGGTTCGCGGACCCGCCGCAGCACCGCCAGCGCGTCGTCCGGGCGCCCGCGCTTGATCAGCCACCGCGGCGACTCCGGCAGGAACAGCATCCCGACGTAGAGCACGACCGACGGGACCGCGGCCAGCGCGAACATCCAGCGCCAGCCGCCGGGCTGCGCCAGCGCGTACCCGACCAGGTAGGACACCAGCTGCCCGACCGCGACCATGAGCTGGAAGAACACCATCAGCCCGCCGCGGATGCGGGCCGGGGCGAGCTCGGCGATGTAGACCGGGACCATGCCGGAGGCCCCGCCCACGGACAGGCCGAGCACGAACCGCGCCGCGATCAGCGCGGTCACGTCCGGCGCCAGCGCCGCGGCCACCGCGCCGACCGCGAACACGATCGCCACGGCGAACAGCACGCGGCGGCGCCCGAACCGGTCGGCCAGCGCGCCGGCGGCCAGCGCCCCGACGATGGCGCCGACCAGGATCGTGCTGGTCACGACCTCCTTCATGCCGGATCCGAGGTGGAAGTCGTCGCCGATGACCAGCAGCGCGCTGGAGATGATCCCGGTGTCGTAGCCGAACAGCAGGCCGCCGAGCGCGGAGATGGCCGCGATGGCGTAGACGAGCGGGTTGCCGGGTCTGGCCCGGGCTGGGGTGTGGGTGGTCGACATGTGCGTCGAGGTTTCCTTTCCGGCTGCTCCGTTGAAGCCGTCGGCCGCTGCCCGGCCGCGGGGTGCGTCGTGGGTGCGGCCCGCCGTCACGCCTCGCCCAAGGACAGGTAGACGGTCTTGTGCCGCAGGTAGCGCTGGTAGCCGTGCTCGCCGTCGTCACCGCCCATCCCGGACAGGTTCCAACCGCCGTGGAAGGCGTGCAGCTGCTCGGGCCCGACCTTGTTGACGTAGACCTCGCCGAAGGCGAGCTCGTCGACCGCGCGCATGGCGGTGTTCAGGTCGGCGGTGTAGGCGTAGGCGGTCAGTCCGTAGTCGGTGTCGTTGGCCAGCGCGAACGCCTCGTCCGGGGTGTCGAAGGGCACGACCGGCAGCACCGGGCCGAACACCTCCTGGCGCAGCACCTCCGCGTCGTTGCCCAGGCCGGTGAGCACCGTGGGGGCGAACCAGTGGCCGGCGGGGAACCGCTCCCCCTCCGGCCTGCCGCCGCCGCAGGCGATCTCGGCGCCCTGCTCGACGGCGCGGTCGAGGAAGCCCTGGACCTTGGCCAGCTCGGTGGCGTTGATCTTCGGTCCGAGCTGCGAGGTCTCCTCGGCCGGATCGCCCAGGCGCACCTCCCGCATCGCGGCCACCAGCCGTTCCACGAACTCGTCGTAGACGGAGCGGTGCACGTAGGTGCGCTCGTTGCAGGTGCAGACCTGGCCGCAGTTCCACAGCCGCGCGTCGGCGGCGTCGGCGACCGCCCGGTCCAGGTCGGCGTCGGAGAACACGACGAACGGCGCCTTGCCGCCCAGCTCCAGCGACACCGGGGTGACGGTGTCGGCCGCCGCGGACAGGATCTCCCGGCCGGCCCGGGTCGAGCCGGTCACGGTCACCAGGTCGCTGCCCGGGCTGCGCACCAGCGCGTCGCCGAGCACGCGGCCCGCGCCGGGCACCACGTTGACCACCCCGCCGGGCACGCCCGCGGCCGCGCACAGCCGGGCCAGCGCGAGCGCGGACAGCGGGGTGTCCTCGTGCGGTTTGAGCACCACCGCGTTGCCGGCCATGATCGCCGGGGCGACCTTGCGGGCGAACAGCGCCGCCGGGAAGTTCCACGGGATGATCGCGGCGACGACGCCGTGCGGTTCGGTGCGGATGGAGATCTTCTCGCCGGGGTTCTCGGACGGCAGCAGGGTGCCGGTGGGGCGCCGGTCGTAGCCGGCGTAGTAGTCGAACCAGCCGGCCGCGCCGCCGATCTCGCCGCGGGCCTCGCCGATGGTCTTGCCCTGCTCGGCGACCACGACGCGGGCCAGTTCCTCCTGGTGCGCGCGGATCTCGGCGGCCACGGCGCGCAGCACCGCGCCGCGCTCCACAGTGGTCTTGCGCGCCCAGGCGCGCTGGGCCCGCCGCGCGGTGTCGAGCGCGCGGTCGGCGTCGGCGGTGCCGCCTTCGGCCACTTCGGACACGACCTGCTCGGTGGCCGGGTTGAGCACCTTCCGCGCCTCGCCGGTCGGCACCCACTCGCCGCCGACGAACGCCGCGGGCGCGTCGGGGAGAATTCCGTTGCTGCTCAAGGGTTTCCTGCCTTTCGGGGTCAGCGGATCAGCAGGTGACGATGCCGCCGTCGACGTTGTAGGTCTGGCCGGTGATGTAGTCCGAGCCGGAGCCGGCGAGGAACACCGCCAGCGGCACCACGTCGGCGGGCTGCTCGGCGCGGCCCAGCGGGATCGAGTTCGACACGTCCCGGAAGTGCTGGCCGGGTTCCTTGCCCAGCAGCTCGCCGAACTGGCGGTCGACCTGCTCCCAGTACGGGGTGTCGACGACGCCGGGCGCCATCGCGTTGACGTTGATGCCGTGCTCGGCGGCGGCCAGCGCGGTGGACTGGGTGATCGAGATGACCGCGGCCTTGGAGGCGCAGTAGGCCGCCACCAGCGCCTCGCCGCGGCGACCGGCGATGCTGGCCAGGTTGATGATCTTGCCGGAGCCCTGCGCGCGCATCGGCTCCAGCGCGGCCTGGGAGCAGAAGAACAGGCCCTTCACGTTGACCGCGAAGATCTTGTCCCACTCGCCCGGGGTGGTGTCCCAGACGGTCTTGATCAGGCCGATGCCGGCGTTGTTGACCAGCGCGTCGAGCCGGCCGCGGGCGGCCACCACCCGCTCGACGACCGCGCGGGCCGAGTCGGGGTCGGCGACGTCGAGGCGCTCGGCCTGCGCGCTGCCCCCGGCGGCGGTGATCTCGTCGACCACCGCGGCCGCGCCCTGCTCGTCGAGGTCGCCGATGACGACGTGGGCGCCTTCGCGGGCGTAGCCCAGCGCCATCGCGCGGCCCATCCCGGAGGCGGCTCCGGTGATGAGCGTGACCTTGTCCTGCAGCTGCATGGGATCGCTCCTCGTCGAGTCGATGAACGCGGCGCGCGGATGTGCGGACGGCGGCAGCGCCGCGGAGAGTGTGAAGCGGGTCGCAGCAGCGCCCGTGGGCAGGCAGTAAACGATGGAAAACGGGCATCGCGCAAGACCCGCGGGCCCATTTTTTTCCATCGATTACCGCCGCTGTCGTACAGTGCCGGAACGAGCGGGCGGCGCCGCGCCCGCGTCCGATCAGGACAGGAGATTCCCGTGGCAGATCCCGAAATCCCCGCACCGGAGGCCCCTGCGCGGCCGCCGCAGCCGGGTAGGCTCGGCCTCAAGGACGTCGCCGCCGCGGCCGGGGTGTCGGTCAAGACTGTCTCCAACGTCCTCAACGACCGGCCGCACATCTCCGCGGCCACCCGGCAGCGCGTCCAGGAGGCCGTGCAGCGGCTCGACTACCGGCCCAACCCCGCGGCGCGGATGTTGAAGGAGGGCCGGACCGGGATCATCGCCCTGGCGGTGCCGGACGTGGAGCTGCCGTACTTCGCCGAGCTCGCCTCGGCGGTGCACCGGGCCGCCGAGCAGGTCGGCTACACCGTGCTGCTGGACCAGACCGCCGGCGACCCGGACCAGGAGATGCTGGTGGCCAAGGGATTCCGCGGGCACCTCATCGACGGGCTGATCCTGAGCCCCATCGCGCTGCAGCCCGAGCAGCTGCGCGAGTGCGCCACCGACCGGCCCACGGTGCTCATCGGCGAGCGGTTCTACGACGCCCGGGTCGACCACATCAACATCGACAACGTCGCCGCCGCGCGCACCGCGGTGCAGCACCTGATCGCGCAGGGGCGGCGGCGGATCGCGATGCTCGGCGACACCGACTTCTACCTGGGCACGGTGGCGCTGCGCAGGCAGGGCTACGAGCAGGAGCTGGCCGACGCGGGCCTGCCGCTCGACGAGGGGCTGGTGCTGCCCGGCGGGCGGTTCCGCCGCCAGGACGGGCTGCGGGCGGTGCAGCGGCTGGTCGAGTCCGGCGCGGAGTTCGACGCGGTGTTCGCGTTCAACGACACCCTCGCGCTCGGCGCGATCCGGGCGCTGGCCGACCACGGGCTGCGGGTGCCCGACGACGTGGCGGTGGTCGGCTTCGACGACATCGAGGACGGCCGCTACAGCTGCCCGCGGCTGACCACGATCGCGCCGAACAAGGACCAGATCGCCGAGCTGGCCATCCGCCGCCTGGTCGGCCGGCTCACCGGCGAGCTGCCGGAGACCGCCGACGACCCGGAATCGGCCGACCACCTGGCCGCCACGCACCGGCTGATCGTGCGGGAGAGCTCGCAGCCCTGAGGCGGCCTCACGGCGCTGGGGCGGTGGAGGCCCGGTCGACCACCTGCGGCTCGCCCGGCACCAGCACGTCCCGCGGCTCGCCGCCGTCGAGCTGGTCCAGCAGCGCGTCCACCGCGGCCGCGCCCAGCTCCTGCAGCGGCATCGCGATCGAGGTCAGCGGCGGGTCCAGGTAGTCGGCCAGCGGCAGGTCGTCGTAGGTCAGCAGCGACACGTCCGCAGGCACGCGCCGCCCGGCCCGGCGCAGCGCGTGCAGCGCGCCGACGGCCTGCGGCAGCGCGCTGGTGTAGATCGCGGTGACGTCGGGGGCCTCCAGCAGCAGCCGCGCGGCGGCGTCGGCCCCGCCGGGCTCGCCGAACTCGCCGTGCGCGACCACCGGCTCCGGCGCGCCGAGCTTCGCCAGCGCCTCGCGGAACCCGAGCTCGCGGGCCTCGCCGGTCGCGGTGCCGGACGGCCCGGCGACGTGCCCGATGCGGCGGTGGCCGAGGCCGGCCAGGTGCTCGGCGGCCAGCGCGCTGGCCGCCCGCAGGTCCACGGTGACGTTGCGGCCCGACCCCGGGACCTCGCGGTTGACGAACACGTGCGGCACCCCGGCCAGCCGGGAGTCCTGCAGCAGCTGGTGGCCCGGGCGGGCGGAGGCGACCAGCAGCCCGTCCACCCGGCCGCTGCCGACCAGGTCGGTGAACGACTCCCCGGCCTCGGCCTGCGGGGTGTCCTCGGCCAGCAGCACCACGTGCCCGCGTTCGGCCGCGCGCCGGTAGGCGCCGCGGATGATCCGCGAGTGCACCGGGTTGGTCAGCTCCGGGATCAGCAGCGCCACCGCCCGCGCCCGGGACCGCGCCAGCGCCTGCGCCCCCGCGTGCGCGCGGTAGCCGAGTGCGCGGGCGGCGGCGAGCACCCGGTGCCGGGTCTCCGGCCGCGCCGAGAGCGTCGGGTCGTCGTTGAGCACCCGGGAGGCGACCGACTTGGTCACCCCGGCGCGCTCGGCGACGTCGCTCAGGCGCACGCGCGCCGGTTTGGGCTCCTCGGCCACCGCTGCACTCCTCCCGTCGGGGTCGGCACGGCGCGAGCCTACCGCGAAAACCGGTTTTCCTGACCGATCCAGCCGCCCGGCGGGGCTTGACCGGTGGCCGCCCGGACGTAGGCTGCGGGGCAGAAAACCGGTTTTCCACACCGGATTCCCACTCCCCTCGGAGGAACTCCCAGCATGGCCGCGATCGAATCCGTGCGGGCGGACCTGTACCGGGTCCCGCTGGCCACCGCGCTCACCGACAGCACCCACGGCGTGATGGTCGACTTCGAACTCGTCACCGCGCGGGTCCGCGACCGCGACGGCGCCGAAGGGCTCGGCTACACCTACAGCGTGCACGCCGGGGGCGCGGCGATCCACGCGATGATCGAGCGCTACTTCGCCCCCGCGCTGCTCGGCACCGAGGCCGCCGAGGTGGAGCGCCGCTGGCAGGACATGTGGTGGCTGCTGCACTACGGCGGCCGCGGCGGGCACGTCACCTCGGCGATCTCCGCGGTGGACATCGCGCTGTGGGACCTCAAGGGCCGCCGCGCCGGGCTGCCGCTGTGGGAGCTGTTCGGCGGCTACGACCCGCAGGTGCCCGTCTACGCCGGCGGGATCGACCTGGAACTGCCCGTCGGCGAGCTGCTGGCGCAGGCGGATTCCTTCCAGGACGAGGGTTTCCGCGCGATCAAGATGAAGGTCGGGCGCGCCGACCTGCGCGAGGACGTCGCCCGGGTCGCCGCGATGCGCGAGCACCTCGGCGCGCAGTTCCCGCTGATGGCCGACGCCAACATGAAGTGGACCGGCGACCAGGCGGTGCGCGCGGCCAAGGCGCTCGCCGAGCACGACCTGCTGTGGCTGGAGGAACCGACCCCGCCCGAAGACCTCACCGGCCACGCCCGCGTGGTGCACGAGGCCGGAGTGCCGGTGGCCACCGGCGAGAACCTGCACACCCTCGACGAGTTCCACCGGGCCGTCACCGCCGGGGCGGTCACGTTCCCGGAGCCGGACGTGAGCAACTGCGGCGGCTACACCGTGTTCCGCAAGATCTGCGCGCTGGCCGAGGCCCACCACCTGCCGGTGACCTCGCACGGCGTGCACGACCTGACCGTGCACGCGCTGGCCGCCGCCCCGAACCGCACCTACATGGAGGCGCACGGGTTCGGGCTCGACGACTACCTCGCCGCACCGCTGTCCATCGCCGGCGGTCGCGCGATCGCGCCGGACCGGCCCGGGCACGGCGTGGAGCTGGACTTCGACCGGCTGGACGCGCACCGCGCATGACACTCCACACAGGACGGACGACTTCGAACGGAGCAGAACCCATGCCGCAGCGCACCGCGATCGTCACCGGCGCCGGATCCGGCATCGGCCGGGCCACCACCGAACGGCTCGCCGCCGACGGGCACCGGGTGCTGGCGCTGGACCTGGACGGCGAGCAGGCCGAGCGCACCGCCGGGACCGTCCGCGGCAGCGGCGGCACCGCGCTGGCCGCCGGGTGCGACGTGCGCGACCCGGAGGCGTTCGCCGCCGCGCTGGCGACCGCGGCCGGCGAGTGGGGCCCGGGCGTGGACGTGCTGGCCAACGTCGCCGGGATCGGCGTGGCCGCCAACCTCGCCGACACCGACCCGGCCGACTGGGACCGGGTGCTCGGGGTGAACCTCACGGCGATCTACCACACCTGCCGGGCCGTGCTGCCGGGCATGGTGGACGCGGGCGGCGGAACCATCGTCAACGTCGCCTCGGTGTCCGGGCTGGTGGGCGTGCGCGACCGGGCGGCCTACTGCGCCTCGAAGGCCGGGGTGATCGGGCTGACCCGCTCGATCGCCGCGGACTACGCCCGGCACGGCGTGCGCGCCAACGCGATCTGCCCCGGCACGGTGGCCAGCGAGTGGATCGGCAAGATCCTCGCCGATGCGCCCGACCCGGTCGCCGCGCGGGAGGCGATGGAGCAGCGCCAGCTGGACGGGCGCATGGGTTCCCCGGAAGAGGTCGCCAACGGCATCGCGTTCCTCGCCTCGCCCGAGGCCCGCTTCGTCAACGGCTCCGCGCTCGTCATGGACGGCGGCATGACCGCCGTGTGATTCCCGTTGCCGCGCAAGACATCCGCACCCTCGCAGAAAGCGTCCTCATGAGACTCGTCAGCTACCTGGACCACGGCGCCGAAACCCTGGGCGTCGTCACCGGATCCGCAGTGGTCGCCGCGCGCGACGCCGGCGGCCCGGCCACGATGCGGGACCTGCTCGACGGCGGGCAGCCGGCGCTGGAAGCGCTGCGCTCGGCCACCGGGCCCGGCCGGCCGCTGGACGAGGTGGAACTGCTCGCCCCGCTCCCCCGCCCCACCAACGTGATCTGCGTCGGGCGCAACTACGCCGAGCACGCCGAGGAGGAGGGCAAGAACGCGCCCGAGGCGCCCGCGCTGTTCCTCAAGACCACCACCTCCGTCGTCGGCCCCGGCGCGGACATCCGCTGGGACCCGGCCTACACCGGGCAGGTCGACTACGAGGCCGAGCTCGCCGTGATCATCGGCTCGCCCGCCCGGCACGTCAGCCCGGACCGCGCCCTGGAACACGTGCTCGGCTACACCTGCCTGAACGACGTCAGCGCCCGCGACCTGCAGTTCTCCGACCTGCAGTGGTCCCGCGGCAAGTCGCTGGACACGTTCTGCCCGATGGGCCCGGAACTGGTCACCGAGCTCGCCGACCCGCAGCGGCTGGAGATCCGCTGCGAGCTCAACGGCGAGGTGGTGCAGCGGTCGAACACCGCGCTGATGTACCACTCGATCGCCCAGGTCATCGCCTACTGCTCGCGGGCGCTGACGCTGCAGCCCGGCGACGTGATCGCCACCGGGACCCCGGGCGGGGTGGGGATCTTCCGCGAGCCGCCGCGGCTGCTCGGCGACGGGGACGAGGTCGCCGTCGAGGTCGAGGGCGTCGGCCGGCTGGTGAACCGCTGCCGCACCGAGGGGTCGCATGGCTGAGCAGGTCGTGCGGCTGGCCTACGGCACCTCCGGGCTGGAGGTGGCGCTGCCGGCCGAGCGCACCACCGTCGTGGAACCCCGCCACCGCCCCGGCCTGGCCGACCCGCGCCGGGCGCTGCGGGAAGCGCTGCGGTCCCCTGTGGACGGTCGGCCGCTGCGGGAACTCGTGCGGCCGGGGCAGACCGTCGCAGTGTCCCTGTGCGACAGCACCCGGCCGCAGCCGCGGCACCTGATGATCCCCGCGCTCCTGGACGAACTCGACGGAATCGTGCGCCCCGAGGACGTGGTGCTGCTGGTGGCCACCGGCACGCACCGCGGCAACACCGACGCCGAACTGCGCGCCATGCTCGGCGACGAGCTGGTGGACTCCGTGCGGGTGGTCAACCACGACGCCCGCGACCCGGATTCCCTGGTGTGGTGCGGAGAACGCGGCAACGGCGTGCCGGTGTGGCTCAACCGCGAGTGGGTCGCCGCCGACGTGCGGATCACCACCGGCTTCGTCGAACCGCACTTCTTCGCCGGGTTCAGCGGCGGGCCGAAGCTCGTCGCGCCGGGGCTGGCCGGGCTGGAGACGGTGCTGGTGCTGCACGACGCCGCCCGCATCGGGCACCCGGACGCGACCTGGGGCGTCACCGAGGGCAACCCGGTGCACGACGACATCCGGGCGGTGGCCGCGGCCTGCCCGCCGGACCTGGCCTTCGACGTGCTGCTCAACCGGGACCACGAGGTCGTGGCCGCGTTCGCCGGGGAGCTCGGCGCGATGCACCGCGCGGCGTGCGCGGCCGCCGAGCGCACCGCGATGCGGGCGGTGGACGCGCCGTTCGACGTCGTGCTCACCACCAACTCCGGCTATCCGCTCGACCAGAACCTCTACCAGGCGGTGAAGGGCATGTCGGCGGCCGCGAAGGTCGTCCGGCCCGGCGGGGTGATCGTGTGCGCGGCCGAGTGCCGGGACGGGTTCCCGGACCACGGCTCGTTCCGCGAGGTGCTGGCCTCGGCCGACTCGCCGCAAGGGCTGCTGGACGACATCGGCTCGCGGGCGCGGACCACCCCGGACCAGTGGCAGGTGCAGATCCAGGCGCAGATCCAGCGCCGCGCGCAGGTGCTGGTGCACAGCGACCACCTCGCCCCGGAGGACCTGCGCTCGGCGCACCTCGGGCACGCCCCGGACGTGCGGCGGGCGGTGCTCGACGCGCTGGAGGAGGCCGGGCCGGAGGCGCGGGTGTGCGTGCTGCCGGAAGGGCCCCAGAGCATCCCGTACGTCTCGAGGTGATGTCGTGCACGTCCTCGCCGCACCCGACAAGTTCCGCGGCACGCTGACCGCCCCGGAGGCCGCGGCCGCGATCGCCGCCGGAGCCCGCGCCGCCGGAGCCGGGTGCACCCTGTTGCCGCTGGCCGACGGCGGCGAGGGCACGCTCGACGCCTTCGGCGGCCCGAACCGGCACGCCCGCGTCACCGGGCCGCTCGGCGATCCGGTGGAGGCCGGGTGGCGCCTCGGCAGCGGCGGAACGGCCGTGGTGGAGATTGCCCGCGCCGCCGGACTGGAGCTCGCGGGCGGGGCCGGCGGCAACGATCCGATGGCCGCCGGGACCTCCGGCGTCGGCGAGCTGGTCGTGGCCGCGCTGCGCGCCGGGGCGCGGCGGCTGCTGATCGGGCTCGGCGGCTCGGCCACCACCGACGGCGGGCTGGAGGCGGTCGCGGCCCTGGAAGAGGCCGGGATGGTCGAGCGGTTCCGGCGCACCGAGGTGCTCGTGTGCTGCGACGTGCGCACCCTCTTCCGCGACGCGGCGGCGGTCTTCGGCCCGCAGAAGGGCGCCTCGCCGCAGGAGGTCCGGCAGCTGGCGCACCGGCTCGACCGGGCCGCCGAGCACTACCGGCAGCGCTACGGCCGCGACATCGCCCAGCTGCCCGGGGCCGGTGCGGCGGGCGGGCTGGCCGGCGGGCTCGCCGCGCTCGGCGCCCGGCTGGTGCCGGGGTTCGAGGTCATCGCCGCGGAAGCGGGGCTGTCGGCGGCCCTGGACGGGGTGGACCTCGTGATCACCGGGGAGGGCGAGCTCGGCGCCGGCTCGTTCGACGGCAAGGTCGTCGGCGGGGTCACCGCGGCCGCCCGCGAGCGCGGCCTGCCCGCCCTGGCCGTGGTCGGCCGCGCCGATCCCGCCTGCACCGGTGTCGAGGCCGTGTCGCTCAGCGACGAGTTCGGCCCCGAGGAGTCCTGGACGCGCACCGCCGACTGCGTCCGCGAAGCCGTGACCGCCCACCTGCTGCGAGAGGTGATCGAGGCATGACCGACCCAGCCATGACCGAGCTGCCAGCCATGACCGACCTGGCAGCCATGACCGACCTGACGGCGCTGCGCGAGCGGATCCGCGCGCACGACAAGCTGGTGGTGGCCTACTCCGGCGGCGTGGACTCCGCGCTGGTCGCGGTGGTGGCCCACCAGGAGCTCGGCGAGCGGGCGCTGGCGGTCACCGCGGTCTCGCCGAGCCTGCCGGAGCGGGAGCGCCGCCACGCCCGCCGGTTCGCCGCCGAGCACGGCTTCGCGCACCTGGAGGCCACCACCCGCGAGCAGGACGACCCGGCCTACACCGCCAACGGCGCGGACCGCTGCTACCACTGCAAATCCGCCCTGTTCGACGCGCTGGACCCGCTGGCGGCGCTGTCCGGGGCGCGGATCGCGCTGGGCACGAACCTGGACGACCTCGGCGACCACCGGCCCGGCCAGGCCGCCGCCCGCGAGCGCGGGGCGATCGCGCCGCTGGTGGAGGCCGGGCTGGGCAAGGCGGCGGTGCGCGCGGCCAGCCGCGAGCTCGGGCTGGGCACCGCGGAGAAACCGGCCGCGGCGTGCCTGTCGTCGCGCATCGCCTACGGCGATCCGGTGCGCCCGGAGGTGCTGGCGGCCGTGGAGCGCACCGAGGACGCCCTGCACGCGCTCGGCTTCCCGGTCTGCCGGGTGCGCGCGCACGCGGACGGGACCGTGGCCCGGGTGGAGCTGCCCGCGGACGAGCTGCCCCGGGCGCTGGCCCACCGGTCCGAAGTGGACACCGCGGCGCGGGAGGCGGGGTTCTCGTTCTGCGCGCTGGACCTGGCCGGTTTCACCAGCGGCCGGATGAACGCCCTGCTGCCGCTGACCCCGGTGTCGCGATGAGCGGGATCAGCGACCTCGGCTACGCGCGGCTGGACACCTCCCGCCCGCGCAGGCAGGGCCTGCCGGAGGTGGTCTACGCGCCCGGCAAGCAGGTCGGCGAGATCGCCGGGATCGCCGACCGGCTGCTGGCCGAGCACCCCGGCCCGGTGCTGGTCACCCGCATCGACGCCGACGCCGCCGCGGAGGTGCTGGAGCAGGTGCCCGGCGGGCACCACGACCCGCAGGCCCGGCTGCTGAGCTGGCGGCCCGCGCCCACCCGCGACTTCCGCCTCGCCGTCGTCACCGCCGGCACCGCCGACGGCCCGGTCGCCGCCGAGGCCGCGGCCGTGGCCGGTGCGATCGGGCTGCAGGTGCGCGTCGAGCGGGACGTCGGCGTGGCCGGGCTGCACCGGTTCCTGGCGGTGGCCGACGAGCTCGCCGCCGCCGACGCGGTCGTCGTGGTCGCGGGCATGGAGGGCGCGCTGGCCAGCGTCGTCGGCGGCTACGTCGGCTGCCCGGTGATCGCGGTGCCCACCTCGACCGGCTACGGCGCCGCGCTGGAGGGGGTGACCGCGCTGCTGGGGATGCTCAGCTCGTGCGCGGCCGGGATGACCGTGGTCGGCATCGACTCCGGTTTCGGTGCCGCGCTGGCCGCGCACCGGATCGCGCTGCTCGGGGAGCGGCGATGATCCTGTGGCTGAACCCGTTCTCCGGGGTCTCCGGGGACATGCTGCTGGGCGCGCTGCTCGCGGTGGGCGCGCCGGTCGAGCGGGTGCGGGCGGCGATCGCCGCGACCGGGCTGCAGGGCTGGTCGCTGCGGGCCGAGCAGGTCGACAAGTCCGGCATCGCCGCCATCCGGGCCGTGGTCGAGGTGCACGACACCGCGACCGAGCGGCACGCCGCCGAGCTGCTGGAACGCGCCGCGGCCGCGCCCGGACCGGTGGCCGCGGTCGCCACCCGCGCCATCCGCGCGCTCGCCGAGGCCGAGGGGGCGCTGCACGGCACCGCGCCCGAGGACGTGCACCTGCACGAGGTCGGCGGGCTGGACACGATCGTCGACACCGTCGGCGTGGCCGCCGCCGTCCACGAGCTCGGGGTGCAGGAGGTGCGGTCCGGGCCGGTCGCGCTCGGCGCGGGAACGGTGCGGTGCGCCCACGGGCTCCTGCCCGCCCCGGCACCGGCCACCTGGGCACTGCTGCAGGACGCGGAGGTGGTCGGCTCCCCGGTCGCCGGGGAGACCACGACCCCGACCGGAGCAGCGCTGCTCACCGCGCTCGGCACCGGCTACGGGCCGCCGCCCGCGATGCGCGTGCGCGCGACCGGGTACGGCGCCGGAACCCGGGATTTCCCGCAGCAGCCCAACGTCCTGCCGCTCACGCTCGGCGAACCGCTGGGCGCGCAGCAGCGCACCGTGCTGCTGGAGACCAACCTCGACGACGTCACCGCGGAACTGCTCGGCCACCTCGTCGAAACCGCCCTCGGTTCCGGCGCGCTCGACGCCTGGACCACGCCGTGCACCGGCAAGAAGAGCCGGCCCGGGCACGTGCTGCACCTGCTGTGCCCCGTCGACCGGGAAGAGGCGCTGAGCGCGCTGGTGTTCCGCGAGACCGGAACGCTCGGCCTGCGCCGCACCCCGGCCGAGCGCACCACCGCCCCGCGCAGCGAGGAAACCGTTGAGGTGCGGGGACATCCGATCCGCGTCAAGCACGGGCCGTGGCGCAGCAAGCCCGAGCACGACGACGTCGCCCGCGCCGCGGCGGCGCTCGGCGAGCCGCTGCGGGCCGTGGCCGCGCGAGCGCTCGCCGAGTGCCGCGGGACTCCGCATCAACCATCCTGAATGGACGGAGGTCGCCGGCCGACCGACGCCCACGGCGAAACCGCGCGCACCAGCGGAACTCCACCGGTGCGCGCGGTTGTCCACTCAGGACGCCTGCTCAGCCTTCGCCGAACGAGGGCGGCGCGTCCTGCGGAGCGCTCCCCCACGCCGGGTTCGGCCGGTCGCCCAGGGTGTAGTCGAGCGTGCCGCCCTCGGCGCTGAACCGCTCCGGCAGCCACGGCCTGCTGCTCGGCGCCCCGTCGACCTCCAGGTCCTGGACGTACTTGGTGT
>Ga0164243_10008453_pt1 | contig 15160 bp, 14 predicted proteins | sample OricompcompostOP_FD_108781 | JGI IMG/M metagenome (GOLD analysis project Ga0164243, IMG submission 108781) | Organic Plus compost microbial communities from Emeryville, California, USA - Original compost - Organic plus compost (OP) | ecosystem: Engineered > Solid waste > Mixed feedstock >... | reverse complement strand
GCGCGGGCGCGCGCCCGCGAGCTCACCCTGACGCCGAAGGAGGCCGAGGCGCACGGGTTCCGCGTCAACGCCGACGGCCAGCGCAGGGACCTGCTGCAGCTCCTGGCCTATCCGAGCATCGGCTTCGACGACGTTGCGGCCGTGTGGCCCGAGCTGACGGCCTGGGCCCCGGAGGTGCGCGAGCAGGTCGAGATCGACGCCGCCTACGCCGGCTACCTCGACCGCCAGCGGACCGACGCGGAGGCCTTCCGCAAGGAGGAGTCCCTGGCCCTGTCGCCGGACCTGGACTACGCCGCGATCGGCGGCCTCTCCAACGAGGTGCGCGAAAAGCTGAAGGCGGTCCGCCCCCTGACCCTGGGCCAGGCCGCGCGCATCGAGGGGGTGACCCCGGGCGCCCTGGCGGCCCTGCTGGCGCACGCGCGGCGGGCGAAGGCGGCCTGATGTCGGCAGCCCCCCCTCCCCCGGCCTCGCCGGGCGCTCCCCCCGGAGGGGGGAGATCTGGCGCCCTGGAACGTCCCCCTCCGGGGGAAGTGTCGGCGAAGCCGGCGAAGGGGGCCGAGGTCCACGACGCCCCTTCCTTCCAGGCGGCCACGGGGGCGAGCGACGGCCAGATGGCGGACCTGGAGCGTTTCCGGGCGATGCTGGAGGACTGGAACGGGCGGATGAACCTGGTCGGGCCCTCGGCCATGGCGGAGTTCTGGTCCCGGCACGTCCTCGATTCCGCCCAGCTGCTGGCGCTGGCGCCGGACGCCCTGACCTGGGCCGACCTCGGCGCGGGGGCGGGCTTCCCGGGGGTGGTCCTGGCCATACTGCTGAAGGGCCGGCCCGGCGCTCAGGTCCACCTGGTGGAGAGCTTGACCAAGCGCTGCCGCTTCCTGCAGGCGGTCGCCGACGAGCTGTGCCTGCCCGTCCAGGTGCACAACGCGCGCGCCGAGGACCTGCCATTGACGGTGGATATCGTCACCGCGAGGGCTTGCGCGCCCCTGCCCCGCCTGCTCGAATTCGCCTGGCCGAGCTTGCGGAAGGGTGGGACCGCTCTCTTCCTCAAGGGGCAAGATGTTGAGGCTGAGTTGGCCGAAGCCACCAAATCTTGGTATTTTGAGGCCGAGCTGCTGCCCAGCCGCTCGGGCCCGTCGGGCCGTATCGTGAAGCTTCGGAGGCTCCGCCGTGGCCGACGCTGACCCCCATCCCCTGCGCGTGCTCGCGGTCGCCAACCAGAAGGGCGGCGTGGGCAAGACCACCACCGCCATCAACCTCGGCACGGCCCTGGCGGCGGTCGGCGAGCGGGTGCTGATCATCGACCTGGACCCGCAGGGCAACGCCTCCACCGGGCTGGGCGTGCCGCGCCACCAGCGCCGCAACACGACCTACGACGTGCTGATGCAGGAGAAGTCCCTGGCCGAGGTCGCGGTGAAGACCCAGGTGCCGGGCCTGGACCTCGCCGCCGCCGACCCGGACCTGTCGGGGGTGGAGCTGGAGATCGGCCAGGCTGCGGGGCGCAACTTCCGCCTCCGCGACGCCCTGGCCGCCCTGCGGTCGGACCAGGCGGCCGGCGGCTACTCCTACGTCCTGATCGACTGCCCGCCGTCGCTGAACCTGCTCACCGTCAACGCCATGGCCGCCGCGGACGCGGTGTTCGTGCCGCTGCAGTGCGAGTTCTTCGCCCTGGAGGGCCTGAGCCAGCTGATGCGGACGGTGGAGCTGGTGCGCGGCAGCCTGAACCCGCGGCTGGAGCTGCAGGGCATCGTCCTGACCATGTACGACCGGCGCAACAGCCTCTCGGGCGCGGTGGCCAAGGACGTGCGCGACCATTTCGGCGACAAGGTCTACGCCACGGTCATACCGCGCAACGTGCGGGTGTCGGAGGCGCCGTCGTTCGGCAAGCCGGCCCTGATCTACGACCTGAGCTGCGCCGGCAGCCAGGCCTATCTGAAGCTCGCCCGCGAAGTGGTCGGGCGCGAACGCAGCCGCCGCCAGGCGGCGTGAGGTCTCGATGGCGGAAGGACGGCAACGGGGACTGGGGCGGGGGCTGTCTGCCCTGCTGGGCGAGGTCGAGGCGCCGGGGGCGGAGCCGTCCGCCGCCGCCACGAGCGGCGCGCGCGAGCTGCCGATCGAGCTGATCCACCGCAATCCCGACCAGCCGCGGGTCCACTTCGACCCGGACGAGCTGGAGGAGCTCGCCGGCTCCCTGCGCCAGAAGGGGGTGCTGCAGCCGATCCTGGTGCGGCCCTCGCGCCAGACGGAGGGCGAGTACCAGATCGTCGCCGGCGAGCGGCGCTGGCGCGCGGCCCAGCTGGCCGGCCTCCGGACCGTGCCGGCCCTGGTCAAGGAGCTCGGCGACAACGAGACGCTCGAGGTGGCGCTGATCGAGAACGTGCAGCGCGCGGACCTGAACCCGCTGGAAGAGGCGGCCGCCTACAACGTGCTGATGGGCCTGACCCAGCGCACCCAGGAGGAGGTGGCCCAGGTGGTCGGCAAGAGCCGCCCGCACGTCGCCAACGCCCTGCGCCTGCTGCAGCTGCCGGAGTCGGTCCAGGCCCTGGTGCGCGAGAAGCGGCTCTCGGCTGGCCACGCCCGCGCCCTGATCGGCGTCCCGGACGCCGAAAGCCTCGCCCGAGAGGTGGTCGAGCAGGGGCTGAACGTGCGCGAGACCGAGGCCCTGGCGAGGAAGGCCCAGGCCGGGGAGCGCCAGCCCGCCGGCCGCCGCGGCAAGCCCGCGGACACCGTCGCCCTGGAGAAGGACCTGTCGGACCGCATCGGCCTGAAGGTCGAGATCCTCGACAAGGACGGCAAGGGCGAGATGCGGATCCGCTACGCCACCCTGGAGCAGCTCGACGACCTGTGTCGAAGGCTGAGCGGGCGGTGACCCTGTTCTCCTCTCCCGTTGCACGGGGGAGGAGGCGTCACAGCCCCAGCCGCCTGGCCCTGGCCGCGATGGTCATCAGCAGGCGTTCGGCGATGAGGTCGTCGGGGGAGCCGGAGCGCTTGCAGGCGCGGTCGGCGTCCAGCACCTCGGGCTGGAGCTGCTCCAGGCCGTCGAGGGACCAGGCCCTGGCCTGGCGCAGGAACTCGCGCTCGTTCTTCCAGAACACGCCGGAGGCCTTGGCGGCCTCCTGCAGCCCGGCGCCCGCCTTGTGCAGGATCTGAGTCTGGCGCAGGCGGTTCAGGTGGATGCCGAGGGCGCGCACGGCGGCCGGGCCGGCCTCGCCCTCGGCGCGGGCGCGGCGCAGCGCCGCCTGGGCCGGCGCCAGGCGGCCGCCGAAGGCGAGCGAGGCGGCGTCGGCCAGGGAGGCCTCCGGCTCCACGCCGAGGTGGTCCTGCAGGTCCTCCGGCGCGGCGATCCGGCCCGAGCCCGGCCCGAGGTAGAGGATCAGCCGCTCGATCTCCTGGCGCGCCACGCCCCGCTCGCGCGGGAGCCGGTCGACGAACAGCTGCAGCGCCTCCTGGTTCAGGCCCACGCCCTCCTTCTGCAGCGCCTCGCGCACCAGCCGAGCGACGTCGCCCGCCTCGTCCTCGTAGCAGGGGATGGCCACGGCGCCGGCCTTGGCCGCTTCCGCCGCCTTGCGCAGGGCGGAGTCGCGCCCGAGGGCGCCGGCCTCCACCAGGAAGAAGGCGTCCGGGTTGAAGCCCCCGTCGAGATGGGCCTTCAGCGCCTCGGCCGCGGCCTTGTCGGGACCGGAGCGCTCGCCGTCCAGCCGCAGCCGGACCAGCCGCCGGCCGCCCATCAGCGACATGGCCGACAGCTCGTCCGCCAGCTTGGCGCCGTCCGAATCCAGGTCGAGTTCGGTCAGCAGGGCGGTGTCGAAGGGGTCGTCGGGGCGCTCGGACACCTTGCGGGCCAGGATGTCGGCGCGCTCGCGCACCTGGCCCCGGTCGCGCCCGTAGATCACGGCCGCCCGGACGTCGGCGGGCGGGCCCGCCAGGAAGCGCTCGATGTCGGGGCGCCTGCTGAGGTTCACGTCGCGCCGTTCACGGGCCGGCGTCGGCCCCCGGCGCGGAGGCCGCGCGCCCGGCGAACCAGGAGGCGAGCTCGATGCGGATGCGCTGGGCGGCCTCGGCGGCGGCGCGCTTCTGGCCGTCCTGCTGGGCGACGATGCCGGCGTAGGGGTCGTTGACGGCGTTGTAGCTGACGTGGACGGGGGTGACCCCGGCGGTCAGGGTCTGGCCCGTGCCGGCGTCGATCAGGCTGTAGCTGACCCGCACCGACAGCTCGTACCAGGTGGCCACCTCCTCGGTGGAGAAGCCGCGGGCGTAGCGCTGCTCGTCCACCGCCAGGGCCAGGCGGTAGCGCGGCGGGGCGGACCGGTCGATCGCCAGGTTGTCGCGCAGGTCCTCGCCCAGCAGGTGGCCGAGCCGCCCGTCGGGGGTGACCACCTCGACGCTCGACAGCGCCGGGCTGACGCCGGGCGTGGCGTAGAGCGGGGTGAAGCCGCAGCCCGCCAGCGGCAGGGCGAACAGGGCCAGGGCGGCGAGCAGGGCGCGCGGTCCCGGCTCCCTCCGTCGCCTCGCGACAGCTCCCCCGTTGCACGGGGGAGGAGAGGGACGGCGTTCTCCTCCCCCGCGCGCGGGGGAGGTGGCCCGCAGGGCCGGAGGGGGCCGGCGCATCACCCGGCCACGATGTTGACGATGCGGTTGGGCACCACGATCACCTTGCGCACGCTCTGGCCGTCTAGATACGACGCCACGGCCTCGAGCGCGAGCCGCTCGGCTTCCGCCTGGGGCGCGCCGGGCGCCACCCGGATCTCGCCGCGGCGCTTGCCGTTGACCTGCACCGGCAGGACCACCTCCTCGTCCGCCGCCAGGGACGGGTCGAACTCCGGCCAGGGGGCGTCCACCACCAGGCCCTCGCCGCCGATGCGGGCCCAGCATTCCTCCGCCAGGTGCGGGGTGATGGGGGCGATCAGCCGGGCCAGGACCGACAGGGCCTCCGCCCGCGCGGCGAGACCTGCCGGCGACGCCTTGGCCGCAGGCAAAGCCTTGAGCGCATTGAGGAATTCATAGAGGCGCGCGATCCCGGAATTGAACCGGAAGCCCTCGATCGCCTCGGTGAAGCTCTTGACCAGCCGGTGCGTCGCCCGCCGCAGCTCCACGGCGGAGGGGTCGGCGGCCCCTTCCGCCGGGGGCGCCGGCGCCTGCCCCGCAGGCGGGGGAGGAGGCTGGCTGTCGAACTCGTTCCAGACCCGGTGCACGAAGCGCCAGGCGCCCTCGATGCCGCCGGTGGTCCACTGCACGTCACGCTCGGGCGGGGAGTCGGACATGACGAACAGGCGCGCGGCGTCCACGCCGTAGGTCTCGGCGATCACCTCCGGGGCGTAGGTGTTCTTCTTGGACTTGGACATCTTCTCGACGTCCCCGATCGTCACCGGCTCGCCCGTGGCGGCGATCTTCGCGCGGCGCGCGGCCCCCTCGGCCTCGATCTCCACCAGCTCCGGCTCGACCCATTCGCCGGTGGGACGGCGGTAGGTCTCGTGGGTGACCATGCCCTGGGTGAACAGGCCCGCGAACGGCTCCTCCACCGACAGCAGGCCGTCGTCCTTCAGCGCCCGGGTGACGAAGCGCGAGTACAGCAGGTGCAGGATCGCGTGCTCGATGCCCCCGATGTACTGGTCCACGGGCAGCCAGTAGTCCGCCGCGGCCTTGTCGATCGGCGTGGGCGCCGTCGGGTCGGTGAAGCGGGCGAAGTACCAGGAGCTGTCCACGAAGGTGTCGAGCGTGTCGGTCTCGCGCTCGGCCGGGCCGCCGCACCTGGGGCAGGCGGCCTTCTTCCAGGTCGGATGGCGGTCCAGCGGATTGCCCGGCCGGTCGAAGGTGACGTCCTCGGGCAGCTCCACCGGCAACTGGTCGTCCGGCACGGGCTGGGCCCCGCAGGCGGCGCAGTGGATCACCGGGATCGGGCAGCCCCAGTAGCGCTGGCGCGACACGCCCCAGTCCCTGAGGCGGAAGACGGTCGCTCCCTGGCCGTCGCCCTGGGCTTCGACGCGCTGGATGGCCGCGGCCTTGGCGTCCTCGACCTCCATGCCGTCCATGAAGGCGGAGTTGAAGATCCGGCCGGGGCCGACATAGGCCTCGTCCGCGACCTGGAAGGCGGCCGGGTCCGCGCCGGGCGGCAGGACGACGGGCTTCACGGGCAGGTCGTACTTGCGGGCGAAGTCCAGGTCGCGCTGGTCGTGGGCCGGGCAGCCGAAGATGGCGCCCGTGCCGTAGTCCATCAGGATGAAGTTCGCGATCCAGACGGGCAGGCGCCAGTCCGGGTCGAACGGATGCTTCACGTAGAGGCCGGTGTCGAAGCCCCTCTTCTCCGCGGTCTCGATGTCCGCTTCCGAGACGCCGCCGCGCCGGCATTCCTCGACGAAGGCCTCCACGGCCGGGTCCGCCTGGGCCAGCTGGGCCGCCAGGGGATGGTCGGGCGCCACGGCGACGAAGCCCGCGCCGTAGAGGGTGTCGGGGCGGGTGGTGTAGACCTCCAGGCCCTCGGCGAAGCCGGGCGGCGGAGCGCTGGCGAAGTGGAAGCGCAGGCGCAGGCCCCTGGACTTGCCGATCCAGTTCTCCTGCATCAGCCGGACCTTCTCGGGCCAGCGGTCCAGGGTCCGGAGCCCCTCCAGCAGGGGCTCGGCGTAGTCGGTGATGCGCAGGAACCACTGGGTCAGCTTGCGCTTCTCCACCACCGCGCCCGAGCGCCAGCCGCGGCCGTCGATCACCTGCTCGTTGGCCAGGACCGTCTCGTCGACGGGGTCCCAGTTGACGGTGCTTTCCTTGCGGTAGACCAGGCCGCGCCGCCACAGGTCCAGGAACCAGCGCTGCTGCTGGCCGTAGTAGTCCGGGTCGCAGGTGGCGAACTCGCGCGACCAGTCGATCGACAGACCCAGGCCCTTGAGCTGCTCGCGCATGGCCTCGATGTTGCCGTAGGTCCATTCGCGCGGATGGCCGCCGCGCTCCTTGGCGGCGTTCTCGGCGGGCAGGCCGAAGGCGTCCCAGCCCATCGGGTGCAGCACGTTGAAGCCGCGGGCGCGCTTGAAGCGGGCCACCACGTCGCCCATGGCGTAGTTGCGCATGTGGCCCACGTGCAGGCGCCCCGACGGATAGGGGAACATCTCCAGCACGTAGTACTTGGGCTTGCCGGCCGCCTCCTGGGGCGTGCGCGTGCGGAACGCGTCAGCGGCCTCCCAGCGGGCGCGCCACTTGGGTTCGACTTCCTTCGGATTGTACCTTGCCATCGCGGAGGGCGTTTAGCCCTTGCCGGAGATGTTCGACAACCTCAGCTGACGCGCGCGCGTCAGGATGGCGTTCTCCATGTCCGTGTCGGTCTGGTCCGACACCGGCGCGTCCACCCAGTTCCCCGACGCGTCCTTCACCTGCTTGAACACCGTGACCTTCAGGCCGTCGGCGCGCAGGCGGGTGTCGAGGATGTAGACGGTGGCCTTGAACCGCTCGTCCGGCTTCTCGGGATTGGCGTACCAGTCGGTGATCACCGTCCCGCCCCAGGGGTCCGCGGTCTCGAGCGGCATGAAGGCCAGGGTGTCGAGCGTCGCCCGCCACAGATAGCCGTTGACGCCGAGGGTCGCCGGCGCCTGGGCCCGGCCCCGGCCGTGCGAGCACGCCGCGAGCGACAGAACCGCCGCTCCCGCCAGGACCGCAATCGAGGCGTTTCGCATCCACCCCATGTGTTCACCGCTCCACAGACCGATCGCGCCGCGTCCGCGGCTTGCGCCCCCCGGCAGCCCGAGCCTGTCTATATCGAGCTTGGCGGCGCTCCAAGTGGTCATTAATGGGACGCAACCATGGCCGCACGCGTGGCGGCCGGGCCACATCCGCCGGTAGAACCGCCGAATCGCCGCCGTGCGACGGCCCGGCCGGTTGACCCTGCGACAGCGCGGCCTTTAATCGACAGGTGTTGCGCAGTCCGACCCGGCGATTGCCGGGGGTTGTGCGTTATCGGGCTGCTTGGGGCATTCGTTCGGAAGACCATGGGTGGGCATAGGCTCATTGCTGCTGGACTGGCCGCCGTCATCGTGACGGCCGCGGCCGGCGTGGCGGCCGCCGAGCCCGCGCCCGGCGCCACCTTCACGACCCGCGACGCCTTCGCCCCGGACCTGAACCGCTGGGGCCCCTCGGCCGGCCGCCGCAGCCTGCAGTGGGACTCCAAGAAGGCGAAGTGGGGCCTCAAGCTCGACCTCGACCAGCCCGTGGGCCGCCCGCTCAGCTACACCGACCGCGACGTGCAGGCCGGCGCCTTCTACAAGGTGACCCCCTCCTTCCGCGTCGGCGGGGCGGTCAGCCTGGGCTCGATCAACGACAGCCAGACCGTGATCCCGCCGGACAAGGCGCCGAAGGTCCGGCTGGAGACCGCGCTCAAGTTCTGATCCCGCTCACCGCGGCGATCCCCGCTGCGCCCGAGGCCAGGAGCCTGCGGGCGCTCTTCGTGTCCACGCCGCCCAGCGCATAGACCGGCAGGCCCGCGGCGCGGACGAGGGCGGCGAAGCGGACCGGGCCCAGCGGCGCGCCCGCCGAGGGGCTTCGGCTCGGAAACACCGGCGAGACCAGCGCCGCGTCTGCGCCGGCCCGCCGGGCCCGCAGCGCGGCCGGCGCCGAGTGGGCGGCGGCGGTGACGATCCAGCCGGGACGGGCGCGCCGGAGCCGGCCCGCCTGTCGGGCCAGCCGCTCGGGCAGGTGCACGCCGTGCGCCCCCACCGCGGCGGCGAGCTTCGCGTCGGCGCCCACCAGCAGGACCAGGCCGCGCCGGCGGGCGATCCGGGCCAGCGCCCGGCCCTGGCCGACGGCGTCCGCGGCCCCGAAGGCGCGGAACACGATCCCGCACCCGCGCGGCAGCCGCGCGGCGACGGCCGCAGGGTCGGGCGTCCGGGCCGGGTCGGTGACGAACAGCAGGCCGGGCAGGCGCCCGCCGCGCGGCTTGGCCCTTGCGCCGAGGCGCCGGCTGACGCGATGAAGGGCCGCGATGTCCGACATGTCCTCCTTCGATCCCGCCAGAGCCCGGGCCGAGATCCTGGCCCGCATCGCCCGCGCGGCCGAAGCCTGCGGGCGCAAGCCGCAGGATGTGACCCTCACCGCCGTCTCCAAGCAACAGCCCTGGGCGCGGATCGAGCCGGTGCTGGCCGCCGGCCAGCGCGTGTTCGGCGAGAACCGGGTGCAGGAGGCGATGCAGCGCTGGCAGGGGCGGCGCGAAGGCCTGGAGCTGCGGCTGATCGGACCGCTGCAGACCAACAAGGCGCGCGAAGCGGTCGCCCTGTTCGACGTGATCGAGACCCTGGACCGGGAGAAGCTCGCACGCGTGCTGGCCGAGGAGATGCGGCGCGCGGGCAAGGCGCTCCGGCTCTATGTGCAGGTGAACACCGGCGAGGAGCCGCAGAAGGCGGGGGTCGCGCCGGGCGAGGCGGACGCCTTCATCGAACTGTGCCGGCGCACCCACGGGCTCCGGATCGAGGGCCTGATGTGCATCCCCCCGGAAGCGGAGCCGCCCGGGCCGCACTTCGCCCTGCTGGCGAAGATCGCCGCCCGCAACGGGGTCCGGGGCCTGTCCATGGGCATGAGCGGCGACTTCGAGACCGCCGTCCGCTTTGGGGCCACCAGCGTGCGCGTCGGCTCGGCCCTGTTCGGGGAACGGGAGCGGCCCTGACTCCTTTGCGTTTCAGGGGACCAGCGTGCATCTTCCGGGGCCATGGCGCAGCAGAAGACCATCCTGATCGTCGACGACGACGCCGAGCTCAGGGACGCGCTCGCCGAGCAGCTTCGCCTGCACGAGGAGTTCCGCACCCTGGAGGCGGCCACCGCCGGCGAGGGCGTGCGCGTCGGGCGCGAGCAGCGGCCCGATCTGGTGCTGCTGGACGTGGACCTGCCGGACATGGACGGGCGCGAGGCCTGCCGGCTGCTGCGCAAGGCCGGGGTCGCCTCGCCGGTGATCATGCTGACGGCGGCCGCCAGCGACTCCGACACCATCCTGGGGCTGGAGGCGGGGGCCAACGACTACGTCACCAAGCCGTTCAAGTTCGCCGTGCTGCTGGCGCGCATCCGCGCCCAGCTGAGGAGCCACGAGCAGTCCGAGGACGCGGTCTTCCACATCGGGCCCTACGAGTTCCGGCCCTCCGGCAAGGTGCTGACCGACGCCCGGGGCCGCAAGGTGCGCCTGACGGAGAAGGAGACCAACATCCTGAAGTACCTCTACCGGGCCGGCGGCAAGCCGGTCTCTCGCGAGGAGCTGCTGACGGAGGTGTGGGGCTACAACGCCGGCGTCACCACCCACACCCTGGAGACCCACGTCTACCGCCTGCGCCAGAAGATCGAGCCCGACCCGGGCGCCGCCCAGATCCTGCTCACCGAGGCGGGCGGGTACCGGCTGCAGCCTTAGGAGATCTCCGCCCCTTTGGGGGGAAGATGCTAGAGGGCCAGGTCGGCGCTGACGGGGGCGTGGTCGGAGGGGCGCTCCCATTCGCGGACGTCGTCGTGGACCCTGGCGGCGGCCGCACCGATGCGCCAGGCGGCGTCCTTCAGCCCCGGGGTGACCCAGAGATGGTCCAGGCGCAGGCCGCGGTTGGACTTGCGGAAGTCCTGGGCCCGGTAGCTCCACCAGGAGAACAGCTTCACCGGGTCCGGCACGGCGGCGCGGACCAGGTCGATGAAGCCGGCCGAGGCGCGCAGCGTCTCCATCGCCTCCACCTCCACCGGCGTGTGGCTGACCACCTTGGACATGTGCCTGTGGTTCCAGACGTCGTGCTCGCCGGGCGCGACGTTGAGGTCGCCGACGATCGCCAGCGGGGCGTTCGGGTCGCGGCGGGCCATCTCGCCGGCGAGGCGCTCGAGGAAGTCGAGCTTGTGGTCGAACTTCGGATTCTGCCCGCGGTCGGGGACGTCGCCCCCGGCCGGGACGTAGAAGTTGTGCAGCTCGATCCCGGCCACCCTGGCCGAGACGCAGCGGGCGTGCCCTTCGCGGCAGACGTCCAGCGGGGCGGTGTCCTCCAGCGGCAGGGCCGAGGCGATCGCCACCCCGTGCCAGCCCTTCTGCCCGGCGATCTTCAGGTGCGGCAGGCCCATCTCGGCGAAGGCCTTCACCGGGAACTCGCCCTCGCGGCACTTGATCTCCTGCAGGCACAGCACGTCGGGCGCCTGCTCGCGCACGAAGCGGGCGACGTGCTCCACCCTGAGGCGGACGGAATTGACGTTCCAGGTGCAGAGGCGAAGGCGCATGGCCGAGATATAGGGCAAGAAAAACGCCCGGTCCGCTGTCGCGGGCCGGGCGCTTGAAAGTTGTCTCTCATGCCGCCGCCGGGAGGGGATAGGGTCCGGCACGGTAAGCGGGGGAACCGGAGGCTCCCCAGCGCTGTGTGCCATTAATGCCACTTATGCCCGGAAACGTCAAAGAGATTCGAACTTAACCTTTGACGTTGCCCAAATCCCACGCCCCGCCTGCGCCGGGGTCAGCGGATCGGATAGGGGCTGGCGTCGGGCAGCTTGAACAGCCGGTCGCTGAGTCCCGACACCGGCCTCAGGTCCGAGATCGTCACCGTGGTGCGACCGCCCTGGGCGTCGATCACCTGCCACTCGCGGATGGCCATCGGCTGGTCGGAGAAGGCGAGGGTGATCTGGCCGGGCGCCTTGCGGCGCGCGTCCACCATGGTCACGGAGAAGCCGCCGGCGAACCGGCGCACGCCGGTCACCTCCACCTTGTTGTCCAGGGTGACGCGCTTCTGCAGGAACAGGGCGAGCGGGGTCGAGGACAGGGGATAGCGGTCGACCGTCTTCAGCCGCCGGTCGGTGACCCCGACCGTGTGGCCGTCGGAGATGACCAGGAGGGTGGCGGGCTTGTCGTACTCGAAGCGCGCCTTGCCGGGCCGGTCCAGGTAGAGCTCGCCGCGGGTGACCTGGCCGCGCGCGTCGGTCTGCACGAAGCGCGCGCGCACCTCCTTCAGGCCGTCCAGATAGGCGGCGGCGCGGTCCACCAGCGCCTGGTCCTGGGCCGACAGCCGGGCGGCGGCCGGCGCGGGCGCGCGCGGCGCGGCGGCGAGGGCCGGGGCGGAGACGGCGAGGGCGGCGCAGAGCACGAGCAGCGGGCGTGCGGACATCAGGACCTCTTTCGGGCGTGTACGGTCAGTCAACGCCTACAGCGGAGTTGAGGTCCAGTCATGACGCTCAGGCGCCCGCAAGGGGGCGGCCAGGTGAAGCCCGGGTGAACGGCAAGCCACGATCTCCCGCCCCTGTGGGAGAGGGTCAGGGCGGCGGGCGCGCCAGGATCTCGCGCTTGCCGGCGTGGTTGGCCGGGCCGACGACGCCCTCCTGCTCCATGCGCTCGATCAGGGAGGCGGCGCGGTTGTAGCCGATCTGCAGGCGGCGCTGGATGTAGCTGGTGGAGGCCTTGCCGTCGCGGGTGACCACGGCCACGGCGCGGTCGTAGAGGTCCTCGCTCTCGCCGCCTTCGCCGAAGCCGCCCTCGCCGCCCTCCTCCTCGTCCGGCGCGGCGGTGACCTCCTCCAGGTACTGGGGCTGGCCCTGCTGGCGCAGGAAGGAGGCGACCGCCTCCACCTCGCCGTCGGACACGAACGGGCCGTGCAGGCGGGTCACGCGGCCGCCGCCGGCCATGTAGAGCATGTCGCCCTGGCCCAGCAGCTGCTCGGCGCCCTGCTCGCCCAGGATGGTGCGCGCGTCGATCTTGGAGGTGACCTGGAAGGAGATCCGGGTCGGGAAGTTGGCCTTGATGGTGCCGGTGATGACGTCCACCGACGGGCGCTGGGTGGCCATGATCAGGTGGATGCCGGCGGCCCGGGCCATCTGGGCCAGGCGCTGGACGGCGCCCTCGATGTCCTTGCCGGCGACCATCATCAGGTCGGCGACCTCGTCGATGACCACCACCAGATAGGGCATCGGCTCCGGATCCAGCCGCTCCTCCTCGTAGACAGGGCGGTTCATCTCGTCGAAGCCGGTCTGGACGGTGCGCACGAAGTGCTCGCCCTTGGCCGCCAGCTCGCGGGCGCGCTCGTTGAAGCCGGCGATGTTGCGCACCCCGATCTTGGACATGCGCCGGTAGCGGTCCTCCATCTCCCGCACGGTCCACTTCAGCGCGACGATCGCCTTCTTGGGATCGGTCACCACCGGCGCCAGCAGGTGCGGGATGCCGTCGTAGACCGACAGCTCCAGCATCTTGGGGTCGACCATGATCAGCCGGCACTGCTCGGGCGGCAGGCGGTAGAGGATCGACAGGATCATGGCGTTCACGCCCACCGACTTGCCCGAGCCGGTGGTGCCCGCGATCAGCAGGTGGGGCATGCGCGCCAGGTCGGCGATGTAGGGCTCCCCGCCGATGGTTTCGCCGAGGGCCAGCGGCAGCACGTGGGTGGAGCGCTCGAAGTCGGCCGAGGCCAGCATGTCGCGCAGCGACACCATCTCGCGCTTGGCGTTGGGCAGCTCGATGCCGATGGCGTTGCGCCCCGAGGCCACCGACACGCGGCAGGAGACCACGCTCATGGAGCGGGCGATGTCGTCGGACAGGGCCACCACGCGGGCGGTCTTCACGCCCGGCGCCGGGACCAGCTCGTAGAGGGTGACCACCGGGCCCGGCCGGATCTGGTCGATGCGGCCGTTGACCCCGAACTCGGCCAGCACGCTCTCCAGCAGGCGCGCGTTCTGCAGCAGCGCCTCCTCGTCGACGGCCGAGGCGCGCGGCTCGGACTTCTTCAGGATCGACAGCTCGGGCAGGCGGAAGCCGTCCTTGGGCACGAAGTCGAAGGCGCCCTGGCTCTCGCGGGCCTCGCGCGTGCCGGGCTTCAGCTGGCGCGCGGCGGCCTTGACCCTGGGCGCGGCGAGCTCGAAGGGCGGATCGTCGTCCTCGTCATCCTCGGCGGCGCGGGCCGCGGCGGGCGCCGGCAGGGCGGCGGGCGCGTCCTCGTCCTCCCCGTCGTCCGGCAGCTTCAGGGCGGCGGGCGCGGGCCGGGCGGCCTGCTTGCGGGCGCGGGCGGCGGCGGCCGGCGGCTCGGGCCGCGGCGGGCGGGCGGCGACCAGGCCGCGGAGCCAGGCCGAGGCCTCTGCGAAGTCGGACCCCTTCAGGCCGAAGGCGAACACCAGGGCCCCGGCGGCGACCAGGGCCCAGACGGCGGCGGCGAAGACGCGCGGCGCGGGCAGGCCGATCAGGTCGGCGCCGGCGGCCATCAGGCCCAGCGCCGCCTCGCCCCAGAAGCCGCCGAGGCCGCGGGCGAGCGGCCACAGCGCCGGGGGCGCGGGCGCGGCCAGCACCGCGGCCAGGGCCAGGACGCCCAGGAGCCCGACCAGCACCCGCGGCTGGCGCCGGCGGGACGGGTCGAGCGGCCCGGCGGCCTGGGTCAGGCCGGCCAGGATCACCATCAGGGCGAACAGCCAGGCCGCGAGGCCCACCGACTGCATGGCGACGTCCGCGACCGCGGCGCCGAAGCGGCCGAGCACATTGGTCGGAGCGACGGCGGAGGAGGCGTTGGGGCTCGGATCGGCGGCGTTGTAGGTGGCCAGGGCCAGGACCGCGGCGAAGCCGAGCACGCCTTCGATCCCGCCGCGCAGGCGCAGGAACACCGGCTGGCGCCAGGCCGCCGCCGCCAGCCCCCAGACCCCCGCTCTCGCCGCCGCCTTCGCCACGCCGCCCTCCAAGCCAAGCCGAGGCCGAGTTCTGGCCCAAGAGGGTTAAGGGGCGTTTACGATGGGGCGCGGTCTCCGCCCGAACGCGCGGGGGAGCAGGCGGCGAGCGGGTGGACTTCGCCGCGCCGCCCGGCGCATATCGGCGCATGGCCAAGGCTCGAAAGACCGTCTCCGAGGCGCCCGAGCGGTGCGACGTGATCATCGCCGGGGCGGGGATGGCCGGGGCGACCCTGGCGCTCGCCCTGAAGCAGGCGGGGCTGGAGCCGGTGCTGATCGACCCGGTCCCGTTCACCACCCAGCTGGCGCCCGAATTCGACGGCCGGGCCTCGGCGATCGCCTTCTCCTGCTTCCGGCAGTGGCGCACCCTGGGCGTGGCCGGGGCGCTGGAGCCGGACGCCCAGCGGATCGAGCAGATCCTGGTGACCGACGGACGGCTGCCGGGCGCCGCGCCCGGGCTGAAGACCGGCGCCTTCCTGCGCTTCGACTCCGCCGAGATCGCCGACCGCGTCGCCGGCGAGCCCCTGGGCTACATGCTGGAGAACCGCCACACGCGCGC
>Ga0164243_10008452_pt1 | contig 15162 bp, 18 predicted proteins | sample OricompcompostOP_FD_108781 | JGI IMG/M metagenome (GOLD analysis project Ga0164243, IMG submission 108781) | Organic Plus compost microbial communities from Emeryville, California, USA - Original compost - Organic plus compost (OP) | ecosystem: Engineered > Solid waste > Mixed feedstock >... | reverse complement strand
CCGCGGTCACGCACTCGACACGATAGTCGCCGGGCACGATGCCGGTGCCGTACGGCGTCGCGTCGAGCGTCATGGCGCCGTCGCCGGTATTGTCACCGTCGGCAGTGCGCGTCACAGCCTTGGTGGCGTTGGCCGGGTAGACGTAGACGGTGGGCGCCGTCTCGTAGCTGGTGCCTGGCACGGTGATGTTGGCCGATGCGATGCCATCCTCGCCCAGCGGCGCGGTGAACCCGGGCACGACGACGAGGCGCGGCTTCAGATTGCGGCCATAGAGGCTTTCGCACTTCTTCAGCGCGTGCACGCCCGTCTTGGTGGGGCCGTCGCCGATGATGTTCGACAGCGTCTCGTTGATGTCCGCGCCCTCGGTGACGCGGATCACGTAATTGTAGGTCGCCACCTGGTCGAACGATGCATCGAGTGACGCTTTCAGCGTGCCGGCGCTGCCCAGCGCGGCGGCCTTCGAATATTCGGCCTTGCCCTTGATGAGGATCGGCTTGTTGAGCGGGAAGACGTCGGCGTCGGCATCGGGTGCCGTGCCGATGTGCGCGATCACCGCCGACTGGCGCGTGCGGCCGAGTACGGGTGATTCCTGGCTCTCGAATACGCGCGAACCGTGGTGGAAGGCGATGTCTGCCATTTTAGTCTCCTGACACAAGTGGCGAGGTTGAGCCCGGCTCGCGGGCGACGAACAAGCGGACAGCCGGCGCCAGCGCCGGGGCGCCTTGCGCCCTGGCTGCCGCCAGATTGGTTGATGTCGGGACGTGAACTTCAGCGGCGCTCAGAGGCCAAGAGCCGCCGCTCGTGTCACCGAAACCTACGCGGGCCAGCCCGCGTTGAGGTCGTAGGCGCGAACGCTGGACGCGTCTGCGCAAGCGAGGATCGCAGCCTTGTGGGTGAGATATGCCAGCATGTACGCGTCCTTCACCGCGAGCAGCGCACCGCCGATCGCCGCGAAGTCAGAATGCGTGCAATTGATGGGCGTGACAGCGCCTTTCGGGAAGTACGCCCGCGGATTCTCGACCGGCACCCCGACCGCAACCGCGGTGTTGATGCCAATGATGTTCTCCCGCGTCTCACGATCGACGCCGAACTCGTATGTCGTGCCGCCGATATCCAGGGTCGCGACGGCGACATTCTCAAGCAGCGACTCGCACTGGGCCCAGGCCTCAGTGACGCGCTGCGCCTTCAAGACGTCGATCGGCGTCTCGTCGGCCCATGCGCCGTCGCGCCAACGCCAATAAGGCATGGTGCTCGGCGGGGCGGTCGTGGCGATCTCCGTGCAGTCGGCGAACGCCACGTTTCCGATGTAGGCGCCGTCGGCGTCGACGCCGTGGATGTAAATCCACGCCTGAGTGTCGAAGTCGTACACCCAGTTATCGCCGTTGGGTGGTGCGCTACTGACGACGTGATAGGCCTCCGCTGGGCTGCACTCACCCAGATAGAGCCCGTCGGCGTCAACGCCGAGCACACGCTGATAGTCCGCGATGTCCTGCGCATCGAGCCAAGCGTCGACGGAGACAATTTCGCCCGCCGACAATTGCGAGGTGATGCCGTCGACAACCTTCGTCGAGTTCGTCTCTTCGGCGTAGAGGCTATCGAAATCGAAGCCGACGTCAGGCTTCGTGGTCAGTCTCGCCGACACGCCGCCTACACGAATGAACCCGGCGCCGTTCGCCCACGTCACAGTGTTCGTCTGAAAGCTCGACATCAGGAAACTGTCCCCTTCACGTGAGTGCCATCGTTGCCGCCGAGCCAGGTCACGGCGTAGCCGTTCCGGGCGATGGCCTTTCCGGCTGCACCGCCTGGTGCCGAGCCGGCCCAACCGGCTGCGGCCCCCGCACTCCCCCACCCGCCGCCTGCGCCGCCGTTCTGGTGAGAAATGCCACTACTCGCGACGCCTGCGCTGCCGGGCCCGGAGAATGTTCCGGTTCCACCCGCGCCAGAGCCGGAGCCACCGCTGCTGGCGTTGTATGATTGACCGCCGCCGCCGCCTGCCGCAGGCGACCCGTTCTCGCCTTCACCGCCCGCGCCGCCGCCGCCGCCGCCAAAGATGTAGCCGCTGGTGTTGTCGATGGTCACGGCGATGCCGAGGGATATCGCCGCCCCCCCCGCGCCCCCAGCCCCTCCGACAACACCCGAGGTGCCCGGAGCGCCGTTGCCGCCAAGCCCACCTTTGCCGATGATGTATCCGGAATTGATGATTGTGATCGTCGAACCGGATGCGAAACCGGAAATGACCAGCGCCGCCGTCCCAGTGCTTGTCGAGTAGATCGTGCCGGTGTTGGTGAAGACGACGTTGACCGGCCCGGCTGGCGAACCGGCAGCCGTAAAAAGGTTGTAGTTGGCGACGACGCTCGAATTGCTGAGCTGAATGCTGCCGCTGAAGACCTTCTTCCAGCTTCCAGCTTGCCGGACGTAAGCGGCCTTTACCGGCTTCCACGAGCCACCGACGTTCACGTATTGCTTCTTCGTCTGCTTCCACGCGCCAGAGACGCGGACACTCGTCGCCGGTGCGGCCATCGTTACGCCTCGCGTTCGAACCAGAAATCGCCGTCGGCACCACCCGAGGGCGTCGAGGTCGAGACCGTAAACGTCGCGCCCTTCCACGTGTCAGCGTCCAGTCCCGAGCCGGGACCATCGACAGTCAACACCTTAGAGAGCACGTCGGCGGCCGTGTAAGCCGACGCATCGAGCTTCGCAGCAAGCCCGGCCGTCGTCGCTTTCCCATCGAGCGCGGTCTGCAGCCCGGTTATATCGGCGATGACGTGCCCGTGCGCCGGTGGGACGTACCCCGCCAGTGCCGCCGCGATCGCCGCGTCCGTCTGTCCGGTCGTGTACGCGCCGACCTGCGCCGCCGTTGTCGCGTGCGGGTTGTCGGTGCGGGTGGCGTGCTCCAGGTCCGGCGGCGCCGAAACGCGGATCTTCCACGCGTCGAACGTGCCCTCGCCTACGGCGCCGGTTGCATCGACGACGAGAATGCCGGTGGTGCGGTCGTAGCTCGTGACGGAGGCAATGATGCCGCCGTCGTCCGGGTCCTCGATCGCAGACAGGGCGACGTAATCCGTCACCACCCATGCCGAGCGCGTCTCGGGCGTGACGACGAACGTCATCGCGCCGAGGCCGATCTCGTTCTCCGTCAGGCTTTCCGCCTCGAAGCGCGCGCCGACGCTTTCGAGCTGGGCAATGGCCGACTGGATAACCGGCGTGAACGTATCGTTCAGCCGCTGCAGCCCCACCGCCGTCAGATCGTCGACGGCGGCATCGATGCGGTCGCCGTCGAGTTCACGCGCGTGCATGCGGTTGTCGATGTCCTCGAACCGCGTGTTCCAGAAATCCGGGTCGCCGAGATTGTCGCCCCGCTTGATCTGATAGCGTTCGTAAAGGCGCATGCTCGACCTCGGCTGTCTGGCTTAGAGCTTCTCGTAGGACGCGACGGCATCGCCGAGCGCGGTAACCACCTTGCCCTTCAGCCGCACATCGTCCTGCGGGCGCAGCATCATCCGGCCGTACGGCACCGCCCGCGTCAGCGTCACCTTGTAGGTCGCCTCCGCCTCGATCGCTGACGCCACGGCAGCAGTCTCGCCTGACTTCTTCTTAGCCATATCATTCTCCTGAAGTTCAACTGGCCGCGTCAGCGGCCTGGGAGCAAGGCGACCCGCCGCGTGGCGGCGCCCCCGCGGAGTGCGCCGTCGCGCAGCGACGACAGCGCGCGTGAGCGCACTACAACGCCCAATGCACCCGCTCGGACACGTTGAACGTGTTGCCGGCCGAGTTGGTCGTGCCGCCGATGATCAGCCGGAACGTCGAGCGCGCGGTGCCGAGCTGGAAGCGGAACGTGCGCTCGATACGGTTCGGAATGTCGGGCAGGTCCGCCAGCGCCACGGTGGTCGTCGCGTCCGGGTCCTCCGTGACGGCGCCGACAATGTCGCGAAGCTGGCAGGTCAGATCGTGCGGCGTCTCGTCGAACCCTTCGGCGATCAGCTTCACATAGATGTCGTCGCTGGCCGAGCCGAGCGTAATGACGTCGGACACGTGCGTCAGCGCCGTCTTCGGCCGCGATATCTTCACGCGGCTGCCCGTGAGCATCACGCCCGGCATCATGTCGCGCGTGCCGACGAAACGGGCGCGGAACTGCGCCAGCGGCGGCGTTGCGGCGAATGCGGTCAGATCCTCGACCGCCAGCGGATACCACGCGCCCGAGCCCGACGGGCGCACCTCGAAAATCAGCTCCGTGGATGCCGGTTGGATGAGGCTGGCGAGAATGTCGATGTTGCGGATGCCGCCGTCGAGATTGATCGGCTCCATCTCGATCGACACCTGCGGCGCCGCGAAGCGGGCGCCCCACAGCTCGAGCAGCATGTCCTTCGTCAGGTCACCCTGGAAATAGGCGCCGTCCGTCGAATAGAAGAACGTGCCGTCGAGATACTCCTGCCCCTGCGCCATGCCGATCTTGTGGTTGGCATTGGATGTGAGCACCAGCGCATAGCGCTTGCCCGACTTGAGGAAGGTCGGCGTCACCGCAACGCGCGTGAAGCCATTCACCTCCAGGCTGCCGTGCGCCACGGTCTGCTGCAGGATCGCCTTGTCGAGGTCCGGCACGCCGTTGGTGATCTCGCACACGGTGATATGCACCGCCTCGTTCGCCGCCTTGACGGTGAGATAGAAGCCGATCTGCGTCAGCCACATATCGTTGGCGACGAGAAAGCTCTGCGCCACCTGCGCACCCGTGATCGAGTGCTCGGTGATGACGTAGTCCCAATAGGGTTCTTCGTACGTGTCGACCCAGACCTGACGCAGCCGCAGCGTCGCGTGCGCGCCGCCGGTGTTGCCCTCGATCAGCTCGAAGGTCTCGCCGTTCTTCTGGAAGGTCCCGGTGGTGCTGTCGTAAGTGCCGCTCTTCCACCACGCATTGTTGGTGCACACAGTGAACACCGAGCCGTAGCGGATGCGCTGGCGCGACATCATGCGTTGCACAACGTCGAAGGTCTGGAACCCGTACTGCGCGATGCCGAGGTCGGAATGATAGGGCCCGATCTGCATCTTCAGGATGGACTCGTAAGCCGGCAGCAGCAGCCCGTTGGCGGCCTTCGCGGCGTTCGGATCGTTCGCCGAGAAGATGTCCATCTCGAACTCGTCGGCGTTGGCATCCGGGAAGCGGACGCCTTCCTCGACGAGGCAGTCATAGCCGAGCGCCGCCGCGTTGGCAGTGTCGCTCTCGCTCGTATCGAGGAAGCGGTCGGCGCCGTAGTCGGTGGCATCGTCCGGGATCTCCAGGCGGGCCTTGACGCGGCCCATGTCCTGCATGAGCTGCACGATGAGGCTCGACTGGCCCTTCTGCGCGAGCTTGTTGGCAAGCGCGGCAAGGTCCGACGCCAGCGAGTTGACGCGCGGCTCGATGTTGGTGCGGAACGCTTCCAGCGACTTCGTGCGGACGTCGACGCCTTCGGTGGATGCCACGCGGTTGTCCGTGAGCATCGTCACCGATACCACCTGCGTCGTGTCGAGCAGGATGTAGGCAATGGCGACGTGGCTCGACGGGATTGGCGTCGGCTGTGGCTCGGCCGATTCCGCGCCAGCGGTGAACGACAGCACCGCGTCGTTGCTTAGCACGGTCGCGACCGACTGCGGCTCGCGGATATCGTTGTCGACGTCGACCAGCACGTCGCGCTCGATCGTTTCCGTCTGGTTTGCCTGCCCCGTCACGGAGACCGTCACGATTTTCTTTGACGCTGCGGCGAGGTAGGTCAGCATCGACTGCGTCGTGGTCGCCGCCTTGCCGTACATCTTGCCGTCGGCGTCGTAGAAGCGGCCGGGCTGCACCTGAACCTCGGCCTGCGAGCTTTTCACCACGCTGAAGCCGCCGAAGCGGCGCGAGGCTGTCACGGCATCGCCCACCAGCTTGGCGAAGGTGTCGCTGGCGAACTCGCTGATACGCGTGTGGTCGATCGCCTGCTGCTCGCGGTAGTCGGCGAAAATTGGCTGCTTGAGCATTGCTGTCCCTCTAGTTCGGTCTGCCGACGATGAAGTTCTCGCCGGCAAGGAAAACGTTGCCGGCGATGAATTTCTGCTCTGGTCCGGTCCAGATCATGATTTTGTCCGACAGTCGCTTGGCAGCGACGATGGCGGCGCGTACCCGGTCGACGCGCGCCTTCGCGGTCGACGGAATCCAGAATTTCGTGCGCGGCTCGATGATGCCGTCGCCGGCCTGTCGCCGCGGCTTCTTCCCCGGGATCGACACCGAGATGTGCGCCGTGTGCGCCGGAAAGCCGTAGCGTCCCGTGCCCATGATCTGCACCGCGGGCGGCCGCGCCGGGCTCGACCCGTCATTGACGGCGTAGCGCTCGAAGATGCGCTGCGGCGCCGTCGACGGCACGAAGCAATCGACCCCGCAGAACCCGCCCGAGAACACACCCCCGCCGCCCGTGCGCCGTTGCACCACGCGTTCGGGCTCGGCCGTCACCGGCTGCAGCGTAGGCCCGAGCGCGCTGCGCCACGGCTGTTGCGGCGTCGGCTGGATCGTGACCAGCCGCTTGCGCGCATCGCTGGGGATGAAGAACTTACCGCTCCCCATGACGCCACCCGAGAACACGCGGCGGCCGGCCGGTGCGCGAATGTGCAGGCGGAAGTAGTTGCCGAACTCGGTAACGGTCGTCTCGGTCTCTTCCTCGTCGACTACCCAGCGCACGCGCCGGCGCAGTCGCGAAAGTGCGTCCGACGGTATCGAGAAGCTGTTCTCGACGAAGTGCGCGTGGCGCTGCCCGCCGTAGAAGGCCTTTTGCGCCGGCGCCGGAGCTCGTTCCTGAATGCGCCATGCGCGCACCTGGGGCAGTTTTTCGAGCCATGCCTCGCGCGCCTCGCGCGACATCGAGGCGCCCGAGAACACTTTCTGCGGCGGCGTGATGATCTCGCGCACGCTGCCGCCGGCATAGCGGACATACTCACGGATGGCGTAGGCGGTGCCTTTGCGCTTGTGCAGCGGGAAAGCCCGCGCGGTGACGTTGCGCTTCGTCGCCTCGGGCCAATCGTTGTTCCAGATGTCGACCGACCGCTCCCACGCGAGGAACGGCAGCACCGATGCCGGAGTGTCGTACGGGCGGAACGCCTCGGCGATCGGCGTCGGGACATCGATAAGGCGCCGCGTGCCGCGCGCCAGGCCACGCTCGTAGGGCGTGGCGTTGGGCGGCAGCAGGTCGAAGTCCGCTGCGGTCATCTATGTCCTCAAACGGTCTCGACGGTGGCCGTGCGGCCCGTCATGAACGGGATCTGGTCATCGTTGCAGATGACGTCGACGGCCGGCGAGACGACGGTCACGGTCTCGACGCCGGACACGAACGCGGCGGCCGAAATACCGGCGCGATAGACCTCGGCGCCGATCTGGTAGCGCTCGGCCGCGTATTTCGTAATCCGCGCCTCGATCTCCGCCTTGATGGTCAGCGGGTCGAAGCCGCTGCGCACCTTCACCTCGACCGCGATGGCGTAGTCGACGCGCGTGGCCTTGCGCACGACCGTAATATCCGTAAGCGGCACGGTGTCCTCGCGATCGAAGACGGCCTTCAGCTTGGTGACGACGCTGTCAGCCACCTGAGCGCCATCGAACCCGGCGAGGATCGTGTCGACGCGGCCCGTCCCGGGCCCTTCCGGACAGTATGCCCATGCATCGGCAATGGACGCGTCCGTTGACAGAGCGTGAAAAATGTAGGCCCCGCGCGCCCCCGTTGTCGCAAAGGCCTCCGGCGCCAGTTGCAGACGGCGGCGATAGCGCTCGTCGTCCTCCATGATGTCCTCGCCCGTGTCCGGGTCGGTGCCCATCACCATGCGCGCGACGGCGAAGTCCGCACCCTTGTGGTCGAGATCGGTGCCAGACGCGTACGCCAGCAGAACGGCGCGCACGGCATCGTTGACGCGGGCGCGCAGCAGCAGCTCGCGGTAGGCCGCGACCTCCAGCACCTTCACCGCCGGGTCGCTTTCCAGCGACGCCACGTTGTAGTCGAGGCCGAGCGCGTTGAAGCGCGCGACGACGTCCGCCTTCATCAGCGCCAGGATGGCCTCGTAATCCAGCTCTTCGACAACGGCCGGCTTGGCGAGGTTGTTGAGGCTGACGACAGTGAAGCCGCTCACATCACGCTCCTAAATCCGCGCTCGGCGAGTTGCACGATATCGATGACCAAATCTGACGCATTGGCCGGTGTCGTGTCGCCGAGGTGGCCACGCGGGATGTAGTCGCCAACCAGGCGCAGCGTCGTGTAACCGTCGGCGCTGACGTCCACGAAGTACACTTCCTGCAGTTTGAAGCGCGGCTCCCACTCGTCCAGCGCCTCGGCTGTCGCGCTGTAGAACATCAGCAGCGAGTAGTCGTTCATCGGCGCGTCGATGAGCTTCGGCACATTCGACCCGTAGGCGCGCCGCATGACGCGCGTGAGCACGCGCGTCGTCAGAATGTCCTCGATCGACTGCTTCACATGCTCCCAATCGACCAGCACCTTGCCGGTGCGCCGATTGATGCCGATCGAGTCCGGCATACGTTACGCCTTGGCGCGAGAGCGGCGCGCGGGCTTGGTCTCGTCGACAGGTGCGGCCTCGGTCACCGCCTTCATCCGGTGCAGCTCGTGCTGCGCCTGCTTCGGATAGAGCCTGATCCGCTCGCCGACCTTGTAGAAGTCTCCTGCGAAGAAGCCGCCATCGGTGAACTCGTAAAGTTTCTTTTCGTCAGCCATCGCCGTTGCCCTCAGTCTGAAATCTTGAACCAGTCCGAACCCGTGGTTGGATGCCCGCAGCCGGCTTTATGCCCCTGCCGGCAAACCGGAATGCCGTTGATCGAGACGAAGCTCGATCCCTCGGCCATGTTGTCACCGCCCGGCACGTGCGGGAAAAAGCCGTGCGGCGTGTTCACGTCACCGAGCACCATCCACAGCATGCCTTGCACGGTGACGAGCGTCTGGTTTGCGCCGATCTGCGCGCCGGCAGCGGTATCCATTGATCGCCGCGCGACGCCGAACATGCCTCAAGCCTCCGGGATAGGGCCGAAGAGCCCTTGCATGAACGTGGCGGCCGCCACAGCACCGAAGGCCTCGGCGCTATCCGCGCACCAGTTGAGCAGCCCCGCGTCGTCGAAACTGTACGTGGTGCCGAGAATGTTGGCGCTCCCGCTCGTGAAGGGGCCGCCCACATCGCCCTCGGCCGTGAGTACCATTGCGCCGCCCATAACGCGGCTCTGGAGTGTGATGATGGCCTGCTTTACTTGACGAGCGATGGGCGTCGGGACGCCGCCGACATCCGCCACGTCGATCTCTTTGTGGCTGTGGCTGCTCACGGCAGTGACCTTCCAGCCGCGCTGTGGGTCGACGATCTGCGCCTTGATGGCTGCGAGCATGTCCGCGGGCATCTGCATGGTAACGCCGTCAGCTCATAGGAATGTCGCTGGCGTCCATCGCCGGCTGGGTCGTAATCGACGAGTTCTCGTTCTCGAACTCGATCTTGCCCGACTTCACCTTCACGTTCGGCACGGTGTGCTCGAACGCGTCTGGCGTCATCAGAATGGTGTGCTTGTCGCCGATCTTGATCATCGCCTCGCCGCCTTTGTTGTGCGGGCGCGGGTTGGCGTTGGATGGCAGCGAATTGCCGATGACGGCGTCGGTGAAGTCGCCGGAATCGGACTCGACGACGACGTGCTCCCCTTCCGCTGGCGGGAAGTGCGTCTTGATCGAGCCCATGGCAATTTCCTTCCACGGGATCGGGCCGGTGAGATATGGCTGCCCCGTCGCCGGATCCTTGCCGATGTCGACGCGCGCGACGCCGTTGGCAATGTCGACCTCCGTGACCTTGCCCTTGCGCGACCTGTTCTCCAGCCGCCGCTCGATCTCTTCGATGCGGTGGTAGAGGTCGACGATCGACTTTGCCATGCTCACGGGAGCGTCCCCGGTGACACTGCATGCGTGTCAGGCGTCACGCCTTCGAAGTCGGGCGACGTTCCTTCGGCGGCTGCTGGCGGCGTGAGTTGTAGCGCCCGCGCCTCGCCGAGTGTCATGCCGTAGCCACCGCGCAGCTTCTGCCAGTCCGGCAGATCCACGGGCCCACCTTCGATGAGCGCGTGCAGTGTAGGCGCGATCGGTGCCAAGTCATCCGTGGCGTCGACGAGCGCCAGAAACCGAGCCCACGCCGACGTCGGCGCGATCGGGTCACCCGGCACCGGGTCGCGCAGCAAATCGACCGTCAGCACGATTTGCCGGCCAGCGAAGCGCACACCGTCACGCATCGACGACCCGCGCCGGTCCTGCCGGTTGCTGATCGTGACCGCGAACTCCCGCCACATCTCCGCCCACGGGCTCAGCGGGCTCATCAGCGCGACAGTGATCTGCCGAGTAATCACGCCAATGATGAACTCCATTTCGGCGTCTGTCTCTATCGGCGTCAGAACGTCGGCTTCCTGCTCCGGCTGTGTCTCCGTTGCCGGCATCTTCACCTTCATGCGCTGCGTGACCATGACCTCGATAACGAGGTCCTGCTTGCCGCCGCTGAAGAGCTGCCGCTGTTCGGTCGTCGCCGTCGTGCAGTCGTCCGTGTAGACGATGATCACGGGCTCGGACGCATCCTTGACGTAGTCCTCGATCGGCCCTTGCTCGGAATCCCGCACCTTGTCACCGACCAGCGTCTCACCGCGCAATGCCCGGACGGTGCACAGACGGAGTGCTTCGCGCGCGAGCGACATCAGTCTGTCCCCACCTTGACGAGATTGACGCGAAGGCGGGCCGGGTCAGACTTGTCGACGCGGCCGACCTTGTAGCGCTGGCCTGGACGATCCGGCAGCGTCACCGCATCGTCTTTCTTGATCTCGGCACCAGCCGGCAGCACTTCGCGGCGGATCTCCGCCTCGAGTTCTTCGTACGGCACCCGGGATTCGAGCGTGCCGATATCGGCCGACGACGGGTCGACGAAATCGACAAGGCCGGTGACGTCAATGAGCGGCCGGGTGTTGTCTGCCGGGCGCCCGAAGTCTCCGCTCACGAGCGGCGTGATCACGATCCGCTCGCCCATGTGCTGGTCGAGCCGCCCCTCCATCGTCGAGAGCGCGGCAGCGAATGGCGATGCCATCAGGCGGCCGGCTGCTCGGTCTCACTCTCGACGGCGGCTTGGCGCGCCTCGATCGCGGCGATGAGATCGGCTTTGTTCATCCGTGCGGCACCATCGATGCCTTCGGCCAACCCCAGCAGTTCTGCTTTCGTCAGGTCCGCGAGCTGCAACTCGCCACCCTCGTCGGCCGCTGGCTGCTCCGGTCCGCCAGTTGCAGCGCCGCCGTCAGTGCCCTGCAAGGTCTGCTGCTCCGCCATGCGCAGCGTCTCGTCGGCGACGAGTGCCAGGATGGCGTGCTGCTCCGGTGTGAAGCTCTGCGCCGATGCACCGAGCACGGGCACCGCCGCACCTTCCGCCACCCACTGCGCGCCGATCTCGTTCGGCACGTTTCCACTCCAACCGGCCGGAAAGGTCTGTTTCGCGCCCGATGCCAGCGGCACGTCGCGCTTCTCGATCATCTGTACGTCCATGATGTCCCCCGTGCGTTTCAAGACGGCCTCAGACGTCGGGCCCGGGTGTCAACCCGGGCCCGCAATGCGAGGTCGCTAGATCATCCGCCGTTAGTTGCTGAAGGTATTACGGACGACCAGACGCGGCTGCTTCACCAGATGCAGCGGATAGCTGAACGAGTGCAGTTCAAGGCCCATGTTCAACTTCATCACGTCAGGTTTGACGTAGAGTTCCTCGCCGATCGTGTTCACGGCCTCCATGAACTCGCCAGGACCGAAGAACGACTCGAACGTCTCGTTAGTGCCGAGCGGCACAGAAATCGCCTCGTTCTCAGGGATGAAGCGGTGCGTGACGATCGACCCGTCGGACTTCTTGAACGAGCACTGCCCGCGGTGGCGGAAGTACGTCACGCCCTTGTAGTTGAACGGACGCCGCAGCAGCTCCCGGTTGGGATTAGGACCTCCCTGCGCCTCGAAGTACCGGTAGGCCTCTCGGAAGTCCTTATTCTTCAGAAGCGCCTCGTGGTAGCCCTCTGAGCAAAACTTGACGATGCCCGTGATGGTCTCGCCGAACGCCTCGTCTTCGAGGTAGTCGAGCAGCGCCATATTGGCATCGGAGATTGCGTCGATGGTGTCAGGATCACCGAGTTCCTCGTCGATGGTCTTCTGCGTCTCGCCCATCGCGTCATAGACGTTGTAGAGCACCCGCACGCCGTCGGCGTCGTAGACGTTGCCCTTCAACGCACCCCAACGGAGAAATTCCTTGGTCTGGCGATGTTCGCGCTGAATCTTGTCCAGCTTCTCCATCACCTTCTCGTCGAAAACCTCCGTCTGGTCGTCGGTGCCGAACTTGCGCACGCCCTGCAGACTCTCAGCAAGAAGCGTGTGCTTCTTGGCGTGACGGAAGGTCGGCAGAAGCCGAATATTCGCCGGGTCGGGATCGTCATCGCCCGGTGCGGGGGTGCCGATCGGCGACGTCGGGATGATGTGAAGCGTCTGCTCGCGCCGCTCGATCTTTACGAACCGATCGGGGATGCCTTTCTCGGCAAAGATGCCGAGCGAGTTGAGCAAGCCGTACTCATTCTGGCGGTTGTTGATGGCAGCCGTCAGCTCCACCACGGTGTACCGCTCATTGACGATAGCGTTGATGTCCATGTCGTTCGTTCCTCGTGCTGCCGCGGCGGAGCGCGGTGATGATCAGAAGCGCTGGTGCGAGACGATGCCGAGCGCGGCGAGCTGCGCGAGCGCGGCTTTCTTCTGGTCGGCCGTTGCGCCCTCAGGCCAGACGAGCTGGCTGGGGACGATCTGCGCCGCACCGATAAGAACCGGCGCCTCCACATCAGCCGACGTGGCGTCGGCGAGGTGAATGAGAATGGCCGCCGCCTTCTCCGACCCGTCCGCCCCAGCAAAGTCGATCGGCACGAACTTCTTGGCCGCCGTCGACACGGTGATGTTGAAGCGATCGCCGACCACGAAGTCGGCGGCGCCGTCGGCGATGACGAACTTCACGCCGTCGGCGAACGTGGCGCCCACCGCGACGTCGCCGATCACGACACCGTTGGGGTTCTCCACGCGGAACGTGCCGGCGTTCGCCGCAGCGGCGATGCAGGTCACGGCGTAGACGCCGTCGATCGCCCCGGCGAGCACCGGATTGGTCGCATCGAGCGTCATCGTACCGTTGCCGGTGTTGCCGCCAGCCTTCGCAGCGGCTTCGGCGCTGCCGCCCACAGCGCCCAGCACGGTCCCGGTCGTGAGAACACCGGAGCCGCTCTTGATGACGCCGCCGCGGCGATACAGCGTCGGGTCGAGTTCGTGCTTCAGCCAGCTATGCGCGAGCTTCGGATAGGTTGCAACGACAGTCATGGGGATGTCTCCTTAGCGATGTTCGCGCTGCGCTCAGGCCGGCTTCTTCGAGCCGGGCTGCTTGGCGGCCCAGGACGAGAAGCTCGGCTTCTGCGTTTCCTGACCGGAGGCGTCGGTCGACGCGTCCGGCTTCACGCCGGCGGAATTGCCGGGCTTCGCCATGGCGGCGGCGAGTGCGTTGGCCGGTGCCGCCGCAGCAGCGCCTTCCTCGGGCGATGCCTTCAGGATGGCCTCGGCCTGATCGGCGGCGATGTCCGTCTCCAGGGCGAGATGGTTGGCGAGCGCCGGACGCTTCTTCGCGGACTCGCATCCCATGATGGCCTTGATGCGCGCTTTGGCGTCGGCTGCCGCGTTTGCCGGCTGCGCAGCGGCAGCAGGCGCCGCAGCGGGAGCAGGCTCCTGTGTCTGAGCGGCGGGCTTCGGCGCCGAATTGACAGCCACCGTGGCGAGTGCAGCCGCGATCAAAGCTTCATAGTCCGGCCGCGCGGCGGCCGGGGCATTCCCGTCGGACATTGTCCGTCCTCCTGTTTTGGATTGCCCGCGCGCGCTCCGAGACGAGCCCTTGCGGATGTGGTCGATGAGTTCCTCGAAGCTCTTCACGCCATCTGCGAGCTTTGCTTCGACGGCCTTTTGGCCGGAGTACACACGCGCCTGCGTCGCGCGCACCGCCGCCTCATCGATCGGACGGTGCTTCGCCACGTGGCGAACGAAATCTGCGTAGATCTGATCGATGGAACTGGCCATCTCGGCGCGCGCGCCGTGTGTCAGCGCCTGATAGGGGTTGCCGTCGGCCTTGTGGTCGCCTGCGAAGATGATCGTGGTATCGACGCCAGCCTCATCGAGCATGCGCGCAAACGACGTGTGCATCGCGATGACGCCGATCGAGCCCGCCATGCCCTGCCGCGACACGTAAAGTTCGTGCGCCGTGCAGCCGATAGCGTACGCGACCGACGCCGCCATGTTCGCCGCTACGGCGTAGACCTTCTTTTTCTTCTTGAGGTCGCCCATCTCGGCGACCAAGTCGAGCATGCCAGCGGCCATGCCCCCAGGGCTGTCGATGTCGAGAATGACGGACTTGATCGCGTCATCCTTCGCGAGGCGACGGAACTGCTCCGCAAGCCCCTCGTAGCTAGTCATCCAGCCGTAGTAGTCGCCCAGCCACTCGCCGCGGTCGAACAGCGTACCTTGCACCGGCACGATGGCGATGCCGTCCTCGGTGACGCGGTACTGCGAGCGCTGATCCTTGGTGCCGATGAACTTCGATGCCCACGGGCCGGAGATCTGCGCATCGAACGCCTTCTCCTTGATGGCATCAGCCAGCATCTGCGCAGCGCCGGCTTCCATTGCCAGCGGCTGGTTCTTGATCTTCGAACCAAGCCAGTAGGACAAGCCGGGCCCCCCGGAACGGCCAAGCCGCTCCGGCGCAATGATGTCAGCCATGAAGGATCGTCCTTAGTTGCTGCGGCGGTAGCCCTGCACGCGCGTGCCGTCGCTCCGCGTGTATTCCTTCACCATGCCGTTGCTCGACGGCTGCGAGGCCGCTGCCGCACGCTGCCCCCGCGATTGCACTGGGGCTGTGGTCGGCGCCTGTGCCTTACGCGCGGCCGCGTCGTTGAGATAGGCGCGCCCCTGCCGAATTTCCCCGCGCTTCTGCAGCACTGAGGCCATCGTCGATTGGAAAGGCGAATAAAAATCCTCCGCCTTCGGATGCATCTTGCCCATCTCCATCGCGTTGGTGACGCGATCCCACAACTGCACGCCTTTGTCCGCCGGGTTCGCCGCT
>Ga0164243_10008449_pt1 | contig 15164 bp, 9 predicted proteins | sample OricompcompostOP_FD_108781 | JGI IMG/M metagenome (GOLD analysis project Ga0164243, IMG submission 108781) | Organic Plus compost microbial communities from Emeryville, California, USA - Original compost - Organic plus compost (OP) | ecosystem: Engineered > Solid waste > Mixed feedstock >... | reverse complement strand
TTCCGCGGCGAGGGCCAGGACGGCTTCCGCGACGGCTGCCGGGTGCCGATCCCGTGGACGCGCGGCGGATCGTCGTACGGCTTCGGCGCGGGCGGCAGCTGGCTGCCGCAGCCGGAGGGCTGGGGCGAGCTGAGCGTCGAGGCGCAGACCGGCGACCCGGACTCCACCCTGGAGCTGTACCGCGCCGCGCTGGCCGCGCGCCGCGCCCACCCCGACCTCGGTGCCGGGGACGAGGTGGAGTGGCTGCGGGCCCCCGAGGGCGTCCTCGCCTTCCGGCGCGGGGAGTTCGTCTGCGTGGCGAACACCGGCACCGACTCGGTGACGGTCCCGGCGTACGGGCGGCTGCTGCTCGCCAGCGGTGAGATCACCGAGACGGACGGTGAGGCGAAGCTGCCCGGCGACACCACGGTGTGGTGGACGACGGCCTCCTGACGGCCGTTCTGCAAGAATTTTCATCCAACTTCGACCGGCCCGCTGCCTTTTCAGGCGGCGGGCCTTTAACATCTCCGTCACCGCAAGGTAGTTGAAAGTTTTCAGCAAGAACCTTCAACGGTGAAGGAAACCCCACATGCACCGCAGAACCCTTCCCTGGGCGGCCGCACTCGCGACGGCCCTCACCGCCTCCTCTCTTGTCATGCACCCTACGGAGGCGTCGGCCTCTCCCCCCGGCACCAAGGACGTCACCGCCGTCCTCTTCGAGTGGAAGTTCGCCTCCGTCGCCAAGGAGTGCACCACCACCCTCGGCCCGGCCGGCTACGGCTACGTACAGGTCTCCCCGCCCGCGGAGCACATACAGGGCTCCCAGTGGTGGACGTCGTACCAGCCCGTGAGCTACAAGATCGCCGGCCGGCTCGGCGACCGCGCCGCCTTCCAGAACATGGTGAACACCTGCCACGCGGCCGGTGTGAAGGTCGTCGTCGACACGGTCGTCAACCACATGGCGGCCGGCAACGGCACCGGCACCGGCGGCTCGTCGTACACGAAGTACAACTACCCGGGCCTGTACTCGTCGTACGACTTCGACGACTGCACGTCCCAGGTGAGCAACTACCAGGACCGCTGGAACGTCCAGCACTGCGAACTCGTCGGCCTCGCCGACCTCGACACCGGCGAGGACTACGTCCGCAAGGCCATCGCCGGGTACATGAACGACCTGCTCACGCTCGGCGTCGACGGCTTCCGCATCGACGCGGCCAAGCACATCGACACCGCCGACCTGGCGAACATCAAGTCCCGCCTGACCAACCCGAACGCCTACTGGAAGCAGGAGGTCATCTACGGCTCCGGCGAGGCCGTCCAGCCCACCGAGTACACCCGCAACGGCGACGTCCAGGAGTTCCGCTACGCCTACGACCTCAAGCGGGTCTTCAACAACGAGAACCTCGCCTACCTCAAGAACTACGGCGAGGGCTGGGGCTATCTCAGCAGCTCCAGCGCCGGTGTCTTCGTCGACAACCACGACACCGAGCGCAACGGCTCCACCCTCAGCTACAAGGACAACGCCAACTACACCCTGGCCAACGTCTTCATGCTGGCCTGGCCGTACGGCGCGCCCGACATCAACTCCGGCTACGAGTTCTCCGACATCGACGCCGGTCCGCCCAACGGCGGCTCGGTGACCGCCTGCTGGCAGAACGGCTGGAAGTGCCAGCACAACTGGCCGGAGATCAAGTCCATGGTCGCCTTCCGCAACGCCACGCGCGGCCAGGCCGTCACCAACTGGTGGGACAACGGCAACGACGCCATCGCGTTCGGCCGGGGCTCCAAGGGCTTCGTGGCCATCAACCACGAGTCCGGCTCGCTCAGCCGCACGTACCAGACGTCGCTGCCCGCCGGCACCTACTGCAACGTGCAGAACAACACCACCGTGTCGGTGAACTCCTCCGGTCAGCTCACCGCGACCCTCGGCGCGAACACGGCCCTGGCCGTATACGCCGGCAAGTCGAGCTGCTGAGCGGCAACTGAAAGTTTTTACCGGTGGTTTCAAGCCTCTTGCTGTAAGCATTGCGACGGCGATACGGTCGCGCGGGGTCGGACCCGAAGAGCCGCAATCGCAAGGAGCCCCTCTGTGATACCGAGATGGCCGTCGCCGTCGAGGCGCCGAACCACCCATGCCGGACGGGTCGCTGCGGTCACCGTGACCGCGCTGGCCGCAGCGCTCGTCCAGCCCCTCGCCGCGAAGGCGGCGACCCCGCCGGCGCCGCCGTCCGACGCGAAGCTCGCCGCCGAGCCCGCCCGGCACGACGCGACCCGCGAGCAGTTCTACTTCGTCCTGCCGGACCGTTTCGCCAACGGGGACAAGGGCAACGACAAGGGCGGCCTGACCGGCTCCCGCCTGACCACCGGGTACGACCCCACCGACAAGGGCTTCTACCAGGGCGGCGACCTCAAGGGCCTGACCCAGCGCCTGGACTACATCAAGGGCCTGGGCACCACCGCCATCTGGATGGCGCCCATCTTCAAGAACCGGCCCGTGCAGGGGACCGGCAAGGACGCCTCCGCCGGCTACCACGGCTACTGGATCACCGACTTCACGCAGGTCGACCCGCACTTCGGCACCAACAAGGACCTCGAGACCCTCATCTCCAAGGCGCACGCCAAGGGCATGAAGGTCTTCTTCGACGTCATCACCAACCACACCGCCGACGTCGTGGACTACGAGGAGAAGTCCTACGAGTACCTCTCCAAGGGCGCCTTCCCGTACCTGACGAAGGACGGGCGGCCCTTCGACGACGCCGACTACGCGGACGGCACCCGGCGCTTCCCCGCCGTGGACACCGACTCCTTCCCGCGCACCCCCGTCACCGGCCCGACGAAGAAGGTCCCGTCGTGGCTCAACGACCCGACGATGTACCACAACCGGGGCGACTCCACCTTCGCCGGGGAGAGCGCCGAGCACGGTGACTTCTCCGGCCTGGACGACCTGTGGACCGAGCGTCCCGAGGTCGTCAGCGGCATGGAGAAGATCTACCAGCGCTGGGTGCGCGACTTCGACATCGACGGCTTCCGCATCGACACGGTCAAGCACGTCGACATGGACTTCTGGACCCAGTGGGCCACCGCCCTCGACACCTACGCCGCCAAGCGCGGCCGGGACGACTTCTTCATGTTCGGCGAGGTGTACACCTCCGACACGGACATCACCGCGCCCTACGTCACCCAGGGCCGCCTCGACGCGACGCTCGACTTCCCCTTCCAGGAGGCGGCACGCCAGTACGCCTCCCAGGGCGGCAGCGCGCGGAAGCTCGCGTCCGTCTTCGGCGACGACTACAAGTACACGACCGACAAGGCCAACGCCTACGAACAGGTCACCTTCCTCGGCAACCACGACATGGGCCGCATCGGGACCTTCCTCAAGCAGGACAACCCGAAGGCCACCGACGCCGAGCTGCTGAAGAAGGACCGGCTCGCGAACGAGCTGATGTTCCTCAGCCGCGGCAACCCGGTCGTCTACTACGGCGACGAGCAGGGCTTCACCGGCGCCGGCGGCGACAAGGACGCCCGCCAGACCCTGTTCGCCTCGAAGACCGCCGACTACCTGGACGACGACCAGATCGGCACCGACCGCACCCACGCCAGCGACGCCTACGACACCAAGGCCCCGCTGTACCGGCACATCAGCACCCTCGCGCAGCTGCGCAGGACGAACCCGGCCCTCGCCGACGGGGTCCAGACCGAGCGGTACGCCGCCGACGGCGCCGGCGTCTACGCCTTCTCCCGCACCGACGCCCGCAAGGGCACCGAGTACGTCGTCGCCTTCAACAACGCGGACGAGGCCCGCACGGCGACCTTCGCCGTAGGCTCGCCCCGAACCACCTACAGCGCCCTCTACGGCACCAAGGGCTCCGTGCGCTCCGGCGCCGACAAGAAGCTCACCGTCACCGTCCCGGCGGGCGCGGCGATCGTCCTGAAGGCCGCCGGGCGTCCCGCGCAGCCCGCGGCCAAGCCGTCCCTCACCCTGAAGGCTCCCGCCGCGGGCGCCACCGGCACCGTGGAGATCTCCGCCGACGTCGACGGCGGGCAGCTCAACCGCGTCGTCTTCGCCGCGCAGACCGGCAACGGCACGTGGCGCGTCCTCGGCTCCGCCGACCACGCCCCCTACAAGGTCCGCCAGGTCATCGCCGAGGACGTGGCGCCCGGCACCGCCCTGCGCTACAAGGCCGTCGTCGTCGACTCCGCCGGCCGTACCGCCTCGGCCACCGCGTCCTCGACGACCGGCACCCCGCCGGCCCCGGAGACGCCGACCGCCGCCTCCCGCGACCACGCGATCGTCCACTACAAGCGCGCCGACGGCGACTACACGGACTGGGGCCTGTACGCCTGGGGCGACATCGCCGACGGCGAGGCCACCGACTGGCCCAAGAGCCACCCCTTCACCGGCCGGGACGCCTACGGCGCCTTCGCCTACGTCAAGCTGAAGCCGGGCGCCTCCAGCGTCGGCTACCTGGTCATCGACAAGGACGGCACCAAGGACGTCTCCGCGGACCGCACGATCGACGTCACCAGGACCGGCGAGATCTGGATCGAACAGGGCAAGGAGGAGGCCCTGACCGAGCGGCCGGAGTACCCGGCCCAGGACACGTCCAAGGCCGTCCTGCACTACCACCGCGCCGACGGGGACTACGACGGCTGGGGCCTGCACACCTGGACCGGTGCCGCGAACCCCACCGAGTGGTCGAACCCCCTGAAGCCGGTCAAGACCGACACCTATGGTGCGGTCTTCGAGGTACCGCTCACCGACGGTGCCACCAGCCTCAGCTACATCCTCCACAAGGGCGACGAGAAGGACCTGCCCACCGACCAGTCCCTCGACCTCACGGCGAACGGCCACGAGGTGTGGCTGGTGAGCGGCCAGGAGAAGTACCTGCTGCCGCAGCCCGCCGGCTCGGCCGCCGCGGTCGACCTGACCACCTCCAAGGCCGTCTGGATCGACCGGAACACCGTCGCCTGGAACGGCTCCGAGGGCGCCGCCTCCACCCAGCTGCTCTACAGCCGCGACGGCGGCATCGAGGCGAAGGACGGCGCGCTGACCGGCGACGCCCGGTGGCTGCGCCTGAGGAAGACGTCGCTCACCGACGCCCAGAAGGCGAAGTTCCCGCACCTGAAGGACCTCACCGCCTGGACCGTCGACCCTCGTGACCGCGACCGCGTCCGCGAGTCCCTGCGCGGCCAGATCGTCGCCTCCCAGCGCGCCGCCAACGGCGCCGTGCTCGCCGCGACCGGTGTGCAGCTCGCCGGTGTCCTCGACGACATCTACGGCGCCGCGACCAAGGCTCACCTCGGCCCGGTCTTCGCCAAGGGCCGTCCGACGCTGTCCGTGTGGGCGCCCACCGCCCAGTCCGTGAAGCTGGAGATCGGCGGCTCCACCGTCGCCATGCACCGCGCGGACGGCACCGGCGTCTGGTCCGTCACCGGACCCGCGTCCTGGAAGAACAAGCCCTACCGGTACGTCGTGAAGGTCTGGGCGCCCAGCGTCCGCAAGGTCGTCACCAACAAGGTCACCGACCCCTACTCCGTCGCGCTCACGACCGACTCGCAGCGCAGCGTCCTCGTCGACCTCGCCGACCGCTCGCTGGCACCGCGCGGCTGGACCACCTACACCAAGCCCAAGGCGGTGCCGCTGAAGGACGCCCAGACCCAGGAGCTGCACGTCCGGGACTTCTCGGTCGCCGACACGACCGTCCCCGCCAAGGACCGCGGCACCTACCGCGCGTTCGGCGACAAGCTCAGCGACGGCTCCCGGCACCTGAGGAAGCTGGCCGAGGCGGGCACGTCGTACGTCCACCTGCTGCCCGTCTTCGACATCGCGACCATCCCCGAGCGCGCGAAGGACCGGACGAGCCCCGACTGCGACCTGGCCTCGTTCGCGGCCGACTCCGACAAGCAGCAGGAGTGCGTGGCGAAGGCCGCCGCGAAGGACGCCTACAACTGGGGCTACGACCCGTACCACTACACGGTCCCGGAGGGCTCCTACTCCTCCGACCCCGACGGCACCACCCGCACCGTCGAGTTCCGCCAGATGGTCAAGGCGCTCAACGAGGACGGCCTGCGCGTCGTCATGGACGTCGTCTACAACCACACCGCGGCCGCCGGCCAGGCGGACACCAGCGTCCTGGACCGGATCGTGCCCGGCTACTACCAGCGGCTCCTCGCCGACGGCTCGGTCGCCAACAGCACCTGCTGCGCCAACACGGCCACCGAGAACGCCATGATGGGCAAGCTCGTCGTGGACTCGATCGTCACCTGGGCCAAGGAGTACAAGGTCGACGGCTTCCGCTTCGACCTCATGGGTCACCACCCGAAGGAGAACATCCTCGCGGTCCGCAAGGCCCTCAACGCCCTGACGCCGAAGAAGGACGGTGTCGACGGCAAGAAGATCATCCTGTACGGCGAGGGCTGGAACTTCGGCGAGGTCGCCGACGACGCCCGCTTCGTCCAGGCCACGCAGAAGAACATGGCCGGCACCGGCGTCGCCACCTTCTCCGACCGCGCCCGTGACGCCGTGCGCGGCGGCGGCCCCTTCGACGAGGACCCCGGCGTCCAGGGCTTCGCGTCCGGGCTCTACACCGAGCCCAACACGTCGAAGGACAACGGCACCGAGGCCGAGCAGAGGGCGCGTCTGCTGCACTACCAGGACCTGATCAAGGTCGGCCTGTCCGGCAACCTCGCCGGCTACCGCTTCACCGACACCGACGGCAAGGAGGTCAAGGGCTCCGAGGTCGACTACAACGGCGCCCCCGCCGGCTACGCGGCCGCCCCCGGCGACGCCCTCGCCTACGCGGACGCCCACGACAACGAGTCGCTGTTCGACGCGCTGACGTACAAGCTGCCCGCCGGGACCAGCGCGGCCGACCGCGCCCGGATGCAGGTCCTCGCCATGGCCACCGCCACCCTGTCGCAGGGCCCGGCGCTCTCCCAGGCCGGCACCGACCTGCTGCGCTCCAAGTCGCTGGACCGCAACTCCTACGACAGCGGCGACTGGTTCAACGCCATCCACTGGAACTGCGCCGACGGCAACGGGTTCGGCAAGGGCCTGCCGCCCGCCGCCGACAACGCCTCCAAGTGGCCCTACGCCAAGCCGCTGCTGAGCACGGTCAAGGTCGGCTGCCCGCAGATCGAGGGCGCCTCGGCGGCCTACCGCGACCTGCTGCGGATCCGTTCGACGGAGAGCGCCTTCTCCCTCGGCACCGCCGCCCAGGTGCAGTCGAAGCTGTCCTTCCCGCTCTCCGGCAAGGACGAGACGCCCGGCGTGATCACCATGCGCCTCGGTGACCTCGTCGTCGTCTTCAACGCCACGCCCGAGCGGCAGAAGCAGAAGGTCGCCCCGCTCGCGGGCACCGGCTACCGGCTCCACCCCGTCCAGGCCAAGGGCGGCGACCCGGTCGTCAGGACCGCGTCCTACACGGCGGGCTCCGGCACGTTCGACGTCCCGGCCCGCACGGTCGCCGTGTTCACCCGCACCAGGTGACACGGAGCTGAACGAAGGGGCGGTCCGGTCACCGGGCCGCCCCTTCGCACGCCGAGGTTAGGGTGGGGGCCGCCGACCAGGAACAGGAGCGCCCATGCCGCAGATCACCGTCGACTACTCGCAGGAACTGGCCGACGACTTCGACCGCCCCGCGTTCGCGCGGGCCCTGCACACCGCCGTGGTCGACATCGCGGCCGCCAGGCCGCCCGCCTGCAAGACGCAGTTCCGCCGCACCGAGGACACCACGGTCGGCGACGACACCACCGGGCACGCCGTCGTGCACGTCACCGTGGGCCTGCTCGCGGGCCGCACCGAGGAGACCAAGGCCCGGCTCACCGAGGCCGTGCTGGACCTGCTGCGCACCCATGTGAAGCCCGCAGGGGACCTCGCCGTCCACGCCTCCGCCGAGGTCCGCGAACTCGACCCGTCGTACCGCAAGTACGAGAGCTGAGCCGACCGCGGCACGACCGCGGCTACGACGCCAGTGCGACCAGCCGGCCGACCAGGTCGCTGAAGGGACCCTCGGTCGGCTCGTCCGCCAGCACGGCGCGCAGCAGCGCGCCCATCTCCGGGTCGTGGGCGGCGCTCACCGCGGCCAGCGCGGCGAAGTCGTGCACCAGCTGGACCTCCAGCTCACGGCGCGGGATGCGCCGGCCGTCCAGCCAGATCAGGGCCGTGGACTCGGCGAGCGAGATCCACGAGCGGACCACCAGCTCCAGCCGCACGGGCGGGTCCGTCACGCCCAGATGCGAAAGGATCTGGACATACGCGGCCTGCCGCACCGAGTCGATGAGCGCGTTCGTCGCCGTCGAGCCGACGGCCGGACCGCCACGCATCAGAGCCGAGAATCCGGGCCCGTGCTCGTCGACGAAGTCGAAGAAGCGGCGCATCACCCGCAGCAGCCGGGCCCCCAGCGGCCCCTCCGGCGGCTCCACGAACCGGCTCGCCAGATCCTCCGCCGCCCGCTTCAACGCGGCCTCGTACAAGCTGAGTTTGCCGGGGAAGTAGTGATAGACCAGCGGCCGGGAGATCCCGGCCGCCGACGCTATCTCGTCGATGGAGACCTCGTCGGGCGAGCGCTGGCTGAACAGTTCGAGGGCGACGCCGATCAACTGCTGGCGACGCTCGTCGACTCCCATTCTTCGGCGTACCCCGGTAGTCATACGAACACCTTACCGATCGATTCCGGCCCTGAACGGACCGGACCGACCACGGGTGTTCACGTCAGGACGCCGAAGTGCCCCCGGCGCCCGTCACTTGAGGCCGCCGATCGTCCGCCCGTCCTCCAGCGTCCCCTTCAGCTCCGCCCGCGCACCCTGCCGCGCCGGAACCGCCAGCAGGCTCCCCGTGGCCGAGCCGCGCACCCCGCCCGACGCCCGTACGGCCTCCGTGTCCCGGTCACCGGCCGCCAGCAGATACCAGCCGCCCGACTGGGCCTTCCACAGCACCCCGGCCAGCACATGCGGATCCCGGGCCCCGCACGCCGCCACGTTCTGCGCCTTCGCCACCACCGCCGCCTGCGCGGTGCCCGGCGTACGGAACTGCGCCAGCACCCGCTCGCCGCCGCCCCGCCAGGTCTCGGCCCGCGTGCACACCCAGTCCCCGGCACCGCTGCCGTCCGGCAACGGCTGGCTCGCGTACGGCCAGACGTTCACCGACCGCACGCCCGCCGAACCCAGGGCGCCCAGCCAGCACGCGTTCGGCGCCCACACGCGCAGCGCCCGCGCCCCGCTGACGTCCCCCGCCGTGCCGGGACGCCCCGCGGTGAGCCGCGCCGGGACCAGCTCGGCGAGGTCGGTCAGCACCCGGGTGCCCGTGCCGTCCGTCACCTGGAGCACGTTCCACGAGGTGCAGGAACCGCCGCCCCGCCGGGCCGCCGGGCTCGCCATCGGCGAGGTCACCCCACCGGTCACCGTGAGGTCCATCGCCCCGGAACCCGGCTTCACCAGATCCCGCTCGGCCGCCTTCCGCACCCACGGGGCCAGCAGATAGCGGACGTTGCCGTCGGCGCGGCTCAGCACCACCGCGCTCGCCTCCGCCCGGGTCGCGCCGTCCACCCGGGAGAAGTCCAGCGCGGCGCCCGCCGTGCCGTCCACCGGCTCGGCGTACCGGGCCACGCGCAGACCGTCGTACAGCAGCACCACGCGCACCGAGTCGACGGTGCCCGCGTACAGCAGCTGCGGCGCTCCGGGCGGGCCGCCCGCCGGGGTGCCCGGGGTCGCCGACACCGCGACCGTCTCCCCGGGGCGGGCCCATGTCGCGAGGGCGCGGCGCAGCAGCGCCGAGTCGCCGGTGAGGTCGCCGCGCGCGGGCCACACCGAGAAGTCGGTGCGGGCGGACGACTGCCAGGCCGCCGCCGGCACCTTCGTCAGCTGGGCGGGGTCGAGGGCCGCCTCCGCCGACGGGTTGCGCGCGTACGCGGGAGCGGCCGGGCCGTCGGGCGCCCAGCCCTCGCCGGGCAGACCGAGCAGCGCCCCGCACACCAGCAGGGCGGCCCCCGCGGCGAGCACGGCCCGCAGATGCTGGCGGCGCCGCATCAGGTCGGTCGGCCGGGCCTGGAGCGAGCACGGGTCGAACTCCGGGGACTCCAGCAGCGTGTAGCGCGCCTCCACGCCGTCTGCCTCGTCGAGCGCGTCGTCCGGGTCCTCGACCCCGGCCGCCTCCAGGACGTCCCGTACGGCGCCGTCCGGCAGCTTCTCCAGGCCGCGCAGCACGTAGGCGGCGCGGGCCGGGCCGGACAGCGCCGCCAGCTGCTGGTCGAGGGCCAGTTCGTCCGCGCCGCCCGACCGCGGGAACAGGCGCAGGCCCCAGACCTGGGGCAGCAGGGGCGGCAGCTGGGAGCGGCGGGGCCAGGCGGCCCGCTTCAGCGGCCGGCCGGCCTCCAGCGCGGCCCGCAGCAGCCGCGCGCGCAGGAACGCGTACCCGGGGTCGCCGTCCCGGCCGCTCGACTGGGCCGGGATCGAAGGCGTCGGCGCCGAACGGCCACGCGGCAGCGCCCGCTGGGTGAGGGAGTGCGCGGTCAGGACGCGCCGGTTGCGCCCGAGACCCGGTGGCAGCACCAGGTAGGCGAGGCGGACCAGACGCGGGTAGTGCTCGACGAGCGCGGCCTCGGCCCGCTCGACGTCCACGACCGGGCCGGACGAGCTGGCTGCGGGGCGCGAGGCGACATCCTGTGACTGCACGTTCAGCAGAACGAGCGAATCGGCGGTTGGTCACCGTGACCGGGGCGCCCCCGGCCCACCGATGGCGCCGGACGGCCCCGGCCCACCGAGGGCACCCCGGACAGCCCCGGTCAGACCTCCTGCGGCTCCGGCTCCGTCAGCGCACGCGCGTAGTTCGCCATCGACCGCTGGTAGCGCGGCAGATGCGGGGCGAGCGCGCCCAGCACCAGCGCCAGCCCCTCCCGGTCCCGGCCGAGGCTCGACAGGCACAGCGCCAGCGCCGCGCGCACCGCGTCGTCCAGCTCGTCGGACGGCGCGTCCAGCTCCGGCGTCAACACCGCGACGCCCTCCTCCGCCTGCCCCACGTTCCGCAGCGAGCTCGACATCTGGATCTTGGCCCGCCGCCCCTTGTATCCGCTCAGCCCACGCGCCAGCGCCTCCCGGTACAGCGGCACGGCACGGTCCGAGTGTCCCGTCGAGTCCCAGGCGCACGCCTGCTCGAAGGGGCCGAGCGGGCTGCCGTCCGGCAGTTCGGCCACCAGCCCGTCGATGAGCGCGCGGAACTCGGCCGCCCGCTCCTCGGGGTAGTCGTCGAAGCTCGCCCATGCCGCGCTGACGCGGTTCTCCCAGTCCTGGTCCATCGGATCACCCTCGCACACCCGTTCCGTGAGAGCCTCCCGTTCGAGCACATCGTTTGAGCGCATCGCGCGCCGCAGCCGTATGGGAGACGAGGGCCCGGCCGGGCTCCGTGCGGCATGGACCGGAGGACGAGATGAGACTGACCCGACCGATGCTCGCGCTGAGCGGCGCGGTGGCGGTGCTCGCGCTGGCCGGGTGCGGCGCCGGCGGCGACGACGAGGCGAAGGCGCCGAAGACGGCGACCGGCAGTCTGGAGCAGCTGGCCGCCAAGGCGAAGTGCGACCCGAACATGCAGACCGACGCCGACGAGATCCGGCAGGCGATCTGCACGGCCGGCAAGGACAAGTACATCCTCGCCACCTTCGCCACGGACCGCGGTCAGGCCGAGTGGCTGAGCGGGGCGAAGGACTACGGCGGCTACTACCTCGTCGGCCGCAAATGGGTCGCCGTCGGCCAGGAGAAGACGGTCACTGCACTCCAGGACAAGCTCGGCGGAACGATGGAAGAGGGCTCCGAGCACATGAATCCCGGCGGCAGCCACAACAAGGGCGGCCATCACGGCTGATCTTCCGGACACGGAAAGCCGGACCCGGAAACCGGGAACGGAAAGGCCGGCGGCGGGAATTCCCGCCGCCGGCCTTTTCCCATGGGCCGGGGACTAGTCGCAGTCCTGGCCGCTGTTGATGCACTGGACCACCTGGTTCATCAGGTTCTCGTCGAAGAAGTTGATGAAGTCGTTGTGGTCGGTGATCGGCTTGTGCAGCTGGTCCGGGAAGGAGTCGATCGCGAAGGCGTTCTGCACCTGCCCGTTCTGGATCTGCGGGGCCTGGATGTCGTACACCAGGCGGACCTGGAGCTGGGGGATGGCCTTGAACCCGTTGGCGCAGGTGCCGTCCGCCTGCACGAAGGCGACGTGCGTGCGGTGGTTGGCGCTGTCGATGTTCTGCCCGTCCCAGCAGCTCTGGAAGGCGGACGTGCGCACCACGCTGCTGCCGTCCGGGCAGATCGGGTACTTGTCCGTCACCTGGCGGTCCTCGAAGCCGGTGCAGCTCCACGCCGTGTTGGCGTTGTTCAGGCCGTTGACGAAGGACTTCGCGTCACCGGTGATGATGCGCAGCGCCTTCGGCATCGCGACGACGTCGCTGGTGCGGTTGCCCACGAACTTCAGCTGGGCCTCGTTCGGCGCGACGATCTTGCCGACGTTGCCGTCCTGACCGCCGCCGGGCTGGCCGGCGTCGATGTCCTGCGACCCGTCCTGGATGCGGATGACCGGCCAGAAGTACGACGACTTGTCGCCCTGGTTCTGGCAGGTGGTGTCCGCGTTGGCCAGGTCCTGGTCGCTGGCGAAGGCGTTGTTGCTCTGGTTGCCGACGTAGTCGTGCTGGTGCTGGGCGCCGTTGCTGACGCCGGGCGCCACGATCACGTTGTCCGAGTTGCGGTTCGCGTTCTCGTTGGTGCCGCACCGGGTGGTGAAGCTGCCGGTCGAGCCGCTGTCACCGTTCGCCGGGAGACCGTTGGGCAGGTTGCGGGAGTTCGGCTGGACGTCCTCGATCCTGATGAAGTCGTCCGCCACGGGGCCGTTGCCGGCCTGCCCGCCGTTGTCCTGCTGCCCGCCGCCGTTGTCCTGCCCGCCGTTGTCCTGTCCGCCGCCCTGCTGGCCACCGTCGTTCTGACCGCCGCCGCCCTGCTGTCCGCCACCGGCCGGCTGCTCCGCCGGGACGCCCTGGCACTGCGCCCACCGGCTCAGATCGCGCGGGGCCTTGCCGCCACCGCGGTTGATGCTGATGCGGATGCGGTCGAGCGTGGCGACACGCTTGGACTTCAGCGGGCTGAGGATGGCGTTGCCGACGTAGTTCGGGTCACCCGCCTGCGCCTGCCGCGTCTGCGCGAGCCGTGTGTAGGCCGCCGTGATCTGCCGGTCGAGCAGTGCCAGCTCCTTGGCGACGCTCCTGCGCGCGCTTCTCGGCACCTTGGTCAGCCGCTGGCCGACGTCCGGGCAGTTGATCGTCGCGACGCGCGCGGACGCGGACTTCGTCCGGTTCCCGGAGTGGCCGTCCTCGTGCGCCGATGCGTAGAAATTGGCCCAGACAAGCCCGCCCCCACCGAGCGCTAGGGCCGCCGATGCGGCAATGGCCTTGGTGGCCAGTGGCGTACGGCGTTTTCTTGTATTGCGTCCCATGGAACTCCTCTGACTTCCTTTTTCGGGGGCATCGAGGCGCCCGACAGGAGTGAAGCGGCGCCCTCTCATACGGAGGGCGCCCCACGGGTGTTCAGCCGTCCCGGGAATTCCTGAGAGATTCATGTGCACGGCGTGCTGTCAACAGCCCCTTCCGCACCGGGAGTTGTCGATCCCGTACGAGGGGTGAACGGGCCGCTCAGACGGCGGGACCGCCACCGGCGGCCGCGAGGACCTTCGCCTCGACCTCCGGATCCAGGCCCTTCATGGTGCGGTCGGGACGCTGCGGCGCGGTGCCGCCGAGGCCCCGGAGCCACCGCCAGGTGTCGGCCACCGTCTCGGCGACGGGACGGCACCGCAGCCCGCTCGCGACGGCCCGCGACACGTCCGCCGCGTGCAGCGCGTCATGCAGGTCGCTGCCCGGCGGCACCCACACCGGGAGCTCGGTCCAGGGCTCGATGCCCGCGCCCAGCACGACGTCCGGCTCGACCCAGCGCAGTTCGGCGTCCGGCCCGGCCACCGCCGCGCAGGCGTCGAGGAACTCGCCCATCGTGGTGTGCCCTTGAGGGCTCGTCAGGTTGTACGGCCCGCTCAGTCCGGCCTCCACCGCGTCGAGCATCCACTCCGCGAGGTCCCGGACGTCGACGTACTGGAGCGGCAGGTCCCGCGGGCCGGGCGCCAGGACCGGGCCCCCGCGCGCCATCCGGTTCAGCCACCACGGCAGCCGGCCGACGTTCTCGTACGGCCCGAGGATCAGCCCCGCCCGCACCAGCAGCGAGCGGCCGGTCCCGAAGCCCTCGACGGCGGCCAGTTCGCCGCCCCGCTTGTCCCGGGCGTAGTCGGTCTGCCCGGCGCCCGCCTCGGCACCCTCGACCACCGGCGCGTCCTCGCCGTACCCGGCGGGCGGCGCCCACGCGTACACCGAGCGGCTCGACACGTACACGTACCGCCCGGCGCGGTCCCGCAGCAGCCGTGCCGCGTCCCGGACCGGCCGGGGCGCCGCCGACCAGGTGTCGACCACGGCGTCCCACGTCTCGTCCCCGGCGAGGGCGGCGAGCCCGTCGGGCGCGGTGCGGTCACCGCGCAGCGACCGCACCCCGGCCGGGGGGTCGTGCCGCCCCCGGTGGAGGACCGTCACCTCCCAGCCACGCCCGAGCGCCGCCTCCACGACCGCCCGTCCCGCGAACTCCGTACCGCCCAGCACCAGAAGTCTCATGCCGCCGACTCTGCCTGCCGGGGGCGCGGGACGGAACGGCGTTCTGCCGACGGCAGAGGTCGCGGCGGGCGGTCAGCGCCCGGCCGGCGGGGCGTACTTGTAGCCGACGCGGCGGATCGTGCGGATCGTGTCCCGGTGCTCGGCGCCCAGCTTGCGGCGCAGCCGGGCGATGTGCACGTCGACGGTACGGCCGTCGCCGACGTGCCCGTACCCCCAGACCGTGGTGACCAGCTGGTCGCGGGTGTGCACCCGGTGCGGGTGCGCCACCAGATGGGCGAGCAGCTCGAACTCCAGGTAGGTCAAGTCGAGTTCGCGGCCGTCGACGGCGGCGGTGCGCCGCACCGGGTCGATGGCGACCAGCGGGTCGCCGGCGGGCTCGGCGGCCGGGGCGAGCGCGGGCTGCCGGTCGGCCGGGACGAGCACCAGGTAGCCGACCATCGGCGGTTGGCCCGGCAGGGCGGGCAGGGAGTGCTGGGGTGCGGGCAGCCAGGTGGCGCCCGGCGG
>Ga0164243_10008448_pt1 | contig 15165 bp, 14 predicted proteins | sample OricompcompostOP_FD_108781 | JGI IMG/M metagenome (GOLD analysis project Ga0164243, IMG submission 108781) | Organic Plus compost microbial communities from Emeryville, California, USA - Original compost - Organic plus compost (OP) | ecosystem: Engineered > Solid waste > Mixed feedstock >... | reverse complement strand
GGTCGACCGCGAAGAGCGTCCGGACATCGATGCGATCTACATGGGCGCCTTGCACGCCCTCGGCCAGCAGGGTGGCTGGCCACTGACCATGTTCCTCGATAGCGAGGCGCGGCCGGTATGGGGTGGCACGTATTTCCCCAAGGACAGCCGCTTCGGACGTCCTTCCTTCGTCGATGTGCTGCAGCGGGTCGCGGCCGTGTTCCGCGAGGAGCCGCAGAAGGTCGCCGAGACAGCGCGGGAGCTCACGGCAGTGCTCGAAGCAGCGCCGGAGCCGAGCCCATCAGCGCCAGGCATCGATGATCGGCTGCTCAAGGAGCTGACCACGCGTCTCGTGCCGGCGGTCGATCCGGTGCATGGCGGATTGCTCGGGGCGCCGAAGTTTCCGCAATGGAGCTTCTTCTGGCTGCTGTGGCGTGGCGGCATTCGCTATGACCATGCTCCGGCGCGCGAGGCTGTCATCCGCACGCTCGACAACATCTGCCAGGGCGGAATCTACGATCATCTCGGCGGCGGCTTTGCCCGCTACTCGGTCGACGAGCGATGGCTCGCGCCGCACTTCGAGAAGATGCTCTACGACAATGCGCTGCTCATCGACCTGATGACCGAGGTCTACCGCGAGACCGGGTCACCGCTCTACAAGCAGCGTGTCGCCGAGACCGTCGGCTGGCTGGAGCGCGAGATGATCGCAGAGGACGGCGGCTTTGCTGCCTCGCTCGATGCGGACTCGGACGGCGCGGAGGGGAAGTTCTACGTCTGGTCGCTGGATGAGATCCTAGAGGTTCTCGGCGCGGAGGATGGGCGCTTTTTCGCTGACGCCTATGACGTTACGCCGGAGGGCAACTGGGAAGGCCATACCATCCTCAACCGGCTGTCGGCGCTCGAGCTTCGCTCCGATGCCGACGAGGCGCGTCTTGCGACGCTCAGGGAAAAGCTGTTGGCCGCGCGCAGCAAGCGCGTGCGTCCCGGCTGGGACGACAAGGTCCTTGCTGACTGGAACGGCCTGATGATTGCCGCCCTGGCGAGGGCCGCGATGGTCTTTGAAGAGCCACGCTGGCTGGAGCTCGCCAAGCATGCCTATCACTTCGTCGGGACGTGCATGATCGATGAAAAAGACGGTCGGTTGCGCCATGCTTATCGCGGCGGCCAGGCCAAGGCTCCGGCGACGGCCAGCGACTACGCCAACATGATCTGGGCCTCGCTGCGTCTGCACGAGGCAACGGGGCGGCCCAACTATTTCACGCAGGCACAAGTCTGGGCGGATCTGCTCGATCGGCGGTATCGGCTAGGGGACAGCGGGGGATACGCGACCTCGGCGGACGACACCGACGATGTGATCGTGCGTCTTTGTCCGGGAACCGACGATGCGACGCCGAACGCGAATGCCATCATGCTCGCCAATCTCGTTGCCCTCGCAACCATCAGCGGGGAAGCGCATTACCTCGATCGGGCTGCCGCCGTCCTGGCGACATTCGCCCCCGAGCTCGGGCGAAACATTGTCGCACACACGGGCCTGCTGGCGAGCACGTTCGACTTGCTAGCGCCGCAACAAGTGGTGATTGCGGGAGAGGATCTGGCGGGTGGGGAGGCACTGATGAAGGTCATCAGAAGTATTTCTTTGCCGGGTGCGCTGCAGTACGCTTTGAGTGGCGAAGCAAATGGTGCAGCGTTACCGGGGCTTCGCGATAAGAACGCTGTTAACCAACGTGCGACAGCTTACGCATGCCTCGGTCCACAGTGCTCGCTGCCCCTGACGGAGCCATCCGAGCTCGTCAGGGCGCTAAAAGAACAACGTAGTTTGTAAACAGGCTCAACACGCGTGAGGTGTCATCCTGATGCAGGGTTCGGCTTCCACTCGGCCGACGACGGGTCGGGGCTCCGGCTCAACCGCGGATGGATGCCTGAGTTGACCCGGCTCTCATAGCGCCTCGATTTCGGAGATCTGTCGATGTCAGCACTACGCGCGATCGTGCGCTACGGCTACGCACCCTTCATGATGTTCGGCCTCACCGCCGTCGCCTATTGGGTCGTCGCCGAGCTGGTGGTCGCGCAGGGCCATACCTGGGCTTATCTGCTGATCATCCCGCTGCTTGCGGTCGCCTATGCCACCGCCTTCTCCGCCGAGAAGATCGCGCCGTTCTTCGAGGACTGGAACGACCATGAGGCGCACGCCGACAACAAGGCGAACTTCTTCCACATCCTCGTCTACGAGTACCAGGCGACGGTGGGCGTGCTGCTCATCCCGGTGATCTGCTGGCTGTTCCCGTTCCAGGGCATCTGGCCGACGCAGTGGCCGATGTGGGCGCAGGTGATCATGGCGTTCGTCTTCGCCGACTTCGCCTTCATGGTCATGCACTACATCAGCCACAAGTGGGCGCCGATGTGGAGGCTGCATGCCGTGCATCATGGCGTCGGACGTCTCTACGGCTTCAACGGCGTGCTGCGGCATCCGCTGCACCAGGTGATCGACATGGTGATCGGCAACATGCCGCTGGTCATCATCGGCATGCCGGTTCCGGTGGCGGTGGTGCTCGGCTTCGTCATCACGGTGACGCTGATCGTGCAGCACTCGAACGTCGATGCGGAGCTCGGACCGCTGCAGAAGCATCTCTCCATCGGCCGCGTGCATCACCTGCATCACGTCAACTGGGGCACGGAGGGAGACTGCAACTTCGGCCTGCTGCTGACGGTATGGGACCGCATGCTCGGCACGTTCCATCCCGAGCCGCCGCGGCCGATCACGGCCAAGGACCTCGGCGTCGACGAGGTGCCGAACTTTCCCAAGGGCTACATCGAGCAGTTCCTGTTCCCGCTCTACTACAAGCCCGGGCAGGGTGAGCCAGAACGCTACAAGAAGAAGCCCGAGGCGGTGCCGCTGACGCCGGCCCAGGAAGCGCGCCGCATCGTCGACGCGGCGGAGTAGCCTAAAGTCCGTCATGGCCGCGCAGGCGGCCATGACGGATTAGTTGAGGGGACGCTGTAACGATTGATATACAGCGAATTTCGCCGCTATAAACGCGCGCTTATCGTCGTTGGTAAGTGCGCCAAGGGCACGGGCGGACAAGCCCCACGCGTTTGTCGGCCAGATACACCTCGACGTTGGTGATGCGTTCTCGACAGGGCATGTCGCGCAAGCCATCGAGGATCGCAAGCCGGATGCCATCAAGATCGATATCTTCCATCGGTGCTTCATACGGCGAGTCGTGCGCCCATCAAATTGGGGATGTCGATGTTGGCGCGGCCAAGCGGAAAAAAGGCCGCGGTGAAGCGGCCCTTTCGCAGTTCGATGATCGCGCGGCGATGATCAGGTGTTCATCGAGGAGAAGAACTCGCCGTTGGTCTTGGTCGAGCGCAGCTTGTCGATGAGGAACTCGATGCCGTCCATGGTGCCCATCGGGTTGAGGATGCGGCGCAGGACGTAGACCTTCTTGAGTTGATCCTTGGGGACCAGCAGGTCCTCCTTGCGGGTGCCGGAGCGGGCGACGTCGATGGCCGGGAAGACGCGCTTGTCGGAGACCTTGCGGTCGAGAATGATTTCCGAGTTACCGGTGCCCTTGAACTCTTCGAAGATGACCTCGTCCATGCGCGAGCCGGTGTCGATGAGGGCCGTGGCGATGATGGTCAGGGAGCCGCCTTCCTCGATGTTGCGCGCGGCGCCGAAGAAGCGCTTCGGGCGCTGCAGGGCGTTCGAGTCGACACCGCCGGTGAGCACCTTGCCGGAAGACGGCACAACCGTGTTGTAGGCACGACCCAGGCGGGTGATCGAATCGAGGAGGATGACCACGTCGCGCTTGTGCTCGACGAGGCGCTTGGCCTTCTCGATCACCATCTCCGACACCTGCACGTGCCGCGAGGGCGGCTCGTCGAAGGTGGAGGAGATGACCTCACCCTTCACCGAGCGCTGCATGTCGGTGACCTCCTCCGGGCGCTCGTCGATGAGCAGCACGATGAGGTAGCACTCGGGATGGTTGGCGGTGATGGAGTGGGCGATGTTCTGCAGCAGCACCGTCTTGCCGGTGCGCGGCGGGGCGACGATCAGCGCGCGCTGGCCCTTGCCGAGCGGGGCGACGATATCGATGACGCGCGGGGAGAGATCCTTGACGGTCGGATCTTCCGTCTCGAGCTTCAGCCACTTGGTGGGATAGAGAGGGGTGAGGTTGTCGAAGTGGATCTTGTGCTTCGTCGCCTCGGGGTCCTCGAAGTTGATCTTGTTGACCTTGAGGAGGGCGAAGTAGCGCTCGCCTTCCTTGGGCGAGCGGATCACGCCTTCGACGGTGTCGCCCGAGCGCAGGGCGAAGCGGCGGATCTGGCTGGGCGAGACGTAGATGTCGTCAGGGCCGGGCAGGTAGTTGGCGTCCGGCGAGCGCAGGAAGCCGAAGCCGTCCTGTAGCACCTCGACGACACCCGTGCCGGTGATTTCGACCTCCTGGGCGGCGAGCTGCTTCAGCGTCGCGAACATCAGCTCCTGCTTGCGCATGGTGGAGGCGTTCTCGACGCCATGCTCCTCCGCAAAGCTCAACAGCTCCGTGGGAGACTTGAGCTTGAGGTCTTCGAGCTTCATTTCCTTCATGGAATGCTCCGGAGGGCCACGGCGGTTGAGGCGGGATGTGGATGCCGCGGCCGGAAGGTGGGGGGTTTCGTTAGATCGTGGGCAAGGCCACGTGCGGTCTGCCTTACCCCCTTGAGGTGGGGTATCGGCGACCAACTCACAGGCCTGAGCGGCCCCGAGTCGTTGCGGAATTCAACAGTCATATAGCAGATGGAAAAGCCAGAGAAAAGCGGCTCGCGAAAGATTTCCGTCAGAAGGGCTTCAGGACCACGAGCAGGACGATGAGGATCATCAGCACGGTCGGCACCTCGTTCCACAGGCGCCACGACCGCTGCGAGATGGTGTTGGCATCGGCGGCAAACTTACGCACGGCTGAGGAGAAAAACCCGTGCACGCCCGATAATGCAAAAACCAGAGCCAGCTTGGCGTGCAGCCACCCGGCGGCGAAGAACCCGCTCTGCCAGGCGAGCCAGAGACCCAAGACCCAGGTGAGCGTCATCGCAGGGTTGATGATGACGCTCAGGAGCCGGTGCTCCATGACCTTGAAAGTCTCGGACTGAGCCGAGCCGGGGGGTGCGTCACAGTGGTAGATGAAGAGCCGCGGCAGATACAACATGCCCGCCATCCAGGAGATGACGGCGATGATGTGGGCGGCCTTCACCCAGAGGTAGGCGCCTTCGCCGAGGAAGGCCCAGGCCGCAGCCAGCAGCGCGAGGGTGACTACGATGGCGATGGCTGCGCGTGGACCCGGCGAGGTCGCGTGAGGGAATCGCTCCGCCATGGCTCAGCAGACGCCCTGGCCCGCGCGGACGAACTCGACCAGGCGCGCAACGTTCTCCGGCGGAGTGTGCGGTACGATGCCGTGCCCGAGGTTGAAGATGAAGCGCGATCCGCGCATGACCTGCAGGATGTCGCGCACCCGGGCCTCGAGCGCCGGGCCGCCGGCGGCGAGCAGCAGCGGGTCGAGGTTGCCCTGCACGGTGACGCCGACCCTGTCGGCTACCGCGCGCATGTAGTTCAGCGGCATTGCCGTATCGCATCCCAAGCCCTCGAGCAGCGTCATGCGCGCAAAGTGCTCCGTGTAGACGCCAGCCGCACGCGGGAAGCCGATGATCGGCACATCCGGGTGGCGCTTCTTAAGCTGTGAAGCGATTCTGCAGGTCGGCGCCACCACCCAGGCATCGAATTCCCCATCGGGGAGGTTGCCGGCCCAACTGTCGAAGATCATCACGGCGTCGGCGCCGGCGCGTATCTGCCCGTCGAGGTATTCGACGGACGTGTCGGTGACGATGTCAATCAGGGTGCGGAAGGTCTCGCGATCGCGGTAGGCGAGGCTGCGCGCCGCCGCCTGGTCGGAAGAGCCTGCGCCGCCGACCATGTAGGTCGCCACCGTCCACGGCGCGCCGCAAAAGCCGATCAGCGTCGTCTCGGGCGGCAGGTCCTGGCGCAGGCGCTGCACGGTCTCGTAGACGAGCGCGAACTTCTCGCCCGTGTCCATCTCGCGGAGGCGCGAAAGGCCGGCTGCATCAGCGATCGGGTCGAGCCTTGGGCCTTCGCCTTCGAGGAAGCGCACCTCCTGGCCGAGCGCATCGGGCACGACGAGGATGTCGGAGAACAGGATCGCCGCATCGAAGCCGTAGCGACGGATCGGTTGTAGGGTGACCTCGGCGGCGAGCGCCGGCGTGTAGCACAGGTCGAGGAAGCTGCCGACGGAAGCACGCACTTGCCGGTACTCCGGCAGGTAGCGGCCCGCCTGGCGCATGAGCCAGATCGGCGGTGGCCAGAGTTGCTCGCCCTTGAGGGCGTCGAGAAGCTTGCGCTTCACGGCTGGTGGGGGCGAGGGTTCTGCGGGTGCACGCATCTGCACTTAAACCAATCCAGAATCTTAGACTCTTGTTTTTTCTTCTCTTACCCACGGGGGTTCTGAGGATCTGGTCGTTGTCCTAGCCTAATCCCACGGCGACGCACAGGGGCAGGGGCGTGGCAGCCTATATGGTGCCTCGGCCGCGACCGGAGCCACTAGCGCCGGCGAAGGCCCGCGGGATCAAAGCGCTAGCCGCACATGTGCTACTGCAACGGGGTAGGCTTGTCTGTTAGGAGTTGCTGGACGAGCGACTTGGAAAGCTCCAATCCTCAAGGAAGGGAAATCACACGGCGGGGCAATCCCAGAGGTGCCCGTTGTGGAGAGGCTCGTGGAAGAGAGGACGAGGCTCGGGCGCAAGCTTCGCGAGTTGCAGTAGCCCTCTGGAAAACCGAGAGTCTTTTCAACAGCCTATACGGTCCGACTAGTAGGGGTCATGGCAAGCGACCTGCCGAGCTTCTTTCATCTGCATCTCGTGTCGGACTCGACCGGCGAGACGCTGACCACCATCGCCAAGGCGGCATCGGTGCAGTACGCGCTGGTGCGTCCGATCGAGCACGTGCACCCCTTGGTGCGCACCGCGCGGCAGTTGAAACGCGTGCTGCAGGAGATCGAGCAGGCGCCGGGCATCGTGCTCTATACAATCACCAACCATGAGCTCTCCGAGGAGCTCGAGCGGCGCTGTGCGGAGCTGAAGATTCCGTGCCTCGCGGTGCTGCAGCCGATCATGCAGGTGCTGGAGAGCTATCTCGGTGCGCCGCGCACGCCGACGGTTGCCGGCCAGCACGTGCTCGATGCCGACTACTTCCGCCGCATCGATGCGTTGAACTTCACCATGGCGCACGACGACGGGCATCTGCCGGACGACCTCAACGACGCCGACATCATCGTGCTTGGCATCTCGCGTACGTCGAAGACTCCGACCAGCATCTACCTCGCCCAGCGCGGATACAAGACGGCCAACCTGCCGCTGGTGCCGACCATTCCGCTGCCCGAAAGACTGACCAAGCCGCACCGGGCGTTTGTCGTCTGTCTCGTCGCCAGCCCGGATCGGCTCGCCGAGGTGCGGCGGCATCGCGCCATGATGCTTGCCGACCGCAACCTCGGCGACTACGTCGACCGCGATCGCATCGCGGCGGAGCTCGCATACTCGCGCAAGGTGTGCGCGGAGAATCGCTGGCCGGTGATCGATGTCACGCGCCGCTCAGTCGAGGAGTCGGCGGCGCAGATTCTGAAGCTGATGCACGATCGCGACTCCGTGAAGGAAGAGGTGCAGGATGCCGGCGATGGCTAGGGGGATGCGCTGTGTCTCGGGTGGAGTGCGCGTACAAACGGAGCGTTCGCTGAAGCTTGCATGGGTCCCGGCCATCGCCGGGAAGACGTTTCAGTTGGGTCGGTCGCTCGGAACAAGGCCGGGACCCACGCCAGTCTGTGCAGGCGCAACGCATTCGCTCTCGCTCGCCCGTTGCAGAGGTGGACGCATATGAGCACGGGATTACGTGAGATCGTATTGGCGTCGGGAAGCCGGGCGCGGCGGGAGATGCTGGCGGCGGCCGGCGTTCCATTCACCGTGCAGGCAGCGGATGTCGACGAGCCGGCGATCCGTGCGCGCCTGCTGGGGGAAGACAAGCACATCGCTCCTGAGCGCATCGCCGAGGTGCTGGCGGTCGCCAAGGCGGAGGACGTCAGCGCCAAACGGTCCGGCTCCGTCATCATCGGCGCTGACCAGGTGCTGTCGTTCGGTGGCGAGCTTCTGAGCAAGGCGCCGAGCATCGAGGCGGCGCGAGGGGCGTTGCAGCGCCTGCGCGGGCGGACGCACGAATTGCATTCGGCGGTTGCATTCGCCGAGGATGGCAAAGCGAGCTGGGCGCACGTCGCCACGGCGCGGCTGACGATGCGCGACTTCTCCGATGCGTTCCTCGACGACTATCTCAATCGCGCCGCCGATCGCGTCACTCAGTCGGTCGGAGGCTATGAGCTCGAAGGACTCGGTGTGCAGCTCTTCGAGAAGATCGAAGGCGACTACTTCACGATCCTCGGATTGCCACTGCTGCCGGTGCTGGGCGAGTTGCGGGCGCGCGGGATCATTTCCAAATGAAGCGCGCGTGCGTCATCGGCTGGCCGATCGAGCACTCGCGCTCGCCGCTCATCCACGGCTACTGGCTGAAGCGCTACGGTATCGACGGAGCCTACATCAAGGAAGCGGTGCGGCCTGAGGAGGTGGCGACGTTTCTGCGCTCGCTTGCGGAGCGAGACTTCGTCGGCTGCAACGTGACGGTGCCGCACAAGGAGACGGCATACGCGATTGCCGACGAGCGCGACGCGTCGGCGCGTGCCGTGCAAGCGGCGAACACCCTGTGGCTCGAAGGTGGAAAGCTGCACGCCGCCAACACCGACACCTATGGGTTCATGATGCACCTCGATCATGCCGCGCCGGATTGGAAAGCCCATGAAGGGCCGGCATGTGTGCTGGGCGCCGGCGGCGCGGCGCGGGCGATCATCCACGGGTTGCTCGAGGCCGGCGTTGCGGAGGTGCGCGTCTTCAACAGGACGCGTGCACGTGCCGAGTCGCTTGCCGAGATCTTCGGCCCGCGCGTGAAGGTGTTCGACTGGGAGAGCCGCAGCAACGGATCGCGCGATGCGTGTCTGCTCGTGAACACCACTGCGGCCGGCCTCAAAGGTGCCGGGACTCTCGGGATGGATTTCTCTGGATTCAATTCCGATTGCGTTGTGGCGGATATCGTCTACGTGCCGCTCGAGACGGAGCTGCTGGCGCGGGCGCGTGCGCGAGGGTTGCGTACTGTGGATGGCTTGGGGATGCTCCTGCATCAAGCTGTGCCCGGGTTCGAGAAGTGGTTCGGCGTGCGTCCACAGGTGACGGACGAATTGCGCGCCATACTCGTCGCCGACATCGAGGGGCGGACATGCTGATCGTTGGGCTCACAGGCTCGATCGGCATGGGCAAGTCCACAGCGGCGACCTATCTGCGCGACCGGGGGATTCCGGTGTTCGATGCCGATGCCGAGGTGCATCGCATCTATGCCGGTGCAAAGGCAGTGGAGAAGATCGAGCGCGCCTTTCCTGGCACGACGACGCAGCACGGCGTAGATCGCGGGAAGCTCAGCGCCGCGCTCATCGCGCATCCCGAGCGCCTGCGCGAATTGGAGGCCATCGTGCATCCGATGGTGCGCGAAGCCGAGCGGTCTTTCCTGCGTGCCGAGGCGCGGCGCGGCACTGAGGTTACGGTGCTCGAGATTCCGCTGCTGTTCGAAACCGGGGCGGACAAACTCGTCGATGCCGTCATCGTGATGTCGGCGGCGCCGGACATTCAGCGCGAACGGCTGCTGCGGCGCCCTGGGATGTCGGCGGAGAAGCTGGCGGGTCTGCTCGCACGGCAGATGCCGGATGCGGAGAAGCGGGCGCGTGCGGACTTTGTCGTCGACACCGGTAGCGGCACCGAGGCGAGCGAGGCGCATCTCGACCGCATCCTCACGGAGTTGCAGACGTGGTCTGGGCAGGCCTTCGCTCGCGTGTGGGCTTGACCGGATGGGCCGAATCGCGTCCTCCAGAACAAATGCGCGAAATCATTCTTGATACGGAGACGACCGGCCTCGACCCGCAGAAGGGCGACCGGCTGATCGAGATCGGCTGCATCGAGCTGATCAATCGCATCCCCTCGGGGCGCGAGTTCCACTGCTTCATCAATCCGGAGCGCGACGTGCCGCGCGAGGCAGAGGCGGTGCATGGGATCTCGACCGACTTTCTCAAGGACAAGCCGAAGTTCGCCGAGGTTGCCGGCGGCTTCCTCGATTTCATCGCCGGGGATGGTCTCGTCATCCACAACGCGGCGTTCGACATCGGCTTTCTGAATTTCGAGCTGGGGCGCCTGGCGCTTCCCGCGATCGCGATGGACAGGGTGACGTGCACCCTGCAGTTGGCAAAGCGCCGGCATCCGGCCGGTCCCAACAGCCTCGACGCGCTATGCAAGCGCTACGGCATCGACAACACGAAACGCACCAAGCACGGCGCGCTCGTCGACTCGCTCCTGCTCGCCGAGGTCTACATCGAGCTGCTCGGGGCGCGGCAGGCAGCGTTCGTCGAGCTGGCGGTGGGTACGACGAACCCTCTTGGCGGCGAGATCGCGCCGTTGCAGCGTGGCAATGCCCAGCAGCGGCCGACGCCGCTGCCGACGCGGCTGTCGGCGGAGATGGAAAGCGCGCACGCCGCGTTCATCGAGACGCTGGGCGAAAAAGCGATCTGGCGTCGCTTTTTGGCGCCGGCCGAATAGCACGCCGTGTCATCCCGGGGCTTGTCCCCCGGGATCCAGCCCTCATCTGGTACCCGAGCCTGCGACACGGCCGAGGGTGCCCTAGTTCTTCAATTCGGCTTCGGCTTTGGCGCGCAGCTCCTGCTGACGGCGCAGGTAGAGCGCAGCGAAGTCGAACGGGTCGAGCAGCAGCGGCGGGAAGCCGCCTTCGCGCGTCAGGTCGGCCGCAAGGCGGCGCACGAATGGGAAGAGGATCGACGGGCAGTTGACGAGCAGGAACGCTTCCAAGTGCTGGTCGGGGATGTTCTCCAGCCGGAACAGGCCGGCGTAGACGAGCTCGAGCTGGTAGATCTCGCCGAGCTTGTTGGTTGCCTGGGCGTTGAAGTCGATGGCGCTCTCATAGAGGGAGGGACCCATCGATTTGGCGGCGACGTTGATCGCCAACTGCAGGTTCGGCTGGTCGCCCGGGTCCTTGATGATCTTGTCGATGTTGGGATTCTCGAACGACAGATCCTTGATGTACTGGGCAAGGATCTTGACCTGCACCGGCGGCGGGGCGGTCTGGGCGGAGTCACCGGGCTTGCCGTTGCCATTGCCGGTGTTGGAGCTGGCCATCGAGAAATTCCCTACTGGGGGTTGCGTTCGAGGCGGCTAGCTAACACGCGGACCGAATTGCGACAATGTCGGTCTGTCAGCAACGAGGGGTGGCGACAATCCATGGCTAATGCTTGGCATCGTCCTCGTCGATGCGCTCGAAGGTGCCCTCGATGATGATAGGCGCCCGCGTGTCGGCGGCGCGATCGGGCCGGGTGCGCCCCGCCTTGTCGTCGCGCCGCGCGTCGGCGAAGCCAGGCAACATGGCACCCAAGATCATCTGCCGCAGCGGCGGCAGCAGCAGCGCCAGAGCCAAGCCGTCGGTGACGAAGCCGGGCACAATGAGCAGACACCCGGCGACGATAACGACATAGCTGTCGACCATGGAGACGAAGGCGAGGCCGCCGCGGCCGATTGTGTCGAACATCCGGCCCACGAGCGAGACGCCCTGGGCGCGGATGATCAGCATGCCGGCGGTTGCCGACAAAACAAGCAGGCCGAAGGTGGGCCAGAAGCCGATGAGCTGCCCGACCTTGATCAGCACCACGATCTCGAGCAACGGGATGCCGAGGAACAGCAGCATCACGGCCGTGCGCAGGGGTGAGATCATCTTCGACTATTCATCTCCTGCTAGCAGGTTGTTGAGCATTCTCGCAGCATGCACGGGGGCAAATCGATCCTGGCCGGTATGCGGGTTGGCATTGCGGCATTTGTGCCTTACCTTGCAGAGAGCACAATCTTAACCTCTTGATAGCGGATCGGATCAAAGGCCCATGCTCTCTTGGGCCGGGATTAAGACGCGATCATATATTGCTGTCGTATCCAATCACGCTGTTGATGGCCAGGAAGGCAGCCGTCCATGGAGAAGATCGATCTCTTCACCCTCATCTCGCTCATCGTCGCGGTGATCGTGATCTTGAAGCTGCGCAGCGTCCTTGGACGCCGCACGGGTGATGAGGAAGCGCGAGTCGAGCGCTATAGGGCCGAGCGGGCGCGCCAGGAGGCGGCTGCGGCCTCGGGCGACAACGTCGTCGCCATGCCGCGCCGCGAGCGCGATGCTCCAAGCCCGGCGCCATCCGCCGAGGTGGCGCAGGCCGACGCCGAGGAGCGCATCAAGACTTATCCGAGTGTCGAGCCGGCGGCGCGCAACGGCCTCATCGAGGTGGCGCGACTCGATCCGGCGTTCGATCCCGACACATTCATTCGCGGTGCGAAGCAGGCGTACGAGATGATCGTCACCGCCTTCGCCGAGGGTAACCGCAAGCTGTTGCGCGATCTGTTGAGCCGCGACGTCTACGACGGCTTCACGCGCGCCATCAGCGAGCGCGAGGCGCGCGGCGAGCAGGTCGACCAGAGCTTCGTCGGCATCGAGAAAGCCGACATCCTCGAATCGGAGGTGAAGGGCGGGATCGCTTCGATCACCGTGCGCTTCGTCAGCGAGCTCATCTCGGCGACGCGCGACAAGGCGGGCGCGATCATCAGCGGCGACCCGCAGCGCATCAAGGAAGTGACCGACATCTGGACATTCAGCCGCGACGTATCCACGGCGAAGTCGCGCGCCAATCCCAATTGGCGGCTTATCGCTACACAGTCGCCGGCCTGATACATCGAGACGCGCGCGGGGGCGCGCCAAAGGAGACGCGACCGGCCGCGCGCACAGCGGCTCGTGGCACGAGGGGGAGCCGCAGGCGACCATGGCAGGCTATCGCGCCCTGGCTGTATGCTGGCTGATCATGGCACAGGCGGCCGTCGTCAGCAGCGCTGGGGCCGAGCCGACAGTCGCGCAGCAGCCGAGCCTACCAGCCCCCGCCATGAGCAAAGACGGTCCAACGAAAACTCCGGCCAAGCCCGCGACGGTGCCCCCTTCCGCCGCCAGATCCGCGGATGCAAGGCTCGAGCCGGTCACCTTCGCGGACCTTCCGGGCTGGAGCAGCGACGATCACCTCGCGGCCCTGACGACGTTTCTCAAGTCATGCGACGCGGTCGCCAAGGCGGCGGCCAAGTCAGCCGGCAAGGCCGTGTCGCAGTGCAGGGTGCCGGCCGGCGAGCTGGCAGAGGCCTGCCGCGCGGCACAGGATCTCAAGTCGCCGACGAAGGCGAGCGCCAAGGCCTTCTTCGAGACGCATTTCACGCCACGCCGCGTGGTGCAGGAAAAACCGAAAGGCTTGCTGACCGGATACTACGAGCCGGTGCTCGAAGGCTCGCGCACCGCGCAGGGCAAGTTCCAGACGCCGATCTATCGCCGGCCTTCCGATCTCGTGAACGTCGTCGACGAGGCCGACCGTGCCTCGAAGCAGACGGGGTTCACGCATTTGCGCAAGGCTTCGACCGGTGAGGAAACACCGTTCCCGACCCGAGCGGAGATCGAGCAGGGTGCACTGTCCGGCAAGGGGCTCGAGCTTCTCTATCTCGAGGACCCGGTCGAGGTGTTCTTCATGCACATCCAGGGATCGGGGCGCATCCACCTCACAGACGGGACGACGGTGCGCATCAACTACGACGGCAAGAACGGGCATCCCTATTCGTCGATCGGGCGCTATCTGATCGAGAACAACATCCTCCCCGCCAACAAGATGTCGATGCAGGCGCTGGGCAACTGGCTGCGCGAGGACAAGGAGCGCGGCCAGAAGGTGATGTGGCAAAACAAGTCGTTCATCTTCTTCCGCGAGCTGGGCGACGGCGACGGACCGATGGGTGCCATGTCGGTGCCCTTGACGCCCGGCCGCAGCCTCGCCGTCGACACCAGCTACCACACGCTTGGCACGCCGATTTATCTCAGCGTACCAGATCTCTCCCCTGGGCCTTCGCATGCAACGAAGGGCGGCGGATTTAATCGTTTGATGGTTGCGCAGGACGTAGGCTCGGCGATCCGGGGGCCGGAGCGGGGCGACATCTACTTCGGCTCCGGCGCGAAGGCTGGAAAGCTGGCCGGTACGACGCGGCACGCGGGGAATTTCTTCGTTTTGCTTCCAGCCCCGACGGAGACCGCCGGGGCTGGCGAAGGCATCAGGTTCGGCGAGCGCCTCAGATGGCACACGATCGTGAAGGGCGCTCCGTAAAGCAGCCACCGGGGAAGAAGTCCGCGGCGCGGCTCACGCAGGAGGAGCGCGAGCTGTGGGAGCACACCGCCCGTTCCATTGCTCCCATCAAGAGCAAGAAGGGCCGCGTGCACGCGGCCCTGGAAGACGCCGAGACGGTGCCGCCGCCGGCACGCGAGGCCGCAAAACACCATAATGCTGCTGTGAAACCGCCGTTGCCGCCGGCGTCACCGCCTGCGCGCGTGGCGAAACCCGCTCCGATGCCGTCGCCGGTCAGCCTCGAGCGCAAGAAGACGCGCAAGGTCAGCTCGGGGCGGGTCGAGATCGAAGCTCGCATCGACCTGCACGGCATGCGGCAGAGCGAAGCTCACGCGGCGCTGCACCGCTTTCTGCATCGTGCTTATGCGGACGGGAAACGCTGGGTCCTGGTCATCACCGGCAAGGGGGCGTCGGCGCGCACCGCTTACGATGAGCGCAGCGAGGGCGAGGAGCGTGGTGTCCTGCGGCGCAACGTGCCGCGTTGGCTCGCCGAGCCGGAGTTGGCGGCGATCATCATCGGCTTCACGACGGCTGCGATCCGCCACGGCGGCGAAGGCGCGCTTTACGTGCACATCCGCAAGCGCCCTGGCTCCCCTTCCTAGTCAGGTACCGAACGCCGCTGGCTGTTGTCCGTATACAACTGGCCCGCGATTTCTTGGTTGCAAGCGTATAGAGTACATATACAGGCAGGCGAGCAAAGCGCTAGCGTGGCCCGTTTCTCTCGTTACTTATAATGGGGAAGGGCTTTCAGATGACCGCACGCAAGATGAGCTTTGTCGCTCAAGTGATATTAGGGACTGCCTTTGCGCTCCTGCCTCTG
>Ga0164243_10008447_pt1 | contig 15167 bp, 13 predicted proteins | sample OricompcompostOP_FD_108781 | JGI IMG/M metagenome (GOLD analysis project Ga0164243, IMG submission 108781) | Organic Plus compost microbial communities from Emeryville, California, USA - Original compost - Organic plus compost (OP) | ecosystem: Engineered > Solid waste > Mixed feedstock >... | reverse complement strand
TGGCCGCGATCCGCGAGGCGAGCGAGGAGCAGCTCGCCGCGACCGAGGGGGTGGGGCCGACCATCGCGGCGGCGGTCACCGAGTGGTTCGAGGTCGACTGGCACCGCGAGATCGTCGACCGCTGGGAGGCCGCCGGGGTGAGCATGGCCGACGAGCGCGACGAGTCGGTGGCGCGCACCCTCGAGGGCCTCACCGTGGTGGTCACCGGCTCGCTCGTCGACTTCAGCCGCGACTCGGCGAAGGAGGCGATCCTGCGCCGCGGTGGCAAGGCGGCCGGGTCGGTCTCGAAGAAGACCGACTACGTCGTGGTCGGCGACAACGCCGGCTCCAAGGCCGACAAGGCCGAGCAGCTGGGCGTGCCGATCCTCGACGAGGCAGGGTTCACGGCGCTGCTGGAGGGAGGCCCCGAGGCCCTCGGGTGACCGGGGCGCGGCTCCGACATGCGCGAGCACGTCGGCGCGAATCGCTGCCCGGAGGCTCGGCTACCGGGCCGGCGTAGGCAGATCCCCGCACGGGCCGGCGGCGCAGCCGGCGGGAAGGAGCCGATGATGACTCTCACCGCACGCGAGATCATGACCGGGGGAGCGGAGTGCGTACGCACCTCCCAGACTCTGGTCGACGCCGCCCGCACGATGCGTGACCTCGGGGTCGGCGCCCTGCCCATCTGCGGCGACGACGACCGCCTGCACGGCGTGCTCACCGACCGCGACATCGTGGTCGAGTGCATCGCCGACGGCGGCGACCCGAGCGCCCACACCGCCGGCGAGCTCGCGCAGGGCAAGCCGGTGACCATCGGCGCCGACGCCTCGGCCGACGAGGCGCTGGAGACGATGACCCAGGCCGACGTACGCCGCCTCCCGGTGATCGACGGCGACCGGCTGGTCGGCATGCTCAGCCAGGCCGACCTCGCCAAGCACCTGCCCGACGAGAAGGTCGGCCTGCTGGTCGGCGACATCTCCTCCGCCCCGCCGAACAACTGAGGCGTGAGGCGGGCGACGCGCGGAGCTGCCACGTCCGTACGCCGGGCCTGGCAGCTCGCGTGGGCGGGGGCGGTCAGTCGGCGTCGAGGCCGTGCTCGATGGCGTAGCGGGTGAGCTCGACGCGGTTGTGCATCTGCAGCTTGCGCAGGGTGTTCTGGACGTGGTTCTGCACGGTGCGGTGGGAGATGTAGAGGCGCTCGGCGATCTGGCGGTAGGACAGCCCCTTGGCGACCATCTTGAGCACCTCGGTCTCGCGCTCGGTGAGGGCGGAGCCGGCCGGCTCGGGCTCGGGGGCGCTCGCTGCCCGCTGGAACTCACCCAGCACCAGCCCCGCCAGGCCGGGGGTGAAGACGGGGTCGCCGCCGGCGACGCGGCGCACGGCCGAGAGCAGCTCCTCGCGCGAGGCCGACTTGACCAGGTAGCCGGTGGCCCCCGCCTTCACCGCGGCCAGCACGTCGGCCTGCTCGCCCGAGGCCGACAGGATGAGCACCCGCACGCCGGGGTCGTGGGCCACCATCTCGGCGGTCACCTGGACCCCGTCGGGCGCCGGGATCTGCAGGTCGAGCACGACCACCTGCGGCCGGGCGGCGGGGAAGCGTGCCAGTGCCTCGCGCCCGTCGGCGGCCACCGCGACGACGTCGAGCCCCGCCTCGGTGAGGTCGCGCTCGACGGCGTCGCGCCACAGCGGGTGGTCGTCGACGACCATCACCCGCAGCGCGTCGGAGTCGGTCATGCCCCAGACTCTAGGGCGGCGCGCGGCACGACGAGCTCCCACTCCGTGCCGAACGACCCTGTGCTCAGCTCGGCCGTCCCGCCGAGGTCGTCGACCCGACCGCGGATCGAGGCCACCACGCCCAGCCGCCCCTGCGCCGCGGCCTCGTCGAGCCGGCCGGCGGGGATGCCGGGGCCGTCGTCGCGTACGCCGACCTCGACCCGGTCGGGGAACGCCTGCAGCAGCACCCACGCCGGCGCGTCCTCACCGACGTGGACGCGCACGTTGTCGAGGCACGCGCGGACGGCGGCGAGGAGCTCGTCGGCGACCGCGGCGGGCAGCTCGACCGGGAAGCCGGGGGTCGAGACCGTCACGGTCGCGCTCTGCAGCCGGGTGAGCGCGGAGGCCAGGTCGACGGTCTGCCGCGCCGGCGAGGAAGCAGCCCGGCTGGTCGGGTCGCTGGTCTCGACCGTGTCCTGCTCGCGGATGAGGGCGCGCAGCTGCCGCTCCTGCTCGCCGGCGAGCCGGCCCAGCTCGGCGCCCTCCCCGCCGAGCGCGGTGCCGCGGCGCTGCACGAGCGCGAGCACCTGCAGCACCCCGTCGTGCACCGCGCGGGCGAGCCGGGTGCGCTCGGCCTCCACGGCCGCCCGGTGGAGGGCGGCGTCGCGCTCGACCGCCATCCGCCGCAGCGACCCGCACATGAAGCCGATGATCGTGCCGCCGATGACCAGCAGGAACGCGTTGCCGTAGTCGGACTGGTCGATCCGCGAGCGCAGCGTGATGTCGGTGGCGGCCAGCAGCACCCCGCTCACCAGCCCGCCCAGCCACTGCCAGTGGATCGCCCACGCGCACAGCGCGCCCGCGACCCAGAAGCTCGGCAGCGAGATCGCGAAGTCGGGCCCCTTCACCCACGGGGTCGCGGCCAGCAGGGCCAGGGCGAGGGCGAGGTCGCCGACGAGCAGGGGAGGCGTACGCCGGCGGGGCGCGGCGTACGCCCAGGTCGCGACGGCGGTCCACAGCGCCATCACGCCGAGGGCGACCGCGACGGCGCCGGGGCGCTCGTAGGAGTCGGCGTGGTACGCGCTCACCCCGGCGGTGTTGAGCAGCAGGATCACGCGGAGCACCGCGAGCGCGCGCCAGAGCGGGTCGGCCACGGCGACGGCGGCGGGCGAGGACCAGTGACTCACGCGGCGATCCTCGCAGGTCGCCGGCCGCTCCCGCCCGAGCCCGGCCTCCCCGCACCCGGGACTGTCGGTGGTCGCACCTAGGATGAGGCCATGCCCGAAATCAGCCGTGACGAGGTGGCCCGCCTGGCCGACCTCGCCCGGATCGACCTCGACGACGCCGAGCTCGACCACCTCGCCCCCCAGCTCGACGTGATCCTCGAGTCGGTCGCGTCCATCCAGGGGGTCGCCGGCGATGACGTGCCGCCGACCTCCCACCCGATCCCGCTCACCAACGTCTTCCGCGACGACGTCGTCCGCCCGGGGCTCACCCCCGAGCAGGCGCTCGCCGGCGCGCCGGAGGTCGAGGAGCAGCGGTTCTCCGTCCCGCGCATCCTGGGAGACGAGCAGTGACCGAGATGATCACCCGGAGTGCCGCCGAGCTGGCCGACGCCCTGGCCGCGGGCGAGACGACCTCGGTCGAGCTGACCCGGGCCCACCTCGACCGGATCGGTGCCGTCGACGGCACCGCGGAGGAGGGCGTGCACGCGTTCCTCCACGTCGACGCCGAGGGGGCGCTGGCCACCGCCGCCGAGTCCGACGCCCGCCGGGCCGCGGGGGAGCCGCTCCACCGCCTCGACGGCGTGCCGATCGCGGTCAAGGACGTGCTGACCACCCAGGGCATGCCCACCACGTGCGCGAGCCGGATCCTCGAGGGCTGGGTGCCGCCGTACGACGCCACCGTGGTCGCCAGGATCCGGGCCGCCGGTCTGCCGATCCTCGGCAAGACCAACATGGACGAGTTCGCGATGGGCTCCTCGACCGAGCACTCGGCGTACGGCCCGACCCGCAACCCCTGGTCGCTCGACCGGATCCCGGGCGGCTCGGGCGGCGGCTCGGCCGCGGCCGTCGCGGCGTTCGAGGCCCCGCTCGCGGTCGGCACCGACACCGGCGGCTCGATCCGCCAGCCCGGTGCGGTCACCGGCACCGTCGGCGTGAAGCCGACCTACGGCTCGGTCTCGCGCTACGGCCTCGTCGCGATGGCCAACAGCCTCGACCAGGCCGGCCCGGTCACCCGCACCGTGCTCGACGCGGCGCTGCTGCACGAGCTGATCGGCGGCCACGACCCGCTCGACTCGACCTCGGTCGACGCGCCGGCGACCGGGTTCGTCGCCGCGGCCGAGCAGGGCGCGACCGGTGACCTGGCCGGTCTCAAGGTGGGTGTGATCACCGAGCTGGCCGGCGAGGGCTGGCAGCCGGGCGTCATGAGCCGCTTCCAGGAGTCGGTCGACCTGCTCGCCAAGCTCGGCGCCGAGGTCGTGGAGGTCTCCTGCCCCAGCTTCGTGCACGCGATGGCGGCCTACTACCTCGTGATGCCGGCCGAGGCGTCGTCCAACCTCGCCAAGTTCGACGCGATGCGCTACGGCCTGCGGGTGGTGCCCGAGGGCACGCCGTCGGCCGAGGAGGTCATGAAGGCCACCCGCGACGCCGGCTTCGGCGACGAGGTCAAGCGCCGCATCATCATCGGCACCTACGCCCTCTCCAGCGGCTACTACGACGCCTACTACGGCCAGGCGCAGAAGGTCCGCACCCTGATCTCGCGCGACTTCGCGGCGGCGTACGACCAGGTCGACGTGCTGGTCTCGCCGACCTCGCCCTCGACGGCGTTCCCGCTGGGCGAGAAGCTCGACGACCCGCTGGCGATGTACCTCCAGGACCTCGCCACCATCCCCGCCAACCTGGCCGGGGTGCCCGGCATCTCGGTGCCGGCCGGGCTTGCGGCCGACGACGGCCTGCCGGTCGGCTTCCAGATCCTCGCGCCCGCGCTCGCCGACGACCGGCTCTACCGGGTCGGCGCCGCGCTCGAGGGCGCGCTCACCGCGCAGTGGGGCGGCCCGCTGCTCGGGCTCGACAAGCTCGACGCCCGCATCGAGGGAGGCAAGTGATGACCGAGACGCTGGTGCCCTTCGAGCAGGTGCTCGAGAGCTACGACCCGGCGATGGGCCTCGAGGTCCACGTCGAGCTGTCGACGGCCACGAAGATGTTCTGCGGCTGCCCGACCGAGTTCGGCGCCGAGCCCAACACCCAGGTCTGCCCGACCTGCCTGGGCCTGCCCGGCGCGATGCCGGTGGTCAACGGCAAGGCCGTCGAGGCGGCCATCCGGATCGGCCTGGCGCTCAACTGCGAGATCGCCGAGTGGTGCCGCTTCGCCCGGAAGAACTACTTCTACCCGGACATGCCGAAGAACTTCCAGACCTCGCAGTACGACGAGCCCATCGCCTTCGAGGGCTACCTCGACGTCGAGGTCGACGGGGAGACCTACCGCGTCGAGATCGAGCGCGCGCACATGGAGGAGGACACCGGCAAGGCCACCCACGTGGGCGGCTCCACCGGCCGCATCCACGGCGCCACGCACTCGCTGATCGACTACAACCGCGCCGGCATCCCGCTCATCGAGATCGTCACCAAGCCGATCCTCGGCACGGGCGCGAAGGCGCCCGAGGTCGCCAAGGCGTACGTCGCGACCCTGCGCGAGCTGGTCAAGGGCCTCGGCGTCTCCGACGTGCGGATGGACCAGGGCTCGATGCGCTGCGACGTCAACCTCTCGCTCGCCCCGAAGGGCTCCGGTGCGCTCGGCACCCGCACCGAGACGAAGAACGTCAACTCGCTGCGCTCGGTCGAGCGGGCGGTGCGCCACGAGATGTCGCGCCACGCCGGCATCCTCTCGGCCGGTGGCAGCATCCTGCAGGAGACCCGGCACTTCCACGAGAACACCGGCACCACCTCCTCGGGCCGGCCGAAGTCCGACGCCGAGGACTACCGCTACTTCCCCGAGCCCGACCTGGTGCCGGTCGCCCCGAGCCGCGAGTGGGTCGAGGAGCTGCGTGGCACCCTGCCCGAGCCGCCGAGCGTACGCCGCACCCGGCTGCAGGCCGAGTGGGGCTTCTCCGACCTCGAGATGCGCGACACCGTGGGCGCGGGCGCGCTCGAGCTGGTCGAGGAGACCATCGCCGCGGGCGCGGCGCCGCAGGCGGCCCGCAAGTGGTGGCTCTCCGAGCTGGCCCGCCGCGCCAACGACACCGGCGTCGACATCGCCGACCTCGGTGTGACGCCGCAGCAGGTGGCCGAGGTGCAGGCGCTCGTCGACGCCCGGACGATCAACGACAAGCTGGCCCGCCAGGTCTTCGAGGGCCTGTACGCCGGCGAGGGCACCCCTGCCGAGATCGTCGAGAAGCGTGGCCTGGCGGTCGTCTCCGACGAGGGCGCGCTGTCGGCCGCGGTCGACCAGGCGATCGAGGCCAACCCCGACATCGCCGAGAAGATCCGCGGCGGCAAGGTGCAGGCCGCGGGCGCGCTCATCGGCCAGATCATGAAGGAGATGCGCGGTCAGGCCGACGCCGGGCGCGTACGCGAGCTGATCCTCGAGAAGCTCTCCTGACCCCTCCTGCACTCTCCGCGCGACGCCCCGGGGCCGCATGGCGCCCCGGGGCGTCGTCGTACGCCGGGGTGGGCGCGCACGTCGGGTGGCCTCGATACGCCGCCTCGCTGGCGCTCGTCGGCTACTCGACCACCGAGTGTTGCGGTGTGGTCTCGATACGCCGCCTCGCTGGCGCTCGTCGGCTACTCGACCAACGAGCTCACGCGCTGGCGCTCGTCGGCTACTCGACCACCGAGTGTCGCGGGGTGGTCCCGCGGCCGTTCGCTGGTCGAGTAGCCCGGACCGCGAGCGGAGCGAGCACGGTCCGGGCGTATCGAGACCATGGGCGAGCCGACGGGTGAGCCGACGAGGAGCCCGCGGGCGAGCGCGTCAGCGCAGGCCGCGGAGCAGCGTCCGCATGAGCGGCGCGGCCTCGTCGGGGCCGAGCTGGCGGGTGGGCCGCTCCATCGCGGCGGCGCGGGTCCAGGTCTCGGGGCGGACGCAGTTGATCCCGCTGGGCAGGCCGGCGTCGCCGTTGAGGTAGTCGAGCGCGGCCTTGAAGTCGTCGCAGCGCTCGACGTCCTCGTCGGGGTCGTGGGCGTAGCCGATGGCGGCGTTGACCCGGCCCATGTCGAGTGCGTCGGCCATCGGGTTGATCGGGCGGGCGACGGTCCAGTACCACCCGGCGATCTTCGCGCTCCAGTCGAGCGACCTGGCGAGCTCGGGCTGGTTGAGCAGGTCGACGCCGAGGTAGTCGCCGGCGGGCCCGTAGTTGAAGCTGCCGGTGAGCTGGATGAAGCCGCGGCCGGTGTAGGTCTCGCCGGTGCCCTGGTCGGCGTTGTAGAGCACCCGGCTCTCGTTGACCAGGGTGGCCAGGAACGCCGCCTGCCGCTCGGGCGTGGTGATCTCGCGGGCGGCCATCTCGGCGGTGAGCGAGGGCAGCCCCTCCTCGACGGTGGTGCGGTCGCCGACCCGGGCGCCGAACATGGCGACCAGGTCGTCGTAGGTGAGGGTGCTCGGGTCGGGGTCGGGATCGGGCTGCGGCTCGGGGTCGGGCTCCGGCTCGACGTCGCCGCTGCCGGCGGCCAGGCCGAGCCAGGTCTGCGGCCCGACGACACCGTCGACGGTGAGGCTCGCCGAGCTCTGGAAGCTCCGCACCGCCTCCCGGGTGGCGGGCCCGAAGGCGCCGTCGACGGTCAGCCGGGCGCCGCCGGCGTTGAGCAGCTCTTGGAGTGCCTTGACCGCGGTGCTGTTCGAGCCCTCGCGCAGGGTGGGGGTGAGTGCGGTCCACGTACGCTCGCCGACGACCCCGTCGGCGGTCAGCCCGTGGCCGGACTGGAACGACGTCACGCCGCGCTCGGTGGCCGGGCCGAAGTCGCCGTCGACGGTGGTGGCGATGCCGTGGTGGGTGAGCAGGTGCTGCACGGCGCGCACCACCACGCCGGAGTCGCCGCTGCGGACCACCGGCCAGGTCGCGGCCTGGGCGGGCGCCGGAGCGAGGAGTGCCAGCAGCAGGAGCAGCGGGGCGAGCAGGGGGATGAGTGCCGCGGTGCGGGCGCGGCGTACGAGGGTGGCCATGGTTCTCCTCCGAGCAGGATCAGGTCGACCTCCACGCTGCCCGGCCCGGGCGGGTGGGCAACCGGGCCGCGAGACCCAAATTCCGGGCACCGGAGGGTAGGGTTCGTCCGACGAGGAACACGCCCGCGCGTGGGGGAAGCCGGTGGGAGTCCGGCGCTGACCCGCAACCGTGAGCCGTCCGTGACCTCACGGGCGGTGAGCCGGAGCACCTGCCGCGGCGCGAGACCACCACGCTGTCGAGGTACGCAGCGAGTGCCCCAGGGTGGGCTCCCGCTCGCAGCAGCGGGAAGGACACAGATGAAGATCAGGTACGCCGCCGCAGCCCTCGCCCTCGGGCTCGCCGCCTGCGGCACCTCCGGCTCCGACGGCGCGGCCGAGGAGGCCCACGGCGACCACGCCGAGCACGCCGGCCACGACACCAGCGCCCGCGACGCGGCGGTCACCTGGCTGGGCAGCCAGCTGGCCGACAACGGTCTGATGCACAACACGGCGTACCAGTCCGACGACCCGAGCACCACCGCCGACGCCGGCATCTCGCTGCTGGCGCTCGAGGGCGCCGAGGACGCAGAGCCGGTCGTCGAGCACATCACCGAGGGGCTCGAGGCGGGTGCGGCGGCGTACGTCGCCCCCGGCTTCGGCACCACCCTCTCGGCCGGCTCGGTGGCCAAGCTCGCGGTCTTCGCGCAGGAGGCCGGCGCCGACCCGACGGCGTTCGGCGACCAGGACCTCGTCGAGCTGCTGAGCACGGCCACCCTCGACTCCGGCCCGGCCGCGGGCCGGATCCAGGACCAGCTCGACCCGAAGGACACGAAGGCCGCCGACTGGAGCAACACCATCGGCCAGGCGTACGCCGTCACCGCCCTCACCGAGGCCGGCAGCGACGAGGCCGGCGCGGCGACCGACTTCCTGCTCGCGCAGCAGTGCGAGGAGGGCTGGTTCCGGGTGACCTTCGCGGCCGACCCGAGCGCGCCCCAGCAGTCCTGCGACGACGACCCGAAGGCGGCCGCCGACCTCGACGCCACCGCGTTCGCGCTCCGTGCGCTCGTCGGCCTCGACGGTGACGAGGCGGCCGACGCCGCCGACCGGGCGGCGGCGTGGCTGCTCGAGCAGCAGGGCGACGACGGCTCGTTCCTGGGCGGCTCGCCGGCGCCCGTCGCCAACGCCAACTCCACCGGTCTGGCCGGCTGGGCGCTGGCGGAGTGGGGCGGTGACGGGGGTGCCGACGCTGCCGAGGCCGCCGCCGGCTGGGTCGCCGCGCACCAGCTCGGCACCGGCGTCTGCGCGCCCGAGGAGGCCGCCGGCGCGATCGCGTACGACGACACCGCGGCGACGTCCGCGACGAAGGGCGTCACCCCGCAGACGGAGTACCAGTTCCGTCTCGCCACCGCCCAGGCGCTGCCCGTGCTCGACCACCTCACCACCGAGGCGGCCGACGCCGCGGCCGCCGACTGCTGAGGGTGCCGGCGATGACCGCCGTCGGGTCCGCCACCGCTGTCACTGCTGCGGCGGCTCTCGGGGCCGTGCTGCCGCTGCTGGCCGGCGGGGCGGCGTACGCCGACGGGGGCGCGGCCGCGACCTGCGGCCCCGACGAGGTCACCGTGGTCGTCGAGCCGGGCGACCTCCCGGTGACCGGCGGCGCGGCCTGCGCCGCCCCCGGCACGGCGGCCAGCGCGCTCGAGGGCACCGGGCGGCAGCTCACCCGCCACCGGCAGCAGCGCGACTTCCTGTGCCAGCTCGACGGCGAGCCGGCCGACGGCGACTGCCTGCGCACCGACCGGTACTGGTCGCTCTACGTCGCGCCGGCAGGGGAGGAGTGGGCGTACGCCAGCCTGCCGGTCTTCAGCCAGCCGGTCGCGGCCGGTGACAGCGTCGCCCTGGTCTGGCAGAGCAGCCCGACGCGTGCCCTGCCGAGCACCGCGCCGGCCAGCCCGCCGCCGGGCGAGACCCCGATCGGCGCGCAGCCCGCGCAGCCGCAGACCCAGCCGCCGCTCGACGACACCGCCCGAGGTGGGTCGAGCACGGCCGACGGCCTTCCCGGCTGGGTGCCGCCGGCCGTGCTCGGCGCCCTCGTCGTCGCCGGTGGCGCCGTCGCGATCGCCCGGCGGCGCGCCCGGTGAGCCGGTGACCCGCTCGCTGAGGGCTGCGACCCTGCCCCGCGACCTGCACCCGCTGGCCTGGTGGGCGTGGGCGATGGGGCTGGCGGCGTACGCCTCGCAGACCACCAACCCCTGGCTCCTCCTCCTGCTGGCCGCGGTCGCCGGGGTGGTCGTGCTCGGGCGCCGCTCCGACCAGCCGTGGGCCGGCGCGTTCTGGGTGTACGCCGCGGTGGCCGGCCTCGTCGTCGTCACCCGGCTCGTCTTCCGCGTCGTCTTCGGGGGCGGCGACACCGGCCGGGTGCTGCTCGACCTGCCCGAGGTGCCGCTGCCCGGCTTCATGCTCGGCATCACCCTGCTCGGCCCGGTCAGCAGCGAGGCGCTGCTCTCGGGGCTCTACGACGGCCTGCGGCTGGGCTGCCTGGTGCTCTGCCTCGGCGCCGCGAACGCGCTGGCCAACCCCAAGCGGCTGCTGCGCTCGGTGCCACCGGCGCTCTACGAGATCGGCACTGCCCTGGTGGTCGCGGTGACGGTGCTGCCGCAGCTCGCCGAGAGCGTACGCCGGGTGCGGGCCGCGCAGCGCCTGCGGGCCGGCCTGGAGCGGCGCGGGCCGGGCCGGCGTACGCGACGGCTGCGACGGACGCTGGTGCCGGTGCTCGAGGACGCGCTCGAGCGCTCGCTGGCGCTGGCCGCCGGGATGGACGCACGCGGCTACGGCCGCGCCGGCGAGGCCACCCCCGCCCAGCGCCGGGTCACCGGCGGGCTGATGCTGGCCGGCCTGTGCGGCGTGTGCGTGGGCGTGTACGCCGTCCTCGACGCCACCGCCCCGCGCGTGCTCGCGCTGCCGATGCTGGCGGTCGGTCTGCTGCTCGGCGTGGCGGGGATGCTGAGCGCCGGGCGCCGGGTGCAGCGTACGGTCTACCGCCCCGACCCCTGGCGCGCGCCCGAGGTGGTCGTGGCGCTCAGCGGCCTGCTCGTCGCCGTCACCGGCTGGTGGGTCGCGCGCACCGAGGTGGGGGTCGCCTACCCCGACGTCAGCACCTCGCCGGTGGTCACGCTCACCGCGCTGTGCGGTGTGCTGGCCGGCCTGGTGCCCCTGCTGGCCGCTCCGATGCCCCGCTCCGACGCCGAGATCCCAGAAGCGGGGTCGCGAAATCTCACTTCTGGGGCGCCGAGAGCTCACCTCCGCGGGAGCCGCGCATGATCGAGCTGCGCGACCTCACCCTCACCCACGAGCCGGACCCCGAGACCGGGGCGGCCGGCCGCACCGTCCTCGACCACGTCGACCTCACCGTCGAGGAGGGCGAGCTGCTGCTGGTCAGCGGCCCGACCGGCTCGGGCAAGTCGACCCTGCTCGGGGTGGTCGCCGGGCTGGTGCCGCGCTTCACCGGCGGCACGCTGTCGGGCGAGGTGCTGCTCGACGGGGCCAGCATCGTGCGTACCCCGCCGCGCGAGCGGGCCGGTGTCATCGGGTACGTCGGCCAGGACCCGCTCGCCGGCTTCGTCACCGACACGGTCGAGGAGGAGCTGGCGTACGGCATGGAGCAGCTCGGCCTCGCTCCGGCGACCATGCGCCGGCGGGTGGAGGAGACCCTCGACCTGCTCGGCATCGCCGACCTGCGGCGCCGCGACCTGCGCTCGCTCTCCGGCGGCCAGCAGCAGCGGGTCGCGATCGGGTCGGTGCTCACCCTGCACCCGCGGCTGCTCGTGCTCGACGAGCCGACCAGCGCGCTCGACCCGACCGCCGCCGAGGACGTGCTCGCCACGCTCACCCGGCTCGTGCACGACCTCGGCACGAGCGTGCTGCTGGCCGAGCACCGGCTCGAGCGCGTGCTGCCCTTCGCCGACCGCACCGCCCTGCTCGACGGCCGCGGGCACGTCGAGGTCGGCGCGACGGCCGACGTGCTCGCCACCAGCCCCGTGGCGCCGCCGCTGGTCGAGCTCGGACGCGCAGCCGGCTGGTCGCCGCTGCCGCTCACCGTCCGGGAGGCCCGGCGTCGGGCGCGAGGCCTCGCGCTCACGCCGCCCCCGGAGACGCCCGAGGTGCCCGCCGCATCGGCCGCGCCGGTGCTGACCGCCCGCGACCTGACCGTCGCCCGCGGGCGACGGCCGGTGCTCGAGCGGGTCTCGCTGGCGCTGCGGCCGGGGCGTACGACCGCGCTGATGGGCCGCAACGGCGCCGGGAAGTCCACCCTGCTGTGGACCCTGCAGGGCAGCCACACCCGCCTCGCCGGCTCGGTGAGCGTCGCCGGGCACGACCCGGCCCGCGTCGCCGCACGCGAGCGCCGCCACCACGTCGGGCTGCTGCCCCAGACGGCCGCTGACCTGCTCTACCTCGAGACCGTTGCCGAGGAGTGCGCGGCCGGCGGGCCGGGTACGCGCGCGCTGCTCGACCGGATCGTGCCCGGCGTCCCCGACGACCGGCACCCCCGCGACCTCTCCGAGGGGCAGCGGCTCGCGCTCGCGCTGGCGCTCGTGCTGGCGGGCGACCCGCCCGTGCTGCTGCTCGACGAGCCCACCCGTGGCCTCGACTACGCCGCCAAGCACGCCCTCGCCGAAGTGCTGCGCGAGCTCGCCGCGGAGGGCCGCGCGGTGCTGGTGGCGACCCACGACGTCGAGTTCGTGGCCCAGGTGGCCGACGAGGTCGTCGTGCTGGCGGGCGGCGAGGTCGTCTCGGCGGGCGGCGTACGCACTGTCGTGGCCGAGTCACCGGCCTTCGCGCCGCAGGTGATGAAGGTGCTCGGCCCGCCCTGGCTGCGCGTCGACGAGGCGGTCGCCGCGCTGCCCGCCGCGGCCGACCCGGGGGAGGGCCGATGAGCGACCGCCGGCACGCCGTACGCCTCTCGCCACGCTCGGCGTTCGTCATCGGCCTCGCCTCGGCGGGCGGGCTGCTCATGCTGCTGTGGCCGCTGCTGCTCCAGCAGCCCGGTGAGGCCGTCGTGCGCCCGCCGTTCGTCTTCCTGCTGCTCCTGCCGGTGGTGATGGCGGTCTGCCTCGCCGAGCTGGCCGAGGGCGGGATCGACGCACGCGTGCTGGCGGTGCTGGGTGTGCTGAGCGCCGTCAACGCGGTGCTGCGCGCGGTCTCCGCAGGCACGGCGGGGGTGGAGCTGGTCTTCTTCCTGCTCATCCTGGCCGGCCGGGTTTTCGGCCCGGGGTTCGGCTTCGTGCTGGGGTGCACGTCGCTGTTCGCGAGCGCGCTGCTCACCGCCGGCGTCGGCCCGTGGCTGCCCTACCAGATGCTCGTCTCGGCCTGGATCGGTCTGGGTGCCGGGCTGCTGCCGCACGTGCGGGGGCGGGCCGAGGTCGTGCTGCTGGCGGCGTACGGTGTGGTCTCGGCGTACCTCTACGGCCTGCTGCTCAACCTGCAGGGGTGGCCGCTGCTGGCCGGCGTGACGGTCGCGGGCCACGACGGCGGCGAGCTGGCGTTCGACCCCTCGGCCTCGCTCGGCGCCAACCTCGCGACCTTCCTGCGGTACACCCTGGTGACCTCGACCGGCAGCTACGACACCATGCGGGCGCTGACCGCCGCGCTGGCGGTGTGCGTGCTCGGGCCGGCCGTCCTCACCACGCTGCGGCGCGCCGCCCGGCGGGCCACGGTGACGGGCACCCTGCCGGACGCCGTCCCGCCGGGCTGACATCCCGCGTGGCTGACATCCCGCGTGGCTGACATCCCGCGTACCTGACGTTGCGACCCGCGACACGCCGACGCAGCGTGTCGGAAGGTCAGGTACGCGGCGGGACCGGCGGCGCCGGCGAGCTGAACCGCCGGTCCTGGACCCGGTCGAGGAAGTCGAGGAGCAGCTCGTGCACGGCCTCGGGCTGCTCGACGGCGATGAAGTGGGTGCCGCGCAGCTCGACGTACTCGGCCTGCTCGAGGCGGCTCGCGGCGCTGGCCATGTGACGGGCGCCGGCGAGGATGTCGTGGCTGCCGGCGACGAACCGCACCGGCACCTTGATCCGGCGCAGCGAGACCCGGCCGTGGCGGGAGCTGCCGAGGGCGAGGTGGAAGTACCAGTCGACCGGGGTGCGCAGGAAGTCGCCGACCATCCGTGCGGCCAGCTCGGCGTCGGGCACGGGTGCGAGGAAGCCGGTGCGGCTGAGCAGCCCGACGGTGGCGGGCCCGACCGGCAGCCGGGTCGAGATCGGGCTGATCGCGCGCCCGCTCAGCCGCATCAGCCGCGAGACCGTCGTGGTGACGGTGCGTGCCACCGGCCGCGGCAGCCGCAGCGGGCCCAGCATGGTGGAGAAGGTGTCGCCCGGCATGCCCGCCACCGCGAAGATGCCGTCGACGCGCTCGGGGTGCTCGGCCGCGAGCTCGAACGCGGTGTTGACGCCGATCGACCAGCCCATCGCGACCGCGCGGTGGACGCCGAAGTGGTCCATCACCGAGAGGGCGTCGTCGATGTGCGCCCGCATCTCGACCCGGCTCGGGTCACCCGGCCGCTCGGAGCCGCCGGTGCCGCGGTGGTTCCACGACACGACGCGTACGCCGCAGTCGGGCCGCAGCAGCGCCGGCCACGCCCACGGGCTGGTGCCGAGCCCGTTGCACAGCACGACTGTCGGGCCCTCGATGTCGCCGTCGGGGTCGTTGGTCCAGGCGCGCAGGCGCGTGCCGTCGTCGGAGAGGACGTCGGAGTACGCGACCCGGTCCTCCGCGGGCAGCCGCTCGGTCATGGCCGCATTGTGCCCCACCTCACGAGGCGCTGCGGGTGGCGCCCACGCTGGCCACCACCACGCACGCCAGCGCGAGCCACTGCAGCGGCTGCAGCACCTCGCCGAGCAGGAGCAGGCCGACCAGCGCGGCCGCGGCCGGCTCGAGGCTCATCAGGATCCCGAAGACCGCCGGCGGGATCGAGCGCAGCGCCACCAGCTCGGCGCTGTAGGGGATCACCGAGCTGAGCACGCCCACCGCCGCGCCGACGAGCAGCACGTGGGTGGAGGCCAGCTCGTCGGCGTACGCGCCGAGGGTGACCGGGCTGAGCAGCACCGCCGCCACGATCGAGGCGACGGCGAGCCCGTCGAGGCCGGGCCAGCGGCTGCCGGTGTGCTGCGACAGCAGGATGTACGACGCCCACGCCCCGCCCGCCAACAGCGCGAACCCGACCCCGGCGAGGTCGAGCTCGGTGCGCTCGAAGCCCAGCAGGGCGACCCCGAGGCCGGCCAGCAGCACCCACACCAGGTCGCGCGCCCGGCGGGAGCCGAGCACCGCCAGCGCCAGCGGCG
>Ga0164243_10008446_pt1 | contig 15170 bp, 13 predicted proteins | sample OricompcompostOP_FD_108781 | JGI IMG/M metagenome (GOLD analysis project Ga0164243, IMG submission 108781) | Organic Plus compost microbial communities from Emeryville, California, USA - Original compost - Organic plus compost (OP) | ecosystem: Engineered > Solid waste > Mixed feedstock >... | reverse complement strand
CACCATCCCGCGCCGTGACCCTCACCGCCTGATCGTCGATCCGCCTGGCTCTGGAGAGGAACACCGTGAGGTCCGCGATGGACTCGGCGTCTGGCAGTGCGAATGCGTCGTTCATGTGCTTCTAAACTACTTCAGCGAGCACCAGCCTCGCGCCGGAAGGAGCGTGATGTCACAGCCGATCGAGTCCCTGCTCGGAGCCCTCGACCTGCAGAGCAACGGAGCGCGAACCGGAGAGGACATCTTCATCGGGGCTTCTCACTGGATGCCGAACGGCCGGGTGTTCGGCGGGCAGGTCCTCGCGCAGTCCCTTGTCGCCGCCATCCGGACGACTCCCGATGATCGCGTCGTCCACTCCACCCACGGCTATTTCCTTCGGCCCGGCGACGTCGATCTGCCCATCACCTTCGCCGTGGATCGCATCCACGACGGCCGCTCGTTCTCCACCCGGCGCGCGCAGGCGTACCAGAACGGCCTGCCGATCCTGTCGATGATCGCGTCGTTCCAACGGCCGGATGCCGGCCTGGACCACCAGCAGGACATGCCGGCGGGTATCCCGCAGCCGGAGGATCTGCCGTCGACCGCCGATCTCGTCGGCGACGGCACACCGACGGCCGCACGTGACTGGCTGCTCCGGCGGCCATTCGACATCCGTTACTCCCCCGAGCCGATCGTGCAGACGGTCGGCGGCGTATCCACCTCGCTGTACCCGGTCTGGATGAAGTCGATCACGCCCCTGCCCGACGACGACAACCTCCATCGCGCCGCTCTGGCCTACTCGAGCGACTACACCCTGCTGCAGATCGTGCTTCAGCACCACCGGGTGCCGTGGACCACGAGGGGCATCAAGAGCGCCAGCCTCGATCACGCACTCTGGATCCACCGTCAGCCTCGCATGGACGAGTGGATGCTGTTCCTGCAACAGACACCCTCGGCGACGGGAGGACGAGGCCTCTCGCACGGATCGTTCTACACGCCCGACGGTGTGCTCATCGCCACCGCCGCGCAAGAGAGCATGATCCGCATGCCGGCGGACCCCCCGGCCGGCTGACCGCGAGTCCTCGTGGACCGCCGAACACGCCAGGGGCCGACCCCAAGTCCGGCCCGTCAGCCGGTTCGAGCGTCCGCCACCGGGGCTGCACCGTTTCGATGCCGACGGGATGCGCTTCTGCTCCGTCGGCTTCGCGCGTCGGTCTCGTCTGCCGGTGCCCTTCAGCTCGCCGCTCGACGTGCCCGGAACTCCACAGGCGGTTCGCTGTATACCTCCCACGCGGCGCGTTCGGCATCCGAGATGCGCCGTGGACGCCCCGTGGTGGCGTCCACGAGGACGATGGTGCTGCTCGCGCGGGCGAACAGCGTCTGCGCGCGGCCCGCAGGGCTGAACACCTCGTAGTTCACATCGAGGCTCGCTCCCCCGAGCCGCCCCAGCCACAGCTGCACGTCGAGTGGGTCGCGAAGGTACGGAATGGGCGCGAGATACTCGATCTCGTGGCGGGAGATGAGCGTGTTCGTCGTCGCTCCGGGATGGGCGTCGATGACGGCGAGGGGAGATCCCTCACCCTCCGCGGGATCTTCGGGTCGCCAGAAGGTGCGAACACGCGCTTCCTCGAGGACGCGCATCATCTCGACGTTGTTCACATGGTTGTACGCATCGAGATCGCCCCACCGTAGGTGGACAGGAACGCTGAAACGCACGGCTCAGTTCCTGGTGAGCTTGCGGTAAGTCGAGCGATGCGGCTTCGCGGCGTCCGGGCCGAGCCGCTCGATCTTGTTCTCCTCGTACGACTCGAAGTTGCCCTCGAACCAGTACCACCGAGCCGGGTCCTCGTCGGTACCCTCGTACGCGAGGATGTGCGTGGCGATCCGGTCGAGGAACCACCGGTCGTGCGTGATGACGACCGCACATCCCGGGAACTCGAGGAGCGCGTTCTCAAGGCTCGACAGGGTCTCGACGTCGAGGTCGTTCGTCGGCTCGTCGAGCAGGAGAAGGTTGCCGCCCTGCTTCAGGGTGAGAGCGAGGTTCAACCGGTTGCGCTCTCCACCGGAGAGCACGCCCGCCTTCTTCTGCTGATCAGGTCCCTTGAAACCGAATGTCGAGACGTATGCGCGGGACGGGATCTCGGTGTTTCCGACCTGGATGTAGTCGAGCCCGTCGGACACCACCTCCCAAAGCGTCTTCTCCGGGTCGATGCCGCCTCGGGTCTGGTCCACGTACGAGATCTTCACCGTCTCGCCGATCTTCAGCTCGCCGCCGTCCAGCGGTTCCAGGCCGACGATCGTCTTGAAGAGCGTGGTCTTGCCGACGCCGTTCGGGCCGATGATGCCGACGATCCCGTTGCGGGGAAGCGTGAACGACAATCCGTCGATCAGCTGACGCCCGTCGAAGCCCTTCTGCAGATCCCTCGCCTCGAGCACCACCTGCCCGAGCCGAGGTCCCGCGGGAATCTGGATCTCCTCGAAGTCGAGCTTCCTGGTCTTCTCGGCTTCGGCCGCCATCTCCTCGTAACGAGCGAGACGGGCCTTCGACTTCGCTTGACGGCCTTTCGCGTTCGACCGCACCCAGTCGAGCTCGTCCGAGAGCCGCTTCGCCAGCTTGGCATCCTTCTTGCCCTGTACCTCGAGACGCTCGCGCTTCTTCTCCAGGTACGTCGAGTAGTTGCCCTCGTACGGATAGAGGTGGCCGCGATCGACTTCTGCGATCCACTGCGCCACATGGTCGAGGAAGTACCGATCGTGCGTCACCGCCAGCACTGCACCGTGGTATTGGGCGAGGTGCTGCTCCAGCCACAGGACGCTCTCGGCGTCGAGGTGGTTGGTCGGCTCGTCGAGGAGGAGCAGGTCCGGCTTCTGCAGCAGCAGTCTGCAGAGCGCGACACGACGCTTCTCGCCTCCCGAGAGGTGACTGATCCTGGCGTCGGGGGGCGGGCACCGGAGGGCGTCCATCGCCTGCTCGAGCTGGGAGTCGAGGTCCCAGGCATCCGTGGCGTCGATCTCCTCCTGAAGGGTGCCCATCTCCGCCAGCAATGTGTCGAAGTCGGCATCCGGTTCGGCCATCGCCGCCGAGATCTCGTTGAAGCGGTCGATCTTCGCCTTGATCGCCCCGACTCCCTCCTGGACGTTCTCCAGGACCGTCTTGTCCTCATCGAGCTCCGGCTCCTGCATGAGGATGCCGACACTGTACCCCGGGGTGAGCTTCGCCTCGCCGTTGCTCGGGGTGTCGAGCCCGGCCATGATCTTCAGGATCGTGGACTTTCCGGCTCCGTTCGGGCCGACGACGCCGATCTTCGCTCCGGGCAGGAACGCCATCGTCACATCGTCGAGGATGACCTTGTCGCCCACCGCTTTCCGGGCGCGGACCATCGAGTAGATATATTCAGCCATGTCGCTACCAGTCTATTGGTCGGGTCTCGCCGACGAGGCACTTGCCCGTACCGAGCACATCCTGCACCGTCGAGTGGTATCCCCCGACACTGCCGCCGTTCTGCCCGATCAGGCATTCCTCGCCCCAGCGCACCGAGAAGACGATCGAGTCGGCGGGCTGCCCCAGCGTGGTGGTGTCCTTCGTCACCTCCATCGCCGCTTTGTCGAAGCCCGCCGTCACCAGTCCGTCGATGAACGCGCGCCCGTCCGCGGACGGGTTGGCCGCCAGCGTCTGCTGGTTCACCAGATCGAAGAAGGGCTTGTTGTCGTCGGCGGTCCCATCCGGGACGAGCACGGGAGGAGCTGTCTCAGTCGCCGTCGGCTCGGGCTTCGGCGTCTTCTGCGGCGGTGGTGCAGACGTGCAGCCGACGAGGGCGATGCCGACGGCCAGGACGACCGCCGCCCCTCCCGCTCGCCAAGAGATCCTGTTTCGCATCCTGCCCTCTCATCGTGCCGCACCGCCGGCACGACCGGGCCGGCCACGGACTGGCGACATTCCCGTACGAGTCTAAATCAGGTCGTCACAGGGGCCGGACGGGGCGACGCCGGACGCCGTGAGCGGCGAGACGGCCGGCGCCAGTGCCACGCCGACGCCGCTAGGCGATCGCACCGGACGCCTCGATCGCCGTCACGTCCTCCTCCCTCGGCGTGGGCGTGAACTCAGCCGTCCCCCACATGAGGTCATGACCGATGGCGTCCGCGTCGACCTCGACGCTCGTGCCGCGCTTGCCGTCACGCTCCCACGACCGGACCTTGAGCCGGCCGCTCACCAGCACTCGATCCCCCTTGCGGAGCGAGCGGTATGCGTTCCGTGCAAGCCGCCGGTAGGTGGACACGGTGTACCAGTTCGTGTCGCGTTCGACCCATTGGCCGCTCTGGCGGTCGAAGTGCCGCTGGTTGGAAGCCAGTCGGAACGTGGTGATCTGCAGGTCCTCTCGTGGCGAGACGACCTGGGGATCGGTCGCGACGAGGCCAGTGAGCGTGATGCTGTCTGTCATGGGGTCTCCTTCCGTTACGAGGGCCGGCCGATCCGTGCCCTCGGGCGTCGGGAGCGGCGCTCGCGCCAGGTCGGCCGCTCCCGACGCCCGTGATCGAGTCTTCGCGGCGGAGCCTGCGTGCGGCTGGCGTATCGAGTTTCGGTGGAGAGGCGCGACGACTGACGGTCTGTGAGAGCATCCGCCCGTACACGCCACGCCCGATGTCAGAGGCGTCACATAACCTGTGGGCGACCCATCAGCCGCCAAGAACTGTGAAGGAGCGCCCCCGATGACACGTCTCTCGACAATGGCACGAGCAACAGGAGCGCCGTCGCGCCGCGAGGTCGGCCTCACGAGGGTCAACGACTACCTCTGGCGCATCGCCGCGCCCACGGGGCACATCCTCGGGCACATCGAGCGCACGGCGACGCCCCAGGGCGACGTGTTCGTCGCCAAGAGGTTCAGCCCGTCAGCGGCTCGGTTCGTTGCGCTCGGCCAGTTCTGGAACATGGACGATGCCATCGACTGTCTGTGCGGGATGTGAGCACCAGGCGAATCCACGACACATCGACGCGCTTAGCGATGTCTCCGGCGAGCGAGGGGTAGCGTTCGCCTCATGAACTGGTGGAACGAACTCGTCGACTGGCTGACCTCGGATCAGGCACGGCCCGCGCTCTTCACGGCAGCGGTGCTGATCGTCTCGATCATCGTCTCGGCGATCATCGCCGCGTCGATCACCAAAGCCGCTGTGCGGCGGCTCCTCGACCAGCGCGATCGCGAACTCCGCTCGACGGCGATCGCCGCGCTCATCGACGCCTCCACGGAGGCATCCGTCTGGAACTCCCTGACACCTGCGGAGCAAGTGCTCGCCGACCGCACGGTCGGCCAGGCCGACATCCTGGTGCGGCTCATGCCCGTGAAGGGCGCGGCCCTCGCGGCGAACTGGGCCGCGCACCAGCTGGCCGAGATGAAGCGGCAGTCCGCCACGTTCGGTTACGAGCTCGGTCCGATGAGGTCCGAGTTCCGAGACCGGCTCATCGATTGGCAAAAGCGTCCGGGCCGCGCGAAGAAGATCTTCGAGAACGACCTCGCGCGCTGGCAGTTCGAGACGTCGGACACCGAGAAGTCGCTGATTGCCGAGCAGGACGCCTGGGCGACGCGTCAGCACCACGAACGCTTCGGCATCACTCCCGGCGAGCCCGCCGAGGCCTCGGGCGCCGAGACCCCTGGCATCCACCCTGCCACCCTTCGCACCGCGGATGCCTCGACACAGAGCATCGAGGCCCAGCGACTCATCGAGGATGTCGCGGCCATGGAGGTTCCGCGCACGGCGCAGGACCACGACCAGGCCCGCGACGCCGGTTAGGGTGTCGTGTCAGCTGCCTACTGAGGCGAGCACGTCATCGAGGACGACGGCGCGGCAGACGATGGCGAGCGCGTCGCTGGGGTGGCGAGCCGTCGTCTTGCGTGATGCAGCAGCAGAGCCGATGACATCACGGTCGCGGTAATCGCTCGTGCCGAGGCGAACGACCCGCCCGCGGAACCCGCGTCGATTGCGTCGTTGGCGTCGGCCCGAGGCGCTCAGGCATCACCGCCGTGATGCGAGCGAGCGCAGATGTCCGCCTTCATGTCGTCCACTGTCGTTCACGATTGACAATTTATACATTACAATGTCTGCGTGGACCGATCACGCGTCCACTAGTCGATCGGCCGGCACATCGAAGGAGATGGCATGACAGGCGAAAGCATCACAGACGCCCACGAGCGGACGGCAACGAAACAGGACGACGGTCACACAGCAGAGACTCGTGAGCGGCGCATATCGGCGTTCGTGATTCTCGTCGTCGCCCTGCTGGAGGGATCGTACGTCCTGAACTCGATGGATCGGAACCTCTTTCCCGTCTTGGTTCCCGATATCAAGGGAGAGTACGGCTTCAGCCTGAGCGAAGTGGGCCTCCTTGCGTCCATCTTCACCTTGGGCGTCGGGCTCGGCGGCATCCCTGCCGCATATCTCATCGATCGGTATCGCACGAAGTCCATCGTCATCGCGAGCATTCTCATCTTCTCGGCCACAACGGCATTGCAGACCGCCGCGGCGGGATTCCTCGACATGGCTGTTTATCGGGTACTCTCCGGCATCGGTGAGGGAGTGCAGGTTGCGGTGCTCTTCGCCGCGCTCGCGGTGCTGTTCCGCCAGCGACGTACGCTCGCGCTCGGAACGCTCAACTTCTGCTTCGGGCTCGGTGGCTTTCTCGGACCGCTCGTCGGAGGTCTGCTTCTCGCGGCCAGCGGCGCATGGCGCCTACCGATGTGGATCTTCGCCGCCGGCGGGCTGTTCTTCGTGATCATCCTCCTCGTAGTGATGCCGGCCGATTTCGGACGCCGGACGACCGCGATCAGCGAAGCATCGCGCTCGGAACGATACGTGAATCGAAATGTCGTCGCCCTGTTGATCGTTGCTGTCGTCTCCGGGTTCATGCTGTTCAGTTACGTGAGCCTCTACCCCGCATACCTGCGCGAGTTCAGAGGACTCACGCCCTCAGAGGCCGGCCTTGTCAGCGGCATGTTCGGTGTCGGCGCCCTCATGGGCATCCCCGCAGGCTGGCTGGGCGACCGCTTCAACCAAAAGGCCGTCGTCATCTGCTCCCTCGTCGGCTCGGCCATCTCCGGCGGCTTGGCGTTCGGCGTCGACGGAGGGATCGTGACGCAGATCGTCATGACCTTCTTCGCGGGAACGTTCATCAGCGGTTTTCTCTTCACCAATACCCAGGCCCTCTTGCAGAGGTCCATGCCGGCATCGCGGACGGGGCTCGCGTCTGGCCTCTTCGTCACCTTCTGGTTTCTGCCCGCCACCGTCTCCGGCCTCGTGTTCGGCCTGATCCAATCGACTGCCGGTTGGTCGATTGCCGGACTCATCACCTTCGTCGGCCTCTCCGCCGTCGGATTGGTCGCGATGCTCGCAACAGACGGAAGCCGGATCGCACGCGAGCGTGCGGTTGTGGCTGGGCACTGACCGGCTCCCGCGCGTCGACCCTCGTCGTTGACGTCCGCATACGACTGACAATCACAGAAAGGACACACTATGGGAGACTCTCTCGGAACGATTCGAGCCGCGGTCGTCCAGGCGAGCTCGGTCATGCTGGACCGCGGCGCCACGGTCGACAAGGCCGTCGATCTCATCGACAAGGCCGGCAACGCCGGCGCCGATATCGTCGTCTTCCCGGAAGGCTTTGTTCCGACCCACCCGCTCTGGTTCCACTTCCACGCGGCGACCAGCGAAGCCGCCCTGAACATGGCAACGGAACTGTTCAGGAACGCCGTCGTCATCAATGGACCCGAGACCGACAGGATCGCGGCCGCGACGAAGCGCGCCGGCGTCTGGGCCGTGATCGGTGTTTGCGAGAAACGCCCGAAGACGACGGGAACGCTGTGGAACAGTGCGGTGCACTTCTCCCCTGACGGAGAGATCGCCTCCGTGCACCGCAAGCTCACGCCGACGCTCGGCGAGCGACTCGTCCATACCGGCGCAAACGGTGTCGCCGGCCTGAAGACACCGGATGCGCCGTTCGGCCGAATCAGCAGCCTGATCTGCGCGGAGAACTCCAATCCGTTGCTGACCTTTTCGGCCGCCGCGCAATACGCCGTCGTGCACGCCGCCCTGTGGCCGAGCCACTTCTCCCCTACTCAGCCGCGCATGCGAGATGTCATCCTCAATGCTTCGCGCGCAATCGCCTATCAGAACGGCTCGTACGTGCTCAACGCTGCCGGGACGATCAGCGAGGCCGACGCGCAGCGAATCGGCGTCACCGATCGAGACATCGCCTGGCTCACCGATGGCGGGAACCTGGGCGGGAGTTGCATCGTGTCGCCCACGGGCGAGGTGCTCGCAGGACCGGCCGGGTCCGAGGAGACGATCCTCTATGCAGATCTGGACCTCGACCTTCTCGTACGCAAGCACGTCATCCACGACTACGCCGGGCATTACAACCGGCCCGATCTGCTGACACTCACCCTCGGCCAGACGTCCGACGACTCGATCCTTGGCACCCCATGGACTGCTCGGTCGCGTCGGGACGGCAGCACACGATCCGTCGCCACCGATACTCCTCAGCGCCTCTCGATCGCGATGCCGGAGGCGCTCGAGATCATCACGGGCCCGTCAGATACGGCGGTTCTCACCGAAACCGAAGGATCACCTGCTGGCGACTCAGTGGATCAAGAGGATCGCTGAGCCGCACGACATGTCCGTCGCAGCGTTGCTCCTGGCATCCGACGCGGGTTCGTTCATCACCGGAACGACGATCACCATCGACGGTGGTGCTCTCACCTGAAGCCCCGGGCCGGTCGACGTGTCCCGTCAGTGCGCGTTGACCGACCGGGTTATCGCGGTCACTCACGCCACCAGCCGTCGAACATCGTCGCAGGGACCGTGCGCTTGTGACGGGTCGCCAGGAAGCGGGTCTCGATCGCGGACGCGACCTCGGCTGCGACCGCCTCGCCGGTGAGGTACGCGTCGATGTCGGCGTAGGTGAGGCCGAGATTCGCCTCGTCGGTCTGGCCCGGCTCGTGGTCGAGCAGGTCGGCCGTCGGCGGCTTCTCGTACAGTCGCGCGGGCGCATTCAGGAACTCGAGCAGTCGCCGGCCTTGCCCCTTCGTCAAGCCGCTCAACGGCAGCAGGTCTGCTCCCCCGTCGCCGTACTTGGTGAAGAAGCCCGTGATGGCCTCGGCCGCGTGGTCAGTGCCGACGACGAGCAGGCCCTCCTGGCCGGCGATCGCGTACTGGGCCACCATTCGAGCGCGCGCCTTGACGTTGCCCTTGTTGAAGTCTGTGATCGGAGCGCCGAGCGCACGCTGATACTCCGCCGCGACCCCGTCGACGCCCTCCTTGATGTTGAAGGTGACGATCCGATCGGGTCTGATGAAGTCGAGCGCCAGCTGCGCGTCGTCCTCGTCGACCTGCACACCGTAAGGCAGGCGGACGGCCGTGAACACGGCGTCGCCGCCCTCTCCGCGCAGCCGTTCGACCGCGAGTTGGCACAGTCGGCCCGCCAGGCTCGAGTCCTGTCCCCCGCTGATCCCGAGCACGAGACCGCGTGCCGCCGTTGCGCGAAGGTAATCCACGACAAACTGGACCCGGGCATCCGCTTCGCTCGCGGGATCGATCGTCGGCCGGACAGAGAGCTCTGAGATGATCTGTTGCTGCAGCGTTGCCATGATCTCAATCTACTAACATCCCCGTTACGACCGTGTTTCTGGTCAGAGAGGGCGGCCATGACCCCTGAACTGCTCAGCCTGCTCCTCTTTCCGATCATCGCGCTGGTGGCTGCGCTCATCTCCACGGCTCTCGGCCGCGTCGCCCGGATTCCGCTCATCGTCTTCGAGATCGTCCTGGGGCTCCTCCTCGGGCCGGCCGTCCTCGGCTGGATCACCAAGACCGAATTCATCACGACTCTCTCCGATGTCGGCCTCGCGATGCTCTTCTTCCTCGCGGGAAACGAGATCGACTTCCAGAGGGTCCGTGGGCGCTCGCTCAACCGCTCGGTGATCGGCTGGCTCATCTCGCTCGTGCTCGGCGTCATCGCGGGGCTCGTCTTCGGACCCACACCCATGGCTGCCGTCTTCATCGGCATCGCCCTGACATCGACCGCGCTCGGGACGATCATGCCCGTGCTCAGGGACGCCGGTGAGCTCAGGACCCCCTTCGGCATCGCGGTGACGGCGATCGGCGCGGTCGGCGAGTTCGCACCGCTCATCGCGATCTCGCTGTTCCTCAGCGGCCGCAATCTCGGCATCGCTTCCCTGTATTTGATCGGGTTCGTCGTGATCGCGGTCATCGCGGTATGGCTCGCGTCACGCGGCAGGCATCCGCTGCTGCATCGCATCATCCGCGTCACCTTGCACACCAGCGGTCAGTTCGCCGTCCGTCTGGTCATCGTGATACTCGTCGCCCTTGTCGCGCTCAGCCTCGTCCTCGGGCTCGACATGCTGCTCGGAGCGTTCGTCGCCGGACTGCTCTTCCGGATGCTCATGCAGGAGGCCCCCGACGACCAGCGCTCGGCGATCGAATCCAAGGTCGAGGCGCTCGGCTTCGGGTTTCTCGTCCCTGTCTTCTTCATCAACACGGGCGTGACCTTCGACCTCAAAGGACTCGTGGACGACGTCCAGGGACTTCTGCTCCTGCCGATCTTCCTCGTGCTCCTGCTTGTCGTGCGCGGGGCGCCGAGCGTGCTCGCGGCACGGGGAGGAGCGACCGGACACGACCGCGTGGCCACCGCCTTCTTCGGTGCCACGGGACTACCCATCATTGTCGCCGTCACGGGGATCGGCGTGGACACCGGTGAGCTGGACACCGGCACGGCAGCCGCGCTCATCGGCGCCGGGATGCTCAGTGTGCTGCTCTTCCCTCTCCTCGGCCTCTGGCAGCGACGACGCTCGTCTCGTTACGTCGAACGCGCCCCTGACGAGGATCCGTCGATCGTCGAACCCGGCTGAGGGTCAACGCCCGACGGCGTAGCCCTGCATCCCCCGCGGGTTCGCGCCCGCGCGGAGGACGCCGCCGGCGGCGGTCACGGCGGAGAGCCTGCCGAGCGACCACGGTCCGGAGACCTCGACGCGGTGCCCGCGACGGCGCAGATCCTCGATGACCGGCTCGCCCAGGCGCTCTTCCACCACAAGCCCGGCCGGCGTCCAGTCACGGGGCCAGAACGAGCTGACGACGGCTGTCGTGTGGAAGGTCGGAGCGTCGATCGCCTCCTGCAGGCTGTAGCCTCCCACGATGTGACGGAGCAGGAATGGCAGCTGCCATTGGTCCTGCTGGTCGCCGCCGGGAGAACCGAGCGCGGCGTAGGGCGCGCCATCCCTCAGGAGAATGGTGGGCGTCAAGGTGGTGCGCGGCCGCCTGCCGGGAGTGAGCGTGCTCGCCAGACCCGGCTCAAGGCGCGTCATCTGCAGCCGGGTGCCGAGGGCGAAGCCGACCTCGGGGATGTATGGCGACGATTGGAGCCATCCGCCGGACGGAGTCGCCGAGATCATGTTGCCCCAGCGGTCAACGATGTCGAGGTGGCAGGTGTCGCCACGGGCCTCCCCCCGCACACCGAGTGTGGGCTCACCGGAGTCAGCGCCCAATCTCCGCTGAGACGCGCCCGCCGGCGAGGTGATCGAGCTGTGCAAACGCACCTCGTGTCCCGGCACCTCGCCCGGTCGCTGGTCCATCGACGCCATCTCACCGATGAGCCGCCGCCGCTTCGCCGCATAGGAGGCCGACAGGAGGGCCTCCAACGGGACGGCACCGTCTCCGTAGTAGGCCTCACGGTCCGCGTACGCGAGCTTCTGCGCTTCGACGATCGCGTGGATGCCACGCGCAGTCGACGGATCGAGGTCGGCGTCAGCGAGCCCGTCGAGAATCGCGAGGGCCTGGAGCAACGCGGGCCCCTGTGACCACGCACCGGCCTTCACCACCGTGTGATCACGGAACCGTGCCGTCACCGGATCCTCCCACCGGGCACGGAATCCCGCGAAGTCTGCGGCGGTGATGACCCCGGCGTGCTTCGCTCCCGACGAATCGAGCACGGGACTCGACACGAAGCGGGCGATCGCGTCTGCGACGAAGCCATCCGCCCAGGCTGAACGCACCGCGTCGATCCGCCCTTCGCGAGACGACTCTCCGCGAGAGAGCTCGAGGAGGCGGCCGAGTGTGCGCGCCCACGCCCCGTTGTGCACGATCGTGCCCGGTGCTGGGGCCTTGCCGTCCCGCAGCCACTGATCGGCGGAGGTCGGCCACTCGTCGCGGAACAGGCCCGCGACGGCGTCGATCGTGCGCGCCGCACCGGCGACGAGGGGATGCCCGTGGCGAGCGTAGCCGATGGCGTACTCCCAGACGTCGCCGACCTCCCAGGTGCCGAGATCGCGCAGCAGCAGAAGCCACGCATCCATGGCGCCCGGAATCGCGGCCGCGAGGAAACCCGAGCCCGGCACGAGATCGAGACCGAGGGCGCGATAGTGGTCAGCAGAGCTCGCGGCCGGAGCCGGACCCTGGCCCATGAGCACCCTGGGCGTCTTCCGCGCGGGCGCGACGATCGCCACGAGATCACCGCCAGGGCCGTTCAAGTGCGGCTCGACCACATGCAGGACGAACGCGGCGGCGACGGCCGCGTCGAACGCGTTTCCTCCTCGCTCGAGGACGGACTGGGCGCTCTGACTCGCCAGCCAGTGGGTCGAGGCGCTCATCCCGAATGTGCCCTCGAGCGTGGGTCGGGTCGTGAAGTCAGCCGGCGGTGTGAAGCTCTCCATCCTCCGACTCTCGCACAACTCTGACTGCGCGAGCGTCATCGACCGCCACCGTGCCGCGACGACGGCGCACCCTCAGGATCGAGCCAGGATGGATGTGTCCGTCTGGTCCACGTTGTCGTGCGGGCTTGCGAGCATCGGCGACGTCACGGCCGCTGGGTTGACGAGATCAGCGAGCAGTTCCAGCAAATGCGCGGCGGGCGCTTCGCCGCGGTCCCACGCGGATGACACCACCGAGACCGTCCATTCCAGCCCTGTGACGGCCGGCACGGTCAGTGCCCGAAGTTGCGCGGCCTGGGGTTTCGCAGCGACGTGGCGCGGCACGATGGCAACGCCCAGTCCTCGTCGAACCAGGTCGAGCAGGGTGTGCACGTCGTTCACGGTGCAGCGGACGTGACGGTGCAGTCCCTGGCTGTCAAAGGCCTCATCGTTCAGCGCACGGACACCCCAGGAGGGAGCGAAGTCGATGAAGTCCTCATTCTCGACGGCGCGCCAGGGAACCTCTCCCGCGGAGCTGCCGGCGGCGAGCGGGTGGTCGGCTGACACAAGCAAGACGAGGGACTCGTGTCCGACGGTGCGGTGCGGGAGCGCTCCCAGGTGTCTGGTGGTCGCGACGAACGCGACGTCGAGGTCTCCCGACCTCGTCATGCCGATCAGGTCGTGCGAGCCGGCCTGCGTGAAATGAGTCTCCACACCGGGATGACGGCGATGGAACCGCTCGAGAAGAGCGGCGACGTCCACGAACCCGAGACACTGCTCCGCCCCGATGCGCAGCGACCCGGTCACCTCCCGACTCGCCTTGACGACGGCATCCCGGGCCTCGGCGGCCTGGCCGAGCATCTGACGAGCGTGAGGCAGCAGCGCGCGCCCGGCCTCCGTCAGCTCCACACGCCGGGTGGTTCGATCGAACAGGGGAGCGCCGAGCTCCTCCTCGAGACTCCGGATGGCGGCCGAGAGACCCGACTGGGAGATTCCCGCGAACTCCGCGGCCCTCGTGAAGTTGCGCTCTTCAGCGACGGCGAGCAGGTACTCCATCTGACGCAAGTCCATCTACTCCCCTGACTTCTGAATTCGAGAACTCACAGCTATTGGACTTCTAGATTCTCGGTTTCCTAGAGTGAAGTCGCGACGCCGCCGTGGCGCGCATCATGGAGGTAACAGCATATGCAGCAACGCACCATCGGCGATCGCACCGTGTCGGCCATCGGACTCGGCGGGATGCCGATGTCGATCGAGGGCCGCCCCGATGAAGACCGCTCGATCGCGACGATCCATGCCGCGCTCGACGCCGGCGTCACCCTGATCGACACCGCCGACGCCTACCACCGCGATGCGAACGAGGTCGGCCACAACGAGATCCTCATCGCCCGCGCGCTCCGTGAGTACGGCGCCGGCGATGACGTGCTCGTCGCCACCAAGGGCGGTCATCTGCGGCCAGGCGACGGAACCTGGACCCGCAACGGCGACCCGGAGTATCTGAAGCGCGCGGCGAGGGAATCCGCCCGTCGGCTGGGAGTCGACGCTATCGGCCTGTACCAGTTCCACCGTCCCGACCCCGCCGTGCCATACGCCGACTCGGTCGGCGCCCTCCGGGAGCTCCTCGACGAGGGTGTGATCCTGATGGCCGGAATCTCGAACGCGAACATCGCACAGATCGACGAGGCGCGCGAGGTCCTCGGCGGAAGGCTCGTCTCGGTTCAGAACCAGTTCTCACCCGCGTTCCGTTCCAGTCAGGACGAGCTCGCCCACTGCGCATCGCTCGGCATCGCGTTCCTGCCGTGGAGCCCGCTCGGCGGCATCGCGAACGCCAAAGACCTCGCTGGTCGGCACGTCGCCTTCCAGGAGGTCGCGGCCGAGCTGGGGGTGAGCGTCTACCAGGTCACGCTCGCATGGGAGCTCGCCTTGGCGCCCGTCGTGATCCCCATTCCAGGAGCGTCCCGCCCCGAGAGCATCCGCGACTCCGCAGGTGCACCGGACCTCGTGCTCACCGACGAGCAGGTCGCTCGTCTGTCGGCCTGACCGCACCTAGCCCTCAGAAAGAGAACCCATGAAGACGTTCACACTGCCCGGCACCGACATCGTGGTGCCGAACATCATCCTCGGCCTGATGCGCATCCAGGACAAGACGGACGAGGAGGTGCGCACACTGGTGAGCACCGCCCGCGACGCGGGTATCACGTTCCTCGACCACGCGGATGTCTACGGCTCCAGCCTGCACGGCTGCGAGCGGCGCTTCGCCGAGGCGCTCAAGCTCACATCGTCGGAACGTGAGCAGTTCGTCATCCAGTCCAAGGCCGGCATCGTCCGCGACGGACCGTACTTCGACTTCTCGTACGAGCACATCGTCGAGTCCGTCAACGGCTCGCTCGAGGCACTGGGAACGGACTACCTCGACATCCTCCTGCTGCACCGCCCCGACGCCCTCGTCGAGCCGGAGGAGGTCGCGCGCGCGTTCTCCGACCTGCACGCCGCGGGCAAGGTGCGCGCGTT
>Ga0164243_10008445_pt1 | contig 15172 bp, 12 predicted proteins | sample OricompcompostOP_FD_108781 | JGI IMG/M metagenome (GOLD analysis project Ga0164243, IMG submission 108781) | Organic Plus compost microbial communities from Emeryville, California, USA - Original compost - Organic plus compost (OP) | ecosystem: Engineered > Solid waste > Mixed feedstock >... | reverse complement strand
TGTGATCCGCACCCCGTCCGGACCGGCCACCAACCGCAGCCCGAACACGTACGCGTCCGGCGCACCGAGCGCCAGTGCGCCCGCCCTCCCCGCCACGTCGACCGTCGCGGTCGTGCCGTCGACATCCGAGGCCACGATCCGCAGACCGTCGATCGTCGTACCCGCGGCAGGCGCGGTCGTCGGTGCCGCGACCAGGCCCGCGCCGAGCGCGCGCAGCACGTCGCGCTCGTTGAGCCACCGGGTCGCGAACCGGACCGCGCCCGCGACATCCGTTCCCTCACAGTTGTGCTCGCCGCGTCGTACCTCGGGCCGGTCCGGCCCGTCGGTCACCAACGCGATCGTCACGTGGAAGCAGGACCACACGTCGCCGTGCGCATCGACGTCGCGCTCGACACCCACCACCCACAACGAGAGGCTCGCCGGGGTCAGGTCGACGCCCGCGACCGCCAGGTCGGAGTCCGCCGCGGCCGCCGCCAGCTGCTCGTCGGTCGGCTCGGCCCCCGATGCCACCCGCTGGACCGCCTCGGCGAACGTCCACGCACGGGTGTCGAGACGGCTCAGCGCCTCGCTCGCCGCGCGGCTCCACGGCACGACGTCGTCGAGCCGGCCGGCCACGCGGGCGAGCCCCCACACGCCCAACCCGGCCGCCACGGCCAGGACGCCGATGACCGCGGCCGCCACGACCCGGGTGCGACGGCGTGCACGGCCCCCGCTCACCCGGCGCTCCTGGCATCCACGGTCGTCATCCTGCCGCAACGCCGGCCATGCCGTCAGCCCCGACCGTGAGCCGTGGCGGCGACCCGCAGCCTCGGACCAGCCGTGAGCCCCGGTACGGTCGCCGCGTCAGCGCAGGGAGCGGATCGCCAGCGCCGCGTCGAGGGCGGCCACCGCCGACGACCAGCCCTTGTCCTCGCTCGATCCGGGCAGGCCGGCCCGGGCCCGCGCCTGCTCGGGCGTGAAGACCGTGAGCACGCCGTGTGCCACCGGCCGGCCGGAGTCGAGCGCGACCCGGGTCAGTCCATCGGTGACCGACCGGCAGACGTAGTCGAAGTGCGCCGTCTCACCCTTGATGACCACGCCCAGCGCCACCACGGCGTCGCAGACCTCGGCAAGAGCCTTGGCGACCACGGGCAGCTCGACCGAACCGGCCACCCGCAGCGTGCGCACGTCGTCCACGCCGCACGCCTTCGCCGCCGCCTGTGCCCGCTCGACCATGTGGTCGACCAGATCACCGTGCCAGCGGGTGGCGACGATGCCCAGGCGGAGCCCGTACGCCTCCACAGTGGACAGATCCGGCTCGCCGTACCCTGCCATGTCTCTCCCTCCGTCAGCCCTCTCCCCCGCCTCGCCCCGCCCCGGCGAGCCCCGGCGAGTTGATCTAGGGCTTCGCATGGTGGTTGAAGATCAAACCACCATGCCAAGCCCTAGATCAACGGTGAGATTCGACGACCTGGTCGAGGCCGTCGAGGTTGTCCAGCAGGTGGCCCATGCGATCCCGCTTGGTGCGCAGGTACCGCACGTTCTCCGGATGGGGGCGCACCGGCAGCGGCTCCCGACCGATGACCGCCAGACCGTACCCCTCCAGCGCCTCGTACTTGGCCGGATTGTTGGTGAGCAGCCGCATCGAGCGAATGCCGAGGTCGGTGAGCACCTGCGCCCCGGTGCCGTAGTCGCGGGCGTCGGCGGGCAGGCCCAGTTCCAGGTTGGCGTCGACCGTGTCCCGGCCCGAGTCCTGCAACTGGTAGGCCTGCAGCTTGTGCATCAGGCCGATGCCGCGCCCCTCGTGGCCGCGCATGTAGAGCACCACACCGCGCCCCTCCGCCACGACCCGCTTCAGCGAGGCCCGCAACTGGGGACCGCAGTCGCAGCGCAGCGACCCGAGCACGTCGCCGGTGAGGCATTCGGAGTGCACCCGTACGAGCACGTCCTCGCCGTCACCGAGATCTCCGTAGACCAGCGCGACATGGTCGCTGCCGTCGGTGAGGGCCCGGTAGCCCACCGCACGAAAGGTGCCGTACTCCGTGGGCAGCCGGGTGTCCGCGACCCGCTCCACCTGCCGCTCGTGCGAGCGCCGGTAGGCGATGAGGTCGGCGATCGAGATCAGCGACAGCCCGTGCTCGGCGGCGAAGGCGCGCAGGTCGGGCAGCCGCTTCATGGTCCCGTCGTCGTTGACCAGTTCGCAGAGCACGGCGGCCGGTCGCAGGCCCGCCATCACGGCCAGGTCCACGGCCGCCTCGGTGTGCCCCGGACGGCGCAGCACGCCACCGGCCCGCGCCCGCAGCGGCACGACGTGCCCGGGCCGGGCCAGGTCGGTGGGCTGGGTCTGCGCGTCCGCGAGCAGCCGGATCGTGTGGGCCCGGTCGGCGGCCGAGATGCCCGTCGAGACGCCGGCCCGGGCGTCGACGGTGACCGTGTAAGCCGTACCGCGCTTGTCCTGGTTCGTGTAGTACATCGGCGGGAGTTCGAGACGGTCGGCCTCCTCCTCGGCCATCGGGACGCAGATGAACCCGGACGAGTGACGCACCATGAAGGCGACCAGTTCGGGCGTGGCCATCTGCGCGGCGAAGATGAGATCGCCCTCGTTCTCGCGGTCCTCGTCGTCCACGACCACCACCGCCTTGCCCGCGGCGATGTCCTTGACGGCCTCCTCGATGCTGGCGAACCGCGCCTGGTTCGCCTCAGCGCGGGAGCTGTGTCCTTCGCTGCGCTGCTTCCGCTGCAACACACCCGCCGACCGCGCCTTTGCGTTCGTCATGTTCTTATGCTCCCGCCAGGAATTAATTTTTCTACATATTTGGCTATGACGTCGACTTCGAGATTGACCGCGTCGCCGGGCCGCTTACGGCCCATCGTGGTCAACTCGAGGGTGGTGGGGATCAGGCTGACCGAGAACCCTTCCGGGTCAACGCCCACGATGGTCAGCGAGATTCCGTCGACGCAGATGGAGCCCTTCTCCACCAGGTAACGGTCCAGGCCGACCCCGGCCGGCAGGGCGACACGTACGTCGGTCCAGTTGTCCCCCGGTGTCATCGACACTATGGTTCCGACGCCGTCGACGTGGCCCTGTACGAGATGGCCGCCCAGACGGGTGTGCGGCGTGACCGCCCGCTCCAGGTTGACCGGCGCGCCGGGCGTGAGCGAACCGAGCGCGGTGCGCGTGAGGGTCTCTCGCATGACGTCGGCGGTGAACTCGCTCTCCCGCACCGCCACGACCGTCAGGCACACCCCGCTCACCGCGATCGAGTCTCCCGGCGAGGCGTCGGAGGTCACCCGCGGTCCGCGCACCCGCAGCACCGCCGCCTCACCGTGCCAGTCCAGGGACACGACCTCGCCCAGCTCTTCGACGATGCCGGTAAACATGTACGTGTTTCCCTTCCCGTCCTGGCTCAGCGGCTCTTGGGCAGCGCGGTGATCCGCAGGTCCGGCCCGACCCGGCGGACGTCGATCAGTTCGAGATCGATCGCCTCGGCGATGGTGACGATGCCGGCGGTGGCGAGCGCGGGCTTGCCGGCACCGAGCAGCTTCGGGGCCACGTAGCCGACGACCTCGTCGACGAGGCCCTCCCGCAGGAACGCCCCGGCCAGCGTGGGGCCGCCCTCCAGCAACACCCGCCGGCAACCCCGCTCGAAGAGCGCGGCGCCCAACGCCCGCAGGTTCACGTGGCCGTCGCTGTCGACGCCGAGCTGGGCACCGGTGGCGACCCAGGTCCGGGCCGCGCCGTCGCGCACCCGGGCGTCGCGCGGAGTCCGATCCCGGGTGTCGACGATGACCCGCAGCGGCTGCCGGTTGGCCAGCGCCCCGGCGTCGGTGCGGTAGGTCAGGTGGGGGTCGTCGGCCAGCACCGTGCCGACGCCGACGATGATCGCGTCGACACTGCCGCGCAGCGCCTGCACATCGGCCCGGGCATCGGGCGAGCTGATCCACTGGCTGGTTCCGTCCAGGGCCGCGGACCGACCGTCCATCGTGGACGCGAACTTCCAGATCACGAACGGGCGCGGGTCGCCGGCCGCGGCGCGGCGGGTGGCGGTGAGCCAGGCGAGGTTGCCGGCCTCCACCTCCGCCTCGCGCAGCCCCAGCTCCACCTCGACCCCGTGCGAGCGCAGCGTGGCGGCGCCGCCGGCGGCCACCGGATTCGGGTCGGCCACCCCGGCCACCACCCGGGCGATGCCGGCGCGGATCAGCGCCTGCGTGCACGGACCGGTCCGGCCGGTATGGTCGCAGGGCTCCATCGTGACCACGGCGGTGCCGCCGCGGGCGCGGTCGCCCGCCGCGGCGAGCGCGCGGACCTCGGCGTGCGGTCCGCCCGCGTAGGCATGGAAGCCCTCCCCGACGACCTGACCGTTGGCGTCGAGGATCACGCAACCGACGACCGGGTTGGGGCTGGTGCTGCCGAGTCCGTGGGCGGCGAGTTCGATCGCTCGCAGCATGGCCGCGTCCTCGGCCGACCGGCGATCGCTCGCGGCGGCGGGGCTCGTCGACCCTCGCTGCTCGGGCTCGCGGTCGGTGGCCATGGTCTCCTCCTCGCTCACGTACGACACCTGCGTCCGGGCCGGAGATCGGCGCGGGGCGCGGCGCGCGGGCGAGTGGGAGAACGCGGCGATGAGCGGACCCGTGGGGCTGCCATAGCCGCCACGTCCCGCTTCGACCGCGCGCTGTCTCCCATCCGGACTATGACCGTCGGCCTCAGCGTCACACTGAGTCCACCGATGGCTGGCTGCCATCGGGTCGCGGGCTCGCCAGGATGGCCTCGAAGGCCAGCCCGGCACACCGCCGGTTCGGAATTGCACCGAGTCCCGCCAGCGCGCTGGTGGGTATCGCTCTGAGTGTGCCACGACCGACGCCCGATGTGCACGTGCACCGGTACGTGTGACGAGGGCGATCCGTCACACCGCACCAACCCGGCCGCACGGGGCCGGTTGCCCCCGTCCTTACACTGGCGCAGTGATTGAGCCGTCGCTGGTCGTGGCGCCCAGCCTGCTGGCCGCGGAGTTCAGCGTCGACGCTGCCCGCTCCGTCGACGGCGTCGCCGACTGGCTGCATGTCGACGTCATGGACGGGGTCTTCGTCCCCAACACCACCATCGGCCTGGACCGGGTGCGCGAACTGCGGGCGGCGACCACCATCCCGTTCGACACCCATCTCATGATCGTCGATCCCCAGCGGACCGCGGTGCGGTACGCCGAGGCGGGCAGCGCCCACGTCACCTTCCACGCCGAGGCCTGCCCCGACCCTGTGGCGCTCGCCAGGGACCTGCGCGCGGCGGGGGCCAGCCCCGGGCTCGCCATCGACCGGGACACCCCGATCGAGCCCTACCTGGAGCTGCTGCCCGCCTTCGACCTGCTGCTCATCATGACGATCAAGGCCGGTTTCGGGGGGCAGGAGTTCCTGCCGTACCTGCTGGAGAAGGTTCGCGTCGCCCGGGCCCATCGGGACGCCGGCCACCTGAGCCTGCGGCTGGAGGTCGACGGCGGCATCGCCGACGCCACCATCGAGCAGGCCGCCGAAGCCGGTGCCGACACCTTCGTCGCGGGCACGGCCGTGTTCGGCGCGCACGACCCGACCGAGGCCGTGGTCCGGCTGCGGGAACTGGCCCGGCGCTCGCCGGCCCCGACCGTACGGGAGCGGGACCCGGCGCCGGACGGACCCGGCGGTGGGCGACGGTGACCAGCCCCGAGGAGCCTCGCCCCCACATCCTCGTCGTCGACGACGACAAGGACATCACCGGCTTCCTCGCCACCAGCCTGCGGGTCGAGGGCTTCGACGTGACGGTGGCCCACGACGGCGCGACGGCGCTGGAACTCGTGCGTCAGCAGGAACCGGACCTGGTGGTCCTCGACCTCATGATGCCCGACGTCGACGGGATGGAGGTCACCCGGCGGCTGCGCGCCGACCCGATGACCTCGACCCTGCCGATCATCATCCTGACCGCGAAGGGCCAGACGCCGGACAAGGTCGTGGGACTGCGCGCCGGCGCCGACGACTACCTCGTCAAGCCGTTCGACACGCTCGAACTGCTCGCCCGGATCGAGACGACGCTGCGGCGCCACCGCGAGTCCCGCGAGGTCTCCCCGCTGTCCGGCCTGCCCGGCAACCAACGGATCCTGCGCGAGGTGCGGGAACGGCTGCGGGCGGGCAACGCGTTCGCCGTCTGCTACTGCGACATCGACGGCTTCAAAGCGGTCAATGACGCGTACGGCTTCGCGCGCGGGGACGAGTTCATCGTCCTGCTGGCCCAGAAGCTGCTCGCCGCCGTGATGAAGCGGCAGCACGCCTTCCTCGGCCATGTCGGTGGCGACGACTTCGTGGTGATCTGCGACCCCGACGACGTGCGCCCGATCACCGAGGAGGCGGTCAGCGAGTTCGAGTCGGCGGCGGACGGCCTCTACGACGAGGAGGACCGGCGCCGCGGCTACGTGAACGTGAAGAGCCGCCGGGACGGGGTCAAGGAGGTCGGCCTCGTCACGGTGTCGATCGGCGTGGCCCTCTCGACGCGCCGGCCCTACACCGACCCGAGGCAGATCGTCGCGGACGCCACCGAGATGAAGGGTGTGGCGAAGAGCCAACCCGGCTCCTACGTCGCCGTCGACCGGCGGGCGGTCCCCTGGCCCGCGTCCTAGCCGCGACGCAGCAGGGCGAGGAACATCGCGTCCGTACCGTGCCGGTGCGGCCACAACTGCACCGTCGGCCCGCCGCCGAGATCAGGCAGTTCGGCCGGCAGGCTGGCACGGGCATCGATGAGTTCGACCGTGGAGCCGGCGCGGCGCAGCGTCTCGGCGATCGTCACCCGCGTCTCCACCGGATGCGGCGAGCACGTCACGTAGGCGACCACACCGCCGGGGCGGACGGCGCGTAACGCCGCGGCGAGAAGTTCGCGCTGCAGGCGGGTCAGCGGCGGCAGGTCGCTCGGCTGCCGACGCCAGCGCGACTCGGGCCGCCGGCGCAGCGAGCCGAGCCCGGTGCAGGGGGCATCGACGAGCACGCGGTCGAAGCCCTCGGCCGGCAGCTGATCGGTGGCGCCGGCGTCACGCCCGTCGGCGGTCAGCACCTCGACCGGCAACCCCGCCACGGCCTGCTGCACGAGCCGGGCCCGATGTGGCGTGACCTCGACGGCGGACAGCCGCGCACGGCGTTGCGCGGCGATCGCGCCGAGCAGGGCGGCCTTTCCGCCCGGGCCCGCGCACAGATCCAGCCAGCGCTCGTCCCGTCCGGCGACGGGGGTGTCGGCGAGCGCGAGCGCCACCAGTTGCGAGCCCTCGTCCTGGACATGCGCCTTCGCCGACGCCACCGCGGCCACGTCGGCCGGCGCCCCCTCGGGCAGGTAGACGGCGTACGGCGAATAGGCCCCGGGCAGGCCGCCCACCTGCTCGGCCAGCTCGGCCGCGCTGATCCGACCCGGACGGGCACACAGGTGCACGAGCGGACGCGCGTTGTCGGCGGCGAGCGCGGACTCCACCTCGGCGTATCCGTCCACTGTGGATGGATCGGCCGCCAGGGACTCGGCCATGGCCCGGACGATCCACTGTGGATGGGCATGCGCCAGAGCCAGGTGCGCCACCGGATCCACGTCGCGGGCGGGCGCGACGGCCGCGAGCCACGAGGCCAGGTCGCGCTCGGTGATGCGGCGCAGCACCGCGTTGGCGAACCCCGCCGCAGCGGGCGCCACCGCCCGCACGAGATCGACCGTGGTCGCTACCGCAGCGTGCGCGGGCACGCGCGTGTGCAGCAACTGGTACGCCCCCAGCCGCAGGCCGTCGCGCGCCGGCGGGTCGATGCGCTCCACCGGCCGGCCCGCGGCCTCGGCGATCACGGCGTCGAGCTGGCCCTCGGCCCGCAGGGCTCCGTAGGCCAGTTCGGTGGCGAGCGCCGCGTCCCGCCCGGTCACCCGGTTCTCCCGCAACAGGCGCGGGAGCACGATGTTGGCGAAGGCGTCGTCACGGTGCACCGCCGCCACCGCCTCGTAGGCCACCCGTCGCGCCGCGTCCACCTCGCGGGGGGCGTAGGGGCCGCGACCCCCGGCCGGGCGCGGCGACTCCCGCCGGCGGGTGGCGTGCGGTCCCCGGCTGGGCCGGGCGGGGCTCACCGGCATCCCCCGACGAAACTCCCCGCGATCTTGGGGTTTTCCGCGTGATTGGAGATCCACTCACGCGGAAAACCCCAAGATCGGCGCGAGAAGGAGGGGGTCATGCGAAACGCTCGCCGGGTGCGATGCGCGCGCCACGGGCCCAGTCGATGGCGCGCATCTCCTTCTTCCCCGCCGGCCGTACGACATCGAGGATCACCGGTTCCGTGGCGGTGCCGACCAGCACCCGGTCCTTCTCGACCCGCAGCTCGCCGGGTGCCAGCCGGTCGGGCGAGGCGGGGGCGGCAGCGACCGGCCCGAGCTTGCAGCGTTCGCCACGGAAGAGGGTCCAGGCGCCCGGTTCGGGCGTGCACGCCCGGATGCGCCGATCGACCGCGAAGGCCGGCTCGTCCCACCGCACCTCCGCGTCCGCCACGGTGATCTTCGGCGCGAGACTGACCCCGTCGGCCGGCTGCGGCTCGGCCTTGGCGGTCCCCGCCGCGATCGCGTCGAGCACCGCCACGAGCAGGCCGGCACCGGCCACCGCGAGCCGCCCGAGCAGGTCGCCCGACGTGTCCCGCGGCCGTACGGGCTCCACCAGCGTGCCGAACACCGGACCGGTGTCCAGCCCGGCCTCCAGCTGGAAGACCGACGCCCCGGTGAACTCGTCGCCGTGCCAGATCGCGTGCTGGACGGGGGCCGCGCCCCGCCACGCCGGCAGCAGCGAGAAGTGCAGGTTCACCCAGCCGTGGCGGGGGATCTCCAGCACGTGCGGCGGCACGAGCGCACCATAGGCCACCACGGGCACGCAGTCCGGTGCCAGCTCCCGCAGCCGCGCGACGAACGACTCCTCGCGCGGCCGGGCCGGGGTGAGCACCTCGATGCCCCGCTCGTCGGCCCAGGCGCCGACGGGAGACCGGGTCAACCGCCGGTTGCGCCCAGCCGGCGCGTCGGGCCGGGTCACCACGGCCACCAACTCATGCCCGGATGCCGCGATCGCCTCCAGCGAGGGCAGGGCAACCTCCGGCGTGCCGGCGAAGACGAGACGCACGACGAACCCTAACGCCCCGCCCCGCCCGCATGTGGACTGATCTTGATGGTGGGCGGGTTGGCGGCGTCGTACCAGGGCGCCTGCCGGATCTCCTTCATCGCCTCCTTGCGCCTCGCCGCGCTCAGCCGGTCGAGGAACAGGACGCCGTCCAGGTGATCGGTCTCGTGCTGGCAGCAGCGCGCCATGAGCCCCGTGCCGACGATCTGCACCGGCTCACCGTGCTCGTTGAAGCCCTTGGCGACGACGTTCTGCCTGCGCTTGGTGTCGATGTAGACCCCGGGGATGGACAGGCAGCCCTCGGGACCGTCCTGCTCCTCCTCGTCGGGGAACTCGAGCACCGGGTTGATCAGGTGCCCGACCACGTCGTCCACGTCGAAGGCGAAGACGCGCAGACCGACCCCGATCTGCGGTGCGGCCAGCCCGGCGCCGCCCGCGTCCAGCAGGGTCTCGGTCAGGTCCTTGACCAGCTTGCGCAACTCCTTGTCGAAGTCCTTCACCGGCTCGCACGGGGTGCGCAGCACCGGATCGCCGAAGAGACGGATCGGCTGAACGGTCACGGCATATCCCCTTGTGCAGAGCTGGCGTCGGAAAGGCGTGCTGATCCAGTTTACGGATGATCCGACCGTACGGGCAGGCCACTACCCGACCAGCGGCAACTCGGCGTAGCCGCGCAGGGTCAGCCGGTTGCGGCGCAGCGGTGGGGCGGCCAGGGCGAGCCGGGGCAGTTCCCGCACCAGCAGCGGGAAGGCGATCTGCGCCTCCATGCGGGCCAACGCCGCGCCGAGGCAGTAGTGGCCGCCCGCGCCGAACGACAGCGGCGGCCTGCCCTCCCGCGAAGGATCGAAGACGCCGGGGTCGGGGTAGCGCAGCGGATCCCGGTTCGCCCCACCGAGCAGGACCAGCACCTGGCTGTAGGGCGGCAGGTTCACCCCGGCGACCGGCACCTCGTCCTTGCACCAGCGGGAGGTCACCTGCACGGGCGAATCGAACCGCAGCACTTCCTCCACAAAGGACGGTGCCAGGCTCGGATCGTCCCGCAGGGCCTGACTGAGGTCGGGCCGACCGAGCAGCACCGCCAGCCCGTTGCCCAGCAGGTTGGTGGTGGTCTCGAAGCCCGCCACCAGCAGCAGCACGAGGTTGGAGAGCAGTTCGTCGGTGGGCAGGCTCGTCCCGTCCTCGTCGCGGGCCAGGGCGAACGCCGTCACCAGGTCGTCGCCCGGCTCCGCGCGGCGCCGGGCGATCAGATCCGTGAAGTACAGGTCCAGCCGCCCGCGTGCGTCGACCGCCTCGCGCACGTCCTGCGCCGACAGGGCCGGCTCCAGCACGGCGGTCAGCGCGGTGGCCTGCTCGCGGAACCAGTGCTGGTCCCGGGCCGGCACGCCGAGCAGCGCGCAGATCACCCGGATCGGCAACGGATAGCCGAACTCGCTGACGAAGTCGAACGTCTCGCCGCGCTTGGCGAGGTGGGCCAGGTAGCGCACGAGAGTCGTCGCCTGATCGGTCACGGTCTCCCGCATGCTCTCCAGCCGGCGCGGCGTGAACGTGCCGGCCGCCAGGCGCCGCATGCGGGTGTGGTCGGGCGGGTTCGCGCGCAGCATCGAGGCGCCGATCACCCGGTCCTGCGCGTCGAACGACCCGCCCTCGTCGTCGAAACCCGCCGTCAACGAGGCCAGCTCGCGATCGGAGACCAGCAGGCGCGGCTCGCGCAGCACGGCATCGGCCGCCGCGAAGCCCACCGCCACGAAGAACCCGTCGTCGACCTCGACCAGCTCCCCGTGTGCCCGGATGGCGTCGTAGGCGGGGTAGGGGTCCAGCCACGCCTGGCCGGTCAGCAGCCCACCCACGGCGGCGGCGAGGTCCTGCGCGACGTTGGGCACGACCGGACCGTACCCCGTCGCCGCCAGTGCCGCCCACCGTCGGACGGCGCGGCGGACGCGGCCGGCCCCGCTACCAGAGTTCGCGCGGGTCGATCTGGACGCGGACCGTGGCCTGCGCCTTGCGGGCACTGCGCACGCCCGCCGCGGCGTGCAGCGCGGCCGCCAGCGCCGCACCCGCCGACCGGTGCGCCACCCGCACCAGGGCCCGCTCCTGCTCCGGAGCGTCCGGGTCGCCGCCCCCGCCACCCACCGGCACCGGGCCGAGCACCTGCGTCCCCTCGGGCAACGCGGCCAGCTCCAACAACTCCGCGACCGCCGCGGCCGGACCGGTGACACTGGCCATCCGGGCCGCCGGCGGGAACCCGAGCTCGCGGCGCTCGGCCAGTTCACGCGCCGCGAAGGTCACCGGATCCCAGCGGAGCAGGGCCTGTACGGTCGCGAGTCCGCCGTCGGCGACGACCACCACCCGGCCCTTGCGGGCGGCCGGGCGGGCCAGCGTCGCCGCCGCCATCCAGCGCCGCAGGGTCTCCTCACCGGCGCGCAGGTCGGCGCGGGTCAGCAGCGCCCAGGTGTCCAGCAGCAGCACCGCGCCGTAGCCGCCGGTGGCCACCGGCTCGGCGCCGGGTGTCGCCACCACCAGGGCCGGCGAATCATCCACAGTGGAGAGAACGGCGTCGCGTCCCGAGGTACGGACGGGAAAGCCCGGGAACGCGCGGCCCAGCTCCTCCGCCGTACGGCCACTGCCCACAATGGACGCCCGCAGCCGCCGGCCTCCGCACCGGTGACAGGCGTGATCGGCCGCGGGCCGCCCACACCACCGGCAGGCGGCGACCGCGTGCGAGGAGCGCAGCTCCAGCGGGCCGGCGCAGTGCGCACAGCGGGCCGGGGTATGACACTCCACACAGGACACCGCGGGGACGTAGCCCCGGCGCGGGACCTGCACCAGCACCGGCGCCCCGTCGGCGAGCGCGTCACGGGCCGTGCGCCAGGCCAGGCTCGGCAGCCGGGCCGTGACGGCGGCCGGATCGCGTTCCCGGTCCACGTCGTCGCCGGTCGGCGCCACCGCCGGGGCGTGCTCGCGCACCACCGCGCGCTCGGCGACGATCGAGACCGCCCATCGCGTCTCCACCAGCAACTGCGCCTCGGCACTGCGCGAGGTCGCGGCCACCAGCGCGCCCGCACCGGCCAGCTGTGCCCGGGTGAGCAGCACCTGCAGGGCATGGGGGTAGGGCGCGCGCGGCTCGGCGTGCAGGTCGTCGCCGTCGTCCCAGATCACCACCAGGCCCAGGTCGGGTACGGGCGCGAACGCCGCCGCGCGCGTCCCGATCACCGCCCGGACCTCCCCCCGGCTGGCCCGCAGGAACCGCCGGTACCGCTCGGCCGGCCCCAGCGCCGCGTGCAGCGCCACGAAGCCGTCGCCGAGCAGGGGGGTCAGCGCCGCCTCCAGCCGTTGCAGGTCCCGGGCGTCCGGCACCACGACCACCACCCCACGTCCACTGTGGACTGTGGCGGCAGCGGCCTCGGCGAGGCGCGCGGGCCAGTCCTCGCCAGGCAGCACGGTCAGCACCGCCCGCGGCGCTGCGCCCTCGCGCACCTGCGCCAGGAAACGCGTCCCGCCCGGATAGCGCCCCCACTCCCGCTCCCCCGGCACCGATTCCGGCGCCCCGCCAGCCGTCTCCGGCGCAGGGGCGGGCGTGTCCGCCGTGCCCGGCGGAGGGGCGGGCGTGTCCGCCGTGCCCGGCGGAGGGGCGGGCGCGGCGGACTCGACGCGGGCGTGCCGGGCGGGGACGGCCAGCCGCAGCACGTCGCCGAGCGTGCCGGCGTACCGGTCGGCGACGGCCCGGGCCAGCCGGGCCACCTCGGCGGTGAGCACGGGCTCGGGAGAGGTCACCTTCTCCAGGTAGGCGAGCGTGCCGGAGTGCTCCGACGACTCCGCCCGCTCCAGCAGGAAGCCGTCGACGGCCCGGCCGGCGAACCGGACCCGCACCCGGCAACCGGGCACGGCGAGGTCGGCGAGCTCGGCGGGCACCAGATAGTCGAAGACGCGGTCGAGGTGTGGCAGCGGGTTGTCCAGCACCACCCGAGCCACGGGCCGGGTCGGCGCGGGCGCCCGGCCCGCCGTGGCCGTACCGGCCTTGTCCTTTGTGGACGGACGTACGGTCCGGCGGGCGAGTTCCACGCCCAGCCCAGGAAGCACGTCGTCGTCCACCTGCCCGTCTTACCAGACGCGGCTAGCCCTCAAACAAGCGAGGATCAGGTCGACTCGGCCTCGTCTGCATGGCTGTCGATGAATTCAGGGCTGCGTGGGTCGGAAAGCCTGTGCCGGTTGTTCGCTTCGGCGGTTGCACGGCCCGCGAGTGTCCGGTTTGATGGATTTTCTGGCCGTTGGCTTTGGCGGCTGGTCGTGGGGCATCGCCGCCGCTGCTGTGCGGCGATGGTCCGGGTGATGCGTCTGGGTAGCGGGTCAGCCTGCCCGGGCGGTGGCGCTGGTGAAGCGGGTGCGTTCGGTGGTGGTCCAGATGCTGAACAGGCGGTCCACGCCGCTGGTGTAGGCGACGAGTCGGGCGACGATGCTGCGGGCGCGAGCGAGGATCATTGCGGGGACCGCGATGACGGTGTCGAGGAATCGTTTGAACTCCATGCGGATGTAGACGCGTCGGTCGTCGACGCGGTGCATCATCATGGCCGTCCAGGACTTGATGTTCCAAGCGAGGGCGGCGATGAGCATGTAGGCCCAGTTCGACACCAGGTCGCCGACGGGGGCGTGCAGCGCGCCCAGGCCGGACTTGAGCTGGGCGTGGATGTTCTCCTGGTCGCAGCGTTCGTTGGCGAGCTCCACGATCTGCGCCGGGGTGTGGGTGTGCGCCTTGTAGGTGGTGACGTAGAACAGGTAGCGGATCTCGTCGAACAGGGTGGTCTCACCCTTGCTGCGGCTGATGTTCTTGCGCAGCACCACGACCCGGTAGCTGTGCTTGCACCTGCGGGGCCGGTAGGTGAACTCGGCGACGTCCTCGTGGTTGAGCCGCAGGTTGACGTACTCGTTGGCGACGACGATCTGCTCCTTGACATTGTCGCGGCGGGCCCGGGTGGTGCCGGTCTTGGTCGTGTACCTGGGCTGGCGTTGCAGCCGCTGCCATGCCTCGGCGGGCAAAGCCTCAGCGAGATTGCGCAAGGTGGCGTTGGCGTCCATGCCGAGGACGAAGTCGACCCGCTGCGCCCACGTGTCGAAGTTGGCGGTCAGCGAGAAGTCGGTGTCGCCGCGCAGGCAGACCCTCGGCGCGTGCGGCGTCACCAGGTCGATCGCCTTGTCGATCCACGTCGCCGCGTCCTGGTGGCTCGGGGCATTGCCCGACCGGTTGACCAGATAGAGCACCTCGCGGGTATTCGCCAGGCTGACTACCAGCGGGTGGTAACCCCAGACGCCCTTGAAGGAGATGCCGATGCCGTCTTTGCGCTCGCCGGTCGTGGGCACGATCGTGCCGTCCACATCGAGGTAGACGACCTCGCCGAACAGGTCCCGGCAGCGCGAGCGCCACAACTGGGGTCGCACCGAGTTGATCGCCTCCATCAACGCCACAACGTCGGCGGCCTTGAACCGGCGCAGGAAATCCCCGGCTGTGGTCGGGTCCGGCAGCAGCTTGGCTCCCAGGCCGTTCATCAACGGCACGTCGTTGCGGTGCCGGTCGATGTCCTCCAACCGGGTGCCACCGGTAAGCACGTTGTAAGCCAGGTTGAGCACGTGGTCGGATTCGAAGTACGGCAGGTGGACCGCCAGCAGGTGCAACCGGTCGTCGACAGCCTCGACCAGGCCGATCTTGGTCAGCAGTCGATGTACCGCGAAAAGGCCACCGAACCGGGTCGCCTCCACGTTGCCACCGATCTCATAGTTGATCTTCCCGGCGGTCAGCATGGGCGCGAACTGAACACTCCAGTGCCCGGCCTGCGCGTGCCGGGCCTCGACCTTACGGCGACGGCGCGCCGCGTTCCGCCTACTCTGTGTCTGCGATATCTTCTTCACCACAAGGGCCTTCTCTTGCTGGGCTGCGTTGAGGTCGCAATCCCAGACAAGATAAGGCTCTTGATCTATCTCCAGCGGTAGCTACCACCGCGACACGCTTACTGCAGGCCTAGCGACGGGCGTACTGGCGGAGGTACTCGGCGCTGGGCGAGGCGCTGAACCAGCGG
>Ga0164243_10008444_pt1 | contig 15173 bp, 11 predicted proteins | sample OricompcompostOP_FD_108781 | JGI IMG/M metagenome (GOLD analysis project Ga0164243, IMG submission 108781) | Organic Plus compost microbial communities from Emeryville, California, USA - Original compost - Organic plus compost (OP) | ecosystem: Engineered > Solid waste > Mixed feedstock >... | reverse complement strand
TTTCCAGCTTGGCGCCGGCCAAGACGGATCAGTGAAGGATTGGCAAAGGATTGAAGGATTTCATGCTGAGGTGGTCAAGTTGAGCGGCCAAGTGTGTTCAGCTGTCATACCTTAGTGTTGCCCCTGGCAACCAGATCTCGCATTTCCTCGTTCCGCCAAATCAGACACTCAAAGTAGAAATAGCCGCGATGTCAATATTAAGCCAGAACCAAAGACCATCCTGCTTCCTGTAGTTGATTGGACACTATAGTTATCGCTGCCATCGTCGATCCTACCTCGATTTTCTAAAAGCCCTCACGGCCAAGTACGTACTCAGACGTCTTCCATCGCTTCCGTGTGATCGACGGTCCTGTCTTCTGCTCTACAAAACTAAACAGTGACGGCTTCGTGAAACACCGACTGAGTTTGGAGACAAACAATCCTACCTCTACTACTTTATTCACCCATCATTCTTCGGCAAGGGGCGGGCGGCTTTACCTGAGGCGTGCCGAGCCGCGGCGACACACCATTATTCATAGAAGCCCCAAACAACGAGGTAAGCTAAAGCTTAGCGAGACCAACTTGCCTTGTGCTGCCGTGCCCTCCCAGCTGAACGATACTGACATACCATGGACAGTCCGTCACTGTTACAATCCATGCCGGGTTTCACAGGGATCCTCTCGGGTCCTCTCCGGCGATTAGGTCGATCCGAGCCTCCCTCTACATTGCCCACCTACGAGAAGCTTAACAGCCCTACAAAAGAGAGGTTCTCCGAAGAATGCTCCGATTATTCCGACTACGGCGACGATGACGAAGATCCTCGGATGCCCTCTTCCTCCTCCTCTTCCTCCTACTACTCCCACAGCCACAATGGCTCCCGCTCAAGTTCCTATTCCGAGTCTAGTGCCACAGTGATGCTCGCCTCCCAGAGACGGCCAACTGCTAAGCAACGTATGAGGCGGATATATCCCTACCGGCTACCAACCCGCGCTGGGCGATACCTTTCCCTCATCATAATATCCTCTCTAATTTTCATGGCATATACACTGGTTAGCGCCAGCAACGCTGAGAGGACGCGCCTTGCCAAGGGAGCGTTCAAGAAACCTCCGCCGCCTTCACCACCCGCCTGGGAGAACTTCCCGACTTTATCCCGATATTACGGTGGTATCCGGACGCTGCTCTCCGCGGAAGAGAATCAACCGGAGTATCCTAGGCGGGCGGAAGAAGTTCCCGCGTCGACCGGGACGCACCGGGAGAGGAGCTTGTCTTCAAGCAAGAGCTTTGCCGCGGAGAATCCGGAGGCTATATTTGTCACTTCTCCCGAAGAGCTGACTGAGTGCTTTCTTGATGCGGAGAACACGATGCGAGTTCCCGGTATCAGGTATTACGACGGTCGACCGAAGGGATTTCCGGACCATATAGTTGGATCCTACGAGACTCTTTCTCTGCCTGAAGATATCTGCTTCGACAGGTTTGGAAGATATGGGCCGTATGGCCTGGGTTATTCGCCTCGACAAGGTGGCGTTGGAAGAGGTGATGTGGGTGATACGGAGGGCGCCGACGTAGTATGGGCGGGTGGATCTCAAATCGACTACAGAAAGGTCGACTGGGCCGATGCCCAAAGACGCTGCTATCAGGCCAATGCTGCGAGATATAACCCTATTCCTGCACGGGCTCCCGAACCTCACGGTTTCTTCATCGAGGAAAAGCCTCAAGGAACCCCAGTCGAGCAAAAGAGCCTCGAAGACAGGGCTACCGATTCAAACGACAAAGGCGATGCCGGATCGAAGCGTCAAGGTAGGACGGCCCTCGTCCTCCGATGCTGGGACGACATGGAATGGCAAGCTGATGAAATCATGTACGTCCGCTCACTCATTTCCGAGCTCTCCCTGGCTTCTGGCGGTCGGTACGACGTCCACCTCCTCGTCCAAGTGAAAGACGAAGGTAACGATCCAATCTGGGCCGACGCCGCGTCTTACGAACGAGTCATCCGCGAACGCATCCCGCGAGAATTCCGAGGTCTCGTCACGCTGTGGACCCAGACCCAGATGCTGGCCTTGTACCAGGGAGTCTACGACTTGTACGTCAAAGGGCCTGAGTTGCCCGTCCACGGGCCTTATCGGGGCCTGCAAATGGCGATGCAGCACTTTGCGCACATCCACCCGGAGTACGACTACTTTTGGCACTGGGAGATGGATATCAGGTATACCGGCCACTACTACGACTTCTTTACCAAGATTGAGAATTGGGCCCGCGAACAGCCGAGGAAGGGGCTTTGGGAGAGGAACGGGAGGTTCTACGTGCCGGAGGTGCACGGCTCGTGGGATGAGTTCAAACACCTAGCCAAGGTCCAGACAGAGATGGCGCCCGCGGGCGTTCCTGGTATAAGAGGCGGTGTCCCCAAGGAGTTCGGCCCCGAGAAGCCGATCTGGGGTCCTGAGCGTCCCGCCGGTGAGAATGACTGGTTCGAGTACGAGAACGACCCGACACCTCCTACTTCCCACGACCAGGACAAGCACGTCTGGGGCGTAGGAGAGGAAGCCGACCTCATCTCTTTCATGCCCATCTTCAACCCCGAAGGCACGACCTGGGGTCTATCCGACGACATCACCGGCTACAACACCACGGGAGGCCGTCCCCCACGCCGAGCGCACATCAACACGGCATCAAGAATGTCCCGCCGCCTCCTCACCATGATGCACCGCGAGACCACCTTCAAGAAGCACTTTGCCTTCCCCGAAATGTGGCCCGCCACCGTGGCATTGCAGCACGGCTACAAGGCTGTGTACGCCCCTCACCCATCGTTTGTCGACCGCGACTGGTCTCCCGATTTCTTTGCGCAGGTGCTCAACGGCGGGCGGAACGGCGCGAGCGGCGGCTCGAGGACCAGCGTCTTTGGCAATAGGGAACATAACTTGCATGGCCTGAGTTGGTTCTACAGGTCGGATTTCGCTCCTGAGCTGTATAGAGCTTGGCTGGGCTTCAAGACCAGGTATGGTGGTGGGGCAGACTTTGAGTTGGGAGGCGAAGGACGCATGTGTCTTCCTCCTATGCTTCTTCATCCTATTAAAAATGTCGGCATGGTCGTCGAGGCGCCTCCCGAGGAGGAGATGGCGATCCTTGAGGGGGCGGGTGAGGAGGCTGAATTTGACGCTGGGTCGTGAAGAGCGGATTGGATGGTTGGATGGTTGCGTTGTTCCTGTTTCCTCGAGATCCATTTTCAGGGCGTTTGGGTGTTTCTTCCGCATTTCATGTTAGATTTGATGCTTTAGGACTTGGGAGCATAGTTTCGAGTAGTGTTTTTTTCCGGGACTTCAGTTTGAAATACTAGGATAGAGGGCATCAGACATGAAGGATGTTGAATATGACCTCAAGCATGGCTTTTCTCCTTATTCCTTTCACGGCACCCCCAATCCCCTGTAAATGAGTCCAGACACACAGAAGCCTTTATACAATCATTAATAAGTAGTGCTCTTGTTATCATTTTATAATGGTATACGTAGCATGTACACATTTCCAGGGGAGACTCCGATCCCTGGAACTGCCTCTCGACCCTTTCTTTGAATTGAATCCGAGTATTTCCCTCCCAGCTATTATTCCTTTATGCGCCCCCAATCCAGAACCCAGAATGGGAAATGATGTTTTCCGTTTTTTGAACAAAAAGTGTTAACCAAACCCATTCCTTCTTCTTCTTATACGACTCGCTTGACCTATATAAACGAGGTGAACGAAGGCAGAGCAGTCAGCAGCAATTCTGCAAAAAGGCTCCCTCTCAGGACTCTTCAAAAATACGACAGAATGGCGTATATATGTGTATGCATATTTGCACACTGCCCGGACGACACGAAAAATCAAGAACAGTAAAAAAGCAGAGAAACGTCCAAAAAAAGATGTTTTCTACTTCCGTACCTCGAAGAATCGGCGGAGCCACCAGACCTGGAAGAGGGATTCGCCGATGACGACGCCGATGACAAACATGTTCCACCACTTTACTCGACTGTTGGTACTCTCGGCGGTGTTGCGATGGGTTCGTTCTCTTACGATGATGTAGGACTGTTCACCACGGACTTGGTTTAGGAGATCGGACAGCTTGCGGACTAGAGGGAGAGGGTAGGAAATGTTAGAATAAAACATAAATAGCTGGCTAGCTAGCTGGCTGTTGTGCGATGCGTCTCACCTTCTTTCTCGAGAGGGTCAGAGGGGAAATCTTCCTCGTTGACGTATACTATGCCGTGGACGTTGAAAGAAACCTCCTTGGAGTTGGCGCCCCAGTGCTCGTTTCCGAAGCAGTAGATATACCTTCCGTCCATCTTCGCCGTGAAAGAGAAATCGCCGTTCGAAACGGACTTTTCGAAAGTCTCGTACTGGCCTGTAGGGGTCGTGATCTATATCAGGTCAGGAGTTAGCAAAATAATCATGTCGACGTCTAGAGCCCAATTGCGACAGCCATCATCCTACCCAAAAGTCAATGTCGAGGTTTCCGGCGCTGCCAAATTCTCGATCGCCAACTTGGAATGTCACGGTCATCTTATCGTCCCTGTGGAGGGTCTCGTGGAAGCATTCTCGGCCGTGGGCGGGTAGGGCGATGTTATGGGCACTGGCAGCAGTGAAGAGAGCGGCACCCGCGAGGAAGAACCTCGCGACTGATGAGAAAAGCATCTTGAGGTGATGAACAGGGGGTTAAACAAAGGGACGGAGTTCTGGAAGGGGCGTGTTTCGGAAAGGAGATAGTCGCGCAGATGGGACGAGCCTCGAGGATGGTTGAGGCTTGTACGAAGTAGCGTGCTCGGCTCCTGGGTTTGGCTAATTGAAGCTGTAGTTGACACTTTGGCGTCTTGCACGGGAAATTTTGGTGTACGAAGTACAGTCACCAAGTCACCAAGCTCAGCTGCGCCAGGAGCAACAAGGAAAGGGGGTCTTGGAGCCGAGGTTTTGGCGGCCAGGCTAACAAATTAAGGTACCTTCGTAAGGCACAGGACCACAAGATAGGACGTTGATAGGCAGCACCTTAGCAGTGTACATGCTTGTACAGGGCTTGTGGAGTAAGAGTACTTCCAAAATACTTACCAAATCTGACTTGGCCTCGATGAAATACCGTGCCTCAATATGGAATTTTTGTAGCTTATCAAAGTACTCTGTGAGCACGAGCCAAGTACTCCAGGACTCTTCCCTACTGGACACTTTTCAACAATTGACGAGGAATTGCACCACCGATCCACTAGATTCTAGTCAAGACACTCCCAGTCTCCAGCAAAAGGCAGGCACAGCCCTTCTCTCTCGAGCCCCTATACTTGCAATCTCTTATTACCTAAACATTTTCCACCCTTGTTTTGAGCCATTGGCCACGCCTCCAACCACCACCGCCTCCTCTGTTCCCCCCCATACACCGACAAACATATCCAGGACATCAGTCTGTCTCTTCCATAACTACCACGAAATCCATCATCAACCCCCTTCCTCTCGACAGTTCTGAGTACCGCGCGGCCTTCGTGTGAGTAAGTAGCGAATCCTCTCCTTGCTCTAGTCCTTCAAGTGCATCCTCTTCCTCTCTCTCTCCACTGGCACCCCTCGTTATCACCTGTTCTGTCACTTGGCACCATCCCTAGTATGGCGGCGAGTCGGAGCCGTACAGAAATTCTTCTGCCTGCTCCTTTTGCGCTCGTGCTCGCCTGCCACCCCCTGTCTCTGAGGATTCATTGTCGCCTAGATCACGAAACAACCGCTCTGAATACGGGCTTGGGTATAGCTGGTTGACGCCAGTCTTGTATGGGACGACTGCTCGATGGCTTAATCCTGATATCTGTCCTTTGTGTCGTCTGTCTTGCGTCTCGCCGACCATAAAAAAGGCCCCCATTCGCACCCTCAATCCCCTTCAGCGCCGTGGTCACTACGAAGTTGCCAGCCCCTGTCCCAACCTCATACACTTTTTGCAGCAACACCCAATTTTTTCTTTTCATCCGTTCAGTTGCTTACGACCTGCCTTTCCGCACTTCTAGGTTTCAGAGCATACTTAATTTCCATACCTCTTTTTCTTTTCTCGTGATATCGCTGGGCAACCGCCTCTCCCTCCGCCAAGATGGGTATGTCAATCTCGAAGATGTTGGAGCGGCTCTGGGGAAAGAAGGAGATGAGAATTTTGATGGTGGGTCTCGATGCTGCCGGAAAGACCACCATCCTTTACAAGCTTAAGCTCGGTGAAATCGTCACTACCATTCCCACCATCGGTACGTAAACGCTCCAAGCCCACTACCCCATCAGACCGGATCGGATCGGATCGGCGCCGCAGGGCGTCTTAGATTGCCTATTCAGGCCCATTCGATCCTACATAGATGTTCTTCTTGAGCATCAGCGAACAAACCGACTTACAGTCATGTCCTCTCCTTAATCTAGGTTTCAATGTCGAGACCGTCGAGTACCGAAACATCTCGTTCACCGTCTGGGACGTTGGTGGTCAGGACAAGATTCGACCTCTGTGGCGTCACTACTTCCAGAACACTCAGGGTATCATCTTCGTCGTGGATAGCAACGATCGAGACCGTATCACCGAAGCCAGGGAAGAACTCCAGCGCATGCTGAACGAGGACGAGCTCAGGGACGCCATCCTACTAGTCTTTGCCAACAAGCAGGATCTTCCCGTACGTATATCATCTTCTAACTCTCGATATCTGCGCCGAATCCATTGCCTTTCTTCGGGCTCCCTATTTCGCGACAGGATACTAACATGACGATTCTCTAGAACGCCATGGCTGCCGCCGAGATTACCGACAAGCTTGGCCTCCACAGCTTGAGACAACGCGCCTGGGTAAGCCATGGATAACCATATATTTTCTGACCCTTACCGCTAACGTCTTTTCCCCACTACAGTACATCCAGTCGACGTGCGCCACATCTGGTGATGGTCTCTACGAGGGTCTCGAGTGGCTCGCCACCACCCTCCGAAGTTCCAAGCGTGACGGATAAATAGCGACACAGACACCTACTCTGCGAAGAAGAAGACGGAAACGATCGCGTCTCGACCCGCTCACCCCTGCTTCCCCTCACTATCTCTCTGGTTTTCGGTTGTAATTTGCAAATCTGTCCAGGTGAAAAGGCAATCGAATAGTTCATAAACATCGCATTCTCACTTTTTTTTCTTCCCGTCTGTTATCGTGTTTCATTCCCTCCTCCCACAAGATGTGTCGGTGGTGGCTTTCTTGGCGTTGTGAAGTTGTGTCTTCCGGCCTTTGGCGTGCCTCTTCATGTTAATGGGAAATGGGGCGTTGTCGTCTACCCCCGCTTGTTTAATGCTAGTACAAGTTCTTGGATGGAGCGGGATAGCTTTGCCACAGGGGCTTGGAAGGCACTCTACTTTGAAATCTCTGCTTGTCCACTTTTGCTGGTGTCCGTCTCTGTCTCATGGCTGGTTAATTCCTGTCTTTGTTATGCTCTCATGCTCCAAGAACCTATCTCTTTCGCTCATATCATGGCATGTTAAAACTACGGGGGATGGCTGCTTAGTTAGATTGATAAAAAAAAAAAAGACGACCAGAAACTTTGCAAACGCGATCCGTATCCTTGGCCAACGACGTTCCCCATGCTGCGGTGTTTTTACTCTCTTTCTACTTGCCGAGACCGGCGGCTCGGGGCGGTCACATGCCCCGAGTTGGGCCAACTGGCGTGTTTAGGTTCTATCAGCAACCTCTTCAGCCCAACATCAGACAACATCAGACGACAATACTGTTGCCTTGGGTGACTAGTATGACATTATGGCAATGATGCAAAGTTGGAGAAATGGAGAGCGAAGTTAGCCCAAGCCGGAAAGAAATTCATTATTTGTAATTTGCGTATGGCGGAAAACTGAGAAATATACTGTAGCTCGAAGCGTACTGGATCCGCTTCAGCACGACTCGATTATGTACAGCCTGCACGATGTGTAGAATGTGGCGAAATATCATGAGCGATATATCGAAGAATGAGATGCAGTCTTCTCCTTTTCCGCGCAACGGATTTGGCAAGTCTCCTCGAGGGATGAGCGAAAAAAGAAAGCCAGCATTCCCTCCTCCCCGTTCCCTCCTCTCCCTCTCCACGCACTCCGAACACCAACGATTCCTGTCATATTCCTGTCATATTTCAGACTCCGTCCCCTCAGCGCTTCACTAGTCGTGACGTAAGGTTGCAGCTGATTGATCGAGATCCCGCGATCGTTGTTCGTGAGAGCTCGCAGATGCTAGAGTGTCCATGCGGGACATCTTCTTCTGGGCTTCTAGTTTGCTGCCAAGCTTTCCCGTAGGTTTGGAAGCTTGCGCGCGGGCCTAGGCGAGTTGTAAAAGCTTAGTGTTAGCTGAGTCCAAGAACGGATGGCGTTGTCTGTTTGTACGGAGGAGGATGAGGGGGAAGTCTTTCGTAGGGAGACGGGGCTCGAGAGCAGCAATTTCTGGGAGAGCTGTCGTGCATATTGAATAACGGGAACATTCACGGTATATAAAGGGGGAGGGGGTCGCAGGTCTACATACCTCTGCAGCAGCTGCAGCTTTCCTCCGGGCTTCATCCGGGGTATCGCTGTCGTTGGTCGCCGACGCGCCGCCTAGCGTCCGAGGCGGACCACCGACCTTGATGGTCTTTGGGACGGAGGAAGTCCCGCCTTGTGGGGGCGCTGAGCCAACGGGGCGACCGGGGCCGGCGAAGTTGTCGGATTCCTTACTGCAGAGAGCGCCCATGGTTTTGTTGACGAGGTTTAGTTGCGCGGCGAGGAGGGTGAAGTTGGAGGAGGCGCAGGGCAACTCCTTTTTTCCTTTCTCTGTATATTTCTTTTTATTTTGTCTTTTAGAGAAGGGTTTTTAGGGTTGCGTGGCCCTCCTTAAGGAAGGTAGCCGCAGGAATACTTGGCCAGGGAAGGTGCGGGAGTTGCGGTTCTGCGATGACGAAGCTATGTGCAACGGGGGGCTGGGACGTGTCGGTGTGCGGGCGGACTCGGTGGGAACCTAGCCGGGACAGTGGCGGGGTTGAGTTTTAGACTCATTTGCTCCCACATGGTTGCCTTTTGGAGATGGGACATTAACATTAAAAGGCGTGGTGGCCAGATTAATAGAGATTCCATATTCCGCTATTCTAAGCTCCAGCAACAGATTTAGCGGGGCAAGCTTGGCAAAAGGGAAATAAATCCGCCATCATTTAAGGGATCTTCATTGACATGGTTTCGGGGAAACATCTGAAGATGGGCCATCAAAACGAAGGAGTCCGAAGGGCCCAAGTGATGGGTGGAACATGTTTCGAAGGCCATGGCAATAAATGGTGAATATACTTGGTCCCCTCACAAAACTTGACACAAGACTGGGCTGGGCGCAGTGAACGATCGAAGGTCTCAACGGGGCCGATGTTGCATTGAAACAAAGAGCAAGAGCTCTTTTGTTGGCAACCCACAAACACACGTATGGAATGGATCAACGACGTGGTTGATGCGGCTATTTGGCTAGGGAAATACAACACTGCACTACATGGACAAAGGGACATTCCTAGTTAGACATTCCTAGTCAGGGCCTGGTCTAAAAAAAATGACCGCACGATTTGTTCAATCCACTTGGATGAGGGTGGAGCCAATGAATCTCATCTCCAACAGAGACCGGGATCACTGGCGGTCATCCACCCCCCCAAGGATGTAATCTATGTGTCGACGGATCTGGACTTTTCATGATGTCGATGAAATGCCAAGGACAGAGGAAAGACAAAAACCAAGCCCTGAACAGCTGGCAACAGTTGCCACTCGGTGAAGAGCTGTGGAGATGCCATGCATGCTGTGCAGATGGCCTAATTCAACGGGTTTCTATTGGCCAGATCGTGCCACAGCCCTGCCCCCCACTCGCAGAACCGTCATATCACTGATTCAAGTACTTCGTACATCCCGCTCCAGTGGAGTGTACAAGTAGACTACCTGTGTACACCCTAAGCCCATTCACACACGCTGGGTCCAGACCCTGCCGGCTGCTATGTAGTGGAAGTCTGTGGAAGGCACCAACCAGCCGTGCTGGCACCTGCCTGCTTGGCTGGACACACCTGCCCCTCCCCCACTATACAATTATAACAATTGTACTTCGTACTGTCAGTTGACTTCATCGCATCAGCAAGTACTTGGTACTTCCACTCCCTCTGCCCTGTCCATTCTCGCCTGTTCTTGTCCCCGTCAAGAAACAAAACCAACCGTGGAGGAGGCCATCAAGGTGCTTTCCGCCCACGCCCACACACTCTTCGTCTCGCCCTTGCGACCACGAACTGGGCCACTATGGAGTCTCCGCCGCAGTCTTATCCGCCGTAACTTGCTGGAAAGAATGTTGGTCAGTGGTCAGTGGTCAATGGCTTGCATATCTTCCAACAAATCGAAATTTGCATCCTCCGAGCTTTGGACCCTTCGTTCCTCTCTCCTCCGTCATCCTTCATCTTTCAAAAGCAAAAGTGATTCTGCTCTTCTCTATCGCTGCTCTGCTCTACGCTGCCCAAGATAGATAGCACCCTATTGCCTACTTGCAAAGGATCTTCGCAAAGTACTCATCTGAACCTACGGCTCAGTTCCCCGGAAACATACTACCCCGAATGGTCTCGGACTCGTCCACTGTACCGCCACTGCCGCTCATATACTACACAAGAAGATCGCAATATGAACAGTTCTGATTACTGTACTTCTGATAAAGATCCTGCACCATCTATTGACGACCCGAATCTGTCCGGTTATAACCAGATCACTTCCCAGTCCTCTTCTCCCTCACCTTTCGATGTCCAAACACAAATACAAATACCAGACTCATCCTATGCCGATGCGCTGGCAGACACGTCCTTTGTCACTTCACCATTCTCCCCATACCCGGAATCCGGTTTCCCTCAGTCTCTAGTCTCATCACAGTCTCTCTCTCCTTGGCCCGACCACAGCGGCGGAGTGTCGCCTGTGCTCCCTGACCCCGCCGTCATGGATCCGTCACACCTTTTCCTATCCATGGCGGACTCAGACTCTGTCTTCCCAAGCTATGACCAAGCCATGGCTTCTAACGGCATGTATCTGGACCGGTGCAACTCGCCGTGTCCAGAATCGTGCCAGAGTCAGTGTGGCGAAGATGGCGAAGCTGATATTTGCTGCGACCCCAACTGCGACGAGATCTCGGATCTCTGCACTGACTCGAACTGCGTCGACCAAATCAAGTGTTGCCCGAGCTCCTGTCCAGCCCCAGTGCTTTCTGAAAACGACGAGGATGCCGCCGCGACGCTCGCGTCCATAGGATCGGGCGACCAGCCTACCAACCACCTCGTCGATGGCGACCTATCAGTCCAGACCCAAGGCTCACTGCGTCTCGCGGCTTCTTCCTCGCCTCAGAGTTCTCTCATGTCTTCGCCGCATCTATCTTCGCAGTATCCTACCATGTTTCCCAATTATTTCATACAGCAACCCCTGATGATGGGCATCTACCCTCCGTTCCCTGGAGAATTCGGCTTAAACCTCGAGCTCGTCGACGATTTAATAATGCACCACAACCCCCAGCAGCAGCCATCTCAATCAGCCCCTCACTTCCGCCCTTGCCCGCTAGACAATGCTCCTTTTCACACGAGGCGATGCATGTTGCCCCGACCCGTGTACCACGGAGCTGATACACAACAAGCTTTGACACAAACCGCGGATACTGCCAACCCGCACATGCTGCCCAGCGCCTGTGGCGTCTTCCTGTCAGGTCCTGATGAAGTGTTACCACACATTGCGAGCACACATCCTCATGCCTTCAATACATTACAGTCCTACCTCGAAGCCAACGCGACAGACCCTAGGTTGAGCGAATCAAATAGGCTCGCGTTCGTGTCGGCCATGGAGGCCATGGGTGCTGGGAAGCTGCAGGGTAGCCGAGGAATACTCGACGCTTGCAGTACGGCCACGCCTTCGTCGATTTCCCATGACTCGGCCACTCCACGAACCCAGCAGAGCGACGCGACGCTTGACACGATAGACGTCACGCCGCAATTCACCTGCCGGTGGCGAGAAGATACGGGAGTCATATGTGGCCAACACTACGACGACGCGGAGGGCTTGCACCAGCATGTCTTGACACATAGCCGCCACCTGAAGAAGTCTGGCAACGGTCATCGCTGCCGCTGGGTTGGCTGTACGCGACCTGAGGGACCAAAGGGCTGTTTCCCGCAGAGGACAAAACTTGAACGTCACCTACAAACCCATACAGGCTGTGAGTATGCCCTGGTTTCTTTTTTCCTTCTTTTTTCGAGTCGAATTGGCACTAACTCTTTAATCCAGACAAACCAGCTGAGTGTTCCGTCTGTGGTCTTGCACTTTCTGGGACCCAGGCATTGGCCCAGCATATGAGAACTCACACAAACGAAACCCCTTGGAAGTGTCCTTTCGAGGGGTGCGGAAAGGAGTTTAAGCAACAGAGTGCTTTGAGTACGTATCTTCATCTGCATACCCGTTCAGTTTCATGTCTTTCTAACCATTCTTTAGCAATGCACACTCGCACACACACAGATGAGAAACCCTTGGCCTGCGATATATGCGGAAAGCGCTTCTCAGAGTCGTCGAACCTGTCCAAACATAAAAAGATTCACACAAGAAGTTTCAAGTGTCTCATCTGCAACAAAGATTTCAGCCGTGCCGACCAGCTCCGAAAACACGAGAAACTCCATGAGGCTGCTGGAGATGGCACTACGGCATTATCAAAGACGCATGGAGGGAGGGTATCGAAGAAGACCAAGGCTTAATAATGATGCTGAGGCCCAAATATGTACGACCTCACTCTCCCCACCCGCCGATTCTTCTTCTAGTCTCTGTTTCTTTTTCTCTTTGCATTTTCTATGTTTCTTATTCTTGGTGGGTCTTTGAATGGGAGGTTGTCAAAGGTTTCTGGTGTTCTGGTCTGGTTCAGGTTGAAGGGGGTTAAAACATGAAAGAGAAAAAAAAATAGTTCCAGTGGAATCGCGATATGGTTATGGGCGGCTATCTGGTCATGTAATGTTTTATCGAGGTTTCAACGAAGGAACGAACGGGAAGAAGCTCAGTACATTAGGAATTAAGATTATACGAAAATCCTTGCCTGAAGCTTACGTGTAGTGTTAAGGAAGAGTGCAGCATTTTGAGGGAGCAACCTCCCCAAGAATCCTTATACTAACTCTCCTAGACCTAGTCACCGGTTTGTTTCTGGACATTGAGGGCTCTGCGCAGACCACCAAAATTGCACCATGCTAAAGCAGTTGAGCTACTCGGGTCACGATAGGGATATAGAGAGGATGTAAGTTCGGGAATCCTGAAGGCAAGGGCTCGAGGTTGCGTTGCTGTAACACACTTCTCCGTAACCGCTATATCGACTTGCAGAAACTTCTCGCCTTCTCACGTAGGTGCACGTTAACTCAAACCCCCAACCATACATGGCTCGGACTAGAAAATGGAGGCCTTGGGAACAAGTAATTTGCGTCAGAGTATCATGAGTCTTGATTTTCGGCTATCTACCCTTGCCAAACCGATTGCAGGATAGAAAAAAAGTTTTTTTTTCTTGAGGGTTCCTTCGTCCTCCAGCCTGAAATGCCAAGAACACGTAAATACAGACGGGGGGAAAAAAGCTGTAAACCCGAAATCCCAGAAGACCGATGCGATGCATTGGAGAGAAAAAACGTTGTTGGAATCTCTTTTGCCAGAAACCTACGCCACCGCCCCGTTTCGTTTGTTTATTTTTTTCCTTCTCATCGTGAAATCAAAAAAAAAAGTCATGGGTTGCCCGGAGAATTTAAGCAGCCTAACGACAGAGACAAAAGTTAGTCCTGCTATCCATGAAAGAAGTATTTTGTTTCTAGCTTGAAGTCCTTCGTACCTTGACAGCAAACTTGCGCTGGGGGAAGTGGGTGTTTCGCTTGCGCCTCTTCTCAAGAACAACAGAGCTCTCCTTCGCAGATAGACGACGGCGGATAGCGCGGGTCTGCTTGGGTCGGAGGTCGAGGGGAATGTACTTCTTGTTCTTGTAGAACAGACGGAGCTGCGCTCGTTGCTTGGCGTTGATGATGGTGAGGACACGGGCGATAGACTTGCGGAGGTCGTGGCTAGAGGCAGAAAACATATCAGTATCCCGGTTCTCAATGTCCCGAATCCGTCTCTTTCAACCTCGCCCTTCGCTCTCCCCCTCCCTCTGGGCTACCGAAAAATTCCCCTCTCCCCTCCATAACTTCCCGGGATTCGAAAACAGCGGCGGAAACGTACATCTTGTTGAGCTTGGTGCCAGAAGAGACAATCTTCTGGATCCTGAGCTGACCGAGCTCGGTCTTCAACTCGTTGAGCTGCTTGGTGAGCTCATCCTTGTTCTTGTTCCAGAGCTGGCCGGCCTTGACCTTTCCTGACGACTACGATTCACACACAGTCAGTATCCCCAGCCCATTTCGTATATCAAAAATTGCAACGTGGTGCATAGAAAGGAAAATTCTTCGGACAATGGCTCAATCGTCGCATGGCGAGAAGAGAGTTGCGCGATGAGGATGTGGGACGGGTTTCGAGATCGGTTCGATTGGGGCTAGATGGACGATCAAAGGTGACGAGACAGCGAAGGGAGACTTACCATCTTGACAGTAAGTCTGTGTGGTTAATCGAGTCTAGAGTCTGTTCAGGAGATGATTATTAGACGACCCTTCGATATGGGACGGGTGGTGAGGTTGGGCGCTGGGGGGGATGGAAATACGTTGGTCGTCGGTTTCGATCTTCACGCTTCTCAGAACGGCACCCTCCTGTGTATGGAATTGACCTAGCCTTGGAAAATTTGCCCTAGGGCTTGCGGTGTGGGAAGGGGGTGGTGTTAGTCAGCAAGACGATTTTCTCTGGAGGGGAGGAAAAAAAAAAAATGATTTTAAGGTGCTGTGGGTAAACTTGTGTGAAGTTAGCCTGTCACGTGCAGGGAGATCCCAAGGTTAACTTGGTCTGCACTCGGGAATTTAAGCGGTATTATGCCGTGAAGCTGATGCTCACGTTCAGGGTAGGTGAGAGGGACCTCTACTACTTCGTCATCCAAGAATTTTGAGGTGATGGAGCTAAGAATTGACTTTCCACTGGCTTCTTCATAGGTTTGACATCGAATTGGATCTGTTCATGATCACGAGGATTAGAAAGGCGTGATGCCCTAACTGAGCCGATTTACCAGATAGCTTAAAGTTATATTCTAGTTTCCAGCAATGATTGCGACACTCTTCTGTTCACTTGG
>Ga0164243_10008440_pt1 | contig 15180 bp, 30 predicted proteins | sample OricompcompostOP_FD_108781 | JGI IMG/M metagenome (GOLD analysis project Ga0164243, IMG submission 108781) | Organic Plus compost microbial communities from Emeryville, California, USA - Original compost - Organic plus compost (OP) | ecosystem: Engineered > Solid waste > Mixed feedstock >... | reverse complement strand
GAATTTGAAAAGTATACTATGGATGGTTTGCGACGTGGAGCCCTCTGCGCTAATGCAGAGCCTTTTCCACACGTGGTAGATTGTGAATGGTGGATGTTCCATTTTGGCGGAACACGTCCCCCTATGTTTCATAGAACACATACACGTATAGCTTTTGGTGAGGAAATTATCACCATTGCATATGAGTGCGGAGATCCTATTTGCTTCTATTTCAAACAAGATACAGAAATGATCTGTGTTAAGGACGTAGAGATTACAGATTGGAGAGAAATTCCACAGATATTAAAATCTGTTAAAACAAACTTTGCTTTCCTTTAGTAACAGAAGTTCAATTGGTCGTACATAATCATTTGGAACTGAGCTACTCTCTTCATGGCTCTTTCATCAACACAATTGTATTTGCCGCGAATGTAATGAGGATACATTAAGAATCCAATATTCTCAGGTTTATCCTCTTCGTGCTCCGCACCAAAGATATGACCAAGCTCATGAAGCATAATTGGATAGACATCTTCACTTTCGAATCTATCTCTAACCATCCAGACTTTGTTTCCACCAATATCATTGGCACGAGCTAATGTTGGTTGCTTTGGATCGTCGTTAACAACAGGATTGTCATGGTCTATCTTCATGATGATAAGACCTCGACGGGAGATGATGTTTTGTAGAACATCAATCTCCATGTCGAATTCCCATCCTTCTACTTTCATAACAATATGTCCATTAAGAACATAGTTCCAAGTGTTGATAGCATCATCAATGGACTTTTTATCATTTACACTAAAGTTCTTGTCCACAACAACAGGAATAGCTCTGCGAGGAGTTCCTTGGAAATGTGGTCTGTTAGTGTAATGAGCAGGCTCCATAGCTTTTGATCCACCAAAGAGTGATTCTGCACAGCCAGTAAATAGACTTACTATTAAAACCAAAGCTATGAAAATATGTTTAGCCATGTTATCCTTTAATAAAGGTTTTGAGTGTATCTAAAGATACAAACATAGTAGTCTGTGGTGCTCTATACATGAAAGAAGCGATGCCAATTAGCTCACCATTGCGATTGAACGCTCCACCGCCAGAATTACCAAAGAAGACTGGACCAGATAATTGAACGAACGGACCATGTAGTTCAAGTTCTTCCGTTGGAACATCATTCCTGTATGCAGAAACAACGCACTCAGTGTGTGACCAGTATAAACCACGAGGATGACCCATGACAAATACATGCTCACCAACTAATGGGGATTCGTTAGCCAATTTAGCTACAGTATGAGGCGGGATTAGTTTTCCCTCAGCCTTTAACAAAGCTAAGTCATGCTTCTTGTCTGCCTTAATGAAAGAAGCTAAATGAGTTGCGGTAGGTTCTTTAGATACTTCGGTAACTTCATCTTCTGTGACGTAGTAGAAATGAAAGGTTTTTGCTTTTGGAAGAGGTTCTTCTTCATGGTCCTCATGCCAAGATTCAAGAACACCTTCGACGCAATGATTAGCAGTTAATAAAACATTTTTGTCAACCCAAACAGCCGTGCAATATGCATGGATTTCATCGTCACTACGTAAAACAAGAGCTACTGTGGAAGATCTAATATCTTTAATTATTTGTTCTTGTGGTGCTTGGGATTCAATTTTAATTGATGTAGTCTTTGTACATCCTAGTGTTAATAACAACAATAAAATAATAGAGATTAATGACCTTTTGTACATCCAAGGCTCCACTCAGATCTCTGGCTGAGACTTCCAATAAGGTCTTTCCGAGATCCTTATTATAGATATACACTTTTATTCACCATTCCGTCACAAATGATTTTATTTGCACAGTCAAAAGGCATGATTAGAATAGCTTTATGGCTAGACTCAAAGCTATTGGCAAAGAAATTAAATTAAAAGAATTTCGAGGGCGCTCCTGTACTATCTGTAACAATAGGGTGACCGTCGATTCATACAACGGTCGTACCCAAGGTAAATTTGGCTCCGCCCGCGGCAAAATCCTAAAATGTGAATGCTGCAATGTGTTATATTATTATGATTGGGATTACAAGAAAGAGAAATACATAATCGATTATATCATATTTGATGGCACAGGAGATACCGTTACAGCCTTCATCGATTATTCTGGAGTTTTGAAGAAAGTCTATAAATGTGAAAATCACGGCGAAGACCAATCTCTGAATATATTCATAAGGTTAGATAATTCCAATGGTTGTTATCGAGAACATATTTATTTTGCTAAAACCTTTGGTATGCCCAAGAAAAAGCTTTTCAAAATGATTATTGATAAAGCTGAAACATATGCGGTGTTTGCATGATCAAATTAGAGAAATTAAAGTCAGTCGTTGCGAATGGACAGAATAAATCCTGTCCATTTTGTACTCATCAGCTTCGCTGCTCAAGTTACCTTAAAAAGGGGAAAGTTTTCCTCGGTAGAGAATTTTGGTGTTTTAAATGTAAGGCAGCATATCTATACTTAAAGCATAAGGGTAAGTTCCAGATAACCAAGGCTGAATATAAAATACCTGGATTTACTATTTCGGCTTATTATGACCATCCTGCGAGCATCAATAAGCCATATTGTAAAACTAGAATTTTACCATATCGCAAAGACCTTAGTTATACAGCTTATGATTACAATTTAGAAATAAAGCTTCAAGTAGAGTTAGGTTTTCCAATAACACAAGAAGAACTAGAAGATAAAATTTCATTATATACAACGTTTTCATGAGATTAAAGCCTTTAGATAAAGTAATTAAAGTTACCCGTAGGCGTGAATGCATTTTATGCAAGGGACCAACTCATTCCGAAGTTGTAAGTAAAACGTCGAATAGAAGAAAAACAAAAGTAACGGCAAGAGTATTTGTCTGTAAAAACTGTCCAGCCGTTTATTCTTACGATAGGGACGGCACCCATTTCAAAATAGATTCTTTAAACTATACGTACGGTGATTACACTATTGAATGTACTTACGGTGAAGATAATACTGGTTTCATTATTATGTATGATCCTTATCCAGAACAACCTTATGTAGATTCTACATTGATAGTCGAATCAGATTCGAAAGTTCCATTTCCAATTACCAAAGAAGAATTAGAAGATAAAATTCAAATGTTTATAACATTCTCATGAAGATTGATATGACCTTCAACGAAATCATTAAGAACGAATCTAAGTATAAGATTCTAAAGGACTTTATTTCTTTTAGAACATTAAAAGGATACCCTTGTCCATTTTGTAGAGATGATAGATTCTCGCTGGAGAAGGAAGATGATAAAGGGTCAGGTATTGGGAGTGATATTTGGTATACCTTAATAAGGATTGTATGCAAAACCTGTAGAAGGGTCGAGAACTATGTTACTGTAGAAACAAATTTTCGTACTAATGAGATTGTAAGAATTTTCTGTTATAGAACGGTACTACAGCTTAACGACGATTTATATTTAGATATGGATATGGAAACTGATAAGTATACAGCTTATGATCATAAACATAAGTTTAAATTAGAACTCACACCTTTCCCAATTAATTATTTGAAATTAAAAGAGTTAACGGAGAAAATTGAAATAATGGCAACATTCTCATGAATGAAATTCCGTACTATTGTCCTATATGTGGATTGGTTCTTACCACCTATGGGACAGATTCTGATACTATTTATAAAAGTAGCCGTTGTGTTCGCGATCACTATGCTTGTAGTCAATATGATCCAAAAACAAGCTCGAAGAGTGCTGATGCCTCTGAAATATTTGTTATTGGAACAAATGATGAAATGTTCAAAACAGGGTGTAAAGCGATTAGGGTATTTTATCTAAACGGAGAATACCTTTCACATGAAATAGATATGAAATTTATTCACAAAAGACCTTTTAAAATAGGGTTAAAACTTAATGATGAAATTTTCCTAGCTGTTTTCTCGAGAGATAATTTACACCCCCTGTTGGAAAAGCTTGAAAAGTACGAGATTTTTTCATAATGGATATTAGAATGAATCTGTTTTGTGATATGTGTAATAAGGAAACTTCGTTCGATTTGGTGGGGTGTGTAACCGCTGGTTACCATTCTAAACTGGACTTAGAGAATTGGCAATGTCCTTGTGCCAAATTCAATATCATGTATGCTAAGTCTTTGAATGGAAGGATATGTATTATCTCTAGAGTTTATTCCCATCCACGTATAAGCATCATGATAAGTTTTGATAATGTCTCAAAAGACATGTTTGAGGTGAAACTTAGTAAGCAAGGTAGCGATATTAATATTGTTTATGACCCTCGCGGCGTGGATTTTACCATCGATCCAATCCATCCTGATGAAGATATAATCCTTCAAAAGATAGAAATGTATGAGATATTTTCATGATTAATCTAACCTGTCCATCTTGCAAGACTAATCTGAAACCTCATTACCATAATGGTTCAAAGGAACCCTCATACCATTATTGTCAGGACCGAAGAGCACCCTATGCAAATATGCCGCATTACAAGTTTTTTAGTCAAGATGGTTATGGCTATGAAGTATTTCTGATTTGGATTGATGCTAAAAAGGGTGATTGCTATTCTATTAAAAGAGATTTCGAAAATGGTAATTATACAAAGGTAGAAATTTCTTACAGAGTTACTGATACGAATTTCCCAGACGTTCAGGTAAGAAAAACAATTACTAGAACATTTAGCGCTGAAGATTTCGAATTTGATTCTGCCGATGTAGAAGGATTAAGAAAAAAAGTAACCAATATGGTTGAGATTGCGGAGACATTCCTATGAATCAGGAACAATTCCTGGAAAAGGTGGTTTGTCCACGCTGCGAAACTAAAATGGATAACAAAGTTCCATTTAACTCTCCTTTAGTATGTGTTTGTCGTCAGTCCAAATGTATGAGTACCGGAACTAGTACTTCATTTAAGCTCAACCTAAATAGTGAATTATCAATATTTGTACAAATATTCAATGATAAGGCTAAGCAACCCTATTTCTATATTGCTGCCGAGAATAGACCATTTTATCCATTGTATAAAGAAGATTTAATTCCAGATTTTATATTCTTGCCGTTAGATCAATTAATTCACAAAGTAGAAATACTTGCGACATTCTCATGAAATGCTTTTTATGTCAAGGTGATATTGTTTACTATGCTGATGAATTCAAACATTACGTATGGAGAAGGACTGGTCATAAAGTAATAAGTAGAACAAGCTATACTTGTTTGAGTTGTCAGAATGTAAGGCTATCAGTTAATTTCCCTGAGGAAGAATTATATTCATTTCAAATTAGTATTGACAGTGGTTATCATATTTGGGCATCGAAAGATGAAAAGAGCATAACCATCTCGCCGCCAAAATCATCCAGAGAAAAGGACATAATCATTCCTTGGGTTGATACTATTGGTATGAAAAATATTGTAGAATTTCTTGCATTAATCCATTAGATTTGGAAAAGAATATTTCAAACATGGATGACATGATCCATTATAGATGTCAGTGCTCTCATTCTTTTAAAATTCCATACGATAAAGATGAGCCACTCGATTCATTTATAATTAATCTCGCCATCTGCGATGGTTACTTTGAAGGTAAAGGTGGAAAAATAGGTAAACGTGTCATTGAGATAGATGTAGATACAGGGAAAGAAATTTTTACTGTAAAATTCCTTTCGGAACAATTATCATTATTGGATAATGCCAAATATTTTAATTGCAATTATATTCCAGACTTTATTTTTCTGCCCAAAGAACAATTAATGGAAAAATTATATGAGTTCCTCACCTTTATTTAATGGTCCATATTGTCCTTTTTGTAATGAGCTTCTTACCGCAGGGTGGAATGTCTACTTTTGCAGCCATGGAGAAAAAGTCAAAGGTGAATATCATTTGCTCTATTATCCACAACAAAAAATTATCGTCTCTACCCACGAATACGGATCTTTCCATTTTACTTTTGACGGTAACAAAATAACCTGCGTTATCTTTGTAGATGAAAATTCCGGAGAAAGAATCTGGCTGTCCTCAGATATGGATCGCTGTGATACCCTTAACACTATCAAGGTTAAAGATATTTCCGTGAATTCTATTCCAGAGATAGTTGAGAGGTTTGAGGTTCGAAGAGTATTCAAATGATGAATTTTGATGATTTCGAAAAGAAAGCCAAATGCATTTATTGCGAGCGCCCCATAAATGTCAAACATCGTCTTCGTACAAGTAAGACGACTACTCTCTATAAATGTGAATGTTCCCTATCCAATCGATTCAAATTCAAAGATGGTTATACATTTAACCTTCCAGTATCAAATAAATATGAATTCTTTATTGATACTAGGAAACCAACCTTCGAAATTATTCTAATCAATAAAGTATACTCCGACCAGGAAACTAGGAAGACTATCTTTGAAACCAATGAGCTTCCGGATTTCATTTTGCTCCCAAGATTAAAGCTCATCGATAGGCTCGAAGACTACCTCGCCTGGATATAATCATCCTCATGAGCGATTTAATCATTGACCCAGGAAAAGCTTTCAGCATGATTCAGGAGTGCTTCTTTGACTTCTATCTATGTCCGGACTGCCAAACTTCCCCAAAGGAACCATCCCTGCCGGAAGAAAAGAAACTCAAATATAGCTGGTGCCAATGCTTTAAACTCCGCCGTTATAAATCCGATTCTTTCTATTCTGTCTCCTATAAAGAAGCTATGGTCTTTCATGTAAAGGATGACCTCCAATGGATTGCTTATTATACTTACTCTATTAAGGATTCATTAAAGTTCAGGGTTGTGGAAGGCGCCGTTCGTTTTGACGTCCAAGAACTAGTAAACAAGAAACCTTCCCTTGAATACACCAAGATTCCAGATTTCGTATTTAAACCATTGGATCAAATGGAACAGAACATCCAAACTTTAATTACGTTTCAATGAACTTCGAAACCTACCGTTGCCCCAATTGCAAGACCCGAGCGAAGAAACCTTTCTGGTCTTTTCTTAACCCGCTCCGAATCTATGACGAAGTCTTCTGCAAGTGCAAATCCCTTAGACTATCATATTTAGAGAAATATAATTTATTAATCTTTATATTTGAAGATATGTCTTGGGCTATTAATTCTGATAGAATGGAGTTAGTTGTATCCCCAACGGAAAATCATCGACAGCATAATTCTAAATTATTTAATATTTACCAATATCGAATTGAACATTCCTTTAATCCAATTGAATTTATTAATTATCCATTAGATAAAATGATACAGAAGTTCCAAACTATGGTTACCTTCCAATGAGTAGAACATATAAGTGCCCCATCTGCGATGCAGAAATGGTACAGTCCGAACACACCACATTAATCTATAATTGTCCCAATAAAATATTATTAAATGACACCTACGAATCCCATTATTCTTTTGATTTAAGATTCGATGATGATACTGAGGAGTTCTTCATTGCTCAGGAAGAATGGATCTTTTATCCATATCTCATCATGAGATTGGCTTCCAATGTGGATTGGGGACATAAAACCACCTTCTTCATTGCCGAGGATTGGGATAATCCGGGATATCGTTGGCATATGAACCTTACCCCGGAAGAATTCGCCGAAGCCTTCCCCAATTTTAATCCAAAAGAATTTGATTTAATCAAACCAAAACTTGAAGTATTTAGTACATTTGCATAGTAAGCGCGACGACACTATATTGCGATCGATCGCGCCCCATCCGCCGAAACCATCCATGAATTTCTTCGAATTCTCCTGCTACCACTGCCATCAAAAGGTCGATCCCACTCCTTCCAATGATAATTATTACTGCGAGTGCAGTAAGCTCACAATCCTCCGCTTCCCAACCGGAGACATGATTGTCATCGAATTATTAAATAAACATGAAATCTGGTTGGAAACCTTCACGGATAATCCAGATCTAAACAAATTCATTCTATATGATATGACCGGAGGCATCCTCGGCGCCAAGCCGCTCCTCCAATTTCAACCCATCCCCGAGGATATCTTTAAACCAACCCTCGAAGAAATGACTAAATATCTCGATACCCTATTAACCTTCTCATGAGCAATCTCGAATTCATCGAGGCATTCATCTGCCCCTATTGCAAGCATTCTATTAAACATTTCTCCCAACATGGCACCTCCTATATCGACTATGAATGCCAATGCAAGATGGCTTCTTTCTACCATTATACCGATTCCAACCATTATGTCATGTTCCTCAACCTCCCCGGTCCCTATCAACTCCAAATCTATGTTGGACAATATGAACAATACCCTTTCCGACTCGTCGAATTCCCGGCTAAAGACCAAATCGTCAATGTCTGGACCGCTGAACATTTAAATCTCGACCATATTCCCGATTTGGACTACTCAAACGTCGATAAACTAATGAAACAGCTCGAAATCTTGGTGACCTTCCAATGAGCGATTTCCGTTTTATAACCAATTTTGTCTGCCCCCATTGTTCATCCAAACCCAAGGCTCCCGCTTATGCCGAGGAGCTTTCATCGGGAGATGCTTTCCAATGTGAATGCAAAAGAACCAAGCTAATCCATTTCCGTCGCTCCGATTCCTTAATCGTTAATTATTCCGATTCTTTAACTATCCAAATCCATGTGGATGCCAATGAATCTATTTTTCAAATCATTGAGCCATCCCAAGAACAACCCCCGCCTGGAATGGACTATGCAGCCAATGTCGTTTGTTCCCTAAACAGCATCCCCGAATTCGTCAAACCTACCATTCAGGATACCATCATCTTCCTCGAAACCTTAGTAACCTTCAAATGAACCCATTCGATTTTGTTAAGAATTTTACCTGTCCCCACTGCAAGTCCAAATGCGATCGGTTCGATGTTGATAATAATGGCTATTGCCAATGTCGCAAGTCTTCTTACTTTCTCTACTCCGTCTCCAAGGTAAACCGATTAACTTGCCATCTCACCAAGGACTATTATCTAACAATTTATTCCCCCTCCGAAATCAATATGTTCGGTGCAAGAGATGAATGGGATTTCGAAATTTCAAGCTATCCTTCCATGAACACCATCGTTGAGCTGGACTTCATTCCCGATTACCTCGATTGGGATAATATTCAAAACCTAATCAAACAAGTTGAAATAATGGATACCTTCCAATGAACCATCCCTTTATCGATTCCTTCCTCTGCCCCCATTGCCAGAAACCTATTAACATCAAGGTCGATGACAATATAAGAGACTTCATCTGCGAATGCGGTAACTGCTCCCTTTGCAATGATGATAGCGGAATCTCCTTGGTCGTTAATCTTGCCGATGAATTGCAGGCATGGGTCGATATCAATAAGCATTCCGAGGAATTCGTCCTAATGAAATGGTCCGGCGGCAAAATCGATAAATATCTCATCCGCCTCAACTACATCCCCAACTTCTCCAAACCATCCATGGACCTAACCATGCAAGCCATCGATACCCTATTAACTTTCAAATGAACTTCGAATTCTTTAAAGATAATGTCAAATGTCCCCGATGCTTCGCCTCCTTCTCTCGTAAAGAACTAACCGGAACCGTCTATTGCCATTGTCACTTCTCCCGCTATGAGCCCAAAGAGAAATCCATCCTCCTCGATTTCAATCCAAATCTCCTCCTCATCGTTTGCGAGAACCAAACCTTTGCCTCTATCCATCATGTCAATCTCGATTGGGATCGCATCCCCGATTGGCTCCTGGAGCCCAATGTCGAAGAACTCCTTTATGATTTTTTAAATTATTTATGAATTTCCAAATCTTTAAAGAAAAATTCCGCTGCCCCGATTGTAAAACCAGTTTCATTCCTTCCAAAGGGTCTGAGCATCTCTATTGCCGTTGTACCAATGCCTGCCTCTACTTCTCTTCCAGCATCTCTTGGGGAATTGAAAAGGATGAATACAAAGGCTATGAATATGTCATATGTGTCAGCAATAATGACTCTATTACTATCTACTTCGGTCTCAATAAGCTCCGCATCGGTTCCATCCCGCCCTGGATCCTCGATGATGACATCAAGGAACATCTTGACCTTCTAGTAACTTTTAATTAAAAAACTTTCCCCCAAATCCCATAATCTCAAACTACCCCAGACAAAACATGTACAATTTTTAGAACTTTTCATGAACCCAACTCCCTACACCTACGCAGAACTCTTCCAATACGTTAAGACCATGAAAGCTAATCTCCCCCAAGACCCCATCATCCCAGATTCCGATATCGAATTCATTGATAACTTCCAATGCCTCCTATGCCAAACTCCCCTCCACTATAAACCCATCGAACTCGTAGATGATACAGAGATTGGAGAATGCAAGTGCGGTAAGACCTTCTGCGCCAGGTCCATTATCAATTCCAAGTTCCCAGTTCCCGTTAGAGACCTTGCTATGATTCTCCCTGGATGGATTGTCGCTCTCCCCTGCCATGGTCAGAAAGCAGGTTGGATGATCTCTTCCTCTCCCATCAATGAGAACTACAATCCCCTTCTTAAGATTCTCCTCATATCCAATGCCACCTTCCCATGGAATGCCCAGCTCGATTCCATTCCAGATTTCTTCCGAAATGCATCCGAAATCTCTGAGATTCTCCTCCGCCTTGAACAGTGGGTGCCCTTTGTCTAGCTTCTCAGAATTCTATAAGTGTCCACTCTGTCGCTCCCATCTCGACCCCAATTGGATCCCATCCTCTCCCAAAACCTCCTCCCTAGAACGCTCATGTAATTGTGGAAAGTTCGCCGCCCTCACGGCTAAAGATCAGCCCCACCTTAATATCCTAATGATTAGGTTGGATAATTGGTCCATTATCATGACTCAATTTGAGAGAGAAAATGGTTGGTATAGCTATCGCTTTAATGCCGCCCCCGTACTCATCTCCGGTTCTAATATCCTAAATTGCTTTACTACTAACTATAAATCAGTTAACTGGGTTATTGACCTAGATTACTTGCCTGACTTCATGCATATGCGTTCAAAGTCGGGGAGCATTGAGGCGCTGGAGAAGCAATTGGAGCTTTTATTGGCTTTTGTGTAGTAATTCGTAATTCAAAATAATTAAATGGTAATAGAGGTTGTCCTAAGCTTGAGTGGGAGATAGTGGGAATTGGTGGCAAAAAGTACCAATTGAATGGCTGTTTTGCCCAATTTACCCCTCTCATAGCCTTTCTAAGTAGTTCTGAGCTATTAGTTTAGTCGTAAACCCCCTGTTTGGGAGGCAAGAACCGTGCCAGCGCACATGTCCCACAGGTTCGTACCTGGCATGTGGATTGCCTACAGGGTGGGTGGCATGGTTCTTGCTTAATGCAATATAGCTATGCCAACTACTTTGTAGTATAATTGTTTTCATTGTAGGATAGTTTATTTGAAAGCAATATTCATACCAACTACATTTCATTACATATCCTACTCTTTACATTCCGTTCAGTAGTCCGATGTAGGTCTAACTCGCCCCAGGTAGTCAAATTTAGGGCTGGCATACCCCTTGCACTTACTTAGCAAGGGTCGTGCCACCTACATTACCCCCGATCTCGCCTCCTGTGTGATGTTCAGGTGGTCTATTGTGGGTGGCACAGGTCTTGTATAAAGCAAGATTCGTGCCGAGCGTCGTTCTATCCCACCTTTCCTCCAGTCTACCCTGGAAGACCTACCTGGATCATTGACGCCCCCGCACCCCATACCTACATGTCGGTACAGTGTGATTACGAGGGGTTAGCGCTGGCATGGCATGTGGTCCGGGCAGCGCCCGGAGGAGAGGTGTGACATGTCGGAGATTCAGACCTGGTGTGGCAACTGTGGCATCGAGTGCGATACGCTCCGCCCCTGGCGCCGTAATGAGAAAACTGTCCGCCCGCCTCGCACTTATCCCGACTTATCCCACAACGGTAGCGTTGCTCCCACATGGTTCGAGTCTTGCAGAAAGCAAGATGCATGCCGGGCGTCGTACCATGATGGTATAGTTCTTGCATAAAACAAGATTCGTGCCAAACTCGCGGCGTTCTTTGTTGGCTTCAATCTTGCTTTATACAGGATTCATGCCATGTGGGGTCCTTAGTTGGATCGTATCTTGCTTTTTACAAGAACCATGCCATGTGTGGTGATGTCGTACGAAACAGTTGGATCCAATCTTGCTTTATGCAAGATAGCCGCCGCCAGGTAGGACATTTCCAGACCTGTCGGGTGCTTGGCACAGATGTTGCATAAAGCAAGATACCTACCGCTCCACGAGCTCCGCGGCGCACCTTGCCCCACATCACTCCCCTGAGGTGCGAGCTTTCCACACATGCCGACTGGGGGCGCCGAGGCTCGTCCGGAAAGTCGCGAGACGTCGCGCCAAGTGACCCTAGGATGCGCCGATCCTGTAGAGGCGCCTCTACCCCGCTTGCCCGCTAGCGGCGCATCCTAGCGGCGTATAGCGCGAGGCGGCTTTCCCTACATCGGTACTGGATGTAAGATGATCCCCCTGGGGTGTAGGCGATCCAGTTTCCGCCGCGGGATTCCCTAACGATCTCGCGAGGTTAGTGAATTACAGTGACATTGTTGGTGGATCGGCGATCCATACCCCGCGAGACCCGTGCCATGTAGTCAAACGTGGTACAAGAAATTCCCTAATCGAATTCGATACTTAGCAGAACGATCAAAAGTGTAGGACAAGGTAGATCGATCTAACTAATCTTCTTACTTGACGTAACCTCGCGATATCATTGGGTTTCGGATCGCTGGCATGACCCTAGCAATACCCTCTCGCGTCACGACGGCACCGCGAATAGCGGATGCTCTCTTCGGGTGTCGCGCATGGTGGATGCATGTGCGACACCGACTCCCGATGTAGGCGAGCGAAACGCTCTTGCACCTACAATGGCGCCACACGAAACTGTCTGGCTTGGGGGCTGAATGCCCCACATAGGGTAGCGCTCTTTTACAATCTAGCAGTCTCACGAACGCGCACCATACGCGCGAACGGTGAAACTACATGTCGTATGTCCCGACACATTGTGTCAAAAGGGAGCATGTAGCGGATCCTAGTAGATCGGTGTGCGAACCATGCGAATCCCGCATACACTGTATGCAAAAGGGAGCGTGGGAAAACTACATGTGGCGTAACTCGCATATCCCACATGTAGGGCGCAAGTAGTGGGCTAGGGGACGTGTCCTATACCTACATGGTTTACCATGTAATAACTAGGCTACTCTCTCCTACACCCTGTCGGTCAAGGGGATCAAGCAACGCACACTATGTAACTATTGTGCTAGCTAGGATGAAACGCCACTAGATCCAAACTGTAACTATGCGATCTCGCGATACTCTCGCAAAAGGGACATAGGAAAAGGTAGGATATAGGGGCAAGAGACGGATGCCATATCCCATATGGTAACAACGGCGGTAGATATACTACATGCTCGTTATCGGGAAGGCTAACCATTCGTCGCCTACTAGTGTCACAATGTATGCCTTAGTCGTGATGCCGCGCTAACCTGGACGACCACTAACGGGCAATGTAGGCGGACCTCGCATGGCGTCCTACATTGAACGCACAAGTGTGAAAACATAGAGGGTGAAAGATAGACTGCCACGTAACGAAACATACCACATATTCCCCTGGTAGGGGTGAGTGTGTGGATGATTCGTACGTGGCGCCAAGCGGTTATCCATGCTAGTATTCGGCGGATAGTCGTTTCGCGCCACGCACGATTCCACGAAACCTACACCGGCTCACACTAGAGCCGATTCACACAGAAGAGGCTACTATGACCACGAACAACGCCACGGGCTCCGCTGTCCTCACCTCTGCCACCTCGACCGTCATGTCGGATGAGCTGTTCGAGCGTCTCACCGAGTGCGTCAAGGACCTTCACCACCTCACCTCCTTGATGCCCGCCGACTCCAAGGTGGGAGAGATCCCCACTGAGTTCCCGAAGCTGGGTACGGACGAGTGGGAGAAGGTGATGGTCAAGGCGCTCAATGCCACCCGTCGCTACAAGAAGGCGAAGAAGGAGGAGCAGGTGCGACAGTTCCGCGCAGGGTGCGAGAAGGTCGTTGCAGAGGCGCGAGGTGTGCAGATGAAGGCGAAGGAGGAGTACGACGCACTCTCTCCCAGCCTGAAGGCGATCATGCCCAAGTTCCCCACCAACGTCGACATCGCGGTGTCCGACTTCTCCGACATCTTCCCCGAAGGTACCACCTCGGAGCGCATGGTGGTCCTCCTGAAGGATCTTGGCTACAAGATCGCCAAGACGGCTGGCGGCGCATGTGTGCAGGTGTCGCTCATCCCGGAGACGAAGGAGGAGAAGGACGCACGTGTGGGTGTCGTCCGCCGTCCCGCCGCCTGATGTGAGTCAGGAAACGACATCGAGCCCTCATGCGCGATAGGTGCATGGGGGCTTTCGTCGTTATCTGATAACCACGCACAAGGTAGGACACCATGCGTCAAGGTGTCGGACTACACCCTCCGACCGAGGGTCGGACAGACTATCTCTATGAAGGGAGTGCACACACATGTCGTCTAAGTCAGGTGAATATGCGGTGATTCATGCGCGCAAGCGATTCATCGAAGGACATGCGCACCTAAACGGAGAGATGGCGGTGTTCAACGCACATCAAACCACCATTCTCGATGATGCCCGACGTTTCAGCAAGCTTGCTGGCGCGGATGGGATTCCCAACTACCGTGTAGTTGCCATCGTCATGATGGGTTACTCGCGCCCCGATCCGAATGTGTGGACCGATTCCCCCACACACGAGGTCGCGCGCTGGGAGCTGGGAGACTGACATGTCGTACAAGCAAGCGCAAGGTGTGCTCGATGACATGAGCGATGCGCAGGTGTGCGCAACCAAGCAAGCCTTGGAAGCGCGCTTCCCCCTCGATCCTGCCGAAACCTGCAATGGTGTAGGTATCGGTGAGTGGCACGAGCTGGTCTACGCTGAGTGGGACCGACGTGGGGGAACGTGGAAAGTGTGGGAGGGTAACCCTGGCAAGGTGTGCGGTGGGTTGTGTGAGCCTATGTGTGCACAATGCAACCATCTCGCCGATGACGCCGCCTACGACCGTTACCTGTAAGGAGAAGTGAAACAATGTCGGAAAACAACACGCAAGAACTCACATATCATGCGGTGTCCAACGCTGAGGGTTTGGTGCTTGCCGTGTACGGTGAAGCGCTCCTCAGTGAGGCGCAAGAAAAGGCACGCACGATCGCAAGGTCGACCACGTGCGCGACCTACCTACACTCGG
>Ga0164243_10008438_pt1 | contig 15186 bp, 14 predicted proteins | sample OricompcompostOP_FD_108781 | JGI IMG/M metagenome (GOLD analysis project Ga0164243, IMG submission 108781) | Organic Plus compost microbial communities from Emeryville, California, USA - Original compost - Organic plus compost (OP) | ecosystem: Engineered > Solid waste > Mixed feedstock >... | reverse complement strand
GTCGGAGCCGGCTCGGGGCTCGGTGGTGGCGCGAGCGGTGCTCGGGACCTCCTCGGTGGCGCGGATCTCAGTGGTGGCCGCGGTGGCGGGTGCGGGGCTCGCGAGCAGCGGCAGGAGCAGCAGGAGCGCGGCTCCGCGTCGGGATGTGATCACAGACTGTGACTCCAGTGTCAGCCGAACGGCGTTTGCGAAGATTGTTGAACATGATTATCGTTACCGCCTGTTGCTGACAACCGGGGCGGAGGAGTTCGAGTGGGTCACCTGCTGATGGTGGAGAGCTGGGTCGGCGCGATGAGCACGCTGCTGCCGAGAGGCATCCGCGACGCCGGGCACGACTTCAGCTTCCTGACCCGGGACGTGCACCACTACCTCCGCGCCTGGCAACGCCCCGGCGCGCACCCGCTGCTCGGCGGCCGCAACGTCCTCGGCGCGGAGACCAACGAGCAGACCGACCTGCTCGACCACGTCGCGCGGCTGCAGCCCGCCCTGCGCTTCGACGGGGTGCTGACCTCGTGCGACTACTACCTGCCCACCGCCGCGCGGATCGCCGACCGGCTCGGGCTGCCCGGCTGCCCGCCGGAAGCCGTGGAACGCGCCTGCAGCAAGGACCTCACCCGGCTCGCGCTGCGCGACGCCGGCGTGCCCGGGCCCGCGTTCGCCCTCGCCGAGAGCACCTCCGGGCTGCTGGAAGCCGCCGAGGTCATGGGCTACCCGCTGGTGCTCAAACCCGTCGACCTGTGCGCCGGGATGTTCGTGCGCGAAGTCGCCGACCCCGACCAGCTGCGCGCGGCCGCCCGCGACCTCGCCGGCTTCCCCGTCAACGCGCGCGGGCAGCGCCGCAGCAGCACCGTGCTGCTCGAAGAACTCCTGTCCGGGCCCGAGGTCAGCGTCGAAGCTGTCACCGCCCGCGGGCGCACCACCGTCATCGGCGTGACCGACAAGAGCACCGCCGGGCACCCGTGGTTCGTCGAAACCGGCCACATGTTCCCCGCCGAAATCGACGAACCCACCCGCCGCGACGTCGTCGCCACCGCCGTCGGCGCGATCGAAGCGCTCGGGCTGGACAACACCGTCACGCACACCGAGATCAAGCTCACCTCCGGCGGTCCGCGCGTGGTCGAGGTCAACCCGCGGCCCGCGGGCAACCAGATCACCGAGCTCATCCGGCTCGTCACCGGCATCGACCTGCCCGGCGTGCACGCGCAGGTCGCGCTCGGCGACACCCCCTCCGCCGACGCCGTGCCCACCGGCACCGGCAGCGCCGCGATCAGCTTCCTGCTGCCGCCGCGCGCCGGGCAGCTGCACGAGATCCGCGGGGCCGACGCGATCGCCGGCGCCGACGGGGTCGTGGACAGCTCCTGGAAACCGCAGGGCCACCACGCCGGGGCGCCGACCAGCAACAACAACTACCTCGGGCACGTCGTCGTCACCGACCCGCGGCCCGGCGCCGCCCGCGCCCGCGCGGACGAGGCCATCGCCTCCGTCGAGGTCGTCTACGCCGACGAGCGGGTGTCGGCATGAGCGAACTGACCGACCTGGGGCGGTTCACCGCCGCGGTCGCCGACGGGTTCGCCGGGGACGACGTGCGGTCCGCCGAGGTCAGCACCGCGTTCCTCACCCAGCAGGGCGTCCGGCACACCGGGCGCGGCCGCGGCTACCGCAACCACGTGCTCAGCCTGCGGGTCGAGGACGCGGTCGGGTCCTGCGCCGTCGAACCCGGCGAGCTCGCCGACGTGCCAGTCGAGGACATCGCGGGCACGTCGGTGCAGCAGCTGCTGCAGCACCCGCGGGCAGCGGTGCGCATCGCCGCGCTCGACGCCTACCTGATGTGGAAGTACCCGCACCGCGAGCACGGCGCCGAACTCGTCGTCGATCGCGGTAGCTCGCTGCAGAAATCCCTGCAGCGCGCGGAATTCGTGGTCGACCTCGTGCCGCCGGGCACCCGGCGCGTGCTCGTCGTCGGCGTCGTCAACTCGCTGCTGCAGCGGCTGCGCGAACGCGGCATCGACTACGTGCCCTGCGACCGCAAAGGCGGGCGGACCGAGTGGGGCGAACCCGTGCGCCCCGACGGACTGCCCGAACTGGACCGCTGCGACGCGGTGCTGGCCACCGGGATGCTCGCCGGCAACGGCACCTTCGACCCGCTGCTGGCGCGCTGCCGGGACACCGGGACCCCGCTCGTGCTGTTCGCCCAGACCGCCAGCGCCGTGCTGCCGCGGTTCCGCGACGCCGGCGTCACCGCCGTGTCCGCCGAGCCCTACCCGTTCTTCTGGCTCGACGGCGGCGCCACCTCCACCTACCGGTACACGCGGGAGGACGTTCGTTGACCTCGCACACCGAACCGGCGCAGGCCCAACCCGGGCTGCTCGCGCTGCTGCGCGACACCCCGCTCGCGCACGTGCGCACCCCGCTGCCCGACGCGCACCCCGGCTTCTGGGCCAAGCTCGAATGCCTCAGCGCCGGCGGGATGAAAGCCCGCGCGGCCGTGTCGATGCTGCGCGGAGCCCGCGCCCGCGGGCTGCTGCGGCCCGGCGGACCGGTCGTCGAATCCACCAGCGGCACCCTCGGCATCGGGCTCGCCTTCGCCGGACAAGCCCTCGGCCACCCCGTCGTGCTCGTCGTCGACCGCGAACTCGAACCCCCCATGCGGTCGCTGCTGCGCGCGCACGGCGCCCGCGTCGAAATCGTCGACCGGGCCCACCCCGTCGGCGGCTGGCAGCAGGCGCGGCTCGACCGGGTGCACGAGCTGTGCGCCGACCTGCCCGGCGCCTACTGGCCCGACCAGTACAACAACCCGGACAACCCGGCCGGGTACACCGGACTCGCCGAGGAGATCGCCACCGAGCTCGGCAGCGCCGACGTCCTCGTGTGCAGCGTCGGATCCGGCGGGCACAGCGCCGGAATCGTGCGCACCCTGCGCCGGCACTGGCCGCGGTTGCGGCTGATCGGCGTGGACACCGTCGGCTCCACCATCTTCGGCCAGCCCGCGCGGCACCGGCTCATGCGCGGGCTCGGCAGCAGCATCTACCCGCGCAACGTCGCCTACCCCGAATTCGACGAGGTGCACTGGATCGGACCCGCCGAAGCCGTCGACGCCTGCCGCAGGCTCGCCGCCGGGTCCTTCGTCACCGGCGGGTGGAGCACCGGGGCGGTCGCCCTGGTCGCCGCCTGGGCCGCGCGCCGCGAACCGGGAGCTCGAGTGGTGACCGTGTTCCCCGACGGGCCGCACCGCTACCTCGACTCGATCTTCAACGACGACTTCTGCCGCAGACACGGGCTGCTCGACCGCAGCCCCGCCGAGCGACCGGTCGAGATCACCCGGCCGGACGCCGTCGAAGTGCACGGCTGGGCCCGCTGCCGCGAGGTGCGCGACCCCGCACTGGAGGTGCCGGCATGAGAATCCGGTGGCACAGCAGCGCATTGCAGCTGCGCGAACCGTTCCGGATCTCCCGGTCGGTGATGAGCTCCCGCGGCGCGGTGCGCGTCGCGCTCTCGCACGGCGAGCACACCGGGCACGGGGAAGTCGTCACCAGCACCTTCTACGACCTGGACGAACGGCGCATCGACGAGCAGCTCACCGCGCTGCGCCCGCAGGTCGACGCGTGCGGCGACCCGGGCGCGGTGCTCGACGCGCTGCCCGAGTGGGCCCCGCGCGCCGCCCCCGGCGTGCTGGCCGCCGTCGACGCCGCAGCGCACGACCTCGCCGCGCGGGAGAAGGGCGTCGCGGTGCACGAGCTGCTCGGGCTGCCCGCGCCCGGGGACGTGCCCACCGCGCGCACGATCGGGATCGTGCCGGTCGAGCAGGCCGTCCGGACCGCGGTGGAGCTCACCGGGCAGGGCTTCACGGTGCTCAAGATCAAAATGGGTGGGGGTGACGACCTCAACCGGCTCGCCGCCGTGCGCGCTGCCGCCCCCAACGTGGTGCTGCTGCTCGACCCCAACGGGGCCTGGCAGCCCGACGAAGCCGTCCGGTTCCTCGAATCCGCCGCGCAGCACGGGATTTCCGCCGTCGAGCAGCCCATTCCGGCCGGAACACCGGACCTGCTCGGCTGGGTCGCGCAGCGCAGCCCCATCCCGGTCATCGCCGACGAGGACGCCGCCGGGCTCGCCGACGTGCGCGCCCTCGGCTCCCGCGTGCACGGGGTGAACGTCAAGCTCGCCAAGTGCGGCGGGCTGCGCGCCGCGCGGGAACTCATCGACACCGCCCGCGCCGCCGGAACCGACGTGATGCTCGGCTGCCTGGTCGCCAGCAGCCTCGGCATCGCGCCCGCGGTCCACCTGGCCGGGCTCGCGCGGTGGGTCGACCTCGACGGGCACCTGCTGCTGGCGGAAGCCCCCTGGGACGGCATCGGCGGGACCGCGGGAACCCTGCGGCTCAGCGGTCGGCCCGGGCTCGGCGTGCGGCCGCGGGAGGAGCCGTGAACACCTGGCGGCTCATCCGGTCCTTCCCGCCGGCGGTGCAGGTGCTGCTGGTCAACCAGTTCGGCGTGAACACCGGGTTCTACCTGCTCATCCCGTACCTGTCCGGCTACCTCGGGCACGACCTGGGCATGTCGGCCGCGCTGGTCGGGGTGGTGCTCGGCGTGCGCAACCTCAGCCAGCAGGGGCTGTTCCTGCTCGGCGGCTCGGCCGCGGACCGGCTCGGCGCGCGCCGGGTCATCATCGCCGGGTGCGCGCTGCGCGCGGTCGGGTTCGGGCTGTTCGCGTTCGGCACCGCGGTGCCGGTGCTGCTGCTCGCCTCCATCCTCAGTGGACTCGCGGGGGCGCTGTTCAACCCCGCCGTGCGCGCCTACCTCGCCCAGGAGGCCGGAGACCGGCGGGCCGAGGCGTTCGCGCTGTTCAACGTGTTCGCCAACGTCGGCGCGCTGCTCGGGCCGCTGCTGGGCAGCGTGCTCGTCGTCATCGGGTTCGCCACCTCCGCGGTGGTGGCCGCGGTCGTGTTCGCGCTGCTGACCCTCGCCCAGCTCGCCGTGCTGCCGCCGCGGGAGGTGCCGCGCGCGCGGAACTCGGTGCTCACCGACTGGCGCGGCGTGCTCGCCGACCGGCGGTTCCTGGCGTTCACCCTCGCGCTGACCGGGATGTTCGCGCTGCAGAACCAGCTGTACCTGCTGCTGCCGATGGAGGCCTCGCGCGCCGGTGGCAGCGGCGGCGCGGTCGCCGCGGTCTTCCTGGTGTCCACAGTGGCCAGCCTGCTGCTGCAGGTGCGGATCACCCGGTACTTCCAGCGGACGTGGAGCCGCGGGCGGTCCATCGCCGCCGGCATGGCCCTGATGGGCCTGGCCTTCACCGGCACCGCGGCCGGCTCGGTGCTCCCGCCCGCCGCACCGGGCAGCGGGCTCGGCGCGATCGCGCTGCGGATGGCGCCGGTGCTGCTGGCGACGCTGGTGCTCACCGCCGGGCTGATGCTGGCCCAGCCGTTCGTCAACGAGCTCATCCCGGAGTTCGGCGACGAAACGCTGTCCGGCACCTACTTCGGGGTGTTCTACCTGGCCTCCGGCGTGACCGCGGCCGCGGGCAACGCCGCGATCGGCTGGCTCGCCGACGCCGCGGGAACGCAGCTGCCGTGGGCGCCGTCGGTGCTGTGCTGCGCGCTCGGCACCGCCTCCGCGCTCGCGGTGCTGGCGCTGGTGCGCGGCGGCCTCCTCGGACCGACGACCGAACGACCAGCAGGGGAGCCGGAGTGCCGCACGACGCGAACTTCCTGACCGACAACCCGGAGCTGTACGAGCAGCAGTTCCCGGACCCGGACGAGATCGCCGCGCGGTTCGTGCTCGACCTCGTCGAGTCCTTCGTGGACACACCCGCGGCCCCGGGGCGCGAGCTGCTCGACGTCGGCTGCGGAACCGGGCGCGACGCGGCGTGCTGGGCGCGGCACGGCTGGCAGGTCACCGGGCTGGACAGCTCGCCTCGGATGGTCGAGCACGCCGCGCGGCGGTGCCCGCGGGGCCGGTTCTCGGTCGCGGACATGCGCGCGTTCTCCTTCGACCGCGGCTTCGACGTCATCACCTGCCTCGACAGCGCTTTCCTGTACTGCCACCGCAACGCGGAACTCGTGGAGTTCCTGACCCGCTGCCGCCGCCACCTGCGGCCCGGTGGGCTGCTCATCGCGGAGATGCGCAACGGCGCCTTCTTCCTCGGCAACACCGAACTCCTGGACGGGGTGCGGGAACGCGAGGTCCGCTGGCAGGGGGCCACCTACCGCTCGCGCACCAGGCTGTGGATCGACCACGCCGCGCAGCTGCTGCGCCGGGAACGGATCTGGGACCTGCCGGACCGCACCGAGCCGCTGGCGCAGCGCTCCGCCTGGCGGCTGCTGTTCCCGCAGGAGATCCGGTTCCTGCTGGAGAGCACCGGGTTCGAGGTGCTCGCGCTGTTCGACGAACCCGGTCCGCGCACCGACCCCGCCTGGCGCCCCGGCGCGGAGCTCACCTCCGGGGTGAGCACCGCGTTGTCCGGCGACCGGCTGCACCTCGTCGCGCGGGTCTGACCCGATCGTCCTCCTCTCTCGTCGCACCCGAACTGAACGGAGCAGTGCGCTGATGAACCACGGAAACCCCGACCTACCCGAGCAGCCGGGGCCGACCGGGCTCCCGGGGCCGACCGGGCAACCGGGGCCGACCGGGCAGCCGGGAGAGCCTGCGCGGCCGGGGCCGAGCGGGGCCGCGGCGTTACCCCGCCGCGGGTTCCTCGGCCTCGCCGGAGCCGCCGCGTTCGGCGCGGTGGCCGGCTGCGCCCCCGGCGCCGGGCAGCAGTCCGGGGCGCCGCGGCCCGGTGGCCGGCTGCGCGCGGTGTTCCCCGGCGGCGGCGCCGACGAGGTGCTCGACCCGCACCTGACCGACCTCTACAGCGAGATCGCCCGCGCGAAGGCGCTGTTCGACAAGCTCGCCGACTACGGCTCGGACATGTCCCCGCAGCCCCGGCTGGCCGAGCGCTGGGAGGCGAGCCCGGACCTGCGCACCTGGCGGATCACGCTGCGGCAGGCCGCGTTCCACGACGGCCGCCCGGTGCGCGCCGCGGACGTCCTCTTCAGCTACGCCCGCATCCTGCGCCCGGACAGCACCCGCCGGGCCAAGGCCAGCCTGTCGGTCGTCGACCTGCCGAACAGCCGCGCGCTGGACGACCGCACCGTCGAATTCCGCCTCACGCGCCCGTACGCGGAGTTCCCGAACGCGATGGCGACGCTCGGCGCCTACATCGTCCCGGAGGGCACCGAGGACTTCGCCCGGCCCGTCGGGTCCGGTCCGTTCCGCTTCACCTCCTTCGAGCCGGGCCGCAGCTTCCTGGCCGCCCGCAACCCGGACTACTGGGACGGCGCCCCGCACCTCGACGAGCTGGAGATCCTCGTCAGCAACGACGAGGCCGCCCGGGTCAACGCGCTCTTGGGCGGGCAGGCCGAGTACGCGCACGACCTCACCGCCACCACCGCCCGCAGCTACGAGGCGTCCGGGCAGGTGCACATCCACCGGCTGCCGCTGAGCAACTTCCACGCCTTCGCGATGAAGACCGACCGCCCGCCGTTCGACCGGCCGGAGGTGCGGCAGGCGTTCTTCCACCTCGTCGACCGCGAGGAACTGGTGCGCTCGGTGCTGCAGGGCTCCGGGCAGGTCGCCAACGACCTGTACGGCAAGGGGTACCGCTACTACGACGACTCGCTGCCGCAGCGCGGACCGGACGTGGCGCGCGCGAAGGAGCTGCTGCGCCGGGCCGGCGCGGAGGACCTGCGGGTCCAGATGCTCACCTCCGATGTCTCGTCCGGGCTGCGCGAGGCAGCGCTGGCCTTCGCCGACCAGGCCCGCAGGGCCGGGGTCACGGTCGATGTCGTGCTGGGCGACAAGGACACCTACTGGTCGGACATCTCCGACCGCGGTGCCGTCGTCAGCTACCGCTCCGGGGCGATGCCGATCGAGTCGCACGTCTCGCAGCGGCTGCTGTCCGGCTCGACGACGAACAACACCAAGTGGCAGCGCCCCGAGTTCGACGCGCTGTACCAGCAGGCGCAGTCCACACCGGACGAAGCGCGCCGCGCCGAGCTCTACCGCGCGATGCAGCGGCAGCTCTACGACGAGGGCGGCTTCTGCTGGTGGGGCGTGTCCGACTGGATCGTGGCCACCGCGAACCAGGTCGGCGGTGTGGACGACCGAGCCCCGGCCAACACCCTGGACTGGGCCCGGTTCGACCGGGTGTGGCTGGCATGAGCCTGCCGCGCTACCTGGTTCGGCGGCTGCTGCTCGGCGTGGTGCAGATCCTCCTCGTCGTGGTCGTCGTGTTCGCGTTGACCGAGGCGTTGCCCGGGGACGCGGCGGTCACCATCGCCGGCGACAACCCGGACCCGGCGACGATCGCGCTGCTGCGCGAGCAGCTCGGGCTCGACCGACCGGCCTGGGAACGGCTGGCCGAGTGGGTCCTCGCCGCGTTGCACGGGGATTTCGGCCGCTCGCTGACCGGTCCGATGGAGGTCGCCGACATCATCGGCGCCTCCCTCGGGCCGACGCTGCTGCTCGCCGGGCTCACCCTCGCCGTGGTCGTGCCGCTCTCGCTGGTGCTGGGCGTGGTCGCCGCCAACCGCGAGGGCGGGCGAGCCGATCGGCTCATCACGACCGCGACCCTCGGCTTCTACTCGGTTCCCGAGTTCGCGATGGGCCTGCTGCTGGTGACGGTGTTCGCCGTGCAGCTCCGCTGGTTCCCGCCGACCGCGGTCGGCGGCGGTGACCTGCTGAGCCGGCCCGCCGTGCTGGTGCTGCCGGTGGTCGTGCTGCTGCTGCGCCCGATCTGCTCGCTGAGCAGGCTCGTGCGCGCCGGCATGGTGGACGCCCTGCGGTCCGGGTTCGTGCAGCAGGCCCGGCGGGTGGGCCTGCCGCCGCTGCGAGTGCAGCTCGCGCACGCGCTGCCGAACGCCGTGGTGCCCGCGGTGCAGCAGCTCGCCCGCACCACCGACTGGCTCATCGGGGGAGTGGTGGTCGTGGAGGCGATCTTCGTGATCCCCGGCCTCGGCACCGCGCTGGTCGACGCGGTCTCCTCCCGCGATCTGCCGGTGGTGCAGGGGCTCGCGGTGGTGCTCGCGACGGTGACCGTCGTGGTGAACCTGGCCGCCGACGTCGCGGCGCACGTGCTGGCCCCGGCTGCGGAGGTGTCCCGGTGAAGCGATTCCTGATCCCCGGCGCGCTGGTCGCCGTGCCGGTGCTGCTGGCCGCGTTCGGCCCGCTGTTCGCCACCGGCGGCACCGGCAAGGACGTCGCGTTCAGCAGCGGCCCCGGCCATCCGTTCGGCACCGACTTCGTCGGCCGCGACGTCTGGACGCAGGTGTTGCTCGGCGGCGGATCCGTGGTGTTCGTGGCGGTGGCCGCCACCGCCTGCACGTACCTGGTGGCGGTCCCGCTCGGGCTGGTGGCGGGCATGACCCGGCACCGGCTGGTGGACGAGGCGCTGCTGCGGCCGCTGGACGTGCTGCTGGCGATCCCGTCGATGCTGCTGCTCCTGCTGCTCGCCGCGGCGGCCCCGAGCTCGCGCTGGGTGCTGATCGCGGTGGTCACGGTCATCAACCTCCCGGACGTGGTGCGGATTTCGCGGGCCGGTGCGCTGTCGTCGGCGGCGAGCCCGGCCGTGGAGGCGATGCGGTTGCAGGGGGAGAGCCCCGCCCGCATCGGGATCGGCTACGTGGCCCGCCGGATGCTGCGGACGCTGGCCGCCGACCTCGGCACCCGGTTCACCGGTGCCATCTACCTGGTCGCCTCCGCGAGCTTCCTCGGCGTCGGCGTTGCCCCGCAGGCCGCCGATTGGGCGGCGATGATCGACCGCAACCGCACCGGGCTGTTCCTGCAGCCCTGGGCGGTGGTGCTGCCCGCGCTGCTGATCGTGGCGCTGTCGGTGGGCGTGAACCTGACCTTCGACCGGTTGCTGCGGAAGCGGAAGAGCGAGGTGCCGACGTGAACGTCGTCGAAGTGGACGAGCTCGAGGTCGCGGTCGGCGGGCGCCGGCTGCTCGGGGGTATCTCGTTCGCCCTGCCCGCCGGTTCGGTGACGGCGCTGGTCGGGGAGTCCGGCAGCGGCAAGACGACCGCCGGGCTGGCGCTGCTCGGCGAGCACCCGCCCGGCGCCGAGGTGACCGGCCGCGTGGTGGTGGACGGCCACCCGGTCACCGCGGATTCCTCGGCACCGCGCGGAAGGATCGGCTACGTCCCGCAGCACCCCTCCACCGCGCTGAACCCTGCCCGCCGGGTCGGCTCCGTGCTCCGCGAGATCGCCCGCCACCACACCACCGCGGGCTCCCGCGGCGAGCGGAAAGCCTTGGCGCGCAACAGGATCGACGAGGCGCTGCGGCAGGCGCGGCTGTCCGAGCGGCCGGATCTGCTGCACCGCTACCCGCACCAGCTCTCCGGCGGCCAGCAGCAGCGCGTTGTGCTGGCGCAGGCCCTGCTGGGCCGGCCGCGGGTGGTGGTGGCCGACGAGCCGACCACCGGCCAGGACGCGGTGACCCGGGCGCAGCTGGTGGCCGAGCTCCGCGCACTGGCCGCGGAGGGCATCGCGGTGCTGCTGCTGACCCACGACCTGGACGTGGTGCGCGGACTCGCCGACCGGCTGCTGGTGCTGCGCGCCGGCCGGGTGCTGGAGTCCGGCCCGGCCCGCGAGGTGCTGTCCGCGCCCCGGCACGAGCACACCCGGATGCTGGTGGAGTCCCAACCGGACTCCCGGACGCCCGCGGAGTCCGAAGTGGACACCGAGGTGCGGCCGCTGCTCGCGGTCCGCGAGCTCACCGCCGGACACCGCTCCGGAGGACGCGCGGTCGAGACCCTGCACCCGGCCTCGTTCGAGATCCGGCCGGGGGAGCGCGTCGCGGTGGTCGGCCGCTCCGGCGGCGGCAAGACCACGCTGGCCCGCTGCCTGGCCGGACTGCACCCGCGCCGCGGCGGGGAGGTCCTGCTCCGGGACGAACCGCTGGCGCCGCGGTTGCGCCGGCGCGACCGAGCCCAGCTGGCCGAGGTGCAGTACGTCTTCCAGGACGCCCGCGCCTCGTTCGACGAGCACGTCCCGGTGCTCGACCAGGTGGCGCGCACCGCCGAGCGGCTGCGCGGAGCCGGGCGCGCGCAGGCCCGCGAGCAGGCCGAGCACCGGCTCGAGCGGGTCGGGCTCGACCGGGCGAGCACGGCGCGCCGACCGGCCGCGTTGTCCGGCGGTGAGCTGCAGCGGGCCGCGCTGGTGCGCGCCCTGCTGGCCCGGCCGGGGCTGCTGATCTGCGACGAGATCACGTCCGGGCTGGACGCGGTGACGCAGGCGGAGATCCTCGCGCTGCTGCGCGAACTGCCCGCCGAGACCGGGTGCGCGTTGCTGTTCATCGCGCACGACCTGGGCGTGGTCGCCGACCTCGCCGAGCGGGTGCTCATCGTGGCCGACGGGCACCTCGTCGAACAGGGCGCGACGGCGCAGGTCCTCCGCGCGCCGCGGCACCCGGCGACGGCGGAGCTGGTGGAGGCGGCGGCGAACCAGGTCGCCCCGGCGTAGGCGGCCGAGCAGAGCGCGGAAGAGGCGGAGGGAGCGGGTGCGGAAGTCATCGAACATGGGTTCCATGGTTCCCGGCTCCGCCCCGCTCGTCATCGCTCGACCCGGTGGAGGTCGAACCCTTGATCGAGAAGGCCGACGATCACGATCCGTGAGCGGATGCGTGCCCGCCCGCCGGGCCGGGTAGCCGACAGCGCGACGAGCCTGAGGAGGGATGCCGTCGTGGCAGCACAGGAAACACCGATCCCCGGCTATGACGAACTCCCGCTGGGCGCGCTGCGGCACCGGGTCCGCTCGTTGACCGAGGACGAGCTCCGCTCCCTGCTGGAGCACGAGCGCGAGCACGCCGACCGCGCGCCGGTCGTCGACCTCCTCCAGCGGCGGATCCGCGAGCTGGAGGAAGGCGCCCAGCCCTCGCCCGGCGGCGACGCGGACACCGCCGACACCCCGCAGCACTCCCGCTCCGGTTCGCCCGCGGCCGCGCCGCGCGGGCCCGACGAGCCCGGGCGCCCGACCGAGCACGGCACCCGCGGGAACACCGGCAAGGGCGCTGCGCACAGCGAATGACCGCGGAAATCCCCGCGGCGGGCGGAAGCGTTCCCCTGACGTGAGCGAGCGAGCGCGCGAGCGGATCGCGGGGGAGCGGGCGGCGGCGCAGGCCCGGCTGGAGTCGCTGCAGCACCACCTGACGTCGATCCGCGAGGTCTCGACCTGGACCGGCACCGACGACGAGCACGACCCGGAAGGCGCCACGATCGCCTTCGAACGCGCGCAGGTGCAGGGCCTGCTCGAAGCCGCGCGCGAGGAGATCGCCGAGCTGGACCGCGCCGAGGCTCGGCTCGACGCGGGCACCTACGGCGTCTGCGCGCGCTGCGGCACGGCCATCGGCCGGGAGCGCCTGGACGCGCTCCCGGCCGCGACCACCTGCATCACCTGCGCCGACCGCCGCTGACCGGCGGTCTCCCGCAGGGGGATCAGCCGACCTCGTCGCGCAGCACGTCCGGCCGGTTGCTGATGATCCCGTCCACGCCGCGCTCGATCAGCACCCGCATGGTCGCCGGATCGTCCACTGTGTACGGATTGATCGTCATCCCGTGCGAGTGCACAGCGGCGACGTACTCCGGGCTCGCCTCGAGGTGGTGCGGGTTGACCTGGTTCGCGTAGGTCGCGACCTCGCCGAGCCGCTCGGGCGCGCCGAGCACGCCGACGCGGACCTGCGGCATCCGCTGGTGGAAGCTGCGCACGAAATCCCGGTCGAAGCTCTGCACCACCAGCAGGCGCTCCTCCGGATCCGGCCGCAGCCAGTGCGGGCGGCGCTCCAGCTCGGCGGCGACCTGCTCGCCGATCCCGGGGTACAGACCCGGTTCCTTCATCTCCAGCTGCAGCCCGGCGCCGGTGGGTTCCAGCTGGTCCAGGACCTCTTCGAAGGTCGGCACCGGCGTTCCGGCGTACTCCGGGGACTTCCAGGATCCGGCGTCCAGGGTGCGGATCTCGTCGAGCGTGAAGTCCGCGATCCGCCACGGCGCCCGGTCGGGGAACTTCTGCTCCACATCGGTGGTGCGCGCCAGCGTCGTGTCGTGCATGACGACCAGCCGGCCGTCCTTGGTCCGCTGCACGTCGATCTCGACGAGGTCGGCGCGCATGTCCACGCCCAGCCGGACCGCGGGCAGCGTGTTCTCCGGCGCGTAGGCCGAAGCGCCGCGGTGGGCGATGACGGCGGTGCCGGCCTGGGTCGGCGTGGTGGTGCCGCCGGACGGGGCCGGGGCGGTCGGGCCGGCGGACGCGGCCGGGGCGCTGAGCGACAGCGCCAGCAGGCAGCCGGCGGCGAGCGCGATGCTGCGCAGCATGCGTTCTCCTCGATCGGGGATGAAGTCCGAGCGGGGGAGTCTGCCGAGGCCCGCTGAACCGGACGGACTTCGCAGATGACGCGCTCATGTCCGCACCGTGAAACGATCTCCCCAGGCGGAGGCCGCCTTCGCACGTGGAGCCGGGGCCGCGCACTTCGCCTCAGATGACCCCGAGATCCAGCATCGTGTCGGCGACCTTGGTGAACCCCGCGATGTTGGCGCCGAGCACGTAGTTGCCCGGCGCGCCGTGGGCTTCGGCGGTCTCGCGGCAGGCGGTGTGGATGTCGGCCATGATCTCGGACAGCCGCGCGTCGGTGTAGTCGAAGTGCCAGGAGTCGCGGGAGGCGTTCTGCTGCATCTCCAGCCCGGAGGTGGCCACCCCGCCGGCGTTGGCGGCCTTCCCGGGGCCGAAGGCCACCCCCGCGTCCTGGAACGCCTTCACCGCGCCCGGAGTCGTGGGCATGTTGGCGCCTTCGCCGACCGCGACGACCCCGTTGCGCACCAGGGTTTCGGCGGCGTCCCGGTCGAGCTCGTTCTGCGTGGCGCAGGGCAGCGCGATCTCGCACGGCACGTCCCAGATCGAGCCGCCCTCGACGAACCGGGCGCGGGAGCGGTCCGCGGCGTACTCCTTGATCCGCCCGCCGCGCACCTCCTTGAGCTCCTGCACCGCGTCGACGTCGATGCCCGACTCGTCCACGACGTACCCGCCGGAGTCGGACATGGCGACCACCGCGGCGCCGAGCTCGACAGCCTTCCGCGCGGCGTGGACGGCGACGTTGCCGGACCCGGACACGACCACGCGCCTGCCGTCGAAGCCGCTGCCGGTCGTGCGCAGCATCTCCTCGACGAAGTGGACGGTGCCGTACCCGGTCGCCTCGGCGCGCACCTGGGAGCCGCCCCAGTTCAGGCCCTTGCCGGTGAGCACGCCGGATTCGTAGCGGTTGGTGATCCGCTTGTACTGCCCGAACAGGTAGCCGATCTCGCGGCGGCCGACGCCGATGTCCCCGGCGGGCACGTCGGTGTACTCGCCGAGGTGCCGGTGCAGCTCGGTCATGAACGACTGGCAGAACCGCATGACCTCGCCGTCGGAGCGGCCCTTCGGGTCGAAGTCCGCGCCGCCCTTGCCGCCGCCGAGCGGCAGCCCGGTGAGCGCGTTCTTGAAGATCTGCTCGAACCCGAGGAACTTGATCACACCGATGTTCACCGACGGGTGGAACCGCAGCCCGCCCTTGTACGGCCCGAGCGCGGAGTTGAACTCGACCCGGAAACCCCGGTTGACCTGCACATCGCCCGCGTCGTCGACCCACGGGACGCGGAAGATGAGCTGTCGTTCCGGCTCGCACAACCGCTCCAGCACGCCGTGCCGGAGGTATTCGGGGTGGCGCGCGAGCGCGGGTTCCAGCGACTCCAGGACCTCGTGCACCGCCTGGCCGAACTCGGGCTGGTGCCCGTCGCGGGAGCGGATGGTGCGGTAGACGTCGGCGGTCAGCCGCAGACCGGCATCGTCGGACATCAGCACTCCTCGCACCGGGGTGACATCAGCCTCGCGATCTTGGCACCGGCCCGGCCGCCTGAACACCCGCCCGCGCCGAGCCCGGGGGAGACGCGCGCGATCTCGCCCGGACGTCCGCGTCCGTCCGCACCACCTGCTGCTCCGCTCGGCCGAAACCCTGCTCTGATGCGGAGCCCGCTCCACGAGCGGGCGGCGGAGGCACCGCCGAGGAGGAAACCGCTCCCGGGAGCGCGAAAAAGCCCCGCGAGGAGAACCTCACGGGGCTTCGTCACCGTTCTGACCTGGGCGCCCTCGGCAGGATTCGAACCTGCGACACCTGCCTCCGGAGGGCAGT
>Ga0164243_10008437_pt1 | contig 15186 bp, 14 predicted proteins | sample OricompcompostOP_FD_108781 | JGI IMG/M metagenome (GOLD analysis project Ga0164243, IMG submission 108781) | Organic Plus compost microbial communities from Emeryville, California, USA - Original compost - Organic plus compost (OP) | ecosystem: Engineered > Solid waste > Mixed feedstock >... | reverse complement strand
GGCCAGAAGCCCGACGTGGCTTCCTCGAACAGGCCTAATACATAGATGCAGTCGGGTTTTCATGTTCAAAAGCGGGTTGACGGTGGGGGTGAGTCCATACATAGGAGCGGGCCCTGCCCGCGAAATCGCGCGCAGGGCGCGCTCCTACATGGGAATGGCGCGGGTGGGGCAGCGTAGGAGCGGATCTTATCCGCGAATCGCGCCGGAACCTCCGGCTATCGCGGACAGAGTCCGCTCCTACGAAAAGCCGTATCCGCCAACAACGGCGGCATCGGGCAGTCGAGGATATCGGCCACCGCGCGCAGCAGTTCCGCCTCGGCCACGCTGATGCAGCCGTCGTATTCGCCGCAGCGGACCATGGCCTTGAGCAGCTGCGGCTTCTGCAACGGGCGCAGTTGCGCCAGGCGCCGCAGCGCCGCTTCCAGCTCGCGCAGGGTGCCGGCCTGCGGCGGCTGCCGCACGGCGAAGGGCAGGGTGGCCCAGGCCTGGGCGAAGGCCTGTTCGGCGTGGGCCGCTTCTGCCCCGTCGACGCCGGCGAGGAAGGCCAGCAGGACCGCCGCCTCGTCGCCCAGTTCGGTCAGCGGCAGGTTGCCGATGCGCGCCGGGGCCGGGCGCAGGTTGCGTTCGACGATGCGCAGCAGCGTCCACTCCAGCAGCTTCACCCGGCGGTCGGCCTTGATCAGCAGCGCCATGTTGCCCAGCAGGCTCGTCACCTGGGTGGCGTCCAGCTGCTTCAGCGCCGGCATGGCCAGGTCCAGCAGAGGCAGGCGCTGGCCCGGATCGAGGGCGTGCAGGTGCTCCTCCAGGCGGTCGAACTGGAAGGCCACGCCCAGCTCCAGGCGCGGCTTGAGCAGTTGCAATTGCTGGGCGCGGGCCAGCGCTTCGGCATCCAGCAGCAGGCCGTAGACCAAGGCCTGGGCGCCATCGACCTTGTGCGCCGCCGCCCGCAGGCTTTCATCCAGCCGTTGCAGGGTGTGCCGCGCTTCCGCCAGGTGAACCCCGACCGGCTCGCCGATGGCCTCGACCGACGCCAATGCTGCGCCCGAGGGGTAGCCGCGCAGGGCGGCGTTCCAGGTCTCGCGGTCCACCAGCGGGGTGTCCAGGCGCGGCTCCAGCTTCGAGTAGAGGCCGTCCCAGCCCGGCTCGATGCGGCGGATGCGCGCCTCCAGCGGCGGGTGGGTGGCCAGGCCGAACCAGTGGTTGGCCAGGCCGTCGCTGAAGTACAGGTGGCTGAACTCGGCGCGGTGCAGGGCGCCGAGCAGCGAGCCGTAGCCGCCGACCTTCTTCAGCGCCCCGGCGATGCTGGCCGGGTTGCGGGTAAACTGCACGGCGGAGGCGTCGGCCAGGTATTCGCGCTGGCGGTTCACCGCGGCCTTGATCAGGCTGCCGAAGAAGGTCCCGACCGAGCCCAGCCCCCACAGGCACAGGCCGGCGACGAAGGCCAGCGCGATGAAGCCCAGGGCCGAGCCGGAGCCGCTGTCATTGCCGGCGTTGCTGCGCTGCATGCGGATGCGCGCCACGTCGTCGGCGCGGTGGCTGTCCCACAGGCCGCGGACCATGGTCTGGCCGATCAGGCCCAGCAGCAGGATGCCGTGCAGCAGCGCCACCAGGCGGGTGTTCAGGCGCATGTCGCCGTGGTGGATGTGGCTGAACTCGTGGGCGATCACCCCCTGCAACTCGTCGCGGCTGAGCAGGGCGATGGTCCCGCGGGTGACGCCGATGACCGCGTCGCGCGGCGTCAGGCCGGCGGCGAAGGCGTTGATGCCGCTGTCCTCCAGCAGGTACACCGGCGGCACCGGGGCGCCCGAGGCGATGGCCATTTCCTCGACCACGTTGAGCACCCGGCGTTCATCGGCGTCGCGGGCGTCCAGGTTGATCAGCCGGCCGCCCAGGCGCTCGGCCACGGCGCGGCCGCCCAGGCGCAGCTGGCGGTGCTTGTACCAGGCGCCGACGATCACCACGCCGACCACCACCAGGGCCACCCACAGGTAGAGTTCGAGGTCGGGCAGGCGCTGCGGCGAGGTCCAGTGGCTGGCGGGCTCGCCGATGTGGCGCCAGAGCCAGCCCAGGACCAGGCTGGTGAGCGTCACCAGGCAGGCCACCGCCGCGGCCAGGAGCAGGATCAGCCGGCCGGTCTGGCGGCGGGCGCGGTCCTGGTGCTGGAAGAAGTTCATCGCGCGGGCCGCTCGTCAGAAGGCGACCTTGGGCGCGTCCTGGATCTGCTTGCTGTCGGCGAACTCCAGCTGCGCGACCTCGGCCTTGTGGCCGAAATTCGCCGCCAGCACCACGGCGGGGAACGACTGGCGGTAGGCGTTGTACTCCATCACCGCGTCGTTGTAGGCCTGGCGGGCGAAGGCCAGCTTGTTCTCGGTGCTCGACAGCTCCTCGGTGAGCTGCTGCAGGTTCTGCGAGGCCTTGAGGTCCGGGTAGGCCTCCATGGTCACGTTGAGCCGCCCCAGCGCGCCGCCCAGGGCGCCCTCGGCGCTGGCCAGCTGGGCCAGGCCGGCGGCGGCGCCGGGCTGGCTGGCGGCGGCCTTGAGCCCGGCCACCGCGGCATTGCGCGCGGCGATCACCGCCTCCAGGGTTTCCCGCTCGTGCTTGAGGTAGGCCTTGGCGGTTTCCACCAGGTTGGGGATCAGGTCGTAGCGCCGCTTGAGCTGCACCTCGATCTGCGCGAAGGCGTTGCGGTAGCGGGCGCGCAGGTTTACCAGGCGGTTGTAGATGGCGATGACGCCGAAGAACAGCACGGCGAGGACGAGCAGGGTGACCAGGGAGGAAACCGACATGGGAGGTCCTTTTCGAGCGTCGGGAAAGGTCCGCCGATGATAGCGGAAAGCTTCCACGGCGGAAGGAAAGGCATCACGGGCTGTGCCCGGAAGCGGAAGCATGCTGTAAAGGGCTGCCCTTGACGCCCCGCCGCACCGATGGTCAGATGCGGGCCGTTCCAGGTGCCTCACGCCGCCGTGCGTGAGGTGAAACGGGAAGCCGGTGCGTCGCCCTTGGCGATCAGTCCGGCGCTGCCCCCGCAACGGTAAGCGAGCGGGGCATCCACGAGGCCACTGTGCTCAGGCATGGGAAGGCGGATGCTCCAGAACCCTCGCAAGCCCGGAGACCGGCCTGGAGCGTTGTTGGCAAACCCGCGGTGGGCGGGCGTGAGCCGGATTCCGGACGCGCTTGCGCCGGAACTCGCTGCGCCGCCTGCGAAATTCCCGTTTCGAGGCGATCACCTTGCAATTCCCTTCTTCCGAATCCGCACTTCGGCTTGCCCCCTGGCTCGCCGGCCTGTGCCTGAGCCCCTGCCTGAACGCCGAGCCCCTGGGCCTGCGCGATGAAATCGTCAGCGCGCCTTCGGTGGAATCCACCACCGTCGCCGAGATGGCCCGCTACGGCAGCAAGCTCGAAGTCATCGAGCGCGAGCAGATCGAGCGCGCCGGCCCCAGCGCCGACATCACCCGCGTGCTGCAGATGTACGTGCCGGGCCTGTTCGTGGCGCCGAAGAACGGCCCCTTCGACTACGGCACCTACTCGCTGCTGGGCGGGCGCAACGACGACACCCTGATCCTGCTCGACGGCGTGCGCCTGAACAACCGCCTGTACGGCGGCCTCTACCTGGACACCCTGCCGACCACCGCGGTGGAGCGCATCGAGGTGCTCAAGGGCGGCCAGGGCCTGCTGTTCGGCACCCAGGCGGTGTCCGGGGTGATCAACATCGTCACCCGCAGCGCGCGCAGCCGCGAGGCTTCCGGCGAGGTCAACCTGGGCCTGGACAGCTTCCGCGGGCGCAACGGCGATGCGCGGGTGGAGAAGGTGCTGGAGAACGGCCTGGGCGACCTCGGCCTGCTGGCCTACGTCAGCCACAACCGCTCCGACGGCTACAAACCGTTCCGCGAACAGGACATGACCGCCACCGTCAGCGACAAGCGCCGCTCCTACGATGTCAACGTGTTCGGCGCCAAGGCCATCCAGGCTTTCGGCGACAGCTCGCGCCTGGAGCTGTTCTACCAGTACGCCGACGCCGACCTGGACTTCGCCCGCCCGGCCGACAACCACCACACCAGCAACGACCGCATCCAGCAGATCGCCACGGCGACCTTCGAGCAGCGCCTGAACGACAACTTCAGCTGGTTCGCCAAGGCCCACCTGAACGACTGGGACACCCGCTACACGCGCATCTACAACCTCGCCGGCGGCGGCACCCGCACGCTCAACCACAACGACTACTGGGGCTTTACCGACTGGGGCGCGCAGCTGGAGGGCAAGGCGCGCCTGGCCGGCGGCCACGAGCTGGTCTTCGGCAGCGACAACCAGTGGTACAAGGGCCAGGACGACGTGCTGATCATCGACAACGACAAGGCCGAGTCCCACGCCCTGTACGCGCAGTTGCGCCCGCAGCTGGACCTGCTGCCGAACTGGCACCCCAGCCTGGGCGTGCGCCGCGAGGAAATGAGCGGCGGCGAGGGCGCCACCGTGTGGATGCTCACCTCGCTCTACGACCTCAGCGACCAGCTCAAGCTGCGCGGCCAGCTGGGCACCGCCTTCAAGCTGCCCAACGCCGAGCAGCTGTTCGTCAACGAGCCGGGCAGCGAGATCGGCAACCGCGACCTCAAGCCTGAGCGCAGCCGCAACGCCGAGCTGGGCCTGGACTACAGCGGCGCGCTGTTCGGCCAGCCCTGGAGCGGCAGCGTCACCATCTTCCGCCGCGAGATCAAGGACCTGATCGCCCTGGCCGGCGACCAGTGGGTGAACGGCGACGGCGAGATCGAGGTGCGCGGCATCGAGGCCAACGGCCAGTGGCGGCTGGGCGAGCACTGGCAACTGGACGCCGACGCCACCCGCAACCTGGTGGACACCCGCGAGGGCGTGACCGTGAACAACATCCCGCACTTCTTCGCCCGCACCCGCCTGGGCTATGACCAGGCCCCGTGGGGCTTCGGCATGGCGCTGCGCTACGTCGGCTCCATCGTCAGCCCCCAGGGCGACGACTACGGCCACTACAGGGTGCTCGACGGCGACGCCTACCGCTACCTCGACGGCGCCCGCCGTCACCGCCTGAGCCTGCTGCTGGAGAATCTGCTGGACCGCGACTACGCCACCAGCCGCACCACCAACGGCATCCGCCAGGTGGACAACCTGGGCCGCCCGCGCACCGCCGAGCTGCGCTACACCTTCAGCTTCTGAGGTGGCCATGGACCAGGCGCTGCTGATCGTCGGCCCCCTCGCGGGCGCCCAGGGCGAGGCCTTGCGCGCCGAGCTGGCGGCGTCCCACCGCGCCGTGACGCTGGTGGATACCAGCGACGGCTTCGACGCCCTGTGGCCGGCCATCCGCGCGCAGCTGCGAGCGGGCAGGGCGCTGCTGCTGGTGGACCTGGAGCCGGCCAGCGATGGCGCCTACCTCGACTGGCTGCGCGGCGAGGTGGCGCAGTTGGCCGGCGACTTTCCCCAGGCGCCGTGCCCGCGGGTGACCGCCTCGGCCCTCGGCCGCCGTGGCCTGGACGCCCGGCTGGTCGGTGCAGCCATCGACGACGGCCGCCAGCAGCTGGAATGCCGCACCGTCGGCCCGGTGCCGGAACAACCGGACTGGTCGGCGCCGCCGCCGCACAAGCGCCAGGTGTTCCTCTGCACCGGCCCGCGCTGCGTGCGCCGCGGCGCTTTGCCCTTGTGGAAGTCGCTGCGCCGCGAACTGGCCAGGCGCGCGCTGATCGAAACCGCCGAAGGCGTGCTGCTGACCCGCACCGGCTGCCAGTTCCCCTGCAACCGCGGGCCGCTGCTGACCGTCTACCCGGACCGCTGCTGGTACGGCGTGCATGACGAGGCCCAGGTGCTGCGGGTGGTGGAGCAGCACCTGGCGGGCGGCGAGCCGGTGGCCGAACTGCTGATCGAGGGCGCGCCATGAAAGGCTTCGCCCTGCTGCTGGGGCTGTTGGTGGCGGCGCCGGCCCTGGCCGCCGAGGACTACCGCAACTGCGGCGAGACCTGGCACCTGGCCAAGGCGCCCGAGCGCATCCTCGCGCTCAACCAGCACGCCGCCGACCTGCTGCTGGAACTGGGCGCCGGGGCGCGGCTGGCGGGCGTGGCCTATCTGGACGACCCGGGGCCGCAGTTGCAGGGCGACCGCTACCGCGGCGTGCCCGTGGTGTCGGCGCGCTATCCGTCCACCGAACTTCTCTATGCGTTGCGCCCGGACCTGGTGGTGGGCGGCTTCGCCACGGCCTTCGACCCCGGGCGCGGGCGCGCCGAACTGGCCGCCGCCGGGATCGCCAGTTACCTGCTGGAGGCGGCCTGTGCTCAGCGCACGGGAGATGGCTTCGGCAACGTGCGCGACGACCTGCGCACCCTGGGCCGGCTGCTTGGCGTCGAGGCGCGCGCCCAGGCGTTGATCGACGCCCAGCAGGCCGACCTGCGCGCGGCGGCTGCCAGGGCTGATGGCCGCGCACCGCTGCGGGTGTTCTACCTCGACAGCAGCGACGCCGGCCTGGCCAGCCAGGGCGGGCGCGGCTTCGTCAGCGAGCTGCTGCGCGCCGCCGGGGCGCGCAACCTGTTCGAGGCGGTGGCGCTGCGCGGCTACCTGGCCAGCCCCGAAACGCTGCTCGCGGGCGACCCGGACGTGATCCTGCTGGCCGATGCGCGCTGGTCGCCGGCGGCGGAGAAGGTCCGCTACCTGCGCGCGCACCCGCTGCTCTCGCGGCTGCGCGCGGTGCGCGAAGGGCGTTTCGTGACGTTGCCGTTCAGCCAGTTGGTGCCGGGCGTGGAAAGCGGCCGCGCGGCGCGGTCGCTGGCCGAGGCCCTGTATCCCTGAGCCCGCTCAGAAGCGCACATCCACCACCACGCTGTCGCTATAGGCGCCGGCTGGCGGCGTGGGCTGGTCGGGGAGGATTTCCGCGCGGTAGTCGAAGCCCTGGTAGGTGAGGCCGTCGAGGCTTCCGGGGTTCAGTTCGGCGCTGCTGCTGGGGCGTCTCTCAGTACCTGTCGAGCCCCAGCGCTCGCTGCCGCTGCTCGACTTGTACAGCTCGTAGGCCAGGCGGTTGCCGCCGCTGGCCATGTGCCGCTGGCCGCCGCTGGCGTTGACGCCGTCGCTCAGGCCGACGTCGTAGCTCGTGCCCTTGGAGCAGCGCACCTGGATGCGCTGCTGCACCGGGCGGAAGCCGGCGATCAGCGGCGCGCTGCCGAAGTTCACGGCGGGCGCGTTGAGCTGGCAGTCGCGGCGGACCTGCACCGTCAGTTGCAGGCTGGTGAGCACGCCCGTGCCCCAGTCGGTCGGCGCCGAGGTGCAGACTTCCAGCAGGCAGCCGCCGCTCACGCCGGGCGTGATGTCCCAGCCGGGGAAATAGCAGGCGCCCAGCACCCGGCCGGCCACGCAGATGCGCCAGTGCCAGCGCAGCTGGATGGTGGCGGTGTAGGTGCCGGGCGCCACGTTGGCCGGGCGCAGGCGGGCGTGCAGGGGGAATTGCGAGACGTCCGGCGTGCCGCCGGGAAACGGGAAGCGGGAATAGTCGTAGAACAGGCCCTGCTGCAGGCGCTGGGTCAGGCCGGCGTCGCCGTACAGCTCGAAGGGGATGGTGTCGCCCGTGGCGGCGTTGCGCAGCACGCCGCCGTTGAGGTTCACCGGGAGCAGGCGTATCCAGTTTTCGCGGATCGGATAGCCCTTGAGGCTGCATTGGGCGCCGCCGGAGAGCTGCCTGGCCGGGGCGCCGTTAGCGATGGTCATCGAGCCGTGGGTGCCGAAGCTCGCGTTGCCGGGGTTGGGCTTGCATTGCTCGGTCACGGTATGGGCCAGGCCGGTGAGTGGCGCCAGGGCCAGGAGGGGGAGCAGGTAGCGCGGTATGGTCATGGTCGACTCCGGGGTTCAGCGGCAGGGCAACGGGCCCAGCTGCGCCAGTTCTTCGGCCTGCGGGTCGAGGTCGAAGACCAGGCTGCAGGCCTGGCCGTCGGGCAGGCTTACGCGCAGGCGGTTGTGCGCCTGCAGGTGTTCCAGGTAGACCAGCCCGTCCCAGCCCACGGGCACCGGCGGGCCACCGTTGACGCGGGCCAGGGCGCCGATCGGCAGCGGCCGGCCGTGGCTGTCGTGCAGCAGCAGGCTGGCGGCCAGCACCCGCTGCAACGGGAAGCGCAGCAGGTAGCCGCTGCCGGAGCGCACCGCCACGCGCTGCTCCACCAGCGGCGCCACGACGTTGGAGGCCAGGCCCAGCGGGTCGATCTCGTACTTGCCGGCGTAGTAGGCGCTGCTCCAGGGCACCAGCAGGTGGCCGTCGGCGTTGGTGTGGCCTACCAACTGGTTCTCGTAGCGCACCGGAACGCCGGCCTGGCCGTCGGTGCTGACCAGCACGAAGGCGTCGTGCACGCGGTTGGCGGGGAACAGCGCGCCGTCCATCCAGGCCAGCGAACCGCTGGCGTCGGCCCAGTGGGTCTGCTCCCGCGCGCTGCCATAGACGCCGCCCTGGAGTTGCAGGCGGTCGCCGCGCCAGTTCAGCGCGGCATGGCGCCAGTCGTCGGCCCGGCCGTTGTCGACGTAGCCGAGGTTCCAGCCGAAACCGCCCTCGCTGGGCGCCGACTCGCTGTAGTCGACGCGGCGGCTGCCGTCCCCGCTGGCGCTGCGTTCGACGCCGACGCTGAGGGTGCCGCGCAGGTCGAACGGCACCACCAGTTGCACGGCGCTGCTCCATTTGCCGTTGCCCAGCTCGCGGTTGGCGGACAGGTAGAGGCTGGCATCGCCCCACAGCGGCCGGCTCCAGGACAGGTTGAGCAGGCGGGTGCGGCTGCCGTCGCCGGCCTCGACGTCGAAATAGCCGGCGCCCAGGCTGCCCCAGTCGTCCAGCGTCACGCTGGCGGTGGCCTGGGTGCTGCTGCGGCTGGGGCGTAGGCGCCAGTAGCGGTCATCGTCGTCGTCCTGGCGGCGCCGGGGGCGCTGCCGGGTGTCGTCGTAGCGGGCCAGGTCGCTGTAGTCGGCATCGCGCTGCAGGCGTTGCACGGTGAAGCTGAAGCGCCGCGCGTTGTACTGGTAGCCCAAGCTCAGCTGCCGTCCGCCGTCGCCGCCGTGCTGGCCGTGGCTGATGGCGCCGTTGAGCACGCCCAGGGTGCCCAGGCGCAGCATGCCGCCCAGGCCGGCCTGGGCGAGGCCGGCGGCGGCTTCGGCCTGGGCCTCCAGGGTGAAGGTGTCGCTCAGGCCGTGGCGCAGGGCGCCGGTGAAGGCGCCTGGCCCGTAGGCGAAGTTGTCCTGGCCATAGCCGCGCCGGAGGTTGCCCAGGCCCAGGGAGAAGTCGCTCAGGCCCGGGCGCAGCAGGTCGCTGCTGACGTAGAAGGGCACGCTGGTGGAGATCTGGCGGCCCAGGGCGTCGGTGGTCTGCAGCACTGCCTGGCCGGCGCCGTTGATGTAGGGCAGGTTGCCGATGCTGAAGGGGCCGGGCTGCAGTTGGTAGCTGCTGTTGCGGTAGCCGTCGATGAACAGGTCCAGGGTGCTGGGCAACGCCGCTTCGCCGGCGAAGCGCGGCAGCGGGTAGGTCAGCACGTCGGGGCGGATGGCGAAGTTGCGCGACAACTGCAGCCCGCCCAGGCGCACCGGCGTGCTCCAGGCCAGGGAGCGGCTGACCAGGTCGCCGGCCTCATAGGTCAGCAGGCGTTCCTCGTCGTCGTAGCGCCAGTTGCTGTCGTAGCGCAGGTAGCGGCTGGGCTGTGCCGAACCGCCATGGACCTGCTGGTAGACGCCGCTGTGGCTGAAGACGCCGAAGCCGCCGAACAGGCGCAGGTCGGCCCAGGCGGTGCTCGTATCCTGGCCGCGTCGCGGGCTGCTGGCGTAGAACTGGTAGTTGAGCAGAGCGCCGAAGCTGCTGCGTGCCGGCACGTAGTCGGTGGCGCGCGCCTGGCCGAGCTGCTGCTCGGGCAACCACTGCGGCGGCACCTGCAGCAGCAGGCGCTGGCTGGCGGCCTCGTAGCGCACCTCGACGCCGGGCAGGCCGCCGACGTCGACCTGGCCGTCGCGCGGCACCGGCAGGCCGGCCGCGCGCAGGTCGGCGGCCTCGACCCAGAAGCGGCCCTGGCGCAACGTCACCGCCACCACCTGGCCGCTCGTGCGCAGGTTCACCAGCAGCTCCAGGTAGAGTTGCTGGTCGTCGGACAGGGCGCCCGCATCCCGGGGCGGCGGTGGCAGCGGCGCACTCGACAGGCATTCCGCCTCGAACAGCAGGGTGGCGCCGGTGAGCAGCGGCAGCCAGGGGCGCGTCTGCCTGCCCATGCTTCAGGGCGCCGCGGCGGGAATCTCGCCGCGCACGCCATTGATCTCGGCCCACAGGCGCCCGCCGCTGGCGGGCTTGCGCGGCATTGGCCAGCGCATGGCGCTGCCGGCCAGCACGTAGCCGAGCAGGTCGTCGCCCACCGGCAGGGTACCGTCGCCCTGTTCGATGGCCGCCCGCGTCAGGCGGACATGCACCGCGCCGCGGTTGCGCACCTCCAGGTAGGTGCGGCCGCCTTCGTCGACCAGGCGCCAGTCCAGCCGCGCGGCCGTCGCGGCCGTCGCGTCCTTCGCGCCGAGCCCGTCGCCGTAGAGGAACAGCGGTACCGAATAGCGCAGCTGGAAGCGGATGTCGCTGCCCTCGGCCGCTGGCTGCTGGGCCTGCGGCGCAGGAATCTCGTCGATGACGATGCGGTAGGCGCGCTCGCTGCCGGGGGCGGTCGGCGCCAGGCGGGTGAGGCGCACCAGTTGCCTGGCCCCCGCCGGGATGCGCAGCATCGGCGGGCTGCCAACCACCTCGCGCTGCGCCTGGAAGTGCTCCTCGCCGCCGGCCTGGCTCCAGGCGAAGATGCGCAGTTGCAACTGGGCCGGCTCGGCGCCGCGGTTTTCCAGCCAGAGCGCGCTGGCCCGCTGGTCGTGTTCCAGCACCGGGTCGATCGGCCAGATCAGGATCGAGCTGGCGGCGCGGGCCGTGGCGGCCGGCAGGGCGAGGGCGGCGAGCAGGGCCGCGACGAAGCGCAGGCGGGTATCGGGCAAGGGCATCACGGGGCTCCTGGCGCGCTCACCATGACAGGGTCACGGTGAGCCGGTCCTGGTAACGCCCGGCAGACTGGTTGCCGGGCAACTGGAGGGCGGCATGGATCGGCAGGCGGATGTCGTCGGGGTTGCCGTAGTCGATGCTCAGGTTGCCGCCGATGGGGATTTCCCGGCTGAGGCCGGCATCGGCGTACAGGCGATAGGCCAGCCGCGCGTTGCCCGCGCCAAGGTGGCGCAGGCCGCCGGTGGCGTGCTGGCCGCCATCGACCGTCATGCGCAGGGCGATGCCGGGGGTGCAGGCGAGAGTGATGGCGCCATTGGGCGTCAGCTGGGCGCCGATCCTGGCCGTGGAAGTGGCCGGATGGCGGCCGAAGTCCAAGCGGCCGAGGCTGCCCAGGTTGCCGCCGTTGCCGGGCGGCGCATGGTTGACCAGGCAGCCCTGGGTAACGCTGGCGGAGACGCGGAAGCCGGCCCGGGTGGCGGCATCGCTGCCCGGCGCCTGCAACAGGCTGGCGAGCAGCAGGGCCAGCCCGGTCGCCGCGGCGCGGGGCAGCAGGTGAGGAAGCGTCATGGCGGGGAAGGGCCGGCCGGTTTCGCCCTGGGCGATTGCGGCAGCGGCCTCAGAATTCCAGGGTGAGGGTCAGCGTGTCCCTGTAGACGCCGCTGCCCTTGGCGTTGGCGTTCGGTGCGATGGTGCCGTAGATCGGCACATCCACGGCCTTGCCGTCGGCGGGAACCCTGAAGGTTGCCCCTCTGTTGATGACATAGGGGCTCTTGCCGGCGGAGTCCCGGTACAGCAAGTAGCTGACCGTGTCGGTGCCGCTGCCGTTGAGCAGTGAGCGGTCACCGCGCAGGCCGCCGTCGATGATGACATTGAAGAAAGTGGTGACCGGGTCGCAGGTGACCTGAAGGCTGTTGCCGTCCGGGCCGGCCAGGCGTGCCTTGAGCGCGCGGGTCCAGGTCGGGCTGGTCCGGGGGAAGTTGAGCGTACCGAAGTTGAGGATGCCTTCGCTGGAGGTGCTGCCCTGGGTCACCTGGCAGCCTTTGGAAACCTCCAGGACGACACCCACCTGGCCCTTGATGTCCGCCGCGGCCTGGCTCAGAGGCAGGGCGAAGGCGGTGGCTAGGACGTACTTGAGCTTGTGATGCGGCATGGTCTTGGCCTCGCTAAGGGAATTGCGGAAATTTTCCCCAGGAATGACCAAGTCGAACTATCTGAAACTGCTGCTGGGTTCGTAGGCTTATTCGCCAGATCGAGCAGGTGTTTTTTGTAGGCCTATGTAGGCCTTGCAGGCCTCAAGAATCGACGGCTTTGTCTACAGTGCCGATGGGGGAGGGTGTCTGGAAAAAGCGGGGAGATGGCGGGGTAGGAAAGCGGGTCCCGATGACGGGACCCGCGGCGGAAAATGGTTGGCCGGAAGCGGTCAGGCCTTTCCTATGAGCGATTGACTCAGCGGCCGGGATTCGATCCACCAGCCGAACACCAGCCCGACGGTGCTCCAGAGGATCGCCTGGATGCCCAGGGACACCAGGCGGAACTGCCACAGCAGGTCGGCCGGGAAGTCCGCCGGCACTTCGCGCACGGCCGGGAACAGCAGGCCGGCGACGGCGCAGATGCCCAGGTACACGGCGATGCCGGCGACGGCGCCGGTCCAGGCGCCGTGCTCGGCGAGCAGGCGGCGGCCCAGGTTCAGCGAGATGACGGCGGCGGCGATGGACAGCGCGATCATCAGGAAGAACAGCGCGGTGCGCTGGCGGATGCTCTCCGGGTCGCCCACCGACGGCGGGTTGGCCGGGTATTTCAGGCTCGGCACCAGGTACAGGGTGACGAAGGCCGCCAGGGCCAGCAGGGCGCTCAGCGCGCGCGGGCTCAGGCGCCCGGTGCGGCCCAGGCCGTAGGCGAACACCAGGGCGAACAGCCCGCCCATGGCGGCGCCGTAGACCACCACGCCGGTGAGCAGGCCGAAGCTGGCCTGGACCTCGCGGCTGACCAGCTCTTCCTCGTGGTCGTGGGTGGCGCCGCCGCTGGTGGCTTCCTCGGCCTCGTGCAGGGCCGACATCTGTTCTTCGAAGGCGATGGCGCGGTCCACCTGGGGCTCGCCGAAGACGAAGGCGAATGCGAAGACGATCAGGCCCGCCAGGACGCCGACGAGCATCCCGCGCAGCAGGAGTTTTCCAGTCATGTCAGGGAGTCCCCGGGTCAGTGGCAGGGGAAGCCCAGCAGGTGGCGGCCGTCGTGGACGAATTCGTGCACGTACATGCCCTTGAACATCGAGGTGGCGCCCTGTTCGGCGCCGACGAAGTACAGCGCCAGGAGCAGCAGCAGGCCGCCGAAGATGGCCCAGGGCAGCAGCTCGGAAAGCGGGATGACGGGGAGCGATGTGCCGGTATCGGCGTGGGTGGCTGAATGAGCCATGGAAACCTCCTAGGATTGCGCGTCCTGAAACGGTTGGCGGTTCGTTTTGTGGGGAAGGGTCTGACTCTCGGTGCCGGGACCGAATACAGTGGCGCGACCGTGCCGGGTTTTCACCGGCTTCCTTCCAAGTAACAAAGTGCTACGAGAGCGTCGGGCAGTGTAAACCCCGGCGCCTGCGAATGGGAGAGAATTCGATGCCGAGCCGCCTGAGCTTCGTCTGCCACGGGCGCACCGCCGCCCAGCGCCAGGGCTGCTTCGCCCAGGCCGACGAGCCATTGGAGCCGGGCCAGGACGAACGCCTGGCCGAGCGCCGCGCCGGGCTCAAGGCGCCGCGCCGGGTGCTCTGCGCCCCCGAGCTGCGCGCCCGGCAGACCGCCGCCGCCTGGGGCGCCGAGCCGCAGTTGGTGGAAGCCCTGCGCGACTGCGACTACGGCGCCTGGCGCGGGCAAAGCCTGGAGGCCCTTCAGGCCACGGCAGCGCAGGACCTGGCCGCCTGGCTGACGGACCCCGCCGCCGCGCCCCACGGCGGCGAATCCCAGGCGCAGCTGTGCGAGCGCGTGGGCGCCTGGCTCGACGCCTTCGACGAGGATGGCCACTTCATCGTCGTCAGCCATCCCGCGGTGCTGCGCGCCGCCGCGCTGCACGTGCTGCGGGCCGAGGCGGCGGCGTTCAACGCCATCGACGTCGAACCGCTGGGCGTGCTGCGCCTGGTCCGCAACGGGCGCTGGCGCCTGCGCCTGTGACGGGCCGCGGTCTATGCTGTGTGGGCCCCAGCGCCACGAGGAGACCGCCATGGCCAGCCATCCCCGCCTGATCCCCTGCCTGCGCTACCGCGACGCGCCGGCGGCCATCCAATGGTTGTGCGACACCTTCGGCTTCGTCCGCCAACTGGTGGTGGACGACGGCGAAGGCGGCGTGGCCCATGCCCAGCTGTGCCTGCCCGACGGCAGCGGCATGCTGATGCTGGGCTCGGCGGTGGACAACGAGTACGGCCGGCTGATGCGCCGGCCCGAGGACGTCGGCGGCTGCACCCAGAGCCTGTACCTGCTGGTGCCCGACGCCGAGGCCCTGTACCGCCGCGCGCTGGACGCCGGCGCGCGGATGGTCATCGACATCCGCGACGAGGACTACGGCGGCCAGGGCTTCACCTGCCGCGACCCCGAGGGCCATGTGTGGAGCTTCGGCACCTACGACCCCTGGCATTGAACGAAGAAGGAGCAAGGCATGAAAGAGGTGGTATTCGCCGATGGCGCCTACGTCCCGGCCATCGGCCAGGGCACCTGGCGTCTGGGCGAGGACAGGGCGGCGCGCAAGCGCGAGGTGGCGGCCCTGCGCGAAGGCATCGAGCTGGGTCTGACGCTGATCGACACCGCCGAGATGTACGGCGAGGGCGGCTCGGAAGAGGTGGTCGGCGAAGCCATCCGCGGCCTGCGCGAGCAGGTCTTCCTGGTCAGCAAGGTCTACCCGCACAACGCCAGCGCCCGCGGCGTGCCGGCGGCCTGCGAGCGCAGCCTGAAGCGCCTGGGCACCGACTGCCTGGACCTCTACCTGCTGCACTGGCGCGGCCAGTACCCACTGGAGGAAACCGTCGAGGCCTTCGAACGCCTGCGCCAGGACGGCAAGATCCGCCGCTGGGGCGTCTCCAACTTCGACCTCGACGACATGCGGGAACTGGGCGCCCTGCACTGCGCCACCAACCAGGTGCAATACAGCCTGGAAGAACGCGGCATCGAATGGGACCTGCTGCCCTGGTGCCAGGAACAGCGCATGCCGCTGATGGCCTACTGCCCGGT
>Ga0164243_10008436_pt1 | contig 15186 bp, 12 predicted proteins | sample OricompcompostOP_FD_108781 | JGI IMG/M metagenome (GOLD analysis project Ga0164243, IMG submission 108781) | Organic Plus compost microbial communities from Emeryville, California, USA - Original compost - Organic plus compost (OP) | ecosystem: Engineered > Solid waste > Mixed feedstock >... | reverse complement strand
TCGGAGACTTGTTCTATGAACGCGAGCTCGCCGCCCGGGTCGTCCGGTATATAGACGACGCAAAGGATCGTGGTTGCGCCATCTACATTGGTGACCCTCGCCGCAGCTATTTTCCGGAAGGACGGTTTACGCCCCTTGCCGAATACCAGGTTCCTGTCACACGCGAGCTTGAGGACTTCGAAATCAAGCGGACGATCGTATGGCGCGCCTGATATAGCCATGCCGCAATGCGGGATTGACGCCGATCATTTCAACTGGATCAGCCGGCACTCAACCATCGGGCATGTTGTGGAGCGCCGCACGCGGCAGCATAATAGGAAAAAGGCCGCAACTTAGACGGTCGCACGGAGGTACGCTCGATGTCGGAGAAAGTTTACGCGGTGCCCCCACAATGGGCGGAGCGGGCTTATGTCAATGCTGATACTTATGAAGCGATGTATCAGCGTTCGGTCAGCGACCCGGAAGGGTTCTGGTCGGAGGCCGGAAAGCGCATTCACTGGATCAATCCTTACACGCGCGCAAAGAATACAAGCTTCGCGCCCGGGAATGTCGATATCCGATGGTTTGAAGACGGCACGTTGAACGTCTCCGCAAACTGCATCGACCGTCACGTCGAATCGCGCGGCGACAAAGTTGCGATCATCTGGGAAGGCGATAACCCGAACGAAAGCGAGCTTATCACCTATCGCCAGCTTCACGAGCGCGTCCAGCGCTTCGCCAACGTCCTGAAGAAGCACGGCGTCAAAAAAGGCGATCGCGTCACGATCTATCTGCCGATGATTCCCGAAGCCGCCTACGCCATGCTGGCGTGCGCGCGCGTTGGCGCCATTCATTCTATCGTCTTCGGCGGCTTCTCGCCCGATAGCCTTCAGAACCGCATCGAAGATGCGGAATCAAAGCTCATCATCACGGCCGATGAAGGTCTCCGCGGCGGCAAGCCGGTGGCCCTCAAGAAGAACGCCGATGCAGCGCTCGCCAAGTGCAAGGGCGACGAGAAAATGCTCGTTGTCCGCCGCACCGGCAATCCCGTTCCATGGACACCCGGCCGCGATTTCTGGTTGCACGAAGAGCTGATCACGGTTCCGGCCGAATGCGAGCCGGAAGAGATGCACGCCGAGGATCCGCTCTTCATTCTCTATACGTCCGGCTCAACCGGCAAACCGAAGGGCGTCGTTCATTCGTCGGGCGGTTATCTCGTCTATGCCTCAATGACCCATCAATACGTCTTCGACTGCCGCGACGATGACATCTATTGGTGCACGGCGGACGTCGGCTGGGTCACCGGGCACAGCTATATCGTCTACGGTCCGCTTGCGAACGGCGCGACGACGCTGATGTTCGAGGGCATCCCGACGTATCCATCCGCGTCGCGCTTCTGGGACGTCATCGATAAATGGAAAGTCTCGATCTTTTATACTGCGCCAACGGCGATTCGCTCGCTCATGGGCGCCGGCGACGACCACGTCAAGAAAACGAGCCGCGCATCGTTGCGGCTTCTGGGCTCTGTGGGCGAGCCCATCAATCCCGAAGCCTGGGAGTGGTATCATAATGTCGTCGGCGAAGGACGCTGCCCGATCGTCGATACTTGGTGGCAGACCGAAACCGGCGGGGTGCTCATTTCTCCGCTCGCAGGCGCCATTCCGTTGAAGCCCGGCTCAGCGACGAAACCGTTCTTCGGCGTCCGGCCCGCGCTCGTCGACGACAAGGGCAAAATCCTTGAAGGCGATACGCAAGGCAATCTCGTCATCCTCGACAGCTGGCCGGGACAATCCCGTACTGTCTACAAAGACCACGAACGTTTCGTTCAGACGTACTTCTCGGCGTATCCTGGGATGTACTTTACCGGCGACGGCTGCCGCCGCGACGCTGACGGCTATTACTGGATTACGGGACGCGTGGACGACGTCATCAACGTCTCTGGCCATCGCATGGGAACGGCTGAGGTCGAAAGCGCACTCGTCTCCCATCCGAAGGTGGCCGAAGCCGCCGTCGTCGGCTACCCGCACGATCTGAAGGGCCAGGGCATCTACTGCTATGTCACCTTGAACTCGGGCGAGAACGGCGACGACGCCCTGAAGAAGGATCTCGTCGCGCACGTTCGACGCGAGATCGGCCCGATTGCCTCTCCCGATCTCATTCAGTTCTCGCCGGGTCTCCCCAAAACGCGCTCTGGGAAGATCATGCGGCGGATCCTGCGCAAGATCGCGGAAGACGATTTCGGCAGCTTGGGCGATACCTCGACTCTCGCCGATCCCGCGGTCGTGGATGATCTCATCACCAATCGCCAGAACCGGCGCGCGATCTGAAATTAATGGGTCTGGTTATCCTGGGCGCTCTGATGGGGAGCCCAGGATGTGGTAAATGTCGCCGGTACGATAACCTCGTTAATTCCACCCAGCCGGCTGACCGTCATCATCACGGTACCCCTGGCATCGACCGTCACCGATCGCGCCGCATGGTCTATGCTGACTTTGGGCGTTTCAATTGTGCCAACCTGACGCGCGAACGCCCCGTCCTTGTCGAAATGAGACAGGATAACAGCTTTGATCTCGTCGTCCGAGACTTTCCCGCTCTGGAGCACGAGTGCCGCCGCCCGCGCCGCAGATCTGACGCCCAATTCAATTCCCTCGCGCATATTGACCACCCGGGCATAATCCAGAGCAGCGCCAGCAGCCAGAAACAGGGCCGCCGACATCATCACGAAAAGTCCCATTCCCGACCGGCGTTTCTCCCGTACCGATGATGGAGAACCGGCCACCCGTCCTTCGTACATGTGTCCCTCCGTGATACACCCTCGCCCTCAATGCGTGCGGTGATGCAACTCGAATGCCGAACTCGAACTATCTGTTGACGGAGGACCAACTGAACGAGATTTTTTTGCGTCAAGTTGGCGAAGTCCGATGTACGTCAGAAATCTGACGTGATCCCGCCCTTCTCCCAATCACCGAAGCGCGTCGGTTCCGGCCCGTCCCGTCCCCCGACTTCCGCCGGGCGCGCATTCTCGGCCTTCAGCTGCCTGCGCCGCACTTCCGCCTCATCAAGCGCCCTTCGCGCTTCCGGCGTCAGCGGCCGTCGAGGTGGAACATCCTTTGTAGAAGCAGAGCTATCTTTATCTGTCATGTTGCCCCTCGCCACGAGGTTCTTCCACGGAATGCCAGCAACCTTTTTTAGGCACGCCACCTTTATGAATGATCGGAATGCAATATATACGCGACTGTAAGGTTGAAGATTGGACGACGTGTCGCGAGTGACCACATGCCTTTGAATTACGCCAAGACCGCAATGCTGCTTGCATTGCTGACGGGCATCTTTCTCGTGCTCGGCGCGATGGTCGGCGGTAAGACGGGCCTGATTTTCGCATTCTTCATCGCGCTCGCGATGAATGCATTCAGCCTTTGGAAGTCCGACAGCGTCGTGCTGCACATGTTCAATGCGCAGGAAGTAACGGACGCCACTGCTCCGGAACTCGTTGGAATTGTCCGTGACCTTGCGCGCAGAGCAGAACTGCCGATGCCACGCGTCTACATCATGCACAATCCGCAGCCGAACGCTTTCGCGACCGGCCGTAGCCCGTCGCATGCAGCTGTTTGTGCGTCCACCGGGCTTCTCGAAACCCTCGACCCTCGGGAGCTTTCCGGCGTGATCGCACACGAGCTCTCGCACATCAAAAATCGGGACACGCTGACGATGGCGGTTGCCGCAACGATCGGCGGCGCGGTCTCGATGTTCGCCCAATACATGCAGTTCGGCATGATTTTCGGCGGCGGCCGCGACAACGATCGTGGCGGATTGGGCATCATCGGAACGCTGGCCGCCATCATCATCGCTCCGATGGCCGCAGGCCTCGTTCAGATGGCGATCAGCCGCTCGCGCGAGTATCAGGCCGACCGTATGGGCGCGACGATCTGCGGAAATCCACTTTGGCTCGCATCCGCGCTTCGCAAGATCGACGGACTCGCGCGGCGAATCCCGAATGAAGAGGCCGAGGCAGTACCTGCCGCCGCGCATATGTTCATCATCAATCCGCTGAACGGCCATGGCGTCGACAATCTATTTTCGACCCATCCCAACGTTGATAACCGGATCGCGGCGCTCGAAGCCCAGGCGCGCGAGATGGGCATCGCTACGAGCACCGGAAGGGGAAGCACTCCTGCCGCCGGATCAAGCGGCACATCGGGCGAAGTCTGGATCGGCGGCCAGAATTACACCAAGCCTCCGAGCCCCTGGGGCTGATGTGCAAGACAACGCAAACCCGAGAAAACCCGGCCGACGGGCGGCGTCAGGCGCGCGTGCGACGACACGCAGATCTACCAATAGCGACGGTCTTAAAACGCGCGATGTCGCCGTCTCTGCAGCCTATTCTGTACTGGTCGAGCACCGCCCTTTCGATGAAGCCTTCACGCGCGCAGCGGCGGCGCGCGATCTCGCCGCTCGCGACCGTGCCTTCGCCCGGCTGATTGCAACGACGGTGCTTCGGCATCGCGGATCTCTGCAAGCCGTCCTTAACACCTATATCGCGAAACCCCTGCCCGAACGCATGGGGCGCTTGGAGGAGATCCTGCTCGCCGCAACGGCACAGCTTTTGTTGCTGCAGACGCCGCCACATGCCGCGATTTCTCTCGCCGTCGATCAATGCCGCGCCGACAGCTCCGGCAAACGCTTTGCAAGTCTGGCAAACGCCGTCCTTCGCCGCGTCAGCGAAAGCGGGCAAGGTCGGCTGCAGTCCCTCGACGACGTCGTGTTGACATTTCCCGACTGGCTCCTTTCGCGCTGGAACGACAGCTACGGCGCCATGGCTGCCCGCCAGATCGCGCGCGCATCGCTCGCAGAGCCCGCACTCGATCTCACAGTCAAATCTGATGCCGAACGATGGGCGGAACGCATCGGCGGCGTTGTCCTGCCGACTGGTTCGATCCGTTGCGCGCAGGCCGGGCGCGTCGAGGATCTGCCGGGCTATTTCGAGGGCGCCTGGTGGGTCCAGGACGCCGCTGCGGCGCTCCCCGCAAAACTGCTCGGCGATATTGCTGGATCGTCCGTTCTCGACCTGTGTGCGGCGCCCGGGGGTAAGACCGCGCAGCTCGCGGCGGCCGGAGCGGACGTGACCGCCGTCGATAAATCCGCCGGACGTCTTCAACGCCTGTCGGAAAACCTGAAGCGTCTCGGTCTCGTCGCCGAGACAATTGTTTCCGACGCGCTCACGTTGAGCCCGGAGAAGCAATTCGATGCGATCCTGCTTGATGCGCCGTGCACGGCGACCGGCACGATCCGCCGGCACCCCGATATTTTATACCTCAAGCGGCCCGAGGACATCCCAGCCCTCGCGGATTTGCAGAAAAGGCTCCTCGACCACGCCACGGAGCTTCTGAAGCCAGGGGGCGTTCTCGTCTACTGCACGTGTTCGCTGGAACCGGAAGAAGGCGAGAAGCAGATCGAAGGCTTTCTCGCGCGCCATCGGGATTTCGCGCGCCGCCCGATCATGCTGGACAAAGAGACCATTCCGATGTCGTGGCGAACGCCCGACGGCGATCTCAGAACGCTGCCCTCTCATTTCGCCGATCTCCCCGAAGGCCTGCAGGGCCTGGACGGCTTTTTCGCCGCGTCTCTCGTGAAGTCCTGTTGAGAGTTCGCGTGTGACGCACGCCCGCCTTGTTTTGGCTGATGTCGGCGGCTAGTCAGAGATATCGCCACGGGCGTCACTGGGACGGGGAACCGGGTCTTGAGCCTCAATGTCGCGGAACGGCTGAAAATCCGCTCGCTTTCGGTCGAGCGCCTGCGCCGCCGCGCCGTGACGCTGACCCTCTCCTCTCCGTTTCTGAGGTGGCGCTATGCCGGCAATGGCGCCGATCAAATCCTGATCGTCCCACAAGAGCTGCGTGCCGCCGATCCGAGCTTCTGGACCGAAGTCGCGCATGGCCACTTCGGGCTCGCCTCCCAGATCGCCGATCTCAAAGGCGCGTCTGTATTTCGCATCACGCCGCCGAGCGTCGCCTGGGAACGTGAGCTTCATGGCTTCGGCTGGCTCCGGCACCTCGCAGCGACCGAAGAAGAAGAGGCGGCAGCAACTGCGCGCGATCTCGTGCTCGAATGGATTGCACTTAAAAAGCTGTCGCACGGCGTCGCCTACGAGCCCGAGGTCATCGCACGGCGTTTGATTTCGTGGATTTCGCAAGCCAATATGCTGCTCGAGGATCTGGACGCCCGCGCCTATACTCAGATCCTGTCGAGTATCGGTCAGCAGATCGTTGCTCTCAGAACGACGTGGCGAAACGCGCCGGACGGCGTGCCACGCATGGTCTCGCTCATCGCGCTCGTTCTCTCGGGCCTCGCCGTGTCGGGGCACGACCGCCAATTGAAGGAGGCAGAAGCGGCGCTCGTCTTCGAGTTGAAGCGACAAATCCTCGACGATGGCGGCCACGTCAGCCGCAGCGCCAGTGTGCTATCGGACCTGATCCTCGACCTGCTGCCGCTGGGCCAGTGCTTCGGGTCGCGGACGCTTGTCGCCCCGGAAGAGATCAATGACGTCATCAGAAAATCGCTGAGATTTCTCCGGTTCATGCGGCTTGGCGACGGCATGCTCGCCCGCTTCAATGGTGTGAGCACAGGTTCACCGGCCGCGCTCGCCACCGTCCTCGGTTATTCCGGTGGCGAATTCGATATCATGCCGATTGCACGGCATTCGGGGTATGCGCGCCTGGAACGCGGCAAGACAGTGGTGCTGGCCGACATTGGCTCTCCGCCGCCGCTGGAGCTTTCAACAGAAGCCCAGGCTGGCGCGCTCTCGTTCGAGATGACGGCGGGTCGCTATTTGATGTTTGCCAACGGCGGGTTTCCCGGCCCGGCGGACCACGACTGGGATTCGGTCGCCCGCGCGACGGCAAGCCACAACACGCTCTGCCTTGCAGAAACATCTTCCGCGCGCCTCATTCGCAACGAGCAGCTCGAATCCATGGTGGACGGCCTTCCGATCCGCGGCCCCGATACGGTCGCGGCAGAATTTGTCGACGGCCCCAACCAAGCCGGGCTCAACGCCAGCCACGACGGCTATTTGAAGCGCTTCGGCTTGATCCACAGCCGGCATCTGGCCCTTTCCAGCGCGGGCGACAGGCTGGACGGCATCGACACACTGGAACCGCCGAAGGGGAAACTGCGTCTGAAGCAGGACCTGCCCTACGCCATTCACTTCCATCTCCATCCCGATTGCCGCTGCCAACCCGCCGGACACGGCACATGCCGGATCACGCTTCCCGACGGCAAGACATGGCTGTTCAACACCGATGACACGGCCGAGCTATCGATCGAGGAAAGTCTACATTTCGTCGATAGCGCCGGGCCCCGGCCGAGCCTGCAGATCGTCCTCCGTGGAACGACCTTCGGCGAAACGTCTGTCCATTGGTCGGTCCGCGCCGAAGCCGCAAACATCGGCTGAGCCAATACTGATCAAGTGCTTGCGCGTCACAATCGCGCGTTCGTCACTGGGTGGGATGGCCTTGCCCGACGCGCCGTGATAACCGCCACTCCGAAAAAGCTGGGGTAAACATGGCCGACCAACGCATACGCCGGGCTCTGCTCTCGGTCTCCGACAAAACCGGGCTCATCGCATTCGCAAGCGCACTGAAAGCGCGCGGCATCGAGCTGGTCTCGACCGGCGGCACGGCTGCGGCGCTGAAGTCCGCGAACCTCGACGTCACGGACGTATCAGAGCTCACGGGCTTCCCCGAAATGATGGACGGCCGTGTCAAGACACTGCACCCGAAGGTTCATGGCGGTCTTCTCGCCATTCGCGGCAACGACGTCCACGAGGCCGCAGCGCGCGAGCACGGAATCCTGCCGATCGATCTTCTGGTCGTGAACCTTTATCCCTTCGAGGTGACCGTCGCGAAGGGTGCAGCTTATGACGACTGCGTCGAGAATATCGACGTCGGCGGGCCGGCCATGATCCGAGGCGCCGCCAAGAACCACGATAGCGTCACGGTCGTCGTGGAACCGTCCGACTATGATCTGGTGCTCGCCGAGATCACCGCCAACAATGGCGCGACGACGCTCGCCTTGCGCAAAGCACTCGCGGCGAAAGCCTTCGCTCGCACCGCAGCTTACGATGCTGCAATCAGCAACTGGTTCGCGCGCGAGCTTGGCACGGGCGCACCGGAATGGCGGGCCTTTGGCGGCCATCTCAGCCAAGCGCTTCGCTACGGCGAGAATGCACATCAAACAGCGGCGCTTTATCTCTCGGCCGAGCCGCGCATCGGAGTCGCGACGGCGAAGCAGCTTCAGGGCAAGGAACTCTCCTACAACAACATCAACGACACCGACGCCGCGTTGGAGCTTGTCTCCGAGTTCGATCCGAAGCGGCCCGCGGTCGCCATTATCAAACACGCGAACCCTTGCGGCGTCGCTGTAAAGCCGTCTCTCGCCGAAGCTTACCGCCAGGCGCTCGCCTGCGATCCCGTGAGCGCTTTCGGCGGGATCATTGCGCTCAATCAGGTGATCGACGCCGAAACCGCTGAAGAGATGACGAAGATCTTCACCGAGGTCGTCATTGCGCCCGACGCGACGGATCAAGCAAAGGCCATCTTTGCCGCCAAGAAAAACCTGCGCCTCCTCGTAACGGGCGGCCTCGCAGACTCGCGCGCTCCCGGCCTCAACTTCAAATCGGTCGCCGGTGGATTCCTCGTACAATCGCGCGATGCCAGCAACGCCGACGATCTCGATTTGAAAGTCGTGACCAAGCGCGCACCGACGGACGCTGAGCTTAAAGATCTTCGCTTCGCCTTCAAGGTCGCCAAGCACGTCAAGTCGAACGCGATCGTCTATGCGAAGAACGAAGCGACCGTCGGCGTGGGGGCGGGCCAGATGAGCAGGGTCGAATCGTCCCGCATCGCCGCCTGGAAAGCCGCGGAAGCCGCGAAGGCCCTCGGCCTAGATAAATCCTTGACGATCGGGTCAGTCGTCGCCTCCGACGCCTTCTTCCCGTTTCCCGACGGCTTGATCACCGCCGCGGAAGCCGGCGTCACCGCTGTAATCCAGCCCGGCGGCGCGATGCGCGACGAGGACGTCATCAAGGCCGCCGACGAGCGTGGCCTTGCGATGGTATTCACCGGCGTTCGACACTTCCGCCATTAAGCGGGTTCACCGCGCCGGACGCGTCCGGACGAACAGCATCATTACAACGCCGACCGCGAGAAACGCTAAGACGGCCGACATGCCGATGCGCTGGCTCCCTGTCTCCTGCGTAATCAACGCCACGAAGAACGGTGCAAGAAACGCGGTGACTTTGCCCGAGAAGGCAAAGAGCCCGAAATACTGCGTGATTTTATCAGCCGGCGCGATCCGCGCGAGCAGCGACCGGCTCGCCGCCTGTACCGGTGCGGAAACGATGCCGACCAAAATCGCGAATGCCAGAAACGCCTGCTCGCCGACGGCCGAGAACGGCTTCGAACCGGCCACTTTCTCCGCAACCACGGTCGTGAAGAAAATGTGTGTCTTGTCGACCGACAGAATTCCGATCGCGCCAACGATCAATGCAAGCAACGCGAGAATGATTACGGCTTTCGGCCCGATGCTATCGTCAAGCCATCCGCCCAAGAGCGCGCCGAACGCTCCGACCAGGGTCAGGATGATGCCGAAGATGCCGAGTTCCAGTGGACCCCAGCCGAATACCGAAGCCCCGTAAATGCCGCCGAACGCGAAGATCGCAGACAAACCATCGGTGAAGAGCATTCGCGCAACGAGAAAAATCAATAAACTCGGCAGCGATGGAAGCGACTTGATCGTGTCCCAAAGCTCGGCGACCGCCGAACGCGAGGGATGCGCGCCTGTCGGCCGATGCCGGTCCGGCACGAAAATAAAGAACGGAATAATGAAAATCACGAACCAGACGGCGGCGAACGGGCCCGTGATGCGGTCGCTCTGGTGCGTCGTGCTGTCGAGCGTGAGCAGCGGATGAAGGCCGAGCAGCGTTTTGGTTTCGCCGGGCATCGGGACCAGCAGCCCGGCCACCAGCGCGAGGCTGACGAGTCCGCCGAAATATCCAACGGCCCAGCCGGTTCCCGAAAGTCGGCCTAGCTCCTCGCGTGGAACGAGCCCTGTCATGATGGCATTCGAAAAGACGCTCATCAGCTCGGCGGCAAGCGTCGCTGCGACGAAGCCGCCGAGCACGACGAGAATTGTCGCCATACTCGCATCCGGCACGCCGAGCCAAAGGCTCGTAAGCCCAGCAAGGAACAGCAGCGACAGGCCACCCATCCATGGTTTGCGCGATCCCCGCCCGTCGGCTGCGGCGCCAAGAAGCGGACTCAAAACAGCAATCAGCAGACCTGCGACTGCTGCGGCGTAGCCCCAGAGCGCCTGTCCGCACGCGGCCGTCGCGCTGCCTTCGGCGATCATCGTCCCGCAGACCGAATTCTGAACGACGGCATTCGCAAAATAGGGCCCGAATAGAAATGTCTGCACCAGCGTGTAATGAGGTTGCACAGACCAGTCGTAGAGCATCCACGAAACACGGGCGCGAAGCGGCGCGCGCGTCACCGCGCCGCCGCCCACCGTCGCAGCCTGATCGGCGCCGCCGCCGATATCCAAAGTCGACATCTATCCCCCCTTTTTCCCGCGCCTCGAATGCCCCTTCGGATAATCAGGTGCGCAAGACGATCAAGTGATCGGGCAACTCGTTCGGATCGACGGTACCCGGTGGAAAATGCTGCGCGAGAAGCTCGCCAATGCGTCCGATCGCCCGTTCGAAACCGTCGACCGGTCGACCGGCAGTGATCTCGGCCGTGAAATCATCGACGATCTTCTGCCACGTGCCTTTCTCGACACGCGCGTCGATCCCGCTGTCGGCGATGATCTCGACGCGCTTCTCCGCGACCGACACGAAAATCAGAACGCCTGTGCGCCCCGACGTTGTGTGCAGGTTCTGAGCAAGAAATTGCTCGGCCGCTCGCCGCCGTGTGTTGGCCTTCAGGATCGCTTTTGGAACGAGCGACATCCGGATCTTCGGATGCCATGCAAGCGCCAAGAGTGCGAGAAACACCAGTAACTGAATAAGAAAGATCCACTGCACCTTCATCCACGTGAAATGGATGAGCGGCCACGGGGCGATCAGCGCCAGGAGCGCAGCCCACATGAAGGGAACGTGCTGATAGCGGCTGCTTTGATCCGCGACGACGGCGACGATCTCGCCCGAGGTGTTGCGCTCCGCCTTCGTGATGGCCGTCGAGATTCGCGATGCGTCGTTGGCGCTGATGAAGCTCATCGTTCAGGGTCACCCGTTTGCTTTACTATCATGATGGCTACCAGCCACCCGAGGCGCCACCACCGCCGAAGTCGCCGCCGCCACCCGACCAGCCGCCACCGCTATCGCCGCCTCCAGACCAACCACCGCTGCCGCCCCAATCTCCGGAGCCACCCGGAATGAACACGATCCCGCCTGGACGACGGCGCGCGCCCGGAACGCCAGAACGCATGGCCTGCGCATTGCGATAATTCACCCAGACGATGAAGGCGACGATCAGGAAAAAGATGACCAGATGGATCATCGCGGTGGGATCGTTTTCGGGCGAGCGCGCCCCTGCAGCACGCTGTTTCACCTCATCGGCATCGCCGAGAAGCACCGCCTTGATGTCGCGCACGCCATCCTTGATGCCGTCGGCATAGTCGCCCCGCCGGAATTTCGGCAGGATTGCATTCTGAATAATGAGCGCCGACATCGTGTCGGTCATGAACGGCTCGAGCCGGCGGCCGACCTCGATGCGGACCTTGTGATCGTTCGGCGCGACGATCAGAAGGATGCCGTTGTCCTTGCCCTTCTGTCCGATCCCCCATTTCCGTGCAAGGCCGATGCCATAATCCTCGATCGAATAGCCTTGCAGCGATTTGACCGTGACGACAGCAAGCTGATCGGTCGATGTCTCCTCAAGCGAAGCCAGATCTTTTTCGATGTCGGCTTTTTCTTTTAGTGTCAGCAGGCCGGCATCATCCGTTACACGTCCAGCGAGTTCCGGATAAACCGGATCCGCATGTGCTGGCACGAAGAATGCCGCGAAAGCAATGCTCCAGAAAGCCAGAAGCAGGCGCACGAACCCTCGTACACTGCTGCAAGAGATCCAGCACCGAGCGGCAATCAGGGCGCCAGCCATCGGATCGGCTCCTCGGAAAGGTTGCTTGGCGCTAAACCTAAGGCTTGCCGAAATCGACCTTCGGCACCTTCTGCTCTTCCGGCGTGATGTCGAACGTCGCCATCTCCTTGGCCTGCGGATAGAGCGCCATCTTCCAGAGCCTGCCGGGGAACGTCGTAATCTCGGTATTATAGGCTTGCACCGCCTTGATATAATCGCGCCGCGCGATCGCGATACGGTTTTCGGTTCCGGCAAGCTCGCTCTGCAGCGCAAGAAAGTTTTGACCCGATTTGATGTCGGGATAGCGCTCGACGACGGCCATCAGCCGCCCGAGCGCCCCGGAAAGCGTCGCCTGCGCATCTTGGAATCTCTTCATCGCATCAGGATTGGTGAGAATATCGGGCGGCAACTGAATGTTCGTCGTCTGCTCGCGCGCTTTCGTGACTTCCGTCAACACGCTCTTTTCCTGATCCGCAAAGCCTTTCACCGTCTCGACGAGATTTGGAATGAGATCGGAGCGGCGCTTGTACTGGTTGAGCACCTCACTCCAGGCGGCCTTCGCCTGCTGTTCATAGGATGGGATCGTGTTGATTCCACACCCGGCCATCGAAAGAGCCGCAACGATCACAGCAAGAAAAGCGATCGGACGAACGATGAAAGGTCTTACGATCATGGCGTGCGCGGTCCTCGTTTTCTAAACCGAACGGATGGGAGCCGAAGGACGAATAGTGCAGGCTCCAAGCTGAACCAGGCGCCTGTGGTATGATGTTCTTTGATGTCGTTCAAGCGACACACCGACGACGTCAACGGCCGAGAGATTCTCAGGGTGAACCTTTCCCAACAAGAATGAACGGCCAAACCCCGTCGGCTTCATCCGTCAACGCGGACGCATACGCGCTCTCCATGCCGAAGACGCGTTAGCATGAATGCCAAGACGCGACCTCGACGCAAGAAACCATCCGTCATCGTTGCATCACATCCGTGATACGGAGGGTCTGTTCCCGACCGGCCAAGTACGAAGCCCGTTGCCGCAGCAATGGATCGTTCGTCGCACCAGCAGCCTATCCCCCTCTTGGAATTGAGAAATCAGTGCCGCGAAGGGCGTCTGCCAGCCATGCGCGGCCGACAGCAACGGATTGAAAGCAGGCTCCGAGAGACCACTTTAGATGCGCCGGCGGACGCGAAAATTTCGATGAGAACCAGTTTTAAGGAGCTTAAAAATGGAAAAATGGAAGAAAGCGCTGACCGGCGCGCTAGCGGCGCTAGCGGTCGTCAGTTTTGCCGCTGGTGCTGAAGCCCGCGGTGGCGGCGGTGGTGGTGGCTTCGGCGGCGGCGGCCACGGAGGCGGTTTTGGCGGCGGCTTTGGCGGCGGCCACATGGGTGGTGGCTTCGGCGGAGGCCATATGGGTGGCTTCGGCGGCGGTCACATCGGCGGTGTTGGCGGCCATATGGGTGGCGGATTTCATGGAGGTCACATCGGCCATGTCGGTGGCCATGGTGGCCACTTCGCCCATGGGCACTTTCGGCGCGGTCACGGCTTCTATCCCTATTACGCGTATGGATACGATTACAGCTGTGACAACTACTATTACCGCCGCAATCACCCCTACTGCTACGACTACGGTTTCTTTTGATCGTCACGCGATGCCGGCCCCGCCTGGGGCCGGTCTCGTGTTGAGCACTTAACGCCCCTTCTTTAGCAATCCCGAATTAGAGTCGGGGAGAAGAGATCACGACATCAGCATTTTCATGCGCGGCCGAAAGATGGGCGCGCGCTAGGAACGAGATATCGAGATGAAGGGGGGTAGCAGCCATGACGGCCGGAATACTGAAGATGAGCGCCACCAGGATTCCGCATGCGAGTGCCGCCTGGAGAAACTGCACGAAGCGTTTCACGTGAGTTGCACCTTTTCAAACGCCTTTCAAAGAAGGCAGGTGCATTTATCTTCCCTCGCCATGGCGGCAACGAGTCCCAAGCGCGGCGGGGCTAAGAAAGAATTACGGCGCCGCTTGGGCGCCGTATCGATGCTCACCAATACCGGCAATGGCGATGGCCGTGGCTCCACCAGCAGCGATGATGATGCCAATGGCGATAGCCGACCTGCTCTGTCGCCGATGAGTCTGCAGAAAGCAGCTTCAAAGCGTGAATACCACTGCTGACCGTTGCCGCGTTGGCGAGCCCCGCGCCAAAAATCATCGCCGCGGCCGTGACAGCTAGTCCCAACGTCGTCTTCATCTGATGTCTCCCCTGTTGCGAGCGTCGATCAGACGCCAAGTGAGGAGCTACCTATAGCCGCGCGTCGTCCACGGCCGTCCATACGGATTCGTAAGGGCCGAATGCCGGACAAATGCGTTGTCCGAGTGTGGCCGCGGCGCTTCGCGTGCAGACCCCAATCGGTCCTGCTTCAGCCGCAATCCCGAGACTTAGTTGATGCTCATCGCGAAACCACGCGCAATGAACAACGGAGAAGCGCCCGAGAGGGCATTTCTCCGTGCCCCTCCGCGCGCTCGGGGGTAAGCGCGGAGGGGTGTTGTTGCGTAGCGGTTCAGAAATCCGCATGACCCGCGTGCTTGAGGATCATGCGGTATCATTCTGCAATTTGGTTCCGGACTTGAACCGGGGTGGAAACGGCGATCTTGGGGTGTTGAGATTTACGCCGGACAGAACCCGCAATATTGGGAAAATTCCGACAGAACACCGACGAGGCGTCGAACGCTGCCGACGTGAGCCTGCTTCCGTGGGGATGCCAGAAAACCCAGTAAGAACTGGAGCGGGCGAAGGGATTCGAACCCTCGACCCCGACCTTGGCAAGGTCGTGCTCTACCCCTGAGCTACACCCGCATGTCCAGATGCTTCCGCCGCCTTGCGGCGGCGGAAGATCCGCCTTATGGCGCAACTGCCGAGGCAATGCAAGAGCCTCCTCATGGGGCAGTCAAAAAGCCCCGCGCACCTATATATACGTGGTCACCCGTCGGAGTTTGCGCCCCTTCGGCAGATCGATCGACACGGAGAAAGCGTCGCGCTCATGCCCCGAACACGCCAAGACCTCTTTTCGGCTCTGGCCGAGCTTCAAAT
>Ga0164243_10008435_pt1 | contig 15187 bp, 16 predicted proteins | sample OricompcompostOP_FD_108781 | JGI IMG/M metagenome (GOLD analysis project Ga0164243, IMG submission 108781) | Organic Plus compost microbial communities from Emeryville, California, USA - Original compost - Organic plus compost (OP) | ecosystem: Engineered > Solid waste > Mixed feedstock >... | reverse complement strand
GACGGCGAGGTTGTGCTTGGCCACTCCGATGGACTGCCGATAGAGCGCGGCGGCGGCGGCCAGGTCGCCGCGCTGGTGGGCCTCGATTCCGCGCTGCAGGACGTTGCTCATCCCCCGCTGCCTAGCACGTCGTGCCTGCGATCTGAAAAAGGCCGGGCGCCTCGGTCAAAGCAGGATCCAGTGATCCACTGAGTGGTCGAAGTAGCGGTCGACGCGCACGCCGTTCCACCGATACTGCAGATGCCGCTCCTGCCGTGGGACCTGCACCGCCTTCGGCTTGAAAGCCGCAAGGCACTCGCCGCCTGCGTGGCGCACGCTCGGGCACACCAGGCCCATGGCGCCGGCGTCGCGCCAGCGCCTGGCGTAGGCTTGAGACGCCACGTAGCTGGCAGGATCCAGCAACGCGCTGCGCTCCGGCTCGGAGACGGCGCCCACGTCCTCGAAGGCGCCATCCACTTCGCCGACGAGCACCCGCATGGCTTCCGTTCTCGGCGGGTCGCCGCTGTCGCGTGCGAAGGCCTCGAAGTGGTGAATGGTCTCGGCGATCGCCGTCTCCAGTTCGCGCGCGGCGTAGTAGACGCCGTAGCTGCCGTCGCTGAAGCGCGAGCCTTTGGGGTTCAGGTGCGTGAAGGCGGCCATCACGAAGCTTGCGCCCGGCCCGGCGATGCGGTCCTCCGGCGCCACGAGCTGGATTGCGCCGACTTCGTCGCGGATCCGCGGATTGGTGAGCTGCTCGAGCTTGATCAGGGCGTCCCAGACGCCAGGATCATCCGTCAAACCTTCGAAGAGATCGATCGGCGGGTAACGGGCTGCGATGATGCGCCAGGCCTGCGCCCACGAAACGCGACGAGCAGCCAAGCTCAGCTCCAGGGCGAGCGTGCCGCGTCCACATAGGCGCGAACCGCCGCCAGGTCGGTCACGTCGCCGGCCAGCATCCGCTGCAGCGGCGTCTGCCCGCCGAAGTAGGCGTTCGGACGGTTCACCCAGCTGTCCGCCAGCTCGCGCTTCGAATAGACGATGTGCAGGGCTTTGTAGATGCCCGCCAGGTAGCCGATCCGTCGAAGGGTGTCGGCCGGAACCCGAACCGCCTTCCCCGCCTTCCAGGAGAAGAAGGTCCGCTCAGCCGGCGAGCCGAGCAGAATCCGCGCCTGCTCGGTCGACGCGCCCCACTTCTCCAGGATCAGGAAAGCCCCGGTCAGCGCCTTGACCGGATCGACATTCCGGATGTCGGGGCGATGATGTTGCTGTGCGGCCGGCATTTGCGATCTCACTTTTGCAGTATATAGCGCAAAAGCTGCAAAATCGCAACGCCTCCCAGGCTGCGAAGAGGCCCTACCGGCGGCGCGGGCCTCCACGGCCATCGAAATCGCGAACCATCTTCTGGGCCCGCGCCTGCCCCCGCCTGCTTAGGAGTCGGATCGCCTTGACCAGCTCAGCCCGACGCGTCGCAGGGAGAGGCATTCTTGCAAGGAACGTGCGAACATCTTCCGCCAAAGCTCGATCGCGATCATCTGATGACCGCGCGAGAGCGCCTACGATCGCGCCGTAGGCGGCTCGCACGGAGCGCCGTCGCTGCAGAATGTGATGCACCCATGGCTGTTCCACGGGATGCCCAGCTACGATGCGCGACGCGTCTGCAAACGCGCTCTCAAGCACGCGAGGGGGCGGACCACGACCGGCCTGGTAACGCTCACGCAGCTTTCGAACAGCGATCCCTTCAGGCTTTTTCGTGATCCCCCGAGTCCGCCTTAGGGTGGCCTCCGCTGCGACGCCTCGCTCACGAAGCTTCTGGGCGAAACGTTGTCGCCAATGGTCAAGATCGGCCTTGCGAGGGTTTAGGCGCTTGCCATCCGCGCCGAGCGAGCGGACGGCAAGATGAACGTGTGGGTGCCCGGCGTCTGTGTGAAGCGCAAGAACATAGTCGAAGCGCTCGCCGAAGACCTCCTGCGCAAACGCGCGCGCGGCGTCTCTCGTGCGCACCGCGCTGGTGCCGGCGGGCATCGATAACACGATTGAGACCGACAGAGATGCATCCCGTCGTTGGCGAAGATCCTCGGTGGCCCAGTCCGCCCCCAGTTCCTCGATGTCGCGGCGGCTCGCGAGAGCCTCCCCATCACGACCTTCCAGCGGCAGCGCACTGTGGCGCGAGATGTATTTCAAGTGCGCCTGGAGGTGCTCGGGATCACGGGTCCGCCCCGTAATCTTGACCATCACCTCCGGAGCACGCGACACGATCCGCGCCACCCGCGCCTTCGCCTCGGCGGCCGAAGGAACGGCGTGCGGCAAGACCCCGCGATCAGGCACGCGACGCGAACGGGCGACCGGGCGCCAGAGCTCCTCGAAGCCGCTGATATCAGCGAAGTCGCTCACGCCTCAGCGCCCCAGTAGAGAACATTGCCGGCAAGCATTGCGCGTATGCCGACAAGGTGCTCGCGCACCTCGCGCTGGAAGGCCTCTATGCGCGCGACATCGGCCGCAGAGGCGCCGTCTTGCTCGGCCAGCTTTCGAGCCAGCTCGCGGAGGTTCACCCCGATGCGCCGCAGCTCACGGCGGGTCTCAAGAAGATCGACCGCAGCCTGCTGCGACAACTGCGGCGTCGCAAACAAGCGTCGCCTTGCGCAGGCGACAAGCCACTCTGTCCGTCTCAGTCCCGCCTCAGCCGCCGCGGCGTCCAGCGCAACCAGGTCCTCGTCTTTCAGCCGCAAGGTGACCTTCCTTGAGGCTCCGCGCGGGACGCCTGTCCCCACCCCGGCTCCAGGCGGCGCTCGCGTCACCGCCTCGACCATCGCGCGAAGGAGCCGCGACTTCCCGCCTCGTGTCACAGCCACGGCCTCGAAGCGCGAGGCGAGCTGATCGGAGATGCGAAACCCGATGAACGCCATGGTTGCAACGGTGGCGTTTAACATCGCTGGCTGCAAGCCTATCCTGCCCTCAAACCAAACCATGCCCCCAAACGTCCGGACGCCAGCCAGCCTCTTCTCGCGCATAAAACCGCAGCCGTCAGACCGGAGCGCGGCGACCCAGAGCCTGGGCTCTCTGAGAGAGCCCAGGCTCGCTGGGAATCGCCCCCGCGCCCCTCACGAAGGCGGGAGCCTTCACGCCCCCCTTCAGAAAGGCGGCGGTCCCAGCAGCTGGTCCACCTCGTCGGTCGTCAGGCGATCCCGCCCCAGGACATGCTCAGCAACAGCCGACCGCGTTCGCTCGCCTCGCTCCACGCGCGATCCGACCCCGAGAGGAACCTCGCCGCTGATCCAAAGAGGCATCAGCACGGCGTAAGCGCGGTGATAGCCTGCATCTCCAGCGTCCAGGTGATCGAGGAACGATGTCCATTCCGACAGCTGCTCGCTCTCCGACAGCTGCGACCAGGCGAAGGCAGTTTCGATCGAGGCCATGACAGGATCTCCGGTCCAGACCGCTCCCTGCGAGCGGCGACGGCCTTTCGGGACAGGCCTGGGCGCCCGTCAGTCACCGGAGCCTCGGCGGAGCCGAGGCGGAGGGGAACGGCGCAGCCGTTGACTTGCGGGCTGGCCTGACACGATGGGGCAAGACGCGCGGCTTCTTGCGCCGGCCACGGCCGGCGCGCCGTACCGGCGAGCACGCCGAAGGGCGCGCGCAGGACGGCCAGCTGAGTCGAGCTAGGCTCCGCCCGCAGGCGAAAGCACGACGAAGGCCCGGCCGGCGCACCGGTCGGGCCTTGCGCCTGCGCCGCCGCCGTCCGCTAGAACGGCGCCTCCTCGCCGGCGTCGGCGGAGGCCGGGAGCTCTGCGCCCGCGTCAGGGCCGGCGGCGTCCCGCGGGCTGGCGAGCTTATCGATGCGGTGAGCGGCTCCCGTCACGGCGATCCTCGTCGCCTGGCGTTTCGAGCCATCGGCGTCCTGCCATTCCTCGTTCCGCAGCATCCCGATGACCTGGAGGAGATCGCCCTTGCCGACGTACGCCTCGAGGAACTTCACGGCTCCGGGGGAGTAGGCCACGACCCGGTGCCAGGTCGTCCGCGTCCTCCGCTCGCCGGAGTCGCGATCCTTCCAGCGCTCCTCAGTCGCCAGGCTGAAGTTGGCGACCCGGTCTCCACTGCGGAGCGTGCGGATCTCCGGGGCGGCGCCGACGCGTCCGGTTAGAAAGACTAGGTTCATGGTGGTGTCCCTTCAGACTCGACCGGCCAGACCGTTCTGACCGGCTCGCGGTCGTCGCCGCGATCACGGACCGTCTCGGACCGGAGCCGCGAGGGAGCGGGGAGAGCCCGCGGCTGCGGAAACCGGTCTGCACCGGGCGGCAGGGCCGGGAAGGCCGGAGGGTCCGCACCAGGCCGCGCCTCGCAGACGAGGTCGGCTTTCCCCGGACCCCGGCTTCGGTCAGGGTTCGTGATGAGAGAGCGGCAGGCCGGGGCGGGCGGTGCAGAGCGCCTGCGCCCCGCATGGGACGCACCTCGGCCGCATGTCTGCTGATCACGCTCGAAGCCGCGCTGGTCTCTGCGCTTACAACCCCACGCCAGGCAGGCGACACATGAGGAGGGCGCGTTCTGGCCGCATCCGCGCGACCAAGGCGATCGGTCGACGGGCGCCCGGGAGCCGGCCTCGACCTTGGGCGGGCACGGACCGGGCCCGGGCTCTCGGGCATGCCGGAGCGCAGGCTCAGCGGCGGCGCCGGACGACAACCAGGTCCGCTGAAGCGCGACCGAGGAGCCCGAAGGCTTGCATGACTGTGCGCCGGAACCGACGCATCCCTAGGCGGCGAGAAGACGGGGCCGACGCTGCATCGTTCCGGCTGGCGCTGGGCGAATCACGTGAAGAGCGGCCTCTCGAGGGAGGCCGCCGCGATGGATCAGTCGCCCGGGCGGCGGCCGATCGCAATGTGGCGCACGCCTTGCGCCGCCGCCTTCTGCCCAAGGTTCAGCGCGGGCCCGAACGGCCGCGCTTCGCGCGCGCGTCCAGGCTCCAAGGTGTTGGGAAGCGTCAGCACGAGCACCGGGTCGAGCGACAGCATCTGATCGTTCGCCTTGAACGGAGCCGCCGCCTGGAAGCGATCGAAGTCGGGTCTGGCGCAGATCAGGTCGACGCCCTTCTGGCGGGCCCACTTCATCGCCAGGCGTTCGGCGCCCTGCAGGCAGGTGGTTGCGAGCTTCATCTGCGGCCACTCGGCGAGCGCCCAGTTCAGCGCATCGAAGATCCGGCTCGCATCGGTCGGCGCGTCCGCCTGCGGGGATCCGCGGAAGGCGACCACGAACGCCCCGGGCTCGACCGCGGCGTGCGCTTTCGCGCGCTTGGCGCGCAGCGCCTCCCGCGCCTCGATCTGTGCGGCCGTCGAGCCGTTGCGGCGCACGCCGCCGCGCCAGGGCGTCCACACCTCGCCGGTCGCCTGGGTGTAGGTCTCGCTCGCCCGGTCGCGGATCAATTCAACGGCCCGGATCGCCGCCTCCGCCGCATGCGCGCGCCGGGTCGCGGCCTGCAGTTCCACATCGGCGACCTCCGAGCCGTCGAAGTCTCGTGAGAGCCGGCGAACCGCGTCCGCAGCGCGATCCCAGTCGCGCTCGAGCCTGAGGGCGATCGACTGAAAGGCGCCGATCAGGCCTTCGGCGATGGTCGACACGTGATCCTCGAGGGCCGTGTCGCAGATGACGTCGAGCGTCTCGGTGATCAGCGTCTGGCCGAGTTGCTCGAGCGCGGCCGCTTCGGGGTGGTCGCGTTCGTCCGCGGCGGCGCGCCGGAGGTCGTCATAGGTGGAGAGGTCGGGCGTGAGCCTGTTCATGGGTTCTGGACCTGAGCTGGAGGAATTGGGGGCTTCCCGGGAGGCGGCTGGACCGCGCCTCTGGACCTTCCGGCCCTGCCGGCCGCGATCCGCCGCCAGGGGCCGCGCCAGCGGCTCGCGGGGCGACGCTCCGCCAGGAGCGCCCTTGCGGCGGGCGCGACGCAGGGCAGGTCCAGCCAAGGGGCGCGGTTCCTGCCTGCCGGCCCCTGGTTCGGCGCAGGGTCTGAACCTCGACGGCGGGCGCCCGCCTACATCAACCCGGCCGCACGGAAGCTCGTCACCTGGTCGCCGGCCACCAGGTAGTGGTCGTGGACCGTGACGCCGAGCGCCCGGCAGGCGTCCACGACCTGACGCGTCATTTCGACGTCGGCGGCCGAGGGCGTGGGATCGCCGGTCGGATGGTTGTGCGCCAGGCAGCAGCTGGAGGCGGCCAGCTCGAGCGCCCGGCGGACGACTTCGCGCGGATAGACGGGCGCGAGGTCGACGGTGCCTTCGCCCATCAGCTCGTCGGCGATCAGGCCGTTGCGCTTGTCCAGGAACAGCACCCGGAACGACTCCCGGGACTGGCCGCCCAGGCTCATCCGCAGATAGGCCGCGACGGCCGCCCCGGAGTTCAGGATGGAGCGCCGGCGCAAGGGGAACTCCAGCACGCGACGCCAGGCGTCCTGCAGGAGCTTGAGCTCGACGGCCACCGGGGCGTCCACGACCTGCATCAGCTCGGGCAGGGTGGCGCCCAGCACCTGGGCGAGCCCGCCGAAGCGCGCCATGAGCCGCGCCGCGAGCACGCCGGCCCGCCTCGTCGCCGCCCGCGACACCAGGAGCTGCAGGATCTCGGTCTCGTCCAGGGTGTGGAGGCCATGCTGGACGGCGCGGCTCCGCAGCTCCGATGGGGTGCTCTCGAAGTCGGTGGAGATTCCTTCCATCCCGCCGGCGCTCCGCCGGTTGAAGGCGCGCCCGCTCATGGACGCCCCCCGTCGGAAGGGCGGGCGCGCCGGGGGCCGGGGCGCGAGACGAAAGCCAGGCTGCGATGCGCCGGGCAGTAGGGACCGCGTCCCGTCGCGGCCCGACCGCAGAAGCTGGAATCGCTCGAGGGCGGATCGCCGATCGGCCACCGGCACTGGCCGCGTCCAAGGCGCGCGAGATCGCGCACGAGGCCAGGCTCCTCACGGCCTGGCGGGGGCCCGCCCGCCGACGCCGGCTGCTTCGGCAGCGGGCGCGGGGCGAGCCTGCAGATCCTGGCCTTGGGTTCGCCGCGGCCCGCCGCGCCGCGCCCGGGGCCGCCATGACGCGCGACGCCGAGCCGGTGCAGCTTGCCGATAACGGCGCTGCGGCTCACGCCGCCGAGCGCCTGGGCCACGCTTGACGCGCTGAGGCCCTCCGTCCAGAGGCGTTTCAGCCGCTCCACGCGGTCGTCCGTCCAGTCTCCCTGGGTCATGGCGGTGCTCCGGTCTCACGCGCTCCGATCGCGCGCGCCCTTCACCGCCCTTCCCTTCGCCTTTCCGGACGCGCGGTGTTTGGTCGACCAAACACCAACGGCCCCGCGGCGGCCTGCTGGTGGAGATGGTCGACGGCGCGCTGGGCGTGGGCCGCGGCGGCGAAGATGAAGCGCCGGTCGCCGTTCAGCACCTGCAGCCAGCTTGCGATGTAGGCGGCGTGGTCCTCGCGCGGCTCCAGCGTCAGCCCAAGGTCGGCGCAGAGGAAGGCCGCCCCGAGCTCGGCGACGAGCTCCTCACGGGCGTAGCCGGCGTCGCCCCAGGCCTTCCGCCCGAAGTCCCGATCGAGGCGCGTCGGGTGACGCGTCCAGTGGGCGCACTCATGCGCGAGGGTGGCGTAGTAGCTCTCGGGATCGCGGAAGCTCTCGAACGGGGGGAGCTGAACGTAGTCGGGCCCTAGGGCGTAGTAGGCGCTGCTGCCGCCGTGGCGGATGTCGGCCCCGAGCCTGCCGAAGAAGGCGTCGGCTTCCGCGACGCGCCGGGCCGGATCGAGCCGCGGGGCGGCGGCGGCATGGAAGCGGGCCGGCAGGCCGTCGATCTGCTCGATGTTGAAGACCGTGTAGGCCTTGAGAAAGGGAATCTCGCGCTCGACCTCGGCGCCGTCGTCGCCCGTCTCGGTTCGCTTGAGGCGGTCGGCGTAGACGACGGCGGCGCCGTGCTCGCCCTTGCGGACGTGGGCGCCGAGCGCCCGCGCCTGGCGGAAGGTCATCCAGGTCGGCGCCCCGAAGCCCCGCGCCGCCGCTTCGCTCCAGAGCAGAAGGACGTTCACGCCGCTGTACGGCTCGCCGGTATGCCGGAGCGGGCGGCTGACGCGCGCGGCGAGGTGCTCGGCGGACCATGGTTTCGCCCAGGGACGCACGCCGCGCTGCAGGTCCGCGACGATGGCCTGGGTCACCCGGCCGTAGAGGTCCGGGCGAGCCTGGGACGGGGCCGGCGCGACGGGAACTTTCGGGGTCATGGGGCGGTCTCCGGCGCCCGGCGGGGCCGATCCCCGCCTCAGGCGCGCCCCCGCCCGCCCTCGCCTCGCCTTTTCCCTGCGCCCGGTTCCGCCCGCCGCCGCCGGAGACGTCCTTGTGGACCGCGCCAGGCGCTGCAGCCGATCCCCTGGTCGAGAGCCCGGCCGACGGCCTCCGCAGCGGCTCAGCTCGCCGCGGCCTCGTTCCAGTCGCCGAACGGGAGCGGCGGCAGCCTCACCTCCGGGCGGACGCCTGAGCGCCGCAGCCGTGCCGCCAGGATCCGCGCCGAGGCCTCGCCGTCGACGCCGCGATCGCCGGCGATCACCACCCGCCGCGTTCCCGCCGGGGGCGCCCATCGCCTCAGATTGCCGGTCGAAAGCAGGGCCCAGGCCGGCAGGCCCAGCCGTTCGCTGGCCGACAGCGCCGTTGCGATCCCCTCGGCGACCAGCATTTCAGGGCCGGCCTCGTCCAGCCGCACCGCGGAGCCCGGGCCCATCCGGCCGATGATCTTGCGCGAGACGCGCGGCCAGCGCGCCCGGCGGCCGCCTGGGTCGAGGTAGACGATCTCCACCGCGGTGATCCGGCCGGCCGGATCCCGAATTGCCGCCAGCATGGCCGGTTTGCGCCTCGGGCCCGCCGCATAGACGGCCACCGGCGCCGAGCCGTGGTGCCGCAGCGCATGGCCCCCTGGGAGAGGCCGCAGGATTCGCCGGGCCCGCAGATAGGTTTCGGAGAGGGTGCCGGGCAGCTCGCGCCCCGCGGCCCACAGCGCCCGCGCCGCAGTCTCCCGCTCCACCGCGGTCGGCTCCGAGCGAGGGGGAGGCGGAGGCGGCGCTGGCCCGGGGTCCGCCCGCAGCCGGTTCTCCGCATCGAGCAGCCCCAGGTCGCGCAGGCTTCTGAGAGCCTCGCGCCAGTCCGCGCCGCCGAAGCCGTAGGCGACGACCCGGCCGTCGTCCCAGAGCAGCGAGATGGAACGGTCGTGTGGGGAATGGCCCGGCGCGGGGATATTGGCGCGGCGGCCGCCGGCGTAGAGCTCGCCGCCGCAGGCGAGCACGATCGGTCGCAGGGACATGGGAAGGCTCCGGCAAGTCAAGCTTCGCCGTAACCGACCTCCCCTATCCTTTCGGCGGCCGGAGTCGCCGGATGCGCAGCGTCGCCGCAGCGACCGACCGAACCTCCTCCGCCCCTTCGAACCGGACCCAGGCCTGCCCGTCCCGCAGGGGCGGGCGGCGCAGTTCGAGCACGCCGGACCGGCCCTCCCACTCGACCTCGACCTCCCAGGCCTCCTCGCCCGCCGCCGCGCTCCGCCGGCGGCGCGAGCGTTCACGCTGCGGCGGGCTCGGGGCTTCCAGACGGTCGGCCGCGGGCGAGGTGAGCCGTGCCGCGAGATCGCGCGCCTCGGACTGGGTGATGGGAGCGCTCGGTCGCGCGGCCAGCCAGGCTTCGGTCGCCTCGGCGTCGGCCTTCCAGGCGCCGTAGAGCGAGTAGAGCGTCCTGGCGCCCAGGGTCGAGGCGCGTTGCTGGAGGACCGGCGGCATCCGCCTCACCGCCGCGAGCATGGCGATGACGTCCTTGGGCTGCCGCAGCTCACGACCGATCTGAGCCTGGCTCAGACCCAGGTCGATCAGGCGGTCGACGCAGCGGGCGCGCTCGGCGGTGCTGAGTCCGGTGCGCTGCTCGTTCTCAAGCACCTGCTCGATGAGCACCTCGGCCTCGGTGGGATCGCCGGGCCGCACCAGCACGCTCACCTCGGCGAGGCCGGCGAGGCGGGCCGCGCGCAGGCGCCGGGCGCCGAACCGGAGCATGTAGCGGCCGTTCGGGTCCGCCGGCCGCACGACGATCGGCTGGAGCAGGCCATGCCGGCGCACGGTCTCGGCGAGCTCACGCAGCTGGGTCTCGTTGAAATCCTCGCGCGGCTGCTTCGGATCCTCGTAGAGGAGCTCGAGCGGCAGGCGAAGGACCCCCTCTTCGGCCCCGAAGGCGGCGTTCAGTTCGGCGAAGGCGTCGAGGAAGTCGCCCGTCATGCAGGACCCGGCAAGCTGTCGAGGCGCTGCTTCATCGTCGCCAGCACGCGGCGAATCTCGCGGCCGGCCTCCTGAGCCGCGGTTTTGCGGATCATCCACACCGGCGTGCGCAGGTCCAGCGCCTCGGCGTACCCCTGGCGCTGGGTGAGCACGCAGAAGTCGGGATACATGATCCTTGCGCCCTGCTGGCGCAGCAGAGACTTCAGGCTTTCCCGCTGCCGCGGCGACAGGCTCTGGAAGCGCGACGGCAGGAGGCCGAGGAAGTCGATCGGCCGGCCGCGCCGCCCGCTCCACCGCGGCCTTCTGCGCCAGCAGCTGCTTCACGCCGTGCAGGGCGTAGGTCTCGAGGTCGATCGGCGCGATCAGGCTGCTGGCGACCATCAGGGCCGCATAGTTGCGGCCGCTCCAGGTGGGCGGGGTGTCGATCACCACATAGTCGAACCCCTCGGCCACCCGGTCGAAGCTGGAGCCGAAGGCCAGCACCGCCGGCTTCAGCTGCGCGTCCACTCAGTGAAGCCGCTCGTCGGCGGCCAGGAGCGAGACGCCGGGCGCGGCCCCCGCGGCGACCTTCGGATCGAAGAACAGGTCGCGCTGCAGCCCGCCAGCCGGGCGTTCGCCAGGGTGTAGGAGGCGTTGGCCTGGGGATCCAGGTCGACGACAAGCACGCGCTTGCCGGTCTCGGCCAGGAACCAGGCCGCGTGGACCGCGAGCATCGTCTTGCCGACGCCGCCCTTCTGGTTGTTGATCACCAGGGTCTTCATCGCCAGCGAAGCTTGGCCGCAGACCATGGCGAGACTTAGCCTCCGGCGGAGGAGCCGTAGCGTCCGTCTCCTGACGCCCAGGCGCTTTTCCCAGATCCATTCTGAAAGACGCCCGCTGCGCGAGCAGCGGGTTTCTAGATTCTGGATTCGGATTCAGGGCTGAGGTCGTTTCGTGGAATCAGTGACTTATGCTGAAGTTCCTGTCCGGACGGGGGCGTTCGCCTGACCGGTTGGGGGAGCTGTCCTGACCTGGCGGGGGCGTACGCCTGACCCGCCGGGGTCATCCTGACCTCCTGGGGGCTGGCGGCTCTCCGCCCCGCCTATCCTGACTTGCCTTTCAATTCGAGGTCAGGAACTCTCGGCCGGTCCATTGCGGGGATTCGCGGTGCAGGGGCTTGAGGACGCGGCCGAGGCTGACGATGCGCCGGAGGAAAGGCCGGGGCGCGCCATGCGCGTGGCCCATGCGCTGCAAGCCCGGCAGACCGATGAATTCGCCAAGCCAGGCAATCTTGTCGAGGTGCGGTTCGTCCGCGGCCAGTCGCTGAGCCTGACGGCGGCCCGCCTCCTCGCCCTGATGATCCTGACCGCCGGCGGCGACGCCTGGCGGCCGATCGCCCACAGGATGCGCAAGGCCGACATCCGCCGCGGCCACAAGGGCAATGAACGCATCGCCGACATGCTCGAGGAGCTGCATCGCACCCTCTTCGCCGTCGACGACCTCTCCTGGCGCGGCCGCAAGGCGACCAAGCGCTTTCCCCTGATCCAGTCCTCCCGCGAGGAGGTTGAGGAGGACGGCGGCGAGCGCGGCTGGATCGAATGGGAGTTCACCCCGGACGCGCGTCGATTGATCCGCGAATCCGAGACCTACGCCGTGCTGAACCGGCAGGCGGTGCTGGGCTTCCGCTCCAGCTACGCCCTGCGGCTCTACGAGATGGGCGCCCTGCGCATCCACCGGCGCCAGTCCGTCTGGCGCGGCGACATCACCGCCATCCGCGCCGCGTTCGGCATCGCCCCGGAGCTCTACAAGGACTACGCCCAGCTGCGCCGCAAGGTGCTGGAGAAGGCCAAGGCCGAGATCGACCAGCTCGCCCACTTCACCGTGGACTGGCGCGAGATCCGGCGCGGCCGGGCGGTCGTCGAACTGGAGTTCTACTTCAGGGCCAAGAACGCGCCGGATCAGCTGGCCGCGGTCGAGGAGAACGAGCGCCATGCGGCGGGCCGCAAGGCGCGCCGGGAAGGCGCGGTCGAGGTGGTCGTCGAGGACGCGCCTGTCGTGGCCGCCGTCCCCTCCCCTCCGGCCCGCAAGCCGGCGAAGCCCGCCCGCGCGACGGCGACGGCCCTGCAGTTCCCCTCAGGGAGCCTGCGGTACGCGGACGGGCCGTTCGGCGACATCGCCCGTGACCACGGCGGCGGCTGGGACAAGGACCTGATCGCCGACGCCTATCGCGAGCAGATGGGCGAGCGGCTGAAGGCGCTGACCGGGAACAAGCTGGTGAAGTCCTGGACGGGCTTCTGCCAGGCCTTTGCGGTTCGACGCGGCCGCCCGTAAGGGCGCGCCCGCGGCTCCCTTGGGATGGCGCTCCCGCCGGCGATTGCACCGGTGCAATTCCGCAAACCAGATTCGGAAGACCTTCCGGAGCGCCGAGCCGGGGCCTCGCGGAATCTCAGTTTGACTAGACTCTTGGGAGCCTTGCTGAACCCGCGCGCTCGGCGGGCGTGACGCCGCGGCTGTGTGGGGCAGCCAAGGCTGAAGGCCGACCTTCATCCTGCCTCATCCGAGACACGGGGCCAGCGGACGGCCGCAGACGCGATTGCACCGGTGCAAAGGGCCCTCTGCCTTCTCAGGTTCGCCACGGTGTCCACCACGGCTGCCCGACGAGTGTTTGGTTGACCAAACAGGCCCCGAACCAGGCTCGGCTCGCCCGGCGCGCAGTTGCACCGGTGCAATTCCGTCCTCGGGGCCGCCCCATCTCGAGGGCGATCGCCCGAGCCGAAGTCGCCCCCAAGAGGTCAGGAAACGACGGCTGCGGGATGGCGTCTCCTCGCCCACTGCGACGGTCCCGTGGATCGGGATCAGGGTTAGCCGACGTTGCGATTGCACCGGTGCATCGGCGGAGCTTGTGGGCCTGGCGTTCGGGAGCCGGGGGTCGGCCAAGGCGGCTCAGTCGCGCCGCTTCAACCCCGCACGAGCGCCTGGCTGATCGCCGCGGTCATCTGAGCCGTCGGTCATGAAGGCGGTTGTCGACCGGGCCCGGCGCCAGACGAACGCTTCGAGCTGGCCCGGCGCATGGCCGCAGGCCGGCGCGCTGCGCGCCGCCAGGGCGACGCGTCAGGGCGCAGGGGACGCGGCGGCGTCCAGACGCATGCTGCGTCCGCCAGGCGTCTCGGCCGCTGACCGATTGGACGCCAGTGCGATCTCCCAAGAGGTCAGGTTTGTGGAGCAGGCGGCGGACGCGCCCCTCCGTCCCCGCGCCGACCGCCCACCGCGCACGCCCGACCCGCCAGTTCGGTGGGATGCGCGCCCCGGCGTGCTGCGGATCGCGCGACGTGTGGAGGCGCTTGGCGACTTCAGCCGGCGACCGTCGTGCCGATTGCACCGGTGCAATCGTTGGTGCGTCGGCCCTGGCGCCCTGAGGCGCAGCGCGAAAGGCGTCGCGCAGGTCGCAAGCGCCGCCGGGACGGCGTGCGGCGCGCCTCTGCAGCAAGGCGGCCCCCAATCGGTCAGGATGGCTTCGTGGGGCGGCTCGGCGCGCCCGCTCGATTGCACCCGTGCAATCGCCGGCCCGCCACGTCTGCCGGCGCTACCTGGGCCGACCGCCGCGCTACCTGCACCGCCGGCGATCCAGCTGATGTACGGTGCAAGACGCAGCGCCCCCCGGACTTGAGGGCGAGGCGCCAGGTCAGACCGAGGACTGCGCGGGTGCGACCGCCAGGCGGCGTCAAGGCCTTCACGGTCGGAGCCGCCCTGCGGACCGGTTCTCAGAACCCGTCGTTCCAGCGCGGTCTCAGCAGCGAAGGCGGGGGAGGGCAGGCAGGGCGCAGGCGGGCCGCGTCCGGCGGGCCGATTGCACCCGTGCAATCGATGAACGTGCGTGAACCGACGCCCGGTGCGCCAAGGGCGAGCGGGGGACTGGGTGGGCGCTGTTTGGCGGGCCCGATTGCACCGGTGCGACTCGTGCAGTCTGCCGTCTGCGGCCCGTCCTGGCTGAATTATCCGGCGCCCGCCGCCGCGATCGGCGGCGGACTTCCCCGAATCGCCTGTCGCGGTTCACCTGGAGTCCTCAGGCTGTTTGGCCGCCGATCGAAATCGGGCGGGCGGAAGCGGCCAGGGCGGGAAAGCCCCCAATTGGTCAGGTTGCAGGACTCGCCGGCTTCGCAGAATCACGCTCTTCCTGAAGGGCAGCGTTAACGCGGCCTTTAGAAAGCGCAATTAGAGCCCGAGGGGCGCGGCTTTCGAATTTCGCGGCCCAGCCGATGATCTTTCGAAAGCCGGCTGCCGTGGAAGGAACGAAGATGTCGAACCTCGCCCAGGCGCCGGCTCCCTCCCTGGCCGGTCCCGTCGCCCAGTTGTCCCGCAGGGCTTCGGCCGTCGTCGCCAACCTCCGCGACGCCGCGCGCGCGGCGCGCTCGGGGGCGCGGCGCGAGCCGACCTTCTCGATCGGCGAAGCCGCCGAACTGGTCGGCCGGACGCCGGCGGCGATCCGCGAGGCCGAGAAGGACGGCCGCCTTCCGGAGCCCACCCGCACCCAGACGAACCGCCGCGTCGGCTACACCCTGGCCCAGGTGAACGACATGCGCGGCGTCTTCGGCACGCGCCCCTGGCGCGCGCCGGAGGATCCCTGCGCCGTCATCGCGGTGCAGAACTTCAAGGGCGGCGTGGGCAAGTCGACCCTGTCGGTGCACCTGGCCCAGTACCTGGCGATCAAGGGCTACCGCGTCGCCCTCATCGACTGCGACAGCCAGGGTTCGGCCACGACCCTGTTCGGCTACGTGCCGGACCTGGACCTCACGGAGGAGGACACCCTTTATCCCTTCCTCCGTCACGACGACATCCGCTCGCTCGACTATGCGCTGCGCGACACCCACTTCGACGGCCTGAAGCTGATCCCCGCGAACCTGCGCCTCTTCCAGTCGGAGTACGAGCTGGCCGCGCGCATGGCCCACGGGCGGGGCCGGCTGCTCGATCGCCTGTCCCAGGGCATCGCCTCG
>Ga0164243_10008434_pt1 | contig 15189 bp, 13 predicted proteins | sample OricompcompostOP_FD_108781 | JGI IMG/M metagenome (GOLD analysis project Ga0164243, IMG submission 108781) | Organic Plus compost microbial communities from Emeryville, California, USA - Original compost - Organic plus compost (OP) | ecosystem: Engineered > Solid waste > Mixed feedstock >... | reverse complement strand
GCGTTGAAGGGCGGGGTCCGGGGCAGGTGCCGGAAACTGTCGCGGGTTCCTCCCGCGTGCAGCAGCGGATAGTCCGGCAGGCCGGTCAGCCGCCCGAGCACCGGGTCGGTACGGCGCAGCAGCGCGCGCAGGTTGTAGTACTGGCGGAAGAAGGCGTGGAACCCGCGGCTCATCGTCACCTCGGTGCCGTCCTTCAGCCGGGTGGTCCAGCCTCCGGCACGTCCGCCGACGTAGGGCTGACGCTCGTACACGGTGACGGCCACACCGCGTTCGGCCAGTGCGGTGGCGGCGGCCAGGCCGGCGATCCCCGCGCCGACGACAGCCGCGGCGGGCCGGAATCCGTCGGCGAAGCGGCGTCCCGGGGCGGCGGGCAGGACGCGGGCCCGCCGGTCCCTGCCCGGCGGGACGCGCACGGTACGGGCCGTGCTGCCGTTCATCATCTGCTCTCCTTGCGCCGGGCGAGAAACGTGTGCGTGATCCCCGTCTGCCAGCCAGGCAGGGGCAGGGCCCGTACCCGGTCGAAGCCGGCCGCGCGGAGCCGGCCGGCGAAACGGCCGGCGGTGTCGAAGTCCACGACGGAGCGCCACAGGTGACGGAGGAGAGCGGTGTCGGCGAGGAGGACCGCGGCCAGCGGCTGGACGACGCCGCGGCACACCAGCGTCCACACCGCTCGGTCGGTGCGGCGGCCGCTGAGCGTGTACTCGTGCACCGCGAGCCGCCCACCGGGCCTCAGCACGTCGTGCACGGTGGCCAGGACCGCGTCCGGGTCACGGACGTTGCGCAGCAGATACGCCGCGAACACCGCGTCGAACGGCCCGCGCACCCCCGCGTCGGACAGGTGCTCGACCGGCGCGTGCACGAAGGTCACGTCGCGCGCCCACGGCTTGGCGGCGGCCCGGCGCAGCATCCCGGTGGAGGCGTCCACGGCCGTGATGTGCGCGGCGGGCAGCACCGAGCGGAGGGCGGCGGTCGAGGCGCCGGTGCCGCAGCCCAGATCCAGCAGGCGCAGTCCCGCACCGCCTGCGGGCAGACCGAGGCGGCGCACCGAGCGGCGCAGATGCGCGTGATAGCCGGGATTGAGGGCCACCAGCGTGTCGTAGTGCCGGGAGGCACGGTCGAAGGCGGCGGCGAGCGATGCGTCGCGCAGCAGGGTCACACGGTCTCCAGAGATGTGTCGCGGCGGCCGGGTGTCATACGGGGAGGCTCTCCTCGAAGGGGCGGCGGGGCAGTACCGGCAGTTCAAGGGCGGAGCGCAGCATCGGCGTGACCGGGGTGTGCAGGCCGATGGACAGGTCCTCGTACAGACGGGTGTCCCCGTCGAGGAACCGCAGCAGCCGTACCGTGGGGACACGCGCGAAGAGCCGGCTGAACAGGGCGGGGCCGTCGACCCGGCCGGTGGACAGGGCCCGCAGCAGCACGGCGTCCATCGCGCGGGACCGCCGGGAGTGGGCCGGAGGCGGCACCGGCCGGCGCCCACGCCGCAGGGCGGCGGCGACGGCGCGTGTCTGCCGCTGCAGGCCGGCGAAGGTGTAGCCGGTCGCGGGCCGGGTGGCACCGCCGGCGGCGCCGATGCGGAACACGGACGCCCCGGTCCGCCGCGCCGGCGCGGCGTCCGTCATCGGGATGACACCCGCCTCGGTGCCGAGGAGCCGCCGCTCACCCAGATGCAGGACGTCGTCGCAGTAGTGGCGCAGCGCCGCCTGATAGCCGTTCGAGGTCAACGGCCGCGGCGAGAACTCGGTGTACTCCACCAGCGCCTCGTGCGCGCTCGTCGGCAGCACGTAGCCGAACGACAGGCCCTCGGCGGGCTGCGGGGTGCGGAAGTCCATCAGCTCCGCGACCCCGGGATCGAACACCGGCCGGGACGTCTGCACGAACCAGCCGCAGAAGTGCTGCAGCAGCGTCGTCCGCGCGGCCGGCAGGCTCCCCAAAGGCCGGGAGTCGAACACCCAGCGGGAGCGCAGCACACCGCGAGCGCCGCCGGCGTCGTGGAACCGGACGACGGCACCGCCGGCGACGTCCTCCACCGCGTCCACGGTGGCCTGCAGACGGCGCACGTTCGGGCTGTCCGCGAGCGTCCGGCCGACCAGGGCCTCGAAGTCGTCGGAACGGATCATCTTGTACCGCAGCGGAGCAAGGACGGCGAGAACCGGCTCGCCCGCGGGCGGACGCACCCGCAGCCGCTGCCAGCACGCCGTGACCGCCGCGTCGAACCGGCCCCGTCCCTTCTCCCAGAAACACCAGGTCCGCCGCGGCGGACGCAGCGGCCCCGGCGGCGGGTTCACCACGACCACGGACGGGGTCCGCAGACCCGGCACAGGCCCGGCCAGGCGGTGCGCCAGCGACAGCCCGGCGGCTCCCGCCCCGATCACGGCGACCTCCGACTCCAGCAGCATCCGTGTTCTCCCGGCTGTCCTGCGGTGCGTGTCGTACGCGTGTCCTGCGGTGCGTTCCGTACGCGTGTCCCGCGGTGCGTTCCGTACGCGGTATTCCCGTCCGCGGGACGCCGGGGGCGCGCCTCACCCGTCTGCCGCAGCAGGTGGGCAGCCGGCCGCCGCCGCGGGGAAGGGACAGTGCGAACCAGCGCTCCCGGCGTCGGCCGGTGCAGCGCCGTGTCCGTCGCCCGCCGTCCGGCGGGACAGCGGCGGAGCGAAGGGCGAACGCGACGGAAGGAAGCGGGATGCGCCCCACACCGGCGAAGGATCACCGCGGCGGAGCCCCGCCGCCCGTCCCCGGCCCGCCCTCCGGCACGGGATCGCCCGCCCGGCCGCACCCGGACCCGGCGGACGAGTTTGCCGCCCCGGACCCGGGGGACGGCCCGGTGACGGCCGGTGACCTGAGCCTGGTCGACGCCGACGTGCCCGCCGCCGTCGGACGCGTCCTCGACGGCGTGCTCCGGCAGCGCGTCGCCCGCGCCCGCGCCGTCGACGACCTGTTCAGCGGCGATGTCGCCGAACGCGTCGCGGACTTCACCCGGGCCGGCGGCAAACGGACCCGGTCGCAGCTGCTGTGGTGGTCGGTGCGCGCCTGCGGCGGCACCGACACGGCGACGGCCGAGGCGGCCCTGCGGATCGGCGCGGCACTGGAACTGCTGCAGACCTGCGCCCTGGTCCACGACGACGTCATGGACAGATCACTCCTGCGGCGCGGACGGCCTACCCTCCACGCCGACCTGCGCGCCCGGTACGCCGCGACCGCGCCCGCCGCACACGTCGACCGGTTCGGCGAAGGCGCAGGCATCCTGGCCGGTGACCTCGCGCTCGCCTGGGCGGACGACCTGGTCGCCGGGACACCGCTGTCACCGGCGGCCGCACAGCGGGTGCGGCGCCTGTGGAGCGACCTGCGCACGGAGATGGTGGCCGGGCAGTACCTCGACCTGCACGGCCAGCTGACGGCCGCGTACTCACCGCAGCGTGCGCTGCGCACCGCGTGCCTGAAGAGCGCCCTGTACTCCGTGGCACGGCCTCTGGCCCTGGGCGCCGTCCTGGCCGGAGCGCAGGAGAGCACACTGCGCGCGCTGAGCGCCGCCGGCCGCAGCGTCGGCCTCGCCTTCCAGCTCCGCGACGACCTCGACGACCTCTTCGGCGACCCCGGACGCACCGGCAAGGACAGCGGAGCCGACTTCCGCCAGGGCGCGCCCACCTACCTGCTGGCCCTGGCACGGTCCAGAGCTCAGGCCGCCGGCGACCACGCGGCACTGTCCGTCCTGGGCCGGGCCGCCGGCGGCACCGGGCCGGACCGGCCGGGGCTCGGCGAGGTACGGCAGGCCGTCACCGGCACCGGCGCGGCCGGTGTCGTCGAGGCCACCATCCGCCGCCTGGTGACCCGGGGACTGCGGTGCCTGGACGACGCCCCCCTCGAAGCACACGCCGGCGCACGGCTGCGGTCGCTGCTGTGCGCGGTGGCCGACACCGGAGGGACACGCCCCGACCCCTGCCCGCCGACGGACCCGGAGGAGCCGCAGCGATGACCCGTACGCTGCCCGGTCGCACCGATCATGTCGTGGTCGTCGGAGCCGGACTGGCCGGACTGTCGGCCGCCCTGCACCTGCTGGGCGCCGGACGCCGGGTCACCGTGGTGGAACGCGACCTCCACCCCGGCGGCCGGGCCGGACGGCTCCGGCTCGGCGGCTACCGGATCGACACCGGCCCCACCGTGCTGACCATGCCCGACCTCGCCGACGAGGCCTTCGCCGCCGTCGGCGACAGCCTGTACCGGCGCGTGGAACTGATCCGGCTCAGGCCCGCCTACCGCGCCCTGTTCGCCGACGGCAGCAGCCTCGACGTGCACAGCGACGCCGACCTGATGACCGCGGAGGTGGAACGGTTCGCCGGAGCCCGCGAGGCGGCCGGCTACCGGCGGCTGCGGACCTGGCTCGAACAGCTCTACAGGGCGCAGATGACCCGTTTCATCGACGCCAACTTCGACTCCCCCCTCGACCTGCTCACCCGCGACCTGGCCCGCCTCGCGGTGCTCGGCGGCTTCGGCCGGCTGGACGCCCGCATCGGCCGCTTCCTGCGCGACGAACGGCTGCGCCGCGTCTTCTCCTTCCAGGCCCTGTACGCCGGCGTACCACCCCAGCGGGCCCTGGCCGCCTACGCCGTCATCGCCTACATGGACACCGTCGCCGGGGTGTACTTCCCGCGCGGCGGCATGCACGCCCTGCCGCGGGCGATGGCCGGCGCCGCCGCCGACGCCGGCGCCGAGCTGCGCTTCGGGCAGCCGGTGACCCGCCTGGAGCGGTCCGGTTCCCGGATCACCGCCGTCGTCACCGCCCAGGACCGCATCCCCTGCGACGCCGTCGTCCTCACCCCGGACCTGCCCGTCGCCTACCGCCTGCTCGGCCACCGGCCCCGCAGACGGCCGAGGCTGCGGCACGCGCCGTCCGCCGTCGTCCTGCACGCGGGCACGCACCGCACCTGGCCGCACCTCGCCCACCACACCCTGTCGTTCGGCGCGGCGTGGCGCTCCACCTTCGACGAACTCACTCGCACCGGGCAGCTGATGAGCGACCCGTCCCTGCTCATCACCCGCCCCACCGCCACCGACCCCGCGCTCGCCCCGCCCGGCCGCCATCTGCACTGCATCCTCGCGCCCTGCCCCAACACCGACATCGGCCCCACCGCCGCCGCCTGGAGCGACCTCGGCCCCCGCTACCGCGACACGCTGCTGCGGGAGCTGGAACGCCGCGGCCTCGACGGCCTCGCGGACGCCGTCGAGGCGGACTGCCTGGTCACACCGGCCTTCTGGCAGATGCAGGGCCACGCCGCCGGCACCCCGTTCTCCGCGGCCCACACCGTCACCCAGACCGGCCCGTTCCGTCCCCGCAACCTGGTGCGCGGCACCGAGAACGCCGTCCTCGCCGGCTGCGGCACCACACCGGGCGTGGGCGTGCCGATGGTGCTGCTGTCCGGAAAACTCGCCGCCCGGCGCGTCACCGGCCCGCACCGCCGGGCCTCCTCCACGGTGCACACACCCGCGGTCACCACGGCGGAGGGCACGCGATGACCGACCGGGAACTGGACGCGGCAGGCGTGACCGACCCGGCGCTGCGCGCCGCGTACCGGGTGTGCCGCACGCTCAACGCACGGCACGGGAAGACCTACTTCCTCGCCACACGGCTGCTGCCCCCGGCACGCAGGCCCGCCGTGCACGCCCTGTACGGCTTCGCCCGCTGGGTCGACGACATCGTCGACGCGCTCGATCCCGCCCTCGGCACCGACCGGCGGCTGCGGGCGGTCACGGACCTGTCCGCGACACTGGAGACCGCCCTGCGCACCGGCCACGCGCAGGAGCCGGTGGTGGCCGCCCTCGCCGACACCGCCCGCCGCTACCGCATCCCCCACGCCCACTTCCACGACTTCATGACCGCGATGCGCAGCGACCTCACGGTCACGGACTACCCCACCTACGCCGACCTGCGCGCCTATATGCACGGCTCCGCCGCCGTGATCGGGCTGCAGATGCTGCCCGTGCTCGGCACGGTCGTACCGCAGCACGAGGCCGCCCCGTACGCCGCCGCGCTCGGCGTCGCCTTCCAGCTCAGCAACTTCCTGCGCGACGTCGGCGAGGACCTCGACCGCGGCCGCGTCTACCTGCCCGCCGACCTGCTCGCCGCCCACGGAGTGGACCGGGCACTGCTGCGCTGGAGCCGCGACACCGGACGCCACGACCCGCGGATCACCGGCGCACTCGAGGAGTTCGAGGCCCTCACCCGCGACGTGTACCGGCAGGCGGCACCGGGCATCGCCCTGCTCCACCCGCTGTCCAGGCCCTGCATCCGCACCGCGTTCGTCCTCTACGGCCGCATCCTGGACGCCGTCGCCCGGGACGGCTACGCCGTGCTGCACCGCCGCGCCGTGGTTCCGCGCCGGCACCGGGCGCTGCTCGCCGCCGACGGGCTGACGCGGGTGACCGTCGCCCGGTTGCGCGCCCGCAGGGCCGGACATCCCGTGCTGCCGCTCCCGCCGGCCGGGGCCGTCACCGTGCCACCGGGCCGGCCCGTCGCCGAGGAGACCGTATGAGCCCGCGTCCCCTGCCCTTCACCCTGCGCCGCGACCCCGTGCCGTGGGCCCGTCAACGGCCCACCTGGCGCGACGCCCAACCCGCGGTCGTCGCACAGGCCCTGAAACGGGCCCAGACGCGCCCCACCGGCAACTGGTACGTCGTCGGTGCCTCCCGCGACCTGCGCGCGGACCGGCCCCTGGCCCGCACCGTCGCCGGCGAGGAGGTCGTCGTCTGGCGCGGACCGGACGGCCGGGCCGTGGGCGGCCCCGGCATCTGCCCCCACCTGGGCGCACCACTGCGCGACAGCCCGGTCCACTGCGGCACCCTCGTGTGCCACTGGCACGGACTGGCCCTCGACGGCACACCCCGGGCGGGCTGGCAGCCGCTTCCGGTGCACGACGACGGCGTTCTGGTGTGGGTCCGGCTCGATGCGGCAGGCGGCGAACCACCCCTGGAGACACCCGTCGTGCCCCGTCGGCCCGACCCGGAGCGGTCCTTGACGGCCGTGTTCGCCGGCACGGGCCGATGCGAGCCGCAGGACGTGGTGGCCAACCGTCTCGACCCCTGGCACGGCGCCTGGTACCACCCGTACGCGTTCGTGGACCTCACGGTGGTCGACGTCCCCGGGAACGGCGCCGGCGCGGACGACGAGGACGGGGACGACGGGGACGGGGACGCCGTCACCGTCGACGTCTCCTTCCGGCTGACGGGGCGCCTGGTCGTGCCCGTCCGGGCGGTGTTCACCGCTCCGGGACCGCGCACCGTCGTCATGCGCATCACGCGCGGCGAGGGAGAAGGGTCCGTGGTCGAGACGCACGCCACCCCCCTCGGCGAGGACGAGCGGGGTACGCCCCGGACGGCGGTCGTCGAAGCGGTGCTGGCGACTTCGGCCCGGCGCGGCTTCGCCGCCGCCCGGCGGGCCGCCCCGCTGCTGCGCCCCTTGATGCGGGCCACCGCCGGGCGACTGTGGCGCGACGACCTGGCCTACGCCGAACGCCGCTGGGAACTGCGGTCCAGGGGACGCTTCCCCGGCTGACCCCGGACGCCCCCGGCGCCGCGCTCCGCGGCGTGGGCCGCCCGCCATCGACTCCGCACGCGGGCACCCCGCCCGAGTGTGTGCCCAGGCCATCGTCGCGGGCACACACCTATGGAGCGTGACTCCTGCGGACCGGGGCCGTCGTCCAGGACCGTGGCTGTCGCCCCCTCGTCACAGGCACGGGTGTCCTGCTGTACTACCGGCCTGACCCACCGGATCAGCGGCCGTGCCACCGCGCGTCCCCACGGAGAGGCGACACCCATGCACCTGCAGGCGACCGAGGCCCACAACGTCTGGGACAACACGATCCCCCCGGCGCTCACCGTCGCGCCCGGTGCCACCGTCACCGTCGCGACCCAGGAGTCGAGCGGCGGACAGCTCGGCCGCACGTCCACGGCGGCCGACACCGCCGAGCTGGACTTCGGTCGGCTCAACCCCGTCACCGGCCCGATCCGCGTCGACGGCGCCGAACCGGGCGACGCCCTGGTGATCGACGTCCTGGACACCCAGGTCGACGACTGGGGCTGGACCGCCTGCATCCCCGGATTCGGGCTGCTCGCCGAGGACTTCCCCGAGCCGCACCTGCGCATCGTCTCCATCGACGGGGCCCGCGCCGAGCTGCTGCCCGGCCTCGGTGTGCCGGTCCTGCCGATGGTCGGCACCATCGGGGTGGCCGTCCCCGAGCCCGGTGCGCACTCGGTCGTCCCGCCACGCCGCTGGGGCGGCAACATGGACATCCGGCAGGTCGGCCCCGGTGCCCGTCTCAGGCTGCCCGTGGGGGTGGAGGGCGCCCTGCTCAGCCTCGGTGACGTGCACGCGGCGATGGGCGACGGCGAGGTCTGCGGCACCGGCGTCGAGACCTCCGCCACGGTGCGGCTGCGCGTGGGCCTGGAGAAGGGCGCGGCACCGCGGACCCCGGTGCTGGAGACCGCCCCCGCAGCCCGCCGTACCGGCGCCGCGCTGCTCACCACCGGCATAGGCCCGGACCTGATGACCGCCGCGAAGGACGCCACCCGCCGGCTGATCGACGAGGTCGTCCGCCGCACCGGCATCGACGCGGCCGACGCCTACCTGCTCGCCGGCATCGCGGGCGACCTGGTGATCTCCGAGATCGTCGACGCACCGAACTGGGTGGTCAGCATCCACCTGGACCGGTCGCTGCTGGCGGGTCTGTGATGCCGCACGGTGAGCGGGGGAGGGGCGCCGCACGGTGAGCGGGGGAGAGGAACGGCGGGCGTTCGCGAGCCCCTCGGCGGCCGGGCGGGGCGCACGCGGTCCTCGTGCGCCCCTCCGCGTGAACGCTGACCGCGCTGTCACGCCCGGTGTCCGAACTCCAGCACCAGGCGTCCGCGGGTGCCGCCGGCCTCCAGGACGCGGTGGGCCTCGGCCGCCTGCTCGGCCGGAAAAGTACGGGCGACGCGGAGCGTGACGGCACCCTCCTCCGCCTGACGGCGCAACTGGTCGAGCTTGGCCTGCTCCCGGGCGTACTCACGGACCCAGACGGGCACGAAGGTGATCCCGCGCTCCGCCTCACCCGCGTAGCCGCGCAGGGTGGCGATCGTGCCGCCGTCCCGGACCGCCGGGACCATCAGGTCGTTGAGCAGAGCGGAGTCGATCACCGCGTCGACCCCGTCGGGCACCGCCTCCCGGACAGCGGCCGGGAATCCCTCGCCCCGCGGAAGCACGACGTCGGCGCCCAGCTCGGCGACGAGCTTCTCGTCGGCCGGCGACGCGTCGGCCACGACCGTCAGGCCCTCGGCCTTCGCCAGCTGCACCGCGTACCCGCCGACCGCTCCGGCGGCCCCGGTCACCGCGAGCGTCTGCCCCGGCCGCAACCCCAGCAGGTCGAGGGCGAGGCGGGTGGTGAGACCGTTCATCGGCAGAGTCGCCGCCTCCACGTCCGAGGCCCCGGCGGGCACCCGGGCGACCGACTCGGCGGGGACCACGATCTGTTCCGAGTACGCGCCGTAGGAGCCGTAGGGCACCACGATCGCCATCACATGGTCGCCGACCTTCAGGTCCGTGGTGAGACCCTCGCCGATCTCCTCGAGCACCCCGGCGGCGTCCATCCCCGGCACGTACGGCGGGGGCGGCACGTCCGTACCCCGGTACCGCATGCCGGACCGCACGACCGTGTCGGTCGGGTTGACCGCGGCCGCGTGCACCCGGATGCGCATCTGTCCCGGCCCGGTCTCCGGCTCGGGCAGCTCCACGACCTGCAGCTTCTCCGGCCCGCCGAACTCGGTCACGCCAACAGCCCTCATCACACGCTCCTCACGGCCTCGACAGCGGCAGCCCCCGGCACCGGTCGGCTCCCGCGCACACGAGCAGAGCCTCCCGTGTGAGGCACGAGCCGAAACGAGTCCGGTACGGCACCGGTGGACAAGGAAGTGAATCGTGGAACAGCGTGGTGTGTTCCGCGGGGGTGCGCCCCCCGCGCCTCGATGACGCCCGCCGTGCGCCCCGGAGGCGGGGTGCGCTCCGGGGCGCACGGCAGGCGTCCGGTCGAGGCGGGGTGGCCGCCGGCGCCCGGCTCAGGCGTTGTAGCCGCCGTGGGCGTCCAGGACCGCGCCCGTGACGTACGACGCGGCCGGGCTCGCGAGGAACGCGATCGCCTCGGCGATCTCCTCGGGCTTGCCCAAGCGCTGCAGGGCCAGCGAGCCGAGCAGGACCTCGAGGGTCTCGGGGCCGGGCCCGTCCATGCCGCCGTCCATCAGCCCGGCCTCCACGACATTGGCCGTGATGTTCCGGGGCCCGAGGTCCCGCGCGACGCCCAAGGTGTACCGCTCGATCCCCGCCTTGGTCGCCGCGTAGTCGGCGAGGCCCGGGACGCCGGTCCGGGAGCCCAGTCCGGAACTCACCGTGATGATGCGGCCCCCCTCACGCAGGACACGGGAGGCGGCCCGGGTGACGGCGATCACGCCGAGGTAGTTGGTGGCGTGCATCCGGTCCAGCGCGGCGGTGTCGGCGTCCGGGTCGTCCACGGTGCGGCCTTGCTCCACCGAGATCGCCGCGTTGTTGACGAGGATGTCCAGGCCGCCGAAGTGCGCCACCACGTCGTCGATCAGCCTCGGTGCGCCGCCGGTGTCGGCCTGGTCGCTCCGGAAGGCGACGGCCCGTGTCCCCTTCGCGATCACCTCGTCGACGACCGCCTGCGCCCGCTGTGCGGAGCTGAGATAGGTGAAGGCGACGTCGGCCCCCTGTTCGGCCAGCAGACGTACGGTCGCGGCCCCCAGCCCTCGCGAACCTCCGGTGACCAGCGCGACCTTGCCCTGCAGTGGCTTGCTCATCGTTCTCGCCTCGTTCGTCGTCGATCTGTCGAGTGGTGAAACCGAAGTGGTTACGACACTGACGCAACTGTAAGTGTTACGACGAAAGGATGCAACCATGGTTGTTACGACAGTGCGGACGTACCATGAGGCGTCGCAGCCGGGGAGGAGGGGCCTGATGAGCGCCAACAGCAGGTTGACCATTGCCGCCCACGCGCTGGCGTGGATCGGTCTGTATCAGCGCCAGGGGAACGAGGTCGCCACCTCCGAACAGATCGCGGGCAGCGTGAACACCAACCCGGTGGTCATCAGGCGGCTGCTCGGCGACCTGCGCAGGGCCGGGCTGGTGGAGTCCCGGCGTGGTGCGGGAGCGGGCTGGTCACTGGCGCGCGAGCTGGATGCGATGACCCTGCTCGATGTGTACGAGGCGGTGGAGCCCGGCCCGCTGTTCGCGATGCACCGCGCGCAGCCGGACCCGGAATGCGTGGTGGGATCCGGCATCCAGCCGGCGCTGCAGGGCATCTACGAGGGCATCGAGGAGACCCTGAGGCGGGAGCTGGCCCGTGTCACGCTCGAGAAGGTGCTCGACGACGTGCTGGCGGTACCGCGCTGACGGGTGCCGCGCGGCACGACTGGTGCCGGCTGGCTGGAGGGCGCCGTGCGCGGGGTGACCTTGCTGCAGCAGGTCCCGGATGGCCGGCGCAGCGGCGCGCCGCTCGCCCGCCGGTCGAGCCCGGCGCACGAGTGGCGCGCCGGCGTACGCGGTGGAGTGCTCAAGCGGCGGGGGCGCGGTCGCGCACCCACGGCCGTCCTCGATGCGCCGGTGCGCTCAACCGGTGCCGGTGTCGGCGCCGGTGACGTTGGCGGTGAGCCGGCGCAGCAGCGCCTTGGCCGTCCGGTGCTGCTCGGGGGTCAGCCCCATGGCGTCGGCCATCGCCGGGGGGACACGACGCGCGCGGTCCTGCAGCGCCCGCCCTGCGTCGGTCAGGCTCACGACGACCGACCGTTCGTCGTCGGGGCGGCGTCGCCGGATCACGAGGCCGGCCGCCTCAAGCCGTTTGATCAGCGGTGACAGGGTGCTGGACTCCAGCTGGAGGGCGGTGCCGAGGTCGCGCACCGAGGCGGCACCGCGGTCCCACAGCACCAGCATCACCAGGTACTGCGGATAGGTGAGGTCCAGCTCGTCCAGCAGGGGCCGGTACCGGGCCGTGACGGCGCGGGACGCCGCATAGAGGGCGAAACAGAGCTGGTCGTCGAGGAGCAGGGAGTGTTCCTCGGTGGTGCTCTCGGGTTCTGTCGTCATGTCGTTCTCGCCTCTGATCCGCCGTGGAGAGCCTGCCGCGGCTCTCCCGTCTTCACTGTAGTCCACTCATGGCGCATCCGACTCGGTCGTTCCCAAATTAGTTGCGCACAACTAAATCGAGCGCTACATTATCTCCGTGCCCGCCGGAACGGCCGGCACAAACCCGCCGGAGCCACCTGGCCCGGCCTCTATGGAGGAGACTCTGATGAGCGAGAACAGCACGACCTTCGGCCCCCGCCCCGTTCTCGAGCCCGCCGCCCGGGAGTTCGCGGAGGCGACCGCCAACCCGCCGTACCTGTTCGACCTCGGTCCGGTCGAGGGCCGCAAGACGGTCGACGAGGTGCAGTCCGGCGAGATCGACAAGCCGGACGTCGACGAGGAGTGGGTGACCGTCCCCGGCGGTCCCACCGGCAGCGTGCGGGCCCGGATCGTCCGCCCGGCCGGCGCCACCGGCACCCTCCCGGTGATCCTCTACATCCACGGCGCCGGCTGGGTGTTCGGCAACGCCCACACCCACGACCGGCTGGTGCGCGAACGCGCCGTCGGAGCGGACGCCGCCGTCGTCTTCCCCGAGTACGCCCTCTCGCCCGAGGCCCGCTACCCGGTCGCCATCGAGCAGAACTACACCGTCGCCCGGTGGATCGTGCAGGAGGGCGCGGCCAAGAACCTGGACGCCACCCGCATCGCGGTCGCCGGCGACTCGGTCGGCGGCAACATGAGCGCCGCCCTGACCCTCATGGCCAAGGAACGCGGCGACGTCCCCCTGGTGCAGCAGGTGCTGTTCTATCCGGTCACCGACGCGAGCTTCGACACCCCGTCCTACCACCAGTTCGCCACCGGCTACTTCCTGCGCCGCGACGGCATGCAGTGGTTCTGGGACCAGTACACCACCGACGAGAGCGAGCGCGCCGAGATCACCGCCTCCCCGCTGCGCGCCACCACCGAGCAGCTCGCCGGCCTGCCGCCGGCGCTGGTCATCACCGCCGAGGCCGACGTCCTGCGCGACGAGGGCGAGGCCTACGCCAACAAGCTCCGCGAAGCCGGTGTGCCCGTCACCGCGATCCGGTATCAGGGCATCATTCACGACTTCGTGATGCTCAACGCGCTGCGCGGAACCCACGCCGCCGAGGCCGCCATCACCCAGGCCATCACCACCCTGCGCGCCGCCTTCCGCACCGCCTGACCCCTGGTGCGCGACCGGCGGCCCCCGCCCGGCTCGGTCACCGTGCGCACCGGTTGTGCACGTCACTGCGCGCACTGCGGCCCGCTCGCAGGCCACACCGTCCAACGGTGGGCCCTGCGAGCGGGCCGCAGGCGTGGTGAAGGAACGTGCCGGAACGGGCGCGCCGGCCGGTCAGATGGAGGCGCCGACCGGTTGTTCCTCCGTCTCGGCGAGATGCGGCTCCGGCGGCTCCCGGCGCAGTCCGCCGGTCAGGACGCACAGATGCACCACGCCCACCACCAGCCACAGATCGAGCACCGGAGTGCAAAGCCGGGTATCGAGGCGGCCGCAGACGCGGCGCGGCAGCACACCGTCGCGGCCCACCCGCGTACATCGGACGGCTGGGTGCTCGCCTGGATCGCGACGCACGAGGCGAGCCCGCCGACGAGCCCGATCGCACGGGTGGCGTTGACCACCGCGGTGAGGCGATCACCACGACCAGCCACCCCTGGACGGGCAGCGCGGGGAACCGCACGTGCACGTACAGGGCCTGGATCAGCCAGGCCGCCATCGGCAGGAAGAGGTGGTCCAGCAGCAGAGCGCCGGGAACCAGGCGTCGTAGCAGATCGACACGCCCACCCGGCCGGACTCGCCCATGTCCACCACCACGAACTGTGTGCCGGGCGTCGTCGTCTCCCATGGGCCTCACGGGCGGATCCCGCGGTACGCGGCCACGCGCCGCCCGTCGGGTGCGTACACCGGCGCGGTGTTGCGGATCCGCCCGTCGTCGCCGCGCTCGTACACGCTGCCGGGTGTCGGCCGGACACCGAGGTCACCGGTCGGCTCGGCGAGCCGACGGTCACGTGGGCCGTCCAGGGGCTCGGCGAGGTCCTCCGGACTGCACCGGCAGGTGCTGCAGGAAGGCGAGGGCAGCGGCGACGTCCGCCTGACCGCCCCCGTCGGCTTCCTGGCACGCGCTTCGTGGCCCTGGAGGACGGCTACGGCATCGACGTCCTGTCGGGTGCCGCCATGCCCAGGACGTCGAGGAACGCCTGCTGCGCCACGCGCGCCCGGTCACCGGGGTCACCGACGGCGGTGATCCGGCCGGACAGCCGGCGGCGACCCCGGCACCTGCCCCGAACAGTGCGCAGCACCGGTAGCCCCGCCGCGGTGCTGCGCCGTGTGGGGTACCGGGCGGGGTCACCCACACGTGCGTATTGCGTTGGTAAACGTCCATCGGATCGGTAAGTGGAGCGTACCGTTCGAGGTGTTGACGGTTCCGGATGCGTGCAGGAACGCCGCCGTCGACCGCGTGCGACCGCCGTGTCCGGCAACCGGACACGGCCGCCTGCGGAGTCCCGCTTCACTGAAGTGAAGGATCTCTCAGCAGGCGCTCCCCTCGACCATGACCGGTGGATCCAGTCGGCCTACCCGGCGGTTCCGCCCCGTGCCAGAACGGCAAGCCCATGACCCGAATCCCCGCGCTGGACCCTGACTGGACACCTGAAGCCGTTGTCTTCGACTGCGACGGCACCCTGATCGACTCCGAGCAGCACTGGCAGCGAGCCCGTGCGATCGTGCTGCGTGCCTTCGGCCACGCCCCCGACGAGGAGTTCGCGCAACGCGCCAAGGGCCTGCACTACCGGGACTGCGGCGCCCTGATGGCCGAACTCGTCGGCGCCCCCGAGCACGCCGAGGACATGACGCAGCAACTGCTCAGCGCCTTCCGCTCCCTGGTGGCCCGTGAGCCGGTGACCACACCCGGCGCCCGGGAACTGGTGTGGACGCTGCAGCGGGTCGCACCGCTGGCCGTGGCCAGCAACTGCCCCGAGGACGTCGTCCGGTTCTCCCTCGAGTCGGTGGACTTGCTCAAGTACGTCCGGCACATCGTCGTCCCGGACGACTCCATCCG
>Ga0164243_10008433_pt1 | contig 15190 bp, 14 predicted proteins | sample OricompcompostOP_FD_108781 | JGI IMG/M metagenome (GOLD analysis project Ga0164243, IMG submission 108781) | Organic Plus compost microbial communities from Emeryville, California, USA - Original compost - Organic plus compost (OP) | ecosystem: Engineered > Solid waste > Mixed feedstock >... | reverse complement strand
GTGATGTATCTCGGCAAGATCGTGGAGATGGCCGACCGCAACGAGCTGTACGACGATCCGCTGCACCCATACACCAAGGCGCTCCTCTCCGCGGTGCCGATTCCGGACCCGGTGATCGAGAAGAAGCGCGAGCGCATCATCCTCACCGGTGACGTGCCCAGCCCGATCAACCCACCGTCCGGCTGCCACTTCCACACGCGCTGCCCTTATGTAATGGACGTGTGCAAGAAGGTCGACCCGCTCTTCGCCGACCAGGGGCGAGACCACTGGGTCGCCTGCCACCTCTACCCGAACTCCGGCGCGTAAGGCGATCGTCCGGATCGGCTCCGCTCGGACACCGGGCAGCCAGAAGCCGTATCATTGGGCAAGCAATCAGGGAGGCGGGTTGCCAGCATGGTGACCCGCCTCCTGCGTCAGGACCAGTCAGCTCGATCGCCAGACGGAGACCGCGTGGGAACGATCACCCGATCACCCGAAGAGATCATCGCCATCCTCCTCTCGTTCATCATCGCGACCGCCATCCACGAGTGCGCGCATGCGGTGACAGCGCTGAAGCTCGGCGACACCACGGCACGGGATATGGGCCGGGTTACGCTGAACCCGGTGGCCCACTTCGAGCCCTTCGGCTTCTTTGGCATGGTGCTGATCTCGCTGGGCTTCGGCTTCATCGGCTGGGGCAAACCCTGCCCGGTAAACCCTTCACGATTCAAGTACTCCTTTGGCGGGCGAAGAAATTTGGGGATGGCGATCGTGGCGCTGGCCGGTCCGGTCTCGAACGTCCTGCAGGCGCTGATCGTGGCGGTCCCGTACCAGATCGCGCTGAAGAACGACGTCATCATCAACCCGGATGTACGCCTCTTCATCGAGTACTTCATCTGGGTGAACATCCTGCTCGCCTCGTTCAACATGATCCCCATCCCGCCGCTGGATGGCTACCGCATCCTCACGGGCATCCTGCCCAACTTCTGGGGACCGGTGCTCCAGCCGCTGGAGCGGTATGGCTTCATGGTCCTCTTCGTGATCTTCTTCATCGGCGGAAGCATTGGCGGCTCGCTGGTTGGCGGCATGATCAACCCGGTCCAGCGCAGCCTGACCGATCTCGTCTTCTTCATGATCCGATGAGCGTGCGCACGATCGCCATATCGAAGTCTTTGCACCAGTTGGTGCATGGTTGCGCCTACCGTCTCACCCAGGCGCTGGCGTTTGCACGTCCCCAACCCATGCCCCCGATTCCAGCTGACATCGCGACACGGCTTCGTCCGGGGACGATCGAGCGGTTCCGCGCCCTGACGCCGGCCGACCAGCGGCACATGATCGCCGTGAGCCAACGCCTCCGTGCGAGCGGCGCGCCCGACGATCTGTGGCTGGCGGGGCTGTTGCACGATGTCGGCAAGGCCGATGGAGGACACCACGTGCGGCTGCTCGACCGCGGCCTGTGGGTGCTCCTGGGTCCGCTCACGCAGGCCACCAGCCGGATCAGGGAATATCCCACCATGCCCCGGCGGTGGTGCGGCCTGTGGCTTGCCGCCCATCACGCCCGGGTCGGCGCTGATCTGCTGCGCGACCTCGGCTACGATGAGCGCATCTGCTGGCTCGTGGCGCACCATGAGGATGCGGACTCGGCGGCGCTGGACGACGGGCTCTCACGGCTCATGGAGGCGGACGGCGCCCGTCACACGATTCCGGCCGGCAAGGGCATCAACCTGGGCCCCCTGGAGGGTGCGCGTGTCCTCCGCTGAACATCACAACCATCACGAAGGCGGGACCCTCAGCCTGGCCAATTACCAGCTGCGTCTTCCCGATTTCGAGGGGCCGCTCGATCTGCTGCTGCGCCTGATCGAGCGGAGTCAGCTCGCGATCGCGGACATCTCCCTGGTCGCCGTCACTGGCCAGTTCCTGGACCGCGTCAATGAGATGCGGGAATCCGGCACCACACCAGACGAGACGATCGCGGAGTTCGCGGCGGTCGGCGCCCGTCTGACGCTGCTCAAGAGCCGATCGCTCCTGCCGCGCCCTCCGAAGGCGGACGACGACGAACCGGTCCCGAGCGACCTGGCCACCGAGCTCGCCCACTACAAGCAGGTGAAGACGGCTGCAATCCAGTTGGGCGAGCTGCATGCGGCAGGCAACACGAGCTTCGCGCCGTCCGCGCGCGTCCCGGTCGCGCTCCCCGCGGCACCGCCGAAGGATACGCGCCTGATCCCCTACGAGGCGTCCGTGCTCCTGCGCTCCCTGCGCCGCCGCCTCACGGTTACCGCCAAACCGGCCGAACTGATCGTCCAGCGGCGGGTCATCAGCATCCGCGAGATGATCGACCGCGTGATCGACCTCACCGCGCGGCTGCATCGAGGGCCCGTGAGCTTCGCCGCCATGACGGAACCCTACCGCCGGCGCAGTGATGTGGCGACGGCCTTCCTCGCCGTGCTCGTCCTCGTGCGCAGGAATGCGCTCGAAGCGGAGCAGGAGGGTCTCTTCGGCGATATCCGCGTTCAGCGAGCGGCCGCGGTGACGGCCGGAGATGGTGATGTCTCCTCGGCAGAGCTCGCGAGCGAGTTCCTGAACTAGCCCCCGCCTTCGCCCCATTCACCCAGGAAGCGTATGACTGCCACGGCATTCACCGAATCCAACGATACCGTCCCCGACGCTGCAGCACCTACGCTGGCGGCCGGCGAGGCCGCCACGGCGCAGCTTTCCCTGTCCGGAACCGAGCTCCCATCGATCACGTTGCCGGAGCTTGCTGCGCTGATGGAGGCCTTCCTGTTGGTCACGGCCGAACCGCCCACCGTGGAGGATCTCGCCAAGGGCGCCGGAGTCGAACCGGATCAGGTCGCTGCCGCGCTCGACCTGTTGAACGCCGACACCTCGCGCGGCTGGGTCGTGCAACGACACGGCAAGCGGGTCCAGCTGGCGACGGCCCCACGGTTCGCCGAGCGTGTACGAACCTTCCTCGGGCTCGACCGGGAGACGCGCCTCTCCTCGGCCGCGCTGGAGACGCTTGCCATCGTGGCCTACCAGCAGCCGGTGACCCGCGCCGAAATCGACGCCGTGCGCGGCGTGGACAGTTCCGGCGTGCTCGCGACGTTGCACGCCCGCGAGCTGATCGAACCGGTCGCCCGCTTGCAGACGGTGGGCAACCCGATCCAGTACGGCACGACGAGTTCGTTCCTCCAGCACTTCGGCCTACGCTCGCTCGCCGACCTGCCGCCGCTCGGGCAGATCGACGGCAAGGACGCGCGCGCCGCGCTCGACGCCGCAGCGGCAGCCGGTCGCCTCTCTCCGGAGGATGATCCCTCCGCCGGACCAGGTCGCCATTCCTCACCTGACGCGCATGCCCCGGAGGAAGCCCCATGATGAACGATATCGTGCTGCACAATGGGGTTACCCTCCCCGGTCCCGTCATCGACCACATGCTGAGCCACGCGGACACGCGCTACACGCAGGACTGGTTCGCTGCCCTGCCCGCGATGGTCGATGACTGGTGCGAACGATGGTCTATCACGTTGCGCCCGGAGATTCCGAGCCTCAGCTATACGGTCGTCCTGCTCGGTACCAGCGATGAAGCAGGCGAGGTCGTGCTCAAGCTCGCGCCCCCCGGCATGGAGTTCGCGTCGGAGGTCGCGGGGCTCGCAGCGTTCCAGGGACCCGGTGTCGTGCGCTTGATCCATGCGGACACCACGGCTGCGGGGATGCTGATGGAGCGCGTCGTCCCGGGAACGCCGCTCCGCGCCTTCGATGACCGGATCGACGACGCCACGGCCACCGCGATCGGGGCGTCGATGCTGAAACGCCTCTGGCGTCCCGCGCCGCCGGAACCGGGCGATCTGATCCCGCTCCGGCGCTGGTTCCGCGACCTCTTCCGCCTTCGCGATCAGCTCCGGGACGGCCGCGTCGACCTTCCGATCAGCCGCGATTCGGTCGAGTATGCAGCGGCGATCGCGGAGGACCTGCTGAGGACGCCCGATCCGGTGGTGCTCCACGGCGATCTCCACCATGGGAACATCCTCGAGAACGCCGCTGGCGGCTGGACGGTGATCGATCCAAAGGGGCTGATCGGCGACCGCGCCTACGATGTCGGGACGTGGATGCTGAACGGCTGGCCAGCGAGCGAGCCTGGGGATCAGGAATCGATCCAGCGTCGCCGGGTGGATATCTTCGCGGACGGGCTGGACCTGCCGCGCGAACGCGTCATCGCTGGCGCGCTCGTGCACGCGACCCTCGTCATCGCGTGGGCCTGCGTCGAATCGACCGCCGAGGAGTTCGCGCGTGACCCATGGTTGCAGGACACGCTGAAGGCGCAGGCGATCTTCGAGGGCATGGCTCGCGAGATCTCCCTGCGCGGCTGATCCGAAGCCTCAGACAGCGCTGAGACTCCGGATGCGGGTCACGACCTCCGCAAGCGTATCGACCGCGTCCTCGATCTCCTCGAACGTGTTGCCACGCCCCACCGTCAGGCGCAGGCTCGCCCGCGCCTCCGCCTCGGAGCGCCCCATCGCCAGCAGCACGTGGCTCGGCTCGGAGTTGCCGGTCGTGCACGCCGAACCGGCAGACCCTTCGACGCCGTCCATATCCAGCGCCAGCAACGCAGTCTCGCCCTGGACTCCCCGGATCGAAACATTGAGGCTGTTCGCCAGCCGCAGGTCGCCGGGCTCGGGACCGTTCAGCACGACATCCGGAATCTGCTCCTGGATTCCCGCCCAGAGCGCATCACGCAGGGCAGATGCATGCGCGTTGTACGTCTCGCGTGCGGCATCGGCCCGCTGCAGCGCTTCGGCCATGCCGACGATCAGCGGAACGTTCTCGGTGCCGCCACGACGGCCGGACTCCTGTCCCCCGCCATCCTGCTGGAAGCGGATCGGCGTGCCCTTGCGCACGAACAGGATGCCGATTCCCTTCGGCCCGTAGAACTTGTGGGCAGAAAGCGAGAGCAGGTCGACGCCGAGCGCCTGGACATCGAGCGACAGCGAACCCGCCGCCTGGACCGCATCGGTATGGAAGGGGATCCCCCGCTCCCGGGCGATGCCCGCGATCCGCGCGATCGGCTGGATCGAACCGACCTCATTGTTGGCGTACATCACGGATATGAGGCATGTCTCCGGCCTGATGGCCTCCCGGATCGCCTCGGGATCGATCACCCCCTCGGTGTCGCACGACACACGGCTGACGGCGAATCCCTGCTCCTCGAGCGCATCCGCTGCGTGGAGGACGGCATGATGCTCGATCGCAGTCGTGACGATATGCGGCGGCGGACCGTCCGGCTGCGCGAGCCGGGCTGCCCAGGCGACGCCCTTCACCGCGAGGTTGTCGCTCTCCGTCGCACCGCTCGTGAAGACGATCTCCGAGGCGCGGCAGTTGAGCACCCGCGCGATCGTCTGGCGCGCACGATCGAGTGCGGCGCGCGCATCCTGCCCGACGCGGTATATGCTGGATGGATTGCCGTAGACCGACGAGAAGTAGGGCAGCATCGCCTGAACCACCGCGGGATCGACCGGAGTGGTGGCGGCGTGGTCGAGATAGATGAGATCGCTCCCGTAGGTCATTGGGACATCCTGCTTGCTGTGGGAAATGACAAAGCCACCTGCCTCACCGCTCGGGGAGACAGGTGGCTCGCAGGGGATCAGGAAACGGCGGTCGGATGCGGCGCATCTCCGGCCGGCGCAGCCGTGGTCTTGCGGGCGATCAGGTCCGCAAGGGTGGTCGAATCGAGCGCCTCAGCGATCGAATCCCGCACCTTCAGCCAGATGGGGCGCGTTTCACAGCCGTCGATCAGCGGGCATGTCTGCTCCGTCAGGTCCTCCGAGACGCACTCCATCGGCGCAACCGGACCTTCCATGACGCGGTAGACATCCCCGATCCGCACCGCCTCCGGTGCGCGCGCGAGGGTGTATCCACCGTGTGCCCCGCGCTTGCTTTCCACCAGACCAGCGCGGCGGAGCGGCGCGATCAGCTGCTCCAGATATGCCGTGGGAACCGATGACTCCTTCGCGATCTCCGTGATCGACAAGGGGCCACCGCCGTAGTGATGGGCGAGCGCCACCATGGCCCGCACACCGTATTCACCCCGCGTCGAGACTTTCATGTTGTGGGACCTCCGTGGGGGGCGATATAGCAGCGCTATTTCCCTCTACCATACTCGGAATTATCGGGGGCGTCAATACACCTGAGAATAATTCCTATCTTCACTGGCGCGGATGGAAGGCGTCGGCGATCGCCTGCTTCCAGGCATCCAGCGGGACCGCACGGGCGGAAAAGACCCCCGGCGCAATCTGGCGATAGAGGTGCACGAACCGGTCAGCCGTGAAGATACCCCGGTAAAGACCGTCCTCGGTCACGGGCACCGCCCAGCGATTGGTGGCGTTCATCTGTTGCTGGACATCGTAGACCGAATCGTCGACGTCCGCGACGTGGATGGCCGAATCCATGAGGTCGCCAACAAGGGAGTCGGCATTTCCGCCGCGCAAGGCCGCCAGCAGGTCCGCCCGCCAAAGCATGCCCAGCACGTAGCCATTTTCCGTGACGACAATGTCACGCGGTCCCCCTCGCAAGGCGAACGTGAGCGGACGCTCCGGTGAGATGCCGCCCATGTCCCATAACGCATAGGACCCGACGCGCAGCTTGCGCATCGCGCTCTCCACCCGAACCACCCGGCCCTCGGCCTGCGCGGCAACCAGGACGAAGATACCCATCACGCCAACCGGCACCGACCGCTCCAACAGGCCCACGATCATCATCACGAGGGCGATTCCCGTACCCAGCACCACGGCAACCTGCGTGGCACGCTCGCGTCCCATGGAAGGACTGAGCGCGGCCCGGAGCACCCGGCCACCGTCCATGGGAAAGGCCGGCACCAGGTTGAAGAGGGCGAGGAAGAGGTTGGTGAGCGCAACGTAGGCAATGAACGAGGCGGGCGTCATCGCCCCATACAACTCGCCCGCCGGGACCAGGGCGTCAAGCCCAAGCGCCGTCGTGAGCAGCAGAAGCGCCGGGAGCAAGGCGACGAAGATGGCGAAGTTCATGGCCGGGCCTGCGAGCGCGACCATCAGGTCGGCGCGGGGGGTATCCGGAGCCTGTTCGATCCTGGCCACGCCGTTGAATGGCCAGAGCGTGATGTCCAGCACGCGGATCCCGTACTGCTGGGCCATCGCGCAGTGCCCGAGCTCGTGAAGGAGGACCGAGAGGAAGATCGCGACGACAAACAGGCAGCCAAGCACGAACGCGCCCAGCCCCCCATGCGGCCCGATTCCCCACTGATACACGACCCAGAGGAAGACGAGCGCAAAGGTGGGATGAACGTTGACGTCGACTCCGTAGAGACGACCGACGTGGTAGGCGCGAAGGATGGCCAGCCGACTTCTCACTTGCCCGCAGGTGCGGGCGAACCAGGAATGAGATCTCCGCGACGCTCGGACAACTCGCCGCGTATGGTCATGGTACCAAGATTGCGATGCCGCAAGGGCCCCTGGACCATCCAACCGCGTTCGATTGGGCATTGCTTCCTTCGAGATAAATAGAGCAATATTCTTGCCACCACCAGCGGCGGCTGCCATACTGGCATCCAGACAGGCATTCTGGTCGCCCGGCGCGATGCATCGCAGCGCGCGCAAGCGTCACCGGTCGGCGATGATCGCGTTCCTGTACACGCTGGAGGTTCTGATGAGCTGGATGGAAGCGACCTACGAGTACGGGCAGGAAATGCGGGCGTGGGTATCGCCCAGCCTGATCGAGGCAAACTACATCCTGAGCCTCTCCCAGCAGGAACTTCAGCAGGTCATCGAGCAGGAGATGGCCGGCAACCCCGCGCTCGAGGTCGAGGACCGGCCCATCTGCCCGACGTGTGGCAGCGTGCTCGATGGCAACTGGTGCCCCACCTGCATGATGGATATCCGGGTGAAGGCCGACGAGCCGACCACCGACCCCTGGGAGGATTTCCCCGAACAAGCCATCACTTCGATCGCGAACGGGCAGGACGATGCCGAGTTCGACCCGATGACGCTCGTCGCGTCGAGCGAATCGCTGATCGACCAGATTCTCAGCGATGTGCGCACGGTGCTGGATGACCGCGGCGCCGCGATCGCCGAATACCTGCTGGAATCCCTGGATGAACGGGGCTTCCTCATCCAATCGCTGGATGAGATCGCTGGCCTCACCGGGCTCGACGAGGAAGAACTCCAGGCTGTGCTGGACGTGATCCGCGATGTTGCGCCGGTCGGTGTCGGTGCTCATGACCTGCGGGAATGCCTGCTCCTGCAGACGTCCTACCTGATGACCAGCGGCTTCGACGTCCCCGCCGCGACGATCCCGATCATCGACACCGCGCTGACCGACTTCGGCGCCCACAAGTACGGCCAGATCTCACGCGACCTCGGCTTTTCGATCCCGGAGATCGAAGCGGCCCGCGATTTCATCCGCGAGTTCCTCAACCCCTTCCCCCTGCAATCCGGGCAGGGTCGAACGTGGCGCAGCCCGTCGGATTCCACCTATGTGGCGCCCGATGTCGTGATCGCGCTGAAGGATGGTGAGCTCGTCGTCGAGGTGATCGACAGCAAGTACTTCCATCTCCGCACGAATGCGCTCTACGATCAGCTCTCCGGGCAGTTCGCCCGGCGGAAGTCGTTGCCGCAGCGGGAGGCTGCCGTTCCCGAGGCCATCCGTGAAGCCGCCAGCTCGGTCTCCAGCGACGACAAGGACCATGTTCGGCACTATACGCACCGCGCACGGATGTTCATCTCCAATATCCAGCAGCGACGTGATACCCTCCTCCGCATCAGCCAGTGCATCTGCGAGCTTCAGGAGAGCTTCCTGCGCGGGGGAGTCCGCGAGCTCCGCCCCCTCACCCGGGCAGTGGTCGCCCAGCAGGTCGGCGTCCACGAATCGACGGTCAGCCGGGCAACGGCGAGCAAGTATGTGATGCTGCCAAACCGGAAGGTGATCCCGTTCTCCGACTTCTTCACGCCGTCGCTGAGCACCAAGGACATCATCAAGGAGCTCATCGTCGAGGAGTCGCGGCGCGGCACATCGCTCACCGACCGCACGATCTGCGATCTGCTGCTCCAGCGCGGGGTGCGCATCGCCCGGCGCACCGTAGCCAAGTACCGAGCGGAGTTGGGCATCCTGCCATCCACGATGCGGTGAGCCAACACCGGAGAACGACACGGCGGCGAACCGATCCTGGTTCGCCGCCGTGTCCGCTTGTCTGGCACAGGGCCGAGAATCACTCCTCGCCGAGATACGCCTTCCGCACGAGGTCGTTCTGGAGCAACGCCGGGCCAGTGTCCGAGAGCACGATCTGGCCGGTCTGGATCACGTAGCCACGATCGGCAATCGCCAGGGCCATGAGCGCGTTCTGCTCGACCAGCAGGACCGGCGTGCCTTGCTGGTTCACCTGCTTGACGATGTCGAAGATCTGCTCCACCAGGATCGGCGCGAGCCCCATCGACGGCTCATCCAGGAGCAGGAGGCGCGGCCGGGCCATCAGGGCGCGGCCGATGGCGAGCATCTGCTGCTCGCCACCGGAGAGCGTCCCTGCCTTCTGGCTGTTCCGCTCCTTCAGACGCGGGAAAAGGTCGTAGACCCGAGCCAGATCGGCAGGATCGGCCTTCCCGTGAAGAAACGCGCCCATTTCGAGGTTCTCGAGCACGGACATGCGCGGGAAGACGCGCCGCCCCTCCGGTGACTGCGCGATACCGGTCGCCGCGACCCTGTGCGCCGGCATCCCCCCGATCTTCCAGCCTTCCAGCAGGATATCGCCCCTCCGAGGCGACAAAAGCCCGGAGATCGTCTTTAGCGTCGTGCTCTTTCCGGCGCCGTTCGCTCCGATCAGCGTCACGATCTCACCGGCGTTGACCGTCAGCGAGATGCCTTTCAGGGCATGGATCTGCCCGTAGAACGTATGCACGTCGCGAAGCTCGAGCATCGGCAGCGCGTCGGACGTCACCGTGGCGCTCATGCCTGCCCCCCTTCTGCGACGGATGCTCCGGCGCCCGTGTTGGCATCGGCCGCCTCCGCCTCGTGCAGCATCGTCGCCGCACCCTTGCCGAGATAGGCCTCCACCACGCGGGAATCATGTTGCACCTGGGCGGGCACCCCTTCCGCGATCTTCTGCCCGTGATCGAGCACTGTCACGTAGTCGGATATCCCCATCACCATCTTCATATCGTGCTCGATGAGGAGAATCGTCAGGTCGAGGTCATGCCGGATCTGCTCGATGAACTGTTTGAGCCCGTCGGTCTCCCTCGGGTTCATCCCGGCAGTCGGCTCGTCGAGCAGGAGCAAGCGTGGATTGCTCGCCAGCGCGCGGGAGATCTCCAGCCGGCGTTGGTCGCCGTAGGAGAGATTCCGCGCCGCCACGTCAGCAAAGCGGCCGAGGTTCACATAGTCGAGGATCTCGTACGCCCGGCCCCGCGCCTCCAGTTCCTCGCGCATCACCGCCCGCCCGCGAATCATCGCCCGAATCGGATCGGTTCGCAGGCGGCTGTGCATACCGACCATCACATTGTCGAGCGCCGACATGTTGCCGAACAGCCGGATGTTCTGAAAGGTCCGGGCGATTCCGAGATCCGTGATCTGGTCGGGCCGAAGCGACCCGCCGAAGAGCCCGGCGTTCTCGCGATGGAGCATCTTCCCTTCGAACACGATGGCGCCAGCCGTGGGCTTGTAAATACCCGCGATCATGTTGAAGAACGTCGTCTTCCCGGCGCCATTCGGGCCGATCACGCTGGAGATACTGCCCTGCGGAATCCTCATCGAGACGGAATCGACGGCCACCAGACCACCGAACCGCATGGTGACATTGTGCGCCTCGAGAATCGGGGGGTTGTCGAGCACCCCCGGCCGCGTTGGCGCCGGAGCTGGGCTGGCCATCGCTATTCTCCCCTACCATCGACGGCGATCTGGCCCGCCCGCGCATCGTAGAGCGCCTCGTTAGTCAATTCCGAGTCTTCGTCATCTCCGGCCATCTCTGCCGCACGCTGGGCCGACGGGAAGAGACCGCCGGGCCGGATGAGCATCACCAGCACCAGAGCCAGGCCGAAGATCAGGAACCGGTCGGAGGTCACATCGTGGTTCTGCATCGGGTTGCCGATGAAGCCCAGGCCGATGTCGTCCAGGCGCTGGCCGACCCAGTGCAGCGGCTCGTTCAGCTGGCGCGCGAGGATGCGGTCGAAGAAGCCGATGATGAGCGCGCCTCCGATCACGCCGTAGACGTTCCCGAGTCCACCCAGGATGACCATGGCCAGAATCATCGTCGAGACGGAGAACTGGAACTGGTCGGGGTACACGACCCGCACGTAGCCGGAATAGACGGCCCCGGCGAACCCGGAGAACGAGGCGCCGAGCGCAAACGCCCAGAGCTTGGTGCTGGTCAGGCTGATCCCCATGCTGGAGGCGGCGATCTCGTCCTCGCGGATTGCCTGCCATGCCCGGCCGATCCGGGAATCGTAGAGTCGGGTGATCAGCCAGAGCGAGAACAGCACGACGAGGATGATCAGCCAGTACCAGTTCCGCTGGTGGTTGGCGTCGAAGACGATCGAATGCCCGCCAGGCAGCGGGATGTCCGGCGGGCGAGCAATCTGGCCGATGCCCTGCGGCCCCCGCGTGATGGTCTGTGCGTTGGTGAAGAACGCCGGCACGATCTCGCCGAAGCCGAGGGTGACGATCGCAAGGTAATCGCCCCGCAGGCGGAGTGTCGGCGCCCCGAGCAGCACGCCAAAGATGGCGGCCACGAACCAGGCAATGATCATCGCGGGCCAGAAGTGCTGCAGGAACCCCGGCACCACGCCCTTCTGGACGAAGAAGCTGTTCGGTGAGGTCAGGAACGCCGTCGTATAGGCGCCGATCACGAAGAACGCGACGTAGCCGAGATCCAGCAGCCCGGCATAGCCGACGACGATGTTGAGACCCATCGCCAGGATCACGAAGACCATCATCGGCACGAAAGCGCCGAGCTGGTTGAAGCCGAAGAACGAATCGATGAACGGGTAACAGGCCGCGATCACCGTGGCGATCGCGATCCACTTGAGCCGCTGGCGCTCCCCGTCCTTGCGCCAGGCCAGCCAGGCTTCCGCCTTGGTCAGCCCGGTCGCTCCCGCTAGTGCCGCCATGAGCATCCCTCCCCGTCCGGGCTCATACCTTCTCGGAGGTCGTCTGCCCGAAGAGTCCGGATGGCCGGAAGACCAGCACGATCACGAGGATCCCGAAGATCACGGTTCCGGTCCATTGGCTCCCCCAGCCGCTGATGTATTGGCCCATGAATCCATCGCTGAACGACCAGATCATCCCGATGATGTAGCCGCCGACCACCGCCCCGCCGAGGTTGCCGATGCCCCCGAGCACCGCCGCCGTGAAGGCGAACAGGCCGTACTGGAAGCCCATCTGGAACCGGCCGGCGTTGTTGTAGAAGATGGCAACCATTCCCGCCGCGCCAGCCAGCCCGCCGCCGAGCAAGAAAGCGATCGCGATCGTACGGTTGATGTCGATCCCCATCAGGGCCGAGGCTTCGCGGTCCTGGGCGGTGGCGCGCATCGCCGTGCCGATCCGGGTGCGGTAGACGAACCACGAGAGCAGGATGAGCAGGGGAATGGTGATGCCGATCACGAAGACATCGAGCAACCGGAGGCGCAGGGTCGAATCCGCGAAGAGATCCCGCAGGATCGGCCACTCCTTGAGCACGTTGTAGGTGCGGAACTTCCGGGGAATGAGATCAGGACCGGAGAACGGGCGGGAACCCTTCCAGTAGATGCCGATATTCTGAAGGATGAAGGAGACGCCGATGGCCGCGATCAATGGCGCAAGACGTGGTGCATTGCGCAGGCGACGATAGGCAAGCGTGTCGATCGTGACATTGAGCAAGCCGCTGAACACCATCGAGCCGACAAGACAGAGTCCCAGCACGAGAAGGATCGCACCGTAGGAAGAGGTGGAGGTGACGCCGGAGGCGGCGGAGAGCGTAGCTGCGAAGAATGCCCCCATCATGAACACCTCGCCGTGGGCGAAGTTGATCAATTCGATGATTCCATAGACCAGCGTATACCCGAGCGCAATCAGGGCGATCAGCGAACCGGTCGCAAACCCGATGATGACGAACTGGAAGAAGAGCGTCCAGTCGATATGCATGGCTCACACCTGGGGGAACGATCCGCGCCAGACTCGATACCTTCAGGGGGCGACGCTCCGGGCGCGCCCCCTGAACGGACGAGAGGCCGGACGCTCGCGCCCGGCCTCTGCTGTCGGAATCTACTGGGCGACGCCGATGACCTTCTGGAAGACGATCTTCCGATCCTTGATCTCGTTGAGCGAGATCGTGGTGGCGGTGGTGTCGCCGGTGGGACCGAAGCTCCAGGTTCCGATCAGGCCGCGGAACTCCTTGGTCGCCATGCCGTGCTCGAGCACCTTTGCGCGGTCCTTCTCGCCCACGGCGTCGATCGCCTGGAGCACCGTGATCGCGCATTCGAACGAGTAGACGGCATACGGGTCGGGATCGTGGCCCAGGCGCTCCTTCATCGCCGAATACCACTCGGCACCGATGCCTTCGAGAGCGGTCGGGGGAAGGCCGCCGAAGGTCACGAACGAGCCCTCGGAGGCGTCGCCGGAGCCATCGACATACGCCTGGTTGGCCATGCCGTCCGGTCCCATGATCGTCGCATCATCGACCGAGAGAACATCGCGGAGGTCCTGGACGAGCTTCGGCACGTTCTGGTCGACGATGGCGCCGATATAGATGAAGTCGACGCCGGCATTCGCGACCTTGGTCGCAAGCGCCTGGTACTCCGGGGCCTTCGCATCATAGGCCTCAAACCCGGCCACCGTGCCTCCCAGCTCCTCGAACGTCTTCTGGAAGACGGATGCGACGCCCTTGCCATACGTCTGGTTGTCGTGCAGCACGTAGGCGGTCTTCGCGCCCTTCTCGTTGATCGCCCAGTTGGCCGACGCGGCGCCCTGGATGTCATCGGCAGGGACGAGGCGGGCAAAGTTGCGCACCCCTGTTGCCTGGTAGAGAACGTCCGGATAGCCCTGCGGGTTGGCCTCGTTCTCCTTCGTCAGCTGCACCGCGGTGGCAGCCGGAGAGATCTGGAACATCCCGGCGGCATTGGTGATGGGGATGGAGACCTCAGCGGCGCCGGAGTTGTAGGTCGCGATGTAGGCGACCGCATCCGGATCGTTGACGACCTCGGTGGCATTCTGCGACTCGGTGGTGGCGTCCCACGATCCGTTGTTCGCCGCGACACCGTCGTCCATCGCCGTGTAGTTGATGGCGAACCCGCCGGCCGCGCCGCCCCAGATCTCAACCGCGTACTTGACGGCCTCGGCGGAGTCGCCGCCGATCTGCTCGTTCGCGCCGGACATCGGCCACGAGGAATAGAGGTTGATCGTACCCTTGCTTGTGTCCGGGGAGTGGGGAATCCCGGCGACGCCAAGCCCTTCCGTGGTGAGCGCGGTGGCGCCGGGAACCTCGCTCCCTCCCGGCGACGCGGCTGGCGTAGCCTGGGCGAAGGCATTGCCCGCCTGGAGGACCGCCGCCGCGCCCACGCCGAGCGCCGATGCGCGCATCAGGAACGTACGCCGGTCGATCGTGCCGCTGCGGAACTGCTGGACCAGCGCGTCGAATCGCGAATCAGTCATCTCTCCGATGCCTCCTGCTGACACCCCGGCCGTTCCGGCCGGATCCTGATGCCCCTACGAACGATCGCACGATCGCCCGAATCTCAACGCGGTGGGTGTGGATGCGGGTGGGAGAGCACCTCCATCAGCTCTCGTCGTTCCTGTACCCCGGGAAGAGGAGGACCAGCGCAACACCGTATTCAGCCACGAGAGAGCGTTCCATAGCCGGCGGTCGGCTGCCCGTGGACCAAGGTTGGTTGTATGACGTTCGTTGATGCAGGATGGTAAACGACACATCCTCCCTCCGTCAACGGAAATGCGTCCGAATGTCATGGCCCTCTTTCCGGAGAAACCGACGCGGATGAGCCATGCACGGCTGCACTTGGCGAACGAGTACAGTCCGCCCCGGTCCGTGAATGGGGGATGCACCCAACGAACACAGAGCCGAGCCGCAAAATGGGACTGCGGATCGCGCGGGCGTAGGCGATCCCCTGCTCCGGGAACTCTTCATCCAGCCGCCCTCGCCAGCGGAGCTCGCCAAAACCTGCGCCGGCCCCGGGATCGCCCACCGGGTGGCTCGGCGCCGTCGGCCTGCTGC